>Ga0256407_10000868_pt1 | contig 68088 bp, 62 predicted proteins | sample RumenRJG_04DNA_FD_193489 | JGI IMG/M metagenome (GOLD analysis project Ga0256407, IMG submission 193489) | Bovine rumen microbial communities from Lethbridge, Alberta, Canada - RJG_04 | ecosystem: Host-associated > Mammals > Digestive system > Stomach > Rumen | place: Canada: Alberta... | reverse complement strand
CCACTATGACTGTATTGCTTCCTTTTTCGGATATGGCCCTTGCGGCTCCAACAGGATTACTCATATTGCAGCAGATGATCCCGTCCAGCCCGGGATATTTATCCAGTATATCCAAGGTGAGCTTATATGCATTTTCAACGGAATCCATGTCATACTCAAAGGCTACAACTTCCATATCCGGATACTTGGCAACAGTATCCTTGGCGCCCCGTGCCCGGTCCTCATGGCAGGGTGCCCCCTTACTTCCCACCAGTATGGCCACTTTTCCTTTGTAATCAAGCTTTTTGCAAAGAGCCTGGGTCAGATCCGCCCCGTCCTGATAGTTGTGGGTGTTCCCTACATAAGCGATCCTTTTGCACCCGGTTTTTGCATCTGAACTGGAGAAGGTCATGACTTTAGCCCCCTCCGCTACCAGCTCATCAAGAACAGGCGAAATGATCTCTTCGTCCGCCACATCAACACCGATAATATCGTAATCCTCTTTTTTTACCTGAGAAAGCCGCTCTTTCTGGTCCCGGGCAGATGCAGCCTCAGGCGCCTGATATTCATAAGTTACTGTTATCCCCTTCTTAAGGTACTGTCTCTGTGCTTCCTCCATGCCCAGCGCTACCGCATCCCACCAGGGATGAACGATCTTATAAGTGAAGTAAAAATTATACTTGTCCTTTTGGGGCTTATAAGAATCCAGTTCATGGGCGAAGTTTACTGCGCCGCTGACCACGTTGCGTGATTTTTCCTCCTTGGAAGGAAGGCTCGTGGCGGTTCCCCCCTGGGTGCAACCCCCCAGCGTGGTTGCAAAGGCAATCATCACAGACAGCACGAAAGCAGCTTTCTTAGCCTTTTTCATAGAATAATACATGTGTCCATCTCCTATTTACGTATCTAACTATCTGGTACCATTATACTACATTTTATGACAGGGGGACAGTATGACAGGGGGACAGTCCCCTTGTCAGGTTTTTTTGAAATACTTGTCAATATGACAGGGGGACAGTCCCCTTGTCAGGTTTTTTGAAATACTTGTCAAAAATGAGGATTTATCATATACTATGGGATATTTATTCTGATCAACGGGGACTATGTCGATGAAAGAGTTACGATTTGCGGTTAAGAATACCATTCCTATATTTTTCACTTACCTCTTTATCGGTATAGCCTTTGGCATATTAATGAGCGATTCCGGCTATGGCATACTTCTTACCACTGCCTCCAGCATATTTATCTTTGCCGGGTCCATGCAGCTGGTTATGGTGCCCATGATGACCTCCGGAGCGTCCTTACCTTCCCTTGCCTTAATGGCCTTATTTATCAATGCCCGCCACATTTTCTACGGCATCGGATTTATCGAGAAATTCCGCCGGATGGGCCGGCGCTATCCCTATATGATCTTTACCCTGACGGATGAAACCTATTCTGTTCTTTGTTCTGTACAGTATGAGGACGACCTTGATGAAGACAGGGCCGCATTTTTCATTGCTATGCTGGATCACATGTACTGGATATTCGGCTCTTTCATAGGTGCCTGTGCGGGAAAGTTCCTGCAATTTGACATGCGGGGAATCGAGTTTTCCGCCACGGCCTTCTTTTTAGTTGTAGTGGTAAATCAATGGCAGCAACACCGATCCAGATTACCCTTTTTAACTGCTGCCGTGTGTGCTCTGGGTTTCTACCTCCTGATGGGGAAGGAGTATTTTTTGATACCCACCCTGATTACCACTCTGGTGGCGCTTATTATACTTCGCAAACCTATCGAAGCAAAGGAGGGCGCCGGAAATGAATGATATGTTCTACCTCATCGGGGTCATCGCCGTTATATCCATAGTCACCTGGGCCCTGCGCGCCTTTCCCTTCCTGCTTTTCGGGAACAGGCCCTTGCCTCCCGCCATAGAGTATCTGGGAAAGGTCCTTCCCCCCGCGATTATGACGGTGCTTGTAATCTACTGTCTTCGGGATACGAACATGGTTCAGTTCCCTTATGGAGCGCCGGAACTGGCCTCCTGCGCCCTGGTTATAATCCTACAGGCCTTAAAGAAGAACATGTATCTGTCTATCATTGCCGGAACAGCCTGTTATATGATCCTGCTTCACACGGTTGCTATTCACGGTTAAATTATGACAAGGGGTCAGACCCCTTGTCATATAAAAGGAAGGATGGAAATGAAAATAAAGACATTGATAGCCGGAGTGGTAATACTAGGCTGCCTGTTTGCAGGCTGCGGCCCCGCGACACAGACCACTCAGACAGCTCAGAGCATACATGCTACCCAAAGCACAACAGCAGAAAAGAATTATACTTACACGGAATACCCCTTAGAACGTAACGGAATTAAGCTCCACCTTGACAGAATGACCCTGGAAGGGACTACTCCTAAGAGGAATATCCTCCTGGTCCACGGAGTAACTTATTCTTCCCACGAATTTGACATCAACTATGAAGATTACAGCCTTGTCCGCTGGCTTGCCGGGGAGGGTTTTGGGGTATGGAGGCTGGATATAGCAGGATTTGGCCGTTCCGGAGAAGTAAATGACGGATTTATGCCGGACTCGGAATATGCATCGGAAGATATTAATGCAGCGGTAGAAAAGATTGTCAAAGAAACAGGTCAGGAGAAAATAGATGTTCTGGGCTGGAGCTGGGGAACGGTTACCACCGGCCGCTTTGCCGCCAAGCACCCGGAACACTTGAGCAAGCTGATATTGTATGCCCCCATTCTCAGCGGTCTTGGAGAGGCTGAGATAAAAGAAGCCTTTCATCATAATACCTGGGATCATGCTGCAGACGATTTTACCAAAAAGCCGGATGGAGCCTTTGATCTTTCAATCGCCGATCCCAACCTTATAGAAATGTTTTGCTCAAGCTGCTGGCACTACGATGGGGATAAAAGCCCCAACGGAGGCCGGAGGGATATTTGCGTTTCCAAAGACACAAAACTGATAGATTTATCGAAGATCACGGTGCCAACGCTGGTTATCTGCGGGGACAGTGACCCCTACCTGAATTACGACCTTGTGGGCACGGTGAAGGAATCTCTTCCTAAGGGGTCCGAACTGGTAATGGTAAAGGGCGGATCCCATGTTGTATACATTGAAAAGCCTTATTATAAGGCCTTTCGGGATGGGATAAAAGGTTTTTTACTTCAGCCTTGATTTTGAGCTTACACTTTTTCTTTTATGTGGAATACAAAAGTAATGGAAATAACAAAGGAGGTAGTAAAATGAGAATCAAAGCATTAGGTATTATTATTTCGGCAGTTCTGGCTATTGGGTTGATAGGATGCGGAGGCACAGCAGCCCAGACTGCCCAGACTGCCCAGACTGCTTCAAGCAGCAGAGCCGGAGGCGGCAACCGCGGAGGAGGAAGCACCGATAAATCATCTGATACGGACTTGCAAAAGATGATATCGGAAGTAGCGCCTAAGTTTGAACTTCGCACCTTTAAAGATACAGAAAGCGGAGAATCCCTGCAGTACCAGCTTTTCATCCCAAAAGATTACGACGCATCCAAGAAATACCCCCTGGTACAGTTTATCCCGGATTCAAGCGTAGTGGGAAAAGAAGCATCCTATGTCTTGTCCCAGGGCTGGGGCGGCCTTGTATGGGCAAGAGATGAGGATCAGGCAAAGAACCCGGCATTTGTGGTTGTTCCTGTATTCACGGAGACCATCGTGGATGATAATTTCAATCACTCCGGGCAGATAGACATTGCGGTCCGGCTCATTAATTCACTGACAAAAGAATACTCCATCGATACAAACCGGCTCTATACCACAGGGCAGTCTATGGGAGGAATGACATCATTTTATATTAATCTGGCTTATCCCGATATGTTTGCGGCGTCCCTCTTCGTGGGAAGTCAATGGGATAACACCAAGCTTTCCGCCATCGAGAAGAATAAATTCTTTTATATAGTTTCCGCCGGAGACCCAAAAGCATCAGCAGGCCAAAGCGGCCTTATGGAGGTTTTCGACAGTGATAAAGCTCCATACTCCCATGGGGAGTGGAGTGCAAAGGATGATGCCACGACCCAGGATGCAGCTATAGCGAAAATGCTGGGCGAGGGCAATAATGCCAACTTCGTGACCTTTACTGCCGGAACCACCATTGCGGACGGCAGCAGCGCTCCTGCCGGAAGCGGTGAGCACATGACATCATTTGACTACGCGTATAAGATCGGAGCGGTAAGAGAATGGCTGTTCAAGCAGAGTAAATAAAAATATGACAGGGGGACAGTCCCCCTGTCATATTTTATTTCAATCCGTATTTCTTCAGGTCCACCTTACCGTCCTTTACTTCAACCCCTTCAGCTGCAAGGAGTTTTTGCCTGAACTCCCGCGCCTCCGAAGGCGAATTCTCCAGAAAGCTCCCCTTTTGAATTAACTACCCTATAGCAGGGGATGTTCTCGGGATCCGGATTATTGTGAAGGGCATTGCCTACGGCCCGGGCCATTTTCCTGTCACCTGCCGCCTCGGCCACCTGCCCGTATGTGGCCACATGGCCGTAAGGAATCTTTTTTACCGCTTCATATATCCTTTTTGAGGGACAATCAGAGATCAGATCATAACTTTCAGCGATCATCAGCTTAACATCATTTTCGGGAATGGAGCCGTCAAGGATTATGGTATTCCAATGTTTCTTATTCTGGTGGTACCCGGGTATGACCGAATCATAGATATCTCTCCAGAAAAATGCCTTCTCCGGATCAACCTTCACATTCAGGTTGATATATCCATTTTTTTCATAGGTCCAGAGAAAGGCCTTCTTATTAACCTTATATCTCACCAGCTGCCAGTTTTCATCATGAAATGGCGCATCAAGATAAGTATCCTGAAATGAAAGGCCGTAGTTTAAGACCTCCTGCCTGGTTGTCATTCTTTGGTTCCTCCTTAGGATTTTTATGACAAAAGGACCGTCCCCTTGTCATATTTGATTTTTATTATATAGTACAGGGGGAACATTTACAACATATGACAGGGGGACTGTCCCCCTGTCATATTAACACTGGCGCAACAGGGCATTATATGTTAGAATTTCAGTTGAATTATTCTACAATAACCAGTTGAATTTACAGAAAAGTATTATGTTGGCAAACTACTCAATTCCACCAAAGACATTTTATGAAATAGCTTCTTTCGGATACTTGCTTGTCTTGTTTCTGATTTCTTTTCGTGACAAAAACAGAGAGTCCTTCCTTTCGTATAAGTATTTCAGGTATCTTGAGGTCAATATGCTTCTGGCGCTTTTGGCCAGCGTATTGACTTATACATTTGCTTATCCGGAACTGGGGACTCCGCTCTATATTTGCACCATCCTACGAACCCTGGATTCAATCTTTAGCGTTATGGCCTCCCGTATATTTGCGGTCTATCTTATGGAGTACGTGGATTCGGAAGGAAGAATGAGAAATGTCCTGAAGATAGGTAATGTTCTTCTTGGCGCCTATCTGGTCCTGATGATCTTAAACATTCCCTTTAAGTTTATCCTCTGGTATACACCTGAGGGAGCATATCTCCATGGGGCGCTCTTTGTCCCCGTTGTATTTACCCCGCCGGTTTATTACCTGGCCAGCAGCATCATTATGCTGGTATTCAGGTTTAAGACCCTGGGCTACAGGGAGAGGTTGTCCTTGTCCGTTGCGTCACTTGTGACCTTGTTCGGAACCGTAATCCAGGCCGCTACCAACGGATCCGTCCTACTGTCCCTGCCCTTCGGCTCCATTGGTATATTTGTTCTGTATTTTTCCATAGAGACGGCGGATTATCACCAGCTTCTTAAAAACAATAAGGAACTGAAGCTGGCTGAGGAGGATGCCATAAAGGCTAACCGGGCTAAGAGCGACTTTTTGGCCAGTATGTCCCACGAGATAAGGACCCCTTTAAATGCAGTTCTGGGTATGGATGAGCTCATCCTTCTGGAGACGGAGAAAAGGGCTGATTCCGATCCCGAATTCACCCGCCTGATAAAGGAATATGCAGAGAACATAAGGGATGCAGGTCAGGTTCTCCTGTCGGTTATAAACGATATATTAGACATTACCAAGATAGAATCGGGGAAGATGGAGATTAAGCCTGCGCCATATAATCTGGCAGACATCGCAAATGATGTGGGCACCATAGTGGGGGGTGCGGGCCGAACAAAAGGGTATCACATACATCCAGAATATCGATCCTGCCATTCCTGAATATCTCCTTGGAGACGAGCTTCGTATCCGGCAGATAATGATAAACCTGCTTAATAATGCGATAAAATACACGGACTCCGGCCGGGTTGTGATGATCATTTCCATGAAGGACCGGGGAAGAGACAGCCTTACCCTTTGTATTCGGGTCCAGGATACGGGGATTGGTATCAAGGATGAGGATATACCCCTGATCTTCGGAAATTTTAAGCGTCTTGAGGATGATCACAATCGCGGCATAGAGGGCACGGGACTCGGGCTTACCATAGTTAAACGTCTGGTGGTTCTCATGGGAGGAGATATAGAAGTATTCAGCAAATACGGGAAAGGGTCGGTCTTTACGGCATCCGTTCCCCAGGGTATAAGCAGTGAACCTGTCAGAAAGACCTCGGATAAGCAAAAGGGAAGCAGAATATCCGATGCCATCACCTTCCACACGCCGGATTGCCGCTTCCTCCTGGTTGACGATAACAAGATGAACCTAGTGGTGGCAAAACGTTTCCTGGATGGTCTTAAGGGACAGATAGATACCGCCAGAAGCGGGGAGGAAGCTCTGGAGAAGATGAGAGAGACCGGGTACGATCTCATTTTCATGGATCATATGATGCCCCGCATGGACGGTATAGAGACTTATCAGATTTCCCTTGAAGATCCTGACAACCTTAACAGGGAGACCCCTGTTATTATGATGACAGCCAACGCCTTAAGCGGGGTCAGGGAAGAGTATCTGGGCAAGGGCTTTAGGGATTACATCAGTAAACCCCTTGATATTAAAGAACTTCTCCGGGTCATTAAAAATAACCTGCCGGAAGAGAAGATAAAAGAATAATATGACAAGGGGACAGTCCCCCTGTCACAAAAAATATGACAAAAGGACTGTCCCCCTGTCAGATTTTTTCAACCCGTTCTCTGTAGGATTTCCTCAAAAGTACTGCTGCCACTGCGGCTGTAAGGATCTCCGCTATAGGAAATGTCCACCATACAAGGGATACCACATTTTCCGACAGGGTAAAGAAAAAGGCAATGGGAAATACAAAGACCACCAGCCTGAGAGCGGCTATAAACAGCGGCCTCAGGGCATATCGCAGGGATTGAAGTATCCCCTGTACCGCCACGGAAAAGCCCATAAAGGCATATCCGATCCCGGCTATCCGAAGGGCCGTAGCGCAGGTCTCTATAATCTGGGCGGTACCGCCCCCGGTAAGTCCGAAGAGTCCGGAGAGGGGTCTTGCAAAAACTTCAAATAATACTGCAATCACAAGGGTTACGATAACAGAGTCCATAATCCCGTATTTAATACACTCATCTATCCTCTTTCTATCCCTCATGCCATAGTTAAATGACAGAATTGAAATAATGGTGTTTGACAGCCCGAATGCCGAAAAGAGGGCTATCTGCTGAATCTTGTAATATATTCCGAAGGACCCCACAAGGATAACCGGGTCTGCTGCCGATGATCCCAGTATCCCGTTCATTCCCGCCATCATTACGGACAGCAGGGTCTGCATCAAAGCAGCGGATATCCCTATCTTGTATATTCCCCTGATTATCCCGGCATCCGGCCTTATATATCGGAAATGTCCGTCTATCTCCGTATTTCTCGTATAATGGAAAGCCATTGCAATAAACATGGAAATAAACTGCCCTGCCACGGTAGCCCATGCTGCGCCTGCCACTCCCATTTTTAAGGGATAGATGAAAATGTAGTCCAGAACTATATTGGATACGGCGCCGGAGACCTGGGCTATGGTAGACAGCATTGTCCGGCCTGTTGCCGTAAGGAGTTTTTCATATATTGTAAATCCTATGGCCCCCAGGGAAAGGATGGTGCATATCTGCAGATAGGTTGTTCCCATCTCCAGCACCTGATCATTTCCACCGGCAAATAAGCCGATAAACCACCTTGCCCCGAAGAGGCCGAAAAGAAGGAAGAGACAATAGAAAACCAGACACAGGAATATTCCGTTTCCTGCGGTTTTGTTGGCCATTTCCTTCTGCTTTTCCCCCAGGCTCTTGGACAGCAGCGCATTCAGCCCCACGCCGGTTCCCACCCCTATGGCAATGATAAGGATCTGAATGGGAAATGCAATGGTGAGGGCCTGATTCGCCACAGGGCCGACTTCATCCATGTTAGTGACAAATACACTGTCCACCACGTTATAGAGTGCCTGAAGGACCATTGATACAATCATGGGCAGACCCATTTTCCAGAACAGGGGCTTGATTGGTTCTACTGCCATTTTGTTTTCTTTTTCAACATTCATTACGCAAATCTCCTTTTGAAATTCGTGTGATCATGTAAAAGAAAAATGTGCAAGCCCGAAATCAATCGGACTTACACATTAACTGTTACACATTGATCAAAGTATTATTATTTAGCTGACTTCACTTTAACATAAGTAAGTGAAAGCTGTCAAGTTGACAAAAAGCTGACAAGGGGACTGTCCCCCTGTCATAAAAAATATGACAAGGGGACTGTCCCCCTGTCATGTTTAGGCCAGAGTTATTAGAAATTTCAAGATTCCAAAGATTAATATACCCACAAGGGAGGTGTAATACATGAGCCTGTTGGCCCGCTCTATATCATCCACTTCCACCGGGCGCAGCTTATCCCCTATGGTCTTCTTATTATGAAGCACGCCGAAGTAATATGCCGGTCCCGCCAGTTCAACTCCCAAAGCTCCTGCCATAACAGACTCGGTCTGGGCGGAATTGGGGCTGGCGTGATTATACCGGTCTCTTTTAAATACCTTCACGGCTCCTTTAAAATTCATCCTGCAAAGAGCCGTAGCAATTATCATAAAATAAGCTGCCAGTCTGGCAGGAATGTAGTTCACTATATCGTCAAAAACAGCTGCTGCCGTTCCGAAATACTTATATCTGTCGTTTTTATAACCCACCATGGAATCCATGGTATTAACGGCTTTGTAGAAGAATCCCAGGGTAGCCCCGCCTATGGCCATATACAGCATAGGGGCTATAACCCCGTCCCCCGTGTTCTCCGCCACGGTCTCGACGGCAGCCTTCACCACGCCCTCTTCGCTTAAAGCAGCCGTATCTCTTCCCACGATCATGGACACAGCCTGTCTTCCTGCTTCCAGCCCTTCATCCTTCAGGGCATGGGCCACCTTCATACTCTCGTCTTTAAGGGACCTGGTGGCCAGTATCCAGTAACAGAACCAGGCTTCTACGGCAAGACCCAGATAAGGATTCAAACAATAAGCGGCGAATACTATAGCCCCGGGAACTATGGTGGAAATGAGCACAACCAGTATAACCAGCAGCACACCCTTGGACCGGTCTGTTGGCTCTGCCTTAGTCTTCCCTCCCCGGATGGTCTTCTCCAGAGAAGCGATGAGAGCTCCTATGGCCCTTATGGGATGCCACATCCATCTGGGATCCCCTATGAGCAGATCCAGCAGGTACCCTAAAAGAAGGGCTATCAAAGAATATTTGTGAAACATCTGTCTGTCCTCCATCTTCCCATTTCAGCAAAAACCCTTCTCCATTCTTCGCCATGTATGTATAATAATCATCCGGCTTTAAAAGATCATTTAAAATGGACATAATGGTCCCCCCATGGACCACTGCGGCTATATCCTTATAACCTTCACTGCAGGCATTGTCCATCATTTTGTGAAAACTCTTAATGCACCGCTCCGCAAAGTCAGCCTGGGGCTCTCCCCCCGGGAAATCCAGCTTCCCGCCGGAATCTATCCATTCCTGGTATTTAGGGTTGCCATCCAGTTCCTTGTAGTTCTTATTCTCGAATTCTCCGAAATCTATCTCCCTAAACCCCTCTATGATAATATGGGGTCTGTCGGGATAAATGATCATTGCAGTCTCCCTGCATCGCTGAAGAGGACTTACATACACAGCCTCCACCTTAGGGTACTGCCTGCCTTCTAAGAGCTTGATTCCCTCCATACATAAGGGCTCATCGGTTATCCCTATATATCTTTTTAACTTATTGCCCTCCGTCATGGAGTGCCTGATCAAAGCCACATTTATCATGGAATAATCCTCTACTTTATCTTAGTGGGGATCCCGCAGAAGACCCTGTATACTTCCTGTGAATGGCCGGCCAGAAGGCAGCCTATCCTTCCCACCGTCTCCCGGTAATCCCGGTCAAAGGCATTAGAGGGCACCACACCGCATCCTATCTCGTCCATAACCAGGCAGGCCCCCTCATTTTCTTTAATGAGGCGGTTAGTGAAGTCGTAAGGGTCCTTTTTTTCTTCCAACATCCGCTTTACAAGCAAATGATAGTCGCATATTAAAGGTGCCTTTAATATATCTTCAAAACTGCAGTCTCTGCAGTAAGTAACCCTATCCTCTGTTAACTTAGTCAACTCTAAAGCAACTTTCAGCTGTCCCTGATTCATTCCGCCTAATACCAACCGCATATCTTATCTCCCGCAACTACTGCAATCACAATGGCCAGTTCACAAAGCTGGAGGAAGTATCCTGCCAGATCTCCGTTATTGCCTCCGAAATTCTTATAGGCCATGAAACGATAATACAAAAATACGAGTAAGGCCGCTGCCACTGCCAGTCCCCCGGATAGGGGGCTGATAAATATCATAAGTCCCATCCCCGCCAAAGCATATATGGCACAGACACATCTTACTATCATTTTCTGACTGTTATCGGAAAATGCTGCAAGGATGCTGGATCCGGGAGAAGTTTTAAAAGTCACCACGGCAAATCCCGACAAGCCCCTTGAAACCACGTAGCCTACGGATACCACATAGATGCTTATCCATGAGATCTCACATTTAAAACCGAAATCCAGGAGAAAGTATATAATCCCCGTAATGATGGCAAAGGCCCCGGCGTGGGAATCCTTTAAAATCTGGAGCCGCCTCTCTGTGCTCTGGTAAGAGCTTAAGGCATCTGCCGTATCCAGCAGCCCGTCCACATGAACTCCTCCTGAAATGATAACAGGCAGCACTGCCAGTATAACACCCCGGAGGGGGTCAGAAAAATGGGCATATTTACACAGATAAAAGGCCCACATCTCCACAAAGCCTATCACCACCCCTATAAGGGGAAAGAAGCACATGGCGTACTTCATATTATCCTTATTCCATTCAAAGTGAGGCATGGGAATCTTGGAGTACATGGAAAATGCTACTGCCCAGTTTTGAAAAAAAAGTTTCATTTGATCTTCACGGGAATACCGCAGACCACTTCCACTACATGATCTGAAATGTCTGCTATCCGCCCGTTTACCTCCGCTATGGTTTTAATATATTCCAGAGTCTCCGGGGAATAATCATCCCCGTCGCCGAATACATTATTGCTCACTATTACAAAATTATCAGCCAGATCCCGGAGTCTGTCAATCCCTTCCATAATGGCAGAAGTGGTCTTCTCCTTAGCTCCTTTGGGGTCGAACATTTCATTTGCCACAAGATTCGATATACACTCCAAAAGCACGTCGCTTCCCGGGCTCACCCCGGCATCAGCTAAGTTCCTTTGACACTCTATGGTTTCAAAGCCCTTATGGGCCCTCATTTTCCTATGCCTTTCAATCTTCGCAAAGGCTTCATCATCGAAGGGCTGCATAGTGGCAATATAGAAGCGGCTCGGAGAAGAACCGCCCATAATGATCCCTTCAGCATATTCAGACTTGCCGCTGCCGGATCCGCCCACAACAAACGTAACCATTTTTCTCTCTCCAAAAAGGCCCCCGGTTGACGAGGGCCCTCCACTCTAAAATGTTAAATACTTCTTTGCAAAAGTCTCTGCATCCTCAGGATGTCCGTATAGGTAGCCCTGAGCCGCTATGATGCCGCAGGAATAAAGGAAATCCGCCTGCTCTTTGGTTTCGACTCCCTCGAAAATGATCTGTTTCTTTACGGAGCTGATGAGAGTACACATATTACTGATGTAGTCCCGTACGGCAGGTGAACCCTCAAGTTCGGTAATAAACATACGGTCAACCTTGACTATATCGATGGGAGCTTTAATCAGGCTTCCCAGAGAAGCCACACCGCTTCCGAAATTATCAATAGCTACGGTAAAGCCCTTTTTCTTTAGGCTCTTAAGATTCTCGTAGAGAATATCTTTGTCTGCTGCCAGGGCATTCTCGTTGATTTCTATCTCTATGTAGCGCTTGGGCACATTGTACTGCTTGCACATGTTCATGATCTTCTGAACAAAATCCGGTGAATTGGAATTATATTTCGAGAAGTTGATGGAAATGGGAATAGGCTCTAAGCCTGCCTTCCTCCAGCCCTCAACAGTCTTTAAGGCTGCTTCCAGCATAGCAAAATCCATTTGCTGAATGAAGTTATACTTCTCCAAAACTCCGATAAAGTCTCCCGGCATGCGATAGCTGCCATCGGGAAGACGCCATCTTACCAGTCCTTCTGCTCCTACTGCCGTGCCTGTAGCCAGACCGATCTTGGGCTGAAGGAAGAGCTCAAAGGCCTGCTTCTCCAAAGCCTGCTCGAAGCTGTCGGCGATAAGGCGCTCATGCGCCTTTTTCTCCTGCATCTCCTTATCAAAGAAGGAATAATAGAGACCGTTATCGTTCTTCGCCTGCTTTCTTGCCATGTTTGCATTATCAATCGCCTGGGAAATGTTGCGTTCTTCCGGATCCATCTCGTATATTCCGGCAGTAAGCTTTAACCGGCCGGAAGTAAGTAATGATTTCTGCTGCTGTCTGAAGAAATCTGCCTGTTCCCTGAAGGTGGCAACGGGATCGAAGTCCTTGCCCTTCTCAGTGCAGAACAGAGCGATGAAGTGGTCTCCGTATATCCTGGCCACAGTGGAATGCCTGTAGCTTTTTAATATGTCAGCCACATTATTTAATATCTCATCTCCCACCTTAATGCCGAAGTTCTCATTTACGTAGGAGAAATTATCAATATCAATGTACTCCATGATGTATCTGTAATCAGAGCCCTTTTCTTCCATTATCTCAAGGGCTTTATTCTCGAAGCCGCTTCTGTTATAGAGTCCCGTAACATCATCTATAAGATTAAGCTTTCTGATAGCCGCCTTATTATTCTCCCGCTCTCTTCGCAGTCTGGCGAATAACACAAATATCTCAGCTACCTGTTCAAAGGTCTTTCGCTCGAATTCAGTCCAGCATCTGGGGGCATCGGTATTCGCAAAGATAATATACTCCATAACCCCGTCTTTTAAGGGAAACCCCATTCCTATAAGGGCGGACATTCCTATCTTAGTGCCATATGCCGCGACCTCTGCGGCCTTCTTTTCCTTGCTGCAGTCATTTATGACCACAAGTTTCTGTTCCCGAAGTTCTTTCTCAGCGACAGAATAATCTTCATAATCGTCCTCGTTTTGGCCCACAAAATGGTTGGTATCACTGTTCCATACCATAAGCCGGTCCTTATCATTTACCTGTGAGTAATTGTAAATGATCTTCTGGATGGAGTACTTGTCCGCTATCCTCTCCGTCAGGATCTTTATGGAGGTATCAATCTCTCTGGATTCAAACAAAAGACCGAATGCCACGCTTATAAGGTCGGCATCAAATTCGGCACTGTTTCTGGGTGAGCGACCGTCTTCCTTTGATATCTCTTCAAAAAGCTGCTCCTTGTCCGTATCATATACAACGACGGCGTTCTTTCCTTCCAGCTTGGCGTTGTACATGGCTATATCGGCCTTTTTAAAGAGTTCTTCGTAATCTCCCGCATCCCGGCCGTAAAAGGCTATACCGATACTGCAGGTAATATCCATCTTCTTGTCTTCATGGGAATAGGTTCTTCTAACCGCTTTATTAAAGTCCCTGGCCTTAATCTCCGCTATTCTCCTGCCGGTGTGTTTCATGAGAACCAGGAACTCGTCGCCGCCTATACGTCCTATAATATCGGACTTACGAAATGCCGATGAAATGGAGGCCGCAACATTCTCTATGACCATATCTCCGAATAAATGTCCGAAGGTATCATTTACGTTTTTGAAATCGTCAATATCTATTATAAGAAGGGCATGACTGGTTCCGGGAGAGGTGCTTTTAAAGAATTTCTCCACAGACAGCTGGGTGGCCGTCTTGTTCAAAAGACCTGTCATGGGATCCTTCTTTATCTGGGATTCAAGTTCAAGAAGTTCTTCCTTCTCCTTTTCAATGTTCTGGATACGTCCGATAATCCGGATAAGCTTCATACTGTCATCTTTGAAAAATACAATATTTAAGCGGTACCAGGAGTACTCGGTGGAAAAGATCTTAAGTCTCATCTCAAACTGCTCGTCCCTGGCGGCAGAATACATGTCATCAAAAGCCCTCTCAAAGGCCTCCTCCTCATCAGGATGGATGTATTTTTTGAACTTCTTCTCAGCTATGAAATCGGTCAGAATCCAGTCAGAGGCTACGCCTGTCTTGGATGAAAGGGGAACTGTCAGGGTATCCGTATCAGCATCATAATCAAAAATGAGCTCATCGGAACACTCGGAAAGAAGGCGGTAACGCTCCGCCTGGATCTTTAAGGCCACATTTGTCTCTTCCAGTTCTTCCATAAGCTCCTGCTTATAGGCAAGCTCCATTTTCTGAGCCAGGTTCTTATCCAGATTCTCGGCCATCTGTTCAGCCACAAGTCTTACAACCTCGAATATGCCTAAAAATTCAGACTTGCTCATAATGTGAACATCATCAATGGCCTCCATGAATTTATCTACATCTTCTCCCGCATCCTTGGCCAGCTGCTCATATTTTTCTCTGGGGAGCATCATTTCCTCGTCAAATACCCCTCCCACTATCCAGGTGGCAACCTTCCTGTCATTTATGATAATGGGTATGCAGCCGCTCATCATATCCCCTGTCTTATTGCGGACAACTGCTGCCGTCCGCACATTTGCCTTGTACTGCTTCATAAGACCCTGGTCGAAGAAATCGTCTACGGTCTTGTTCCTCTTTACAATGCGAATAAGCCCAACGCTAAAACGAGTGGGCTTAGTAATATTATTGCCTTCTGTGTCCAGAATTAGGGATGCAATATCCTGATTCTTGGAGACTGCATTCTGCAGTCTCTGCATTTTCTCAATATCAAAATAATCGCTGAAATCCCCTTCCGTCAGGCCAACGTCCTTATTATAGATATTCTCTCCCATAACAACGACTCCTATCGACAAAACTCAAGGGTATATCCGCACATCTATGGTTTCAGATTATTAACTCCGAGGCTTTCAATCAGGGCATTCAATGAATCAATCTCCAAAAGAAGGATCATGCTTGATTTATACTCCTCATCCTTAATGATAAAACTCTCGTCAATAACAACTACTTTTCTTCCGAAATCCTTAAATTCTCTTGACTTGTGTTCTTTGATCACATTATTAAGAGTATCGATGCTGATAGACGGCGGAAGAATATTGATAACCATCTTAGAGAGCTGTGACAGCGCATTAACGTAGGTAGCCACGGTAATATTACCTACCTCGCAAAGAACGGACCGTCCCATCTCATTATCCTTAAACTGTGAGATCTCCGGCATGGGCGTTCCAAGGAAGGCCGTAACCAGCTCATTTGCAAAGGGTCCCTGAAAGACTGACAGCATGGTTCCGATAAGATCCTGGTCGAGATTAATAAGGATCGCCGCCACTTCCTGCTCCGGATCTCCGATGGCTGATGCAGCCTTGTCCAGATCAACTACACGAACTGAAGGAACCGATACCTTTACAAGGTAATGGAGCATGTCAGATAAAGCAGTGGCAGCATTACCGGCTCCGATATTGCCTACTTCACTGAGCACATCCAAGTGCAGAGAAGTGATATCTCCTACATCCGTTATTCTCATAGTAACTCCCCCTTATCCCTATCCGATTACTTTCTTAACTGCCTCAAGAACCCTGTCTGCCTGGAAGGGCTTTACTATAAAGTCCTTGGCGCCGGACTGGATGGCCTCAACAACCATGGCCTGCTGTCCCATAGCAGAACACATAATAACGGAAGCGTTAGGATCATCGGCACGAATCTGTTTCAAGGCCTGAATACCATCAACCTCCGGCATGGTAATATCCATTAAAACCAGGTCGGGATTAACTTCCTTATACTTGGCAACTGCTTCCTGTCCGTTTGCAGCCTCTCCTGCAACGATATAACCGTTCTTGGACAATATATCCTTAATCATCATTCTCATAAAAGCTGCGTCATCACAAATAAGTACTGCTTTAGCCATATCCATTATCTCCTATTCTGCATCATTTTCATGTAACAACTGGTAAATATGTATCTTCATGGCATCGTAGTATGACAGACCGACGAAAATACATCCGTATTCGAAATGATCCTCCTTCTCGATCATTCTCACAATCTTAATTATCGCCCGTATCTCTTCCTTCGTCCAAATCACAAGCTTGGTATCATAACAGGTACCGACTTTAAGCTCATGTGTCGTCCGGAAGGCTATTCCACCTTCGGAAGCGTTAAAAACCTCCACCCGAAGGTATTTCTCTGTGGTAACGTCCCCTTCGCTTATACATTGAAGCTGTATCTCAACATCTAAGTCAAGGCGTCTAAATCTCCTTCTTTCATCCGTCATGACAACCATCCTTCCGGTAAGTAATAGTTTCATTTATTGTATAATAAAATGAGTGAATTTTCAAGAAATATTTATGAAAATATTAGTATTCACAGTCAATAAAAAATGGGTCTAGAGGGGCACATAAGCATCGATGTCAATGTCGTCAAAAGTACTCATTCGGTTGTATACCTCCAGGCCGCATTCCAGAAGAGGCATAAGGAGTACGGCTCCCGTTCCTTCTCCCAGGCACATGTCGCAGGTGAGGAACTGCTCCAATCCCATAGCATCCAGCATGAATTTACCAGCCGGCTCCTTTGACACATGGGAAGGGAAAATGTAATCCGCAGCAAAGGGGGCCAGGCGGCAGGCCGCCATAGCTGCTACGGAGGAAATGAATCCGTCGATTACTACCGGTATACCACAGGCAGCACCTCCCAGGAAAACACCGGTGAGCCCGCAGATATCAAAGCCCCCTTCTTTTGCAAGAACGTCTATGGGGTCCTTGGCATCGGGTTTATTAAGGGTAATGGAACTTTTTATAACCTGCTTCTTGTGAGCCAGGGCCTCATCCGTAAGTCCCGACCCCTTTCCCGTCATTATCTCCACAGGCTGGTTAAGAAGTACCGCTCCCACGGCGCTGCTGGTGGTGGTATTACCGATCCCCATCTCACCTGTGGTTATTATATCGTAGTCTTTTTCCTTCAGTTCGAAAACGATATTAATACCGGTCTCTATGGTCTCTATGGCCTGCTGTCTGGTCATGGCCGGGCCTTTAGCCAGATTAGCCGTTCCGTAAGCGCATTTGCGTCTCTCAACCCGGGTATCCTTAACCATACCCACATCATAAGCGAAAAGATCGACCCCCAGTTTCTCCGCCATAACGGCCACAGAGGTTTTCTTATCAAGGAAATTCTCCGCGACAATGGCAGTTACGCTGTTATCGGTCTGGGTAACCCCTTCTTCCACCACTCCGTTGTCCGCGCACATAATAACAAGAGCCTTCTTTTCAAGCTTAACTCTCTCCGTCTTTTGGATAGCTGCCAGTTTACACACGGCATCCTCCAGCTTCCCCAGACTGTGGAGGGGATGAGCTATGGCATCCCACCTGTTTGCAGCCTTCCTGGCATAGTCCTTATCCGAGGGTTTTATCATATCCAATGTATCCTGAAGTGTCATAAATGCTTCCTCCATTTTGTGAATCTCAGGGGGATTATACCACAGCCGAAATAATTCTTAAAGCCCTTTACTTTATAAAATAGAGAGTATCAGGGTCTTTTGCCGGGATGGCGTTGTACTCTGCCTGGGTGCCAACCCACAGCTTCTTTCCTGCCAGACTGGAGGATACGCTTGATAATCTCTCCTCCAGGGCACCGGCCTTAGACCTTAAGGATTCCAGATCATTTTTTCCGGCTTTGGAATCTAAGATGTCATTTAGATCACTCCTGTATTCATTGTAGGTATTTAAAAATTCGCTGAATTTCTCCTGGTTTGAGAGGATATTGGTATCGATCCCCGATAACCTCTCCTGGGTCTCCTTTTCAAATTCCCTGGTATACTCGGAGACATTCTCCACCAGCTTCTCCACAGTATTAATCTGCTCCGCTGCCTCCCGGCTGTCTTTTTCGGTAGTTCCCTTATCTGCCTTGGCAGTGGCGAGGCGGGCTGCTTCATCCGACAGATTCTTGATCTTGCCGGACATTTCCGCCTGATATGAATTATAGGAGGAAATCAGGTCGGCATATGCCTTGTCATTATCGCTTATGCGCTTAATAAGCATGGCTATGTCTTTGGCGGCGGAATCTGCGGCGCTTCGGTCTCCCGCCAGCACCCGGTCGATGCAGCTTTGGACGATCCTTTCCAGCTCCACGGACTGGTTCTCGGTTCTCATGCCCAGGCCGTTGTCCTTAAGGGCGTCATTAATGCGCTCAGACATGTTTTTAAGGTCATCCCTTGTGATCACATCTCCTTTTTCCTCGATATACCTCTCCACCTCACTTTTTACCACTTCTTCCACCAGAGTCTGGGTATCAGTGGTGGATGCGGCCATAACCGGCGCCGATACCGGCCATAAAAGCAGGCAGGTCAGGGCCGAGGAAATGACCGCAAGTATAATCAGTCCGATAATCCTTAAATAGTTTTCTTTTAAATAATGAATTGCTTTCAATGTTATCTCCTTTTTCTTTACTAAGTATTTGCTTTGAAAAAGGATAAACTACGAACATAGAATTTGGTAAACACGATAAAGACGCAGTAAGATATTTACTCCTGAGACATTATAGAACAGCTTCCGGGAAATTTCAACCAGTTTTATTTACAAAGTCGGAAATAATAAGTTCGACGCTGAGCTTATCGTTCATACGGCCGGTTTTTACGGCTTCTTCGGCCTCGGCACATTTTTCAACGCATTTTTTTAACCCTGCAGCGGTATATCTGCCGGACATGCGGATGCATTTGCCTGCCACCCAGTCCGTGATTCCAAGACGGGACCCTATCTCCGGCCGGGGTATTTTCTCGTCTAGAAGAAGCCTGGTCTTAAGAAGAAGGCTGTACTGTCTGGAAATGAGAAAGAGTATGCGCATGGGAGGCTCCTTTAATGTAAGCATGTCGAAATAAAGGTCCAGGGCTTTGGCTGCCTGACCTGCCACCACTGCATCTATCATATCGAAGACCTTGCTTTCCACGGTAACGGTGCATAAGTCTTCCACGTCCTTCTCGGTAATATCCTCCCTGCCATAGGTATATGAAATGAGCTTCTCTAATTCTTTATCAATGCTCTCCAGGCTGTCCCCGACTTTAGATACAAAAAGGTCATAGGCGCTTTTTGAAATCCGGCGGTTGTCGCGCTTTAAGCGGCCCACCACCCATTTTTCCATCTCTGACGGGGTAAGACGCTTCATCTCCACGGCTCTTCCCTTTTTGGAGACGGTCTTATACATCTTTCCCCGTTTATCTACGTTCTCCTCGCAAAAAACCAGGACAACGGAATCCGGGATATTCTCTATATATGAGATCAGCTCATCATTTGCACTTTTAAATGTACCGGAGTCCTCCACCATGACAAGCCTGTGGTCGGCAAAAAAGGGCATGGTATCACAAAGCCCCATTACTTCCTTAGGGTCAAATGAATTGGCGTCAAAGGAGGAGAAATTCATGGTATCTCCCGGGGGAAGGACGCTTTCCTTAAGCTTGTTCTTATAGTAGCGCTTAAGGTAGGTCTCATCCCCATAGAGAAGGTAGACGTTTTTAAATTCAACGGTTTTAATGTCGTTAGCTAAATCTTTCATAGTGTCGATTATAAACCAACTCCTCGGTTTTGGAAAGTGGACTCTTGGGGACGGGGTTAGTGGCTCAAAAAAATGAGCCACTAACCCCGTCCCCAAGAGTCCACTTGCAAAATATTAAATTTAGATTATAATATAGTTTTGGGAGGAAAAATGGCCATGGAAAAGCTTCAGCTCTACATAGTCCCCTTTGCGGGAGGATGTTCGTATTCATTCAAGCATATAGTCCCCTTATTGGAGGATGTCTTTGAGGTACATGCCTGGGACGGTCCCGGAAAGGGCATAAACTCAGGTCAGGTCAAAAATGAACATTTCATGGACGAGGCCCGGGCTTTTGCAGACTACGTAAAGGAACACAGCCGGGGCAGGCAGTACTGCACCTGGGGCTACAGCTGCGGAGGGCTCATTTGCTACGAGGCAATGCGGCTTCTTCAGGCCCAAGGGATTCCTATGCCCAAACGGGTATTTCTATCCGCCGTAAGACCTGCGGCGGAATTCATCACTCCCGATACTAAACCTATGACAGACAAAGAGCTTCTCTCCTTTTTAAATGATATGAGCGTGGGGGATAATACGATTTCTCTCCTTAAAAATATAGACGATATCCGTAGGGACATGGAACTGGCCAGCGACTACAGATATATGGATACCGGCAAGGTAGATACCCCGGCATCCGTAATGTACGCCGACGACGACTTTGTGACGGAGACCGGGGTGAAAAACTGGAAGAATTACTTTACCGGAGAAGTATCCTTTGCAGTCTTCCACGGCAGACATTTCTTCTACCGCTACCAACCTCAGGAGCTGGCAGCATATATCAAGAGCTGTGTATAAAAATTCCAAGAATTAATTCTTAACAACCAGCTCCACAGCCCCGCACTCCGGGGTGGTAAGGATCCTGCATCCGGCGTCAGACAGGCGTCGGATTGTTTCTTTGTGGGGATGTCCGTAAGAGTTCTTCCTTCCGCAGGAGATAACCGCTATCTCAGGTTTTGTCTGCCTTAAGAACTCTTCTGAAGTAGAATACTTTGAGCCGTGATGAGCCACCTTTAAAATGTCAATATCCTCCAATAATCCACTGTTAATCAATTCCTCTTCTCCCTCTTTTTCCAAATCACCCGTAAAGAGAACTTTGGTATTTCCCTGACACATTTCCACTACTACTGACAAGGCATTCCGCTGATTCTCAACCGCATTATCAATATCGAAATTCGACACAGAATCAACAGACTCTATACCGCCCGATCCGGGAAAAATTACTTTAAAGGATGTTTCTCCCTCTTCAAAAGAATCTCCCCTTTGAACAAACCTTATTTTTGTCTTATTGAAGGAATTCTCATTTAGTTTTTCGACTTTGTCGAATAGTTTTTTATTTGTTTCATCTTTTGACTGTACTAATGCAACCAAAATTTCTCCCACTTCGATATTTGATGCAAGAATTTCATCAAGAGCGTTTATATGATCTGCATCGGGATGGGTAATAATAAACCTGTCAATACGACTTACTCCATATGCCTTTAAACAGGGGATTACACGCTTCTCCCCCACATTGTTTACATTACCGGACCCGGAATCTATCATTATGTTGGAACCGTTGCCGCAGCGGATGAGAATGGAGTCTCCCTGACCCACATCCAGAAAAGTAATCTTTGTTCCAAGTCTGGGATTAAACATTATCAGTGAGATCATAGCCCCTATTATCAAGGTTTTCAGGCCTGTCGTCCGCAAGCTCCCGCTATCTTTAGTTAATTTTTCATTTAACTTCTCCTTTTTCTGAATATACAGCAGAACCCCTATTCCCACATAATATAAAACTATCTTAATCCATCCCGGACTGCCTGATATCACCACAGCTCCCGGAAGAGCGGATACCAGGTCCGTCAGCGCGTTATTTACCTTAATAACCAATCCGGCCGGGATAAAGAATGGCATACCGGCAAAAGGAGATATAAGACCCGATAATGCTCCCAATATCCCTCCGGTTAATAATACCGGCGACAGGGTCACCACTATCAGGTTCACAAAGATGGAATACAGGGGATATTCGAAGTATACCGAGACTATGACCGGAAGGGTAAAAAGCCACAAACCTGCACTTACTTTAAGAGCCGACAGTATCTTTTCCCTTGTGGTACGGGCCGTGGTCCTTTCCACAAAGAGACCAATCCCCAGCACCGAAGCGAAAGACAGGAGAAAACCCGTATTATACAGGAGATATGGCCCGGATATCAGCAGAACAGCCGCCGCTAAAGAGAGGGTATTAACAGGATCGGATGTGCGTCCGAAAACTTCAGATCCTATCATCAAAACAAAGGCCACAAGGGCCCGCCTTGACGACACATTTCCCCCTGTCATAAGCACAAACCCCACCATTACCAGACCGGCTATAATCCCCGCCTCTCCAAAGGTGCATTTAAGCCTTCGAAGAAGCCTGTATAGCCCCATTCCTATTATCGATATATGAAGGCCGGAGATGCTAATAAGGTGTATTATTCCCGCATTCTTGTACAGACTCTTTATCTCCGGGGTAAGCTTTGACCTGTCCCCCAGGACCATTGCCTTAAGTATGGCCTCCTCATCCTCTTCCAATGGAGACCGGTCTATACTGACTGACAGATCCCTTCTGACCCGGGACAGAAAGGTCAGAAAGCTTGAAGCCCCTTCGGAATCCTCCCATTCCACTTCTCCCTCCAGGATAAGATCGATCCCAATACTCTTATAATAGTTATACTCATCGAACTCTCCGGGATTAGTTCCATGGTCTAAAATAAAGGCCTTACCGTAACCCCCAATGAAACTGCCGATATGAAAGTCTGCTTCTTCCTTGATATTCAGGATGACACACCCTGCCGGATACTCTTTCGAGTCAAATGAGACTGTAGCGTCCCTAAGATATAAGGCTGACTTGCCTTTAGAAAATTCAATCTTGTTTAAATATCCTGTCAGATTAACATCTTGTCCCGATGTCAGGACTTCTTCTGCAGGATAGGTTTTAAAAGGGCTTCCTCCTATAGCATTTCGTATGATCAGAAAGCCCATGATACATATGGCAATAACCGTAAAGGGCCTTGCCATGGCTTTATCTAATAATTCTTTAATCACTCTGCTCCTTATTTTGCTTTTTTCAAGAGATCCAAGTTTCTTCCGTAAGCCTGATTCAGTGAAATAGTCTCCATGTATTTCACATTGGAATCCGCTTCTATGGATATCTGTACCTTGCTAATATTGGAAAGTTCAACAAGGGAATTAACTATGGCATATATGGTTACTTCAGGAGATACCAAGGGTGCACCCTTTGCAAATGTGGCATCAAAGTTCACGTAACAGGTTCCCTCTTTTACCGAAATATCAAGAAGTTTGGTGCCGTTGGCAATTACCTTTCTCGAAAAACTCTCCTCAGGTCCCGCTATAAGCTGCTCTATTACAACCCTCTCCGGAGACATGGCACTTCTGTAATAGAGAGACCGCTCTTCCCTCACCAGTTCACCGCCGTCTTCACTGGAGAAATACAAAACCAGCTTAGCCTCCTTTGTATTAAGAAGGGAATTGGCGGAAATATCCGCAAAAGACTCTGCCTTCATAGCCCCGGCGGAATTATTCCCGGAGTAAGTTAAGACGTCGCCGTCTACGCTGAAGTATACCGTTTCCACCCCTTCTAACTGGCTCAGGGTCTTAACAATGGCGGCGCGAACTGAGATCTCCTCATATTTGCCTAAATCCAGATAGTCCTTGCCGAAATCCAAAATAACAGCCCCGTTCTCCTGGCTGAAACCGTTAAGCTCCACCCCTCCCATGGGAGGAAGGCAGGACTTGGTTCCTGAAACAGCAGTCCGGAGTACCTTCAGCACTTCATCAATCCGGGCGGAAAGATCCTCGTTTTCTGCCGGCCGTTTATAATCCACCGGCACAAGGGTCAGGTTGTCATCCGTGCTTATATAGTAAAGTACGAAATCAGCCTTGGAAGGAGTACTGCCGCCACAGGAGGTCCCAAAAAGACAAAGGGTCAATATTAAAATACCCAGCAAGGATTTTAATCTCTTCATGTCTGTCCTTTCAATTACTGAAATACATAAGTCAGGGGGATTCTCACCGTAAATGTGGTGCCCTCTCCCTCTTCCGAATGAACCTTAATAGAGCCTCTGTGCTTTAAAATGGCACTTCTGGCTATGGAAAGACCCAGCCCCGTTCCGCCGATTTCCTTGGAGTGGGACTTGTCTACACGGTAGAATCTCTCGTAAATGTTCTCAAGGTCTTCCTTGGGAATTCCTATGCCGGAGTCCTCTACCTTAACATAAAAATACTGGTGGTCGGCGTTCAATGAAACATGAACCCATCCGCCGTCCACATTATACTTAATGGCATTTCCTATAAGGTTGGAAATAGCCAGTGTAAGCTTAACTTCATCAACCTCCGCCGTAACAGGTCTGAAACTCTCAAAAACCAGCTCCACGTTGCTTTTAACCGCAATGGGACGCAGGCGCTTTAAGATCAGCTCTATAACATCATTTACAACAACCGATTCAATGTTAAGATCCGCAGAAGACCTGTCCATCTTAACCAGAGCCAGCAGGTCGTTTATAATCTTGTCCTCCCGGTCGATCTCCGCTGCGATATCAACCATGAATTCCTTGTAGAGCTCTACCGGCACATCTTCCTGGTCAAGGAGGGAGTCTGCCAGCACCTTCATTGAGGTAATAGGGGTACGAAGCTCATGGGACACATTTGACACAAACTCCTGCCGTGAATTATCAAGGGTCTGCATCTTGCCCACAAGGGTATTCATGGAATCCGAGAGTTTCTCAATCTCCGTATACCCTTTAACGTTCATTTTCTCCCCTATATATCCTTCGGAAATCTTCGATATGCTTTCGGATACTTCATTAAAGGGCTTAACAACCCTTCTTGACAGGATAAGTCCCAGTATGGCAATAAGTGCCACCGCCACGATCTCCATAACCATAATTCGCCCGGCTATAATACCGGTCCGAAGCATGTCCGCATCGGTGGAGCCCAATACAACCAAAGCTCCCTTAACATTGGTCTGACTGGCATCGAAAATGGGAGACGAATATGAGATATACCCTTCCTTGGTCTGGGTAAGGCCTGCCTGGCTCTCCCTGAGACAGGAAACAACTTCGCTTGATACTATGATCTTGCCCTCGTCTAAATTATAGGAGTCCTTCAAAACCCTGCAGTTAAGGTCAACAAGAATAATCCTGCCGCTTAAGGTATTGGAGAGCTGCATTAACCCCTCATCCACGGATTCGGGCATACTTCCCGTGGAATAGGTCTTGGATGAAAGCTGTGTTGCAAGGATCTGGGACTGACTCTTAATGGTACTGACCCTGGAATTGATCATATTTTCCCTGACGAAAATCTTAAATAATTCAGACACACAAAGAACCGGTATTATACCGGTTATGAATGTGATCAAGAGAATCCTGAATCTGAGACTATGAAAAAAATTATATTTTGAATTAACTTTATTACTAAACGCGGAAATAATAACCCACTCCCCATTTTGTATGAACATACCTGGGCTCACTGGGATTAGCTTCTACCTTCTCCCTGAGCCTTCTTATATGTACGTCAACAGTTCTGGCATCTCCGGGATATTCATATCCCCAAACGATATTAAGGAGATTCTCTCTGCTGTATACTTTATTGGGATTAAGAGCAAGGAGCTCAAGTATATCGAATTCCTTGGCCGTAAGATTGATCTCTTTGCCGGAGACATAGACACGTCTTCCCTCACAATCGATCTTAAGGTCACCCTTCTCAATGATCTTGCCCTCGGTCGCATTAGCCTCATGATGGTCTGTCCTTCTCATGATGGCCTTAATGCGGGCCTTAACCTCCAATATATTAAATGGCTTGGTTATATAATCGTCTGCGCCGTATTCTAAGCCCAGAATCTTATCCATATCATCACTCTTGGCTGTAAGCATGACAATAGGCACCTGGGAGAAATCCCTGATCATCTGGCATACTTCAAAGCCGTCTATCTTGGGAAGCATAAGATCCAGCAGGATAATATCATACTCTTTGGCCTTGGCCATCTCCAGGGCTTCTTCCCCGTCGTAAGCGCAGTCAACCTCCATACCGTCCTGCATGAGACTGAAGCGGATTCCCTTAACTATAAGCTTCTCATCATCAACCACAAGCACCTTTTTTGCCATTCCACACCTCTAATAAACCGATACGCTGTCCTTAATCTTATTAAAGACCCCGGACTTGATTCCCTCTATCTTCTGCAGCTCCTCCACACTTTGGAAGCCGCCGTGAGCTTCTCTGTAAGAAATGATAGCCGCGGCCTTAGCTTCTCCGATACCCGGCAGGGTAAGAAGCTGGTCTCTGGTGGCAGTATTGATATTCATCAATCCGCCGGAAGCCGATGTCCCTGAAGGGTTATTCTTAGCCGGAACAACTATCTTTTCCTGATCTTTAAGCTTCTGTGCCTGATTAACCGCTGCAGGGTCAGCCCCTAGGCTAAGGCCTCCCGCCATACTTAGGGCATCTTTAACCCTGCTTCCCGCAGCAAGTTCGTACACTCCCGGGCAGGCAACCTCCCCGCAGACGTACACACATACCCTCTCCGGCTCTTCCCGGACAGCAGAAGAAGAAGAAACACTTATCTCTGCCTCAGCCTTAAAGGACTCTTTCTTTCCCGAAGAACATCCGAAAAGAGATATGATCATAATCATTATTAATACTGTAATTTTTAATTTCATTGTTACCTCCTAATACCCGGTAACAATAAAAACGGAACAAGACCATTGTAGCCACTTTGGCCGATTATTTCAACAATATTTTTGACAAAACGGAAATCATTTCATCAATGTCTGCTTCCGTAATAACCAGAGGAGGTAAAAGACGCAGAACATCGGAACCTGCGGATATGGTAACAAGACCATTATCCAGGGCTTCATTTATAACTTCCGAAGGAGGACAGGTAAGCACCAGGCCCTGCATAAAACCCTTGCCCCTGCGGGTCTTGACCTTATCGGAAGCGGCAACGAGTTCATCCAGCTTCTTCTCCAGATAAGGGGAAGTCTTCTTTACATGATCGGTGATTTTTTCTTTCTCGAAAATGTCCAGCACCGCGTTTACTGCTGCGCAGACAAAGGGATTGCCGCCGTATGTGGTTCCGTGATCACCGGGCTTTAAAGACCCGTCAGCCACCTTTTGAGACATAAGAAATGCCCCCACGGGAACTCCGGCTCCCAGGCCCTTGGCCGTAATCATTATATCCGGCTTAACGCCGTATTCCTGCCATGCAAACATATATCCCGTACGTCCCATTCCGCACTGCACTTCATCAAGGATAAGAAGAATGTCCTTCTCGTCACAGAGCTTCCTTACCCCCTTTAAAAAGTCAGGATCTGCGGGGAAAATGCCCCCCTCACCCTGAAGAGTTTCCAGAATAATGGCGCAGGTTTTATCATTTACCTTGCTCTTAACGCTTTCCAGATCGTTGAAATCAGCAAATTGAATATGGCCGATAAGGGGCAAAAAAGCTTCCCGGTAATGGGGATTCCCTGTAACAGCCAGAGCCCCCATACTTCTTCCGTGGAAAGAATGGTTCATGGCAATGATCTCATGGTCATGGCGTCCGTCCTTTTCAAAGGCATATTTCCTTGCTGCCTTAATGGCACCCTCGATACCTTCCGTACCGCTGTTTGTAAAGAATACCCGGTCCATGTCCGCAGCCTTGCAGATCTTAGCGGCAGCATCAGCCAGGGGTTTGGTGTAATAAAGGTTAGATACGTGGGTAATCTTGTCTATCTGACCCTTAAGGGCATTCTTGTATTCTTCATTGCCGTAACCCAGGGCCATAACACCTATACCCGAAGCAAAATCAAGGTACTTCTTTCCTTCGGTGTCATAGAGATGAACTCCCTCACCATGATCAAAAACAACCTTAAAACGATTATATGTATGAAGCAGGTTCTCCTCTGCCAGATTCATTATATCTTCCATATGTATGTCCTCCTATTGTTCCGAAAATCCCTCCTCGGTGTCATCCAGTATGGCGGTTCCGATACCCTTGTTAGTAAATATCTCCAGCAGGAGACAATGGGGGATCCTTCCGTCCAAGATATGGACTCTTGACACTCCGGATTCAATGGCATCTATGCAGTTTTGAATCTTAGGCAGCATACCTCCGCCTATATTGCCCTCTTCCATTAGTTTCCGAGCAGTTGATATTCTCAACTCGGAGAATAATGTTGACTTATCGTTATAATCTGCATAAACCCCTTCAATATCAGTTAAAAAGGCCAGTTTCTCAACCTTCATGGCCTTTGCTATGGCGCAGGCAGCGTCATCAGCATTAATATTATAAGTTCTGTATTCATCATCCATTCCGATGGGGCAGATAACCGGGAGAAAGTCCTTCTCTAACAGGTCATAGAGCACCTTGGGATTAACCTCCTTGATCTCTCCTACGTAACCGATGTCTTTACCGTCTGAAAGCTTCTTTTCTACCTTAAGGAGCCCTCCGTCCTTACCGCTAATTCCGATGGCATTGATCTGCAATTCTTCTACCATTCGAACCAGGTCCTTATTAACCTTACCCAGTACCATTTCTGCAATTTCCATGGTAGCTTCATCAGTAACTCGGAGGCCATTATAAAATTCAGGTTTAATATTAACTTTTTCCAGCCATTTGCTGATTTCCTTGCCGCCGCCGTGAACAATAATGGGTTTGAAGCCTACCAGCTTAAGAAGGGTCACGTCCTGGATAACGCTTTTTTTAAGAGAATCATCCACCATGGCGCTTCCGCCGTATTTAACAAGGATAATCTTCCTGTTGAATCGTCTGATATAGGGCAGGGCCTCGATGAGCACCTCCGCCTTATCCAATAATTTCTGCATTCCTGCTTCCATAACCATCTTCCTTTCTACGAAGAAATCTATAATCGACTGTCAGGATGATTTGCATCCTGACATTATGAACGATAGTCTGCATTTATTTTAACGTAGTCGTATGTAAGGTCGCAGCCCCAGGCAGTAGCAGATGCATCTCCCGCATGCATGTCCGCCGTTACGGTAACTGCTTCCTCGGACAATATCTTAGTCGCTTCTTCCTCACTGTAGCCGCATCCCACACCGTCCTTGACGATCTGGATCTTACCTGCGGCACTTTCAAAGAAGAGTTCCACCTTCTCAGGGTCAAAGGTCACTCCCGAATAACCCAGGGCGCAAAGAATACGTCCCCAGTTGGCGTCATGACCGAATATAGCTGCCTTTGTAAGGCTTGAAGTGATAACGGATTTGGAAAGGATCACCGCATCCTCTTTTGTGGCCGCATTTACCACTTTTACCTCAAAGAGTGCCGTAGCCCCCTCACCGTCTCCGGCTATCTTCTTGGCCAGCTCCGTATTAATATAATTCAAGGCCTCAAGGAATTTATCAAAATCCTCTCCCTCAGAGTCTATGACTTTATTACCCGCAAGGGAATTGGCCATGAGGAGTACCGTGTCATTTGTGGAAGTGTCCCCGTCTACGGAAACCATGTTATAGGTATCCTTAACGCTTTCTGACAGGGCCTTCTGCAGCATCTCCTTAGATATGGCACAGTCAGTGGTTACAAAACCCAGCATGGTGCACATGTCGGGATGGATCATTCCCGAACCCTTGCACATGCCCCCAAGGGTAACCGTCGTACCGCCGATATCTATGGTCACTGCCACTTCCTTGTGCTTGGTATCCGTAGTCATTATAGCCTTGGCAGCCTCGGTGCCGGCATCAATAGTGTCCGAAAAATGACCCTTCATTTTCCCTATGCCTGCAGCCAGCCGATCAATGGGAAGCTGCATTCCTATAACTCCCGTAGATGCCACAAACACCTGATCTGCCGGGATTCCCAGCTCCTTCTCCACTGCATGGCAGGTCTGCCGGCAATAGTCCATTCCCTGAGCTCCCGTACAGGCATTAGCGATACCGGAATTAATGATAACGGCTCTTGCGCTGTTGCTTCCGTAAACCAAGTCCCTGTCCCAGATAACCGGTGCGGCCTTAACCACATTCTTCGTAAATGTTCCTGCGGTAACGCATTCCTTCTCGGAGATCACCGCTGCCATGTCCGTCCTGTTTTTATATTTTATCTCTGCCTGGCATACAGCCGCAGAAAATCCCTTCGCTGCCGTAACTCCGCCATTAATAATCTTCATAAATCTACACCTCAATTCTCAGCTCTCAGATTGTCTTTATTCAGACGTATTTCATAAGAATTAATGTTGCTCTGCATCTCCCAGCCCAGTTTGTTCCAGAAAATGTTCCCCACGTCATTCTTTGAAAATGCAATGATGGAAACGTCATTGATCTGCTCACTTTTAAGCTTCTCCAGAGCAAATGCCACCATGGCCTTACCTATTCCCCTTCGCCTGTATTCCGGGGCCACACACACGTGGTACATGCAGCCTTTTCTGCCGTCATGCCCGCATAAAATGCTTCCCACTACGCGGCCATCCTCCACAGCAACCACACAGGTCTCGGGATTACGCTTAATAAAGCGTTCCACCCCTTCTCTGGAGTCGTCAATGCTTCGCAGCACAAAGCCCTTAATGCAGTGCCACAATTCATTAACCTGATCATAATCCTTAACGGTCATATTCCTAATCATGCCTAGCCTCTTCTTACGGGAACATTGGTGCTGCTTCAAGCCCTGTGGTCTCTGGCAATCCGAACATCAAATTCATATTCTGGATGGCCTGTCCTGCCGCTCCCTTAACCACATTGTCAAGAGCGCCCATCATAATAACTCTTCCGGTTCTCTCGTCAACCTTAAAGTTTACATCCACAAAGTTGCTTCCCTCAACCCATTTAGTCTGAGGGCATACGTCCATATTAAGGACTCTTACGAAGAACTCATCTTCATAATATTTATCATATACAGATTTAATTTCATCATATCCCATTTTCTTTACCATAGTGGCATAAGCGGTAACTAATATGCCCCTGTTCATAGGCACAAGATGGGGTGTGAAGTTAACCACAACCTTCTTTCCTGCCGCATACCCGATCTGCTCCTCTATCTCGGGAGTATGTCTGTGGGTAGCCACTCCGTATGCCTTAATGGACTCATTTACCTCGCAGAAGAGATTATCCACCTTAGCACCTCTTCCGGCTCCTGATGTTCCCGACTTGGCATCTATTATAATGGTGTTGGGATCGATGATTCCTTCCTTTACTAAAGGATAAACGGAAAGGAAAGAGCAGGTGGGATAACATCCCGGGTTGGCAACCAGTCTGGCCTTCTTCACCTTATCCCTGTTAATCTCACATAAGCCGTATACTGCTTCCTCTATAAACTGGGGTGAAGCATGAGTGATACCGTACCATGCCTCGTAGGTAGCCACGTCTTTTATACGGTAGTCGGCACTTAAGTCGATAACCTTTGCCTTGGAGAGGATCTCTTCGGTGAGAACTCCTCCCAGGTATCCCTGGGGAGTAGCCGTAAATATCACGTCCACCTCATCAGCCAGAAGGCTCAGGTTGTCATCTTTGCAGGGATCGTCCACCAGCTTAAACATGTTCTGATAAACACTTGAGTACGGCTTATCCACGTAGCTTTTAGATCCCAGCCACTTCACTTCCGCCTCTTTATGTCCCAGAAGCAGCCTTACCAGTTCGTTTCCTGCATATCCGGTCGCTCCGATAATACCAACCTTAATCATAATCTCACTCCTTATTTTTTGCGTTCCGTTTATTATACTACAATTCTTGCACGCCAGAAACCCTATATTGTTTTATGAATATTTATGCATAAATATACAGTATTAATGTATATTATGCAACCCCAAAAATAAAAAAACTTCAAAATTTTCTTTATAAAATAGAAAAAATAGTACTTGCATAAAATAAATATCCGTTGTATATTATTCATTGTCATAAACAAATACGCATAAAACATTTTCATTTAATATGTAGGAGGATAAATATGAAAGACAAAGTTGTACTGGCCTACTCGGGAGGCTTAGACACCACCGCCATCATCCCATGGCTGAAAGAAAACTATGATTACGATGTTATCTGCTGCTGCATTAATGTAGGTCAGGCAGAGGAGCTGGATGGTCTGGAAGACCGGGCTAAGCTGTCGGGTGCAGAGAAGCTCTACGTTCTGGATGTTGTAGACGAGTTCTGCGACGATTTTATCATGCCCTGCGTGAAAGCAGATGCAGTATATGAGAATAAGTATCTGCTGGGTACCTCCATGGCAAGACCCCTTATCGCCAAGAAGCTGGTGGAGATAGCCCGCAAGGAGAATGCCGTTGCCATCTGCCACGGTGCTACAGGTAAAGGAAATGACCAGGTTCGTTTCGAGCTGGGTATCAAAGCCCTGGCTCCGGACATTAAGATAATCGCTCCCTGGCGCTGCAATGAGACATGGAAAATGCAGTCCCGTGAGGATGAGATCGAATACTGCAAGAAGCACGGGATCAACCTTCCCTTCTCGGCAGATTCCAGCTACAGCCGTGACCGTAACCTCTGGCATATAAGCCATGAAGGTCTTGAACTGGAGAACCCCGCAAATGAGCCTAATTACGACCATCTCCTGGTTCTGGGTGTTACTCCTGAGAAGGCTCCGGATAAGGCTGAATACGTTACCATGACCTTTGAGAAAGGTGTTCCCACATCCATCAACGGTAAGAAGATGAAAGTATCAGAAATAATCACCAAGTTAAATGAGCTGGGTGGTAAACATGGTATCGGAATAGTTGACATCGTAGAAAATCGTGTGGTAGGTATGAAATCCCGTGGAGTATACGAAACACCGGGAGGAACCATCCTTATGGAGGCACACCGCCAGCTGGAAGAGCTGATCCTTGACCGCGCCACATACACAGTTAAGAAGGAAATGGGCAATAAGTTCGCGGATATAGTATACGAAGGAAAATGGTTCACACCCCTTAGGGAGGCAGTACAGGCCTTCATAGAGTCAACCCAGGAGTATGTAACCGGCGAAGTTAAATTTAAACTTTACAAAGGCAATATCATCAAAGCCGGAACCACTTCTCCTTACTCATTATACAGTGAGTCTCTTGCAAGCTTTACCACAGGTGAGCTCTATGACCACCACGATGCGGAAGGCTTTATCAACCTCTTCGGACTTCCCCTTAAAGTCCGTGCAATGAAGATGGCCGAGATCAATAAAAAATAGTTGCTATAATTTTGTTACGCGAGTACGAAAAACGGAGGGTGACTATGCGAATTAGTATGTGGATGCTGGCGAACCAATTATATAATTTCGAGCCTGAGCTTTACATCCAGAGTAATGCTCCCATCTCTCTTAAGAGTGCCAGAAGGGCCTATGCCACCAACTGCGTTCATGTATACCAGCAGGGCAATGACGTAATATGCGACGGCGAGGGCGACCGGATCATCCTGCGGGATATGGACGTGGAGGTAGCCTTTGAGATCGTGCAGTCCATTTTCGATTATTATGACGACTGGAAGACTTCTGTGATCAATGTGGCAGCACAGCATGATTACGAGATGCTTCTTAACGTTACCCAGCAGATATTCCACAATCCTCTTCTTATTATCAGTCCCAGCTATAAGGTTATAGCCATGAGCAACTACACCATCAGCGAGGAAGATGACGATGAGTGGAACTATCTCCAGAAATACGGCTTTTCCTCTTATGATACGGCTCAGATGATGTTTGATATGCCTCAGCAGCGTAAGCAGAGCCTGGCTAATACCCCGCAGATCATGAAGTTTCCCAAGAGCGCTCATAAGAGTAACTGTCTGACCACCAGCATTTTCTATGACAATATTAATTGCGGCAGACTTACCATCTTAGAGGTAAAAAGGAAGCTGAATAAGGGAGATATCCAGCTTACCACCATTCTTACCTCCCTTATAGCACCTTATCTGTATCATTACATTTCAAATAACGTTATCCAGTCAGTGGATAACCCTATTTTCAACATCATTAAAGGGATCAATGTCAAGGAATCGGAGCTTGAGCGCTGGCTCAAATACAAGCGCTGGACCAAGAACGATATTTATCACCTTATTGCCCTGTCCCAGGATTACAGTGAGCCCAATACAGGACTGCCTCTGCTGAATAACCTGATAGAGCAGAATATTCCCGGCTCAGAGACATATATAGTCAACAATAAACTGGTTGTTCTCATTAACGCTTCCCAGATGGATTATGACTCAGCCTGTGAGTTCCTGTCCACCATTACAAAGAATAACAGCGCACGTATGGGCTTAAGTCTTCCCTTTAACTCACTTACAAAGGTTGCAGACTACTTTTCTCAGGCAGTGGCAGCCATTGAGTACGGCAGCATGTTTGATGAAGATAAATCCATATTTAATTTCTATGATTATGCCGTTTACTATATGATGGAGCAGTCTGACATAAGTCTCCTGCTTTCTGCCATACATCCGGATGTAAGGGCTATATGGTGCGAGACCGGGGATGAGCACTCCCGTGATAAGATAAACACCATTTCTTCCTATATAAAAAATGAGAGATCTCTGGTTAAGACCGCCAGGGAGCTTTACGTTCACAGGAATACTCTTATCTACCGTCTTAAGAAGACCATTTCCGAGATGCAGTATGATATAGAGGACTCATATACCAGGACATATTTTATATATTCCATAGATGTTCTTAATCTCTACCTTACCAAATATGTTAACAGCAGCAATGATCTTACATCCGACAGATCACAGCTATATTTATACAAAAACGAAAGCTAGTTTTTCTAAAGGAGGGCCGGGTTAAATGAAGATTCTTGTAGCCGAAGACGATCCCCGTCTGCTTAAGACCCTTATCCATCTTTTTGAAAGCAATCAGTTTATTGTGGATGGCGTATCCGACGGCGAGGATGCCCTTGACTATGCCATGACAGGGGAATATGACGGGCTTGTACTGGACATCATGATGCCGGGCATGGACGGCATAGATGTTTTAAAGTCACTGCGTGCCAAAGGGGTGTCTACTCCTGCCCTGTTTCTCACCGCCAGAACCGAGGTTGAGCAAAGGGTAGAGGGTCTTGATGCCGGAGCCGACGATTATCTGCCCAAGCCCTTTGCCACAGCGGAACTCATAGCCAGAGTCCGGGCCATGCTCAGACGAAAGGACACCTTTGTACCGGATCTACTGGATTCCGGCGGTCTTACCCTGAACAGATCCACCTATCAGATTTCTTATAAAAATAAAACCCTTTCCCTCTCGGGAAAAGAATTTCAGCTCCTGGAAGTCTTCATGCAGCGCCCCGGAGTTATAGTTACCACGGAACAGCTCATGACCCATGTCTGGGGCTGGGAAACCGATGTTGACACCAGCGTGGTCTGGGTTCACATTTCCAACCTGCGCAAGAAACTGGACTCTATCGAGGCCCCTGTGGGGATCAGATTCCAGCGGGGCGCCGGATATGTTTTGGAGGATAAATGATCATATGATATACAAGCTTCGAAACAAGTTTATACTGATCAGTGCCCTGTCTCTGGTTGCTGTGCTTATATGCATTTATCTGGCCCTGTTTTTTATCAGTAATAATCAGCTGGATACCAACATGGACTCTCTCACGGACATGATCATGTTTGAAAACGGGCATCCTCCCGATCTGGCGGAGATTCCCCCGGATTCCCCCTCTTCCGGTCCGGATCAGAGAAGGGGCCACGGAAGGATGTTTATAAATAAGGAGACCCGTTTTACCACCCGATTCTTCACCGTGGAGTATAACTCCTCCGGGGAGATTATCCGTACCAACATAGATAATATCGCATCCGTAACTGAAGAAGAGGCTAATGAGTATGCCGATAAGCTTATGGAATCCTCTTCGGAACGGGGATGGATCTCTTCCTACAGATACAAGGTCATGAGAGGAGCTTTCGGCACACGAATGGCCTTCGTGGACGGAACGGGAAACCGGGAATTGTCAGCATCATTTATGCTTACTTCCGCCCTGGTACTCTTCGGAAGCGGGGCTGTGGTTCTTCTCCTGATCATCATTTTCTCAAGAAAAGCCGTTAAACCCGTAGCTGAAAGCTATGAGAAGCAGAAACAGTTTGTTACCGATGCCAACCACGAGTTAAAGACCCCCCTGACCCTTATCCTTGCAAACCTGGATATTGCGGAATCGGAGCTGGGTAAAAATGAGTGGCTGGACGACATCAGGTATGAAGGGGAGCAGATGGCCACCCTGGTGGAGCGGCTGGTATCCCTCTCCCGTATGGACGAGGACAGTACCCTCCTTACATTTTCAGATTTTAATCTGTCGGAGATGATGCTTGATGTTACCTCTGAATTCGCCTCGGCCGCTAAGAATGCAGGCAGGCAGTTTACCACCGATATCAAACCCGGAGTTGAGATAAAGGGAGACGAAGCAGCCCTTCGCCAGATCCTATCCATTCTCCTGGATAACGCCTTAAAATACTGTGACAAGAACGGGATAATCTGCTGCAGCCTTAATACCGGCCGTACAAAAGAGATTACCGTAACCAATTCCTTTAAAGAAGTGGATAATACCGAACTTGACCGCCTTTTCGACAGGTTTTACCGCAGCGATAAAGCCCGTACCTCCGGATCCGGCTTCGGTATCGGATTATCCATAGCGAAAGCCATCATTACCAAACACGGCGGCGACATTTACGCCTACAAAGCCGCTCCCGGAGTAATAGGCTTCCGTATAAAGATTTGAGGAACGAAAAGAAGACCTTCTCGTTCCTCGAGGGGAGTGTATGAAAAAAGTATTCAGCCGTTTGGCTTTTACTGATTAGCTGGTTGGGTCGGCATCATGAAATTCTCTCGATTGCCTCGTCCTGTGCCGCCGGATCCCTTCTGGGATCCGCCGCCTCCCCGGAATCCGCCGCCCTGGACGTTAGATGTGACGGTGTCCGTCAACGTTATTTCATAGGTATTGCTGCCGCAGGAGAGTTTGTAGGTCTCTCCTGTTTTTAACTTAGGAGTACTTACGGTTACTACGGTGAAGGCATTGGGGATTTCTTTCGTAAATAATACAATTCCCTCGGAGTCCTTTAATTCAAGACTATCTCCTGCCTTGCCTTCCACACTGTACATAAATGCACACTGGCCACCGCTGCCATCAGGCGCCTGGGTCATCATAGCGCCTCCGCAGGCTATAACATTTCCCCCGTTAATAACGATCTTGCCTCCGCTTTCACTGCCGTCATCAAGGGCATTTCCGTCAGTAGGAATACTTACGAATATATTTCCGCCGTTTATGGTGATGTCCATGTTGGAGTCGATTCCGTCGGCATCTCTTCCTCCGGTGTTGATTATGTCAACTGTTCCTCCATTTATTGTAACTCCGCCGCCTTGAGTTGTAGCAGTTGCGTTAAACCCGTCATCGCTGCTGGAGATGGTTATATCCCCCCCGTCGATGAGGATATTTACCGCTTCAATTCCTTCATATGCTCCGGATATCTCTACTTTGCCGGAAGCCATATAGAAGTCTCCTTCATTCTCGCTGTTGGAAACGGTTATTCCGTCATCTGCAGCTTCTATGGTAATGTCAGCTTCCTTAAGATAAACTCCATCATTTGCGTGTATGCCGTCTGCCTTGGCTGTAATATTTATATTGCCGCCGGTTACCTTCAGGGTATCGTTGCAGACCAGCCCGTGGGCGTATTTCCCCGTTACACTTAAGCTGCCGGTTCCGTTAATAGTTAAATCCTCTTTTGAGTAAATAGCTCCGTCAATTCCGTCTTTTTCAGCAGAAGCCGAGTATGTACTTCCGGACTCGAAGCTGTTAGTCGTTCCTTCCACAAGGTTTACAAAGACCTTGTCTGCTTTCTTTATGTAGAGAGCCGCATTGTCCTGACAATTTACACTGAGCCCTTCCAATATCAGCCATACTTTATCGTCTCCGTCAGCATCCACTTCTATCTGCCCGTTCAAAGTTCCCTTAAGCACATAAGTTCCTTTGTAGGCTATGGTCAGCTTATTGTTGGCGTAGTATGCTCCGTTTCCCGTCACCGTTGCGGAATCTCCATCCAGGGTAATTACCGTGGCATCCTCGGTTGAAGCCTGGGTCTTAACATCGCTTGAGGTAAAATATCCGTTATCCTCCGTAGCCTCTTCCGATGGGGAAGATGCCTCAACTCCAAAACTCCTGCCGTTTATAAAAAGAACCGTAAGGATCAGGGTTATTACCGTAATCACAACGCATATTATATCTATCTTTTTGCTCACAGCCATATGTTGCCTCCTTACTGCTTGCTTACACGATTTCACATTATCCCATGTAGTCACCGTTGTAGCTTACCAGCACTGCAGATGATACTCCCTCAAGACCTGAAAGGGTATTAACAAAGGCGGTGTTATCATTTTTAAGGCGTACCTCGTAATTAGTCTCAATAAGTCCCTTCTGAACCGACTTGCTCTTTACTACCATGCGGTCCGTATTCTGACCTACATACTGCATTGCATTTGACTCGCTGTCCTGATTCTCACAGCGTACTACAAGGATATAAGGGTTAACATTGGCTTTGTGTCCTGCAAAAATAAGAAGGATAAGTCCGATAACTATGCTTCCGATTACCGCTAAGGGAATAAGCCCTGCGGCAAGGATAATACCGGCTGCTATTGACCAGAACAAGAATGCTATGTCAAGGGGCTCCTTTATGGCCGTTCTGAAACGAACGATAGAAAGAGCACCAACCATACCAAGGGAAAGAACTACGTTACTGGTAACCGCCAGGATTGTAATGGAAGTGATCATTGTAAGAGCTACAAGGGTTATGCCGAAGCTGGAGGAGTACATCACCCCGCTGAAGGTCTTCTTGTATACAAAGAAAATGAAAACTCCGATACCAAATGCCAGTGCTATGGTAAGGATCATATCAAGCGGGGTTACCGCAGTTACGTTCGATAAGAAATTTGATTTAAAAATGTCGTTGAATGTCATAATGTCTACCTTTACCTTTCTCATACATGTTTATTCTGATTTCTGTTTCTATATAAAATGCTCTAGCCGTATGCTCTGCATGCTGCATATTTTGAAAATGCCGTTACATGTCTGCTTTGAAGCTGTACACAGTTTCTTATGATATCCGGCAGATATTCGTCCCATTTAACCTCTAAGATTATGGGGTTGTCGGGAACGGGAACCGTTGCAGCTTCCATAGACAGGAAATCCGTGCAGTAAAGTCCCGATCTTATGTTGTAATCAAGTGTCACCCTTACATTACCCGGAGCATATATAAAAGGCTCTCTGGTGTAATCCACTATGGTTTTTGGTCGGATGACTTTTGACTGCATCTTGGAGTAAAGCTCTCTAATAAGGTCCTTATCACTGTCCTTCATCCAGTCGTAGTCTCCTTCTGACAGAAGCTTTGCTTCAATAAATGTAAGCTTCGCCTGATCCTTCATTGTCAGATTGTTAAATTTAGATTTCTTTTCCAACATAATGAAGGAGGTGTCGTTGTTGTAAAACCTGATTCTGAATTTCTCTCTTTTATTTACACCGTTTATCTTCTCTTTTAATGCCGTATCATTTACATCATCGAAATAAATGCTTCTTATCTCGTATTTTCCATCTATAGTGTTAGGATCCGGAAGGCATATGGCTCTCAGGCTCTGCCTCAGGATGAACATGTCCATAATGTTGATCTCATGTTTCCATTCATGTCGTGGTTTCATGCATTATCAGCTCCTTTCATCGCTGCTTATGAGATTATAATAAAGGGTCATCCTTAAGCCAGCCTTAAGGATGAAAAAAAATATGACAAGGGGACTGACCCCTTGTCAGCTCTTCCACCGTCAGTTGACAAAGTCTACTAAAAATAGTATCATACAGATACTAATTGTCGTCGGGTCGGGTTTGGGAGATCCCGCCCCGGAATAGGAGTATAATATGAATACATTGCATATTGCCGAGAACATCCTGAAGTACAGGCACGGAAAAAGGATTACTCAGGAGGAGGTTGCCAGATATCTGGGAGTCACCAAGGCATCTGTATCCAAGTGGGAGAACGCCCAGAGCATTCCGGACGTTATGCTGCTTCCACAGCTTGCCGCCTTTTTCGGAGTTACAGTAGATGAGCTGTTGGGTTACGAATCACAGCTTACGGATAATCAGATTGACATTATTGTTGCGGAGCTTACCGCAGGCTTTGCAAACGGTGACATTAAGGATACCTTTGTACTGGCCAACGCCTACATCAGGAATCATTATTCCTGTCATAAGTTCCTGGTTCGCATGTCTGCCCTTTTCATCACCAACTATAACCGGCTGGAGACCAAGGAAGAGCAGACCAATATCTTAGAGCAGATCAGGAAAATGTGTAAAACCGTTCTGTCAGAGTCAGTAGTCCAGAACGAGCGACGCACAGCCCTTTCTGTTAAATGTATGGCCGACCTGCTTATAGGCAAGCCTTCCTACGTAGTGGATACCCTTTCACCCCTTTGCGATGCAGACGGGATGCTTTATCCTGATACGGACCTGCTTATCCAGGCTTATCAGGACTTAGGCAAGAGCGAGGACGCTAACGCCTTTGCCCAGGTTTGTATGTTTACCAACCTTATGAATCAGGTCAGCACATCCATCGGTTACCTGACTGTTAACCTGAGTAAGGCCGATGTGGCAAAGGAGACCATAGGACGTACGGCGGAGATTATAAAACTGTATAACCTCTCGGCCCTTAATCCTGATCTTACGGCCAGATTCTTCCTTGTTGCCGCCCTCTTTTATGCCAGCGTTAATAATGCCACCGAGACTCTGCGCTTTCTTGACCTCTATGCGGGTTCCGTTGATGAGTTATTCTATAAGGGAGTTACATTTTCGGGTGACGGCTACTTTAATAAGATTGATAAATGGATAAATGAGAATCTCAAAGCCCATAACCCCAGAAGTGCCCGGTTAGACCCGGAGGACGTTATCGGGGTTTTAGATAATCCGGCCTTTGAATTCTTAAATACCACACCGGAGATTAAGGCTGTACGCTCACGTATAGAGCGGGCTATAGCCCAATTGAACAGTAAGAATACTTCTATGGAAATTAAAATATGATTTAAAAAAAGGGGCATCTCACATCGAGATGCCCCTTAGCATTACCCTTATTATCTGAACAAAAAATCTTAAGCCTCAGCCGGCTCTTCCTTCTTCTCTTCTTTATCGAGAGTGATGGGAACGTATTCTCTCTTAACAGGCTCGAAATCTTCGTCATCATAATCCTCAAAATCATCGAAATCGTCCTCGTCATAATCCTCGTCGATCTCAAAAAACTTCTTATAAATGAGAAGGCCTGCGCAAACTGCTGCTGCTATCCCTGCAAGAAAAAGTAAGAATCTGAATAATTTCTTCACTTATATCTCTCCTTTCGCAATCGTGTTCTTATATTTTAAACTATTTGTTATCTCTTGTCAAAAAACTTTATTGCCCCGCTTTTTGCTTCTTAATCTCTGCCACTACAGTCTCTTTCAGGTCATAACATTTGTCCTTGATACGTCTGTTGGCTGTAGTTGAAGTAAGGATACGGGCAATGGTCTTAGAGGCTATATCGTATTTCTTAAAATGAATAGCCAGGTTGGTAATAAGATAGTCAACCGTGGACTCATCCATACCGCACATGGGATAATCCTCTGTCATGGTAGCCTTAATGAAGCCGTCCAAAGCATTTTTAAAGAACTCGTCCTCCTGCTTAAGACACTCTGCAGCCACTGCCTGATAATTAGGACTGTCGGGCTTTAAGCTCTCTCTCTTGCCTCTTACAACCCATCCGGCACGAAGGCAGATATTGGCACGCTCGCTGATCTTTCCTTTCTTAACCACACTGTTAATAAGAGCCAGCTTATATCTCTCCACAGCCATATCATAGCTGTATGTAGGTTCTTCAGTCTCAAAACTGCTGCCGTCGAAATTCTGTGATATCTTCTCTCTGATAAGCTTGGCCTGGGCTGACGGCAAAGGCTTAAATGCATTATTAAGAGTAGCATATCCGCAATAAGTACATACGGTGGCATTATACTTGTTAGCATCCATCTCCTTGAAAATGGGACGCAAAACATCATCCGTCTCAAGCTGCTTAACCTTACCGCTCTTAACGGTCTTTACCTTAAATGTGGCATCACACAAGGGACATTTAACAGCCTTGTCGATCAAAAAATCTTCTTCCTTCAGCTCTACCGGAGCAGCTGCTCCCCCTGCAGTCGTCGGCTTCTTTTCCTCTTCAAAGATGCTCATGTCATCATCGAGCTCGATGCCGAACTTGCTCATGTCCGAAAATAAATTACCCATGCGTATCTATCCTTTCCCTCTATTTTGTCTCTAGCTTAAATGAACTCTTAAGTGATACTATCCTGTTAAATACCGGCTGACCCGGCTTGGAATCCTTGGAATCCGCGCAGAAGAATCCGTTCCTTACGAACTGGAAGCTCTCGTACTCCTTCGCTTCCGAAAGCGCCGCCTCCAGCTTGCAATCCTTCATAACCACCAGTGAATTGGGATTAAGATTCAGGCTGCCGTCCTCTGAGAGCTTGCCCTTCTCCTCGTCCACCAGATTCTCGTAGAGTCTCACCTCCGCAGAAAATGCGTTCCTCGCATCAACCCAGTGGATAGTCCCTTTTACCTTACGTCCGTCGGGACTGTTCCCCCCTTTGGAATCCGGATCGTAGGTACAGTGAATCTCCGTAATCTTCCCCGTCTCATCCTTCTTAAAATCGGTGCAGCGCACAAAATACGCATTCATCAGCCGAACTTCATTACCGGGGAAAAGCCTGAAATACTTCTTTGGGGGCTCCTCCATAAAGTCCTCTCTCTCTATGTAGAGTTCTCTCGAAAATGTTACCTTGCGTGAACCAAGGGACTCATTCTCAAGGTTATTGGGCACTTCAAGCTCTTCGCTCCTGCCCTCTTCATAATTATCTATAATAAGCTTCACCGGGTCAAGGATGGCCATCATCCTGGGCCGCTTCAGCTTCAGATCTTCCCTGATGCAGTACTCCAGCATGGCGTAATCCACGGAAGAGTTGGCCTTGGATACACCGCAGAGTTCCACGAAACGCTTAATGGACTCCGGTGTGAAGCCCCGGCGCCTCAGAGCCGCGATGGATACCAGTCTGGGATCGTCCCATCCGTCCACGATACCGTCTTCCACCAGCTTCTTAATATATCTCTTACCGGTGATGACGTTGGTGAGATAGAGCTTGGCAAACTCTATCTGCCTGGGGGGCTTCTCAAATCCCACTTCCCTCACAACCCAGTCGTAGAGCGGTCTGTGGTCTTCAAATTCCAGGGTACATATGGAATGGGTAATCCCCTCAAAGGCATCCTCTAAAGGATGGGCAAAATCATACATGGGGTAAATGCACCACTTGTCCCCAGTGTTATGGTGAGTCATGTGAGCCACACGGTAAATGATGGGGTCTCTCATGTTAATATTCGGGCTTGCCATATCGATCTTGGCACGAAGCACCTTCTCACCGTCGGCATATTTGCCATTCTTCATATTCTCAAAGAGTTCAAGATTCTCTTCTATGCTTCTGTCTCTGTAAGGGCTGTTCTTGCCGGGCTCCGTCAAAGTCCCCCGGTATTCCTTAATCTGCTCTGCCGTAAGATCGCAGACATAAGCCTTGCCCTTACGAATAAGGCTGACTGCCGCCTCATACATCCTGTCAAAATAATCGGATGCAAAATACAAATGATCCTTCCAGTCAGCTCCCAGCCACCGGATATCTTCTTTAATGGAGTCCACGAACTCTTCCTTCTCTTTGGTGGGGTTCGTGTCATCAAATCTCATGTGGAATTCGCCCTTATATTCCTGAGCAAGACCGTAATTCAAAAGGATGGACTTGGCGTGGCCGATATGAAGATAACCGTTGGGTTCCGGCGGAAATCTGGTGCATACCCGGTCGTAATGTCCTTCACTTAAATCCTTATCTATCTCAAGCTCGATAAAATTCTTGGATACAACTTCATTCTCCACTATCGAAGAGCCTCCTGTTCAAAAACTACTTAACCTTATATATCTTACCATAAAAGAGGTTTTATGAAAAGAATCTTTTTATTTCATGCCTTTTTGCGTCGATGTGGCCCTGGATCATCTCTCTTTTTCCACCGCATTTTGCCTTGAAATCGGTCCTCATTTTTCCCGCCAGCTGACTGCAGTCCGAGTCCCGACTGCCGACGATAAAGGAGTAGCCAGACCTTTCATCTCCCGCAAAGATTCCGCAGAAGCCCTCACAAAGGGCCGTCATCTTATTAACTCCCTCACGAATGATGTTTGAGTCCGTTTCTTCGGTGAAAATGATGGGCGGCTCTTTCTTTTCCAGCGCCGCATTTATAAGGCACTCCAGATATTGCATCTTGGTATGAACCAGTAAGTACTTGGTTTTTTCCAGCTCATTTTTAAGTTTGGACACAGCCTCTGCCGTCTCCGGCAATGGGGCGGAGGTCAGATGGCTGACCCTCTTTAGTTCCTCCCGGGTGGAGCCATAATCCGCCAGGGCCCTGAAACCGCAGAGGATGGAGATTCTTACCCCTCCCTTATGGGAAGAGACGTCCAAAACCTTAAGCAGGCCCACTTCCCCGGTATTGTGCAAATGAGGGGCACAGCAGGCGCAGGTATCTACTCCCGGGATATCCACTATACGAATGGGACCGGATAATTCCTTCTTGCTTCGGTATTCAAGTGCATCAAGTTTTTCTTTATCAGGGTAGGAGGCATTTACGGGAATCTGCCGGCTTATGACCCTGTTGGCCTCCAGTTCCAGCCGTTCTATATCTTCCGGGCTTATCTCCCCGTTGTAATCCATGGTAACGATGGAATCGCTTAAATGAAATCCCACATTGTCATAGCCGAAACGGCTGTGGACCAGGCCGGAAAAAATGTGTTCCCCGGTATGCTGCTGCATGTTGGAGTATCTGTGCTCCCAGTCAATCTTTCCCGACACATGACTTCCCGGATTCAGATCCGGCAGGTCATCTTCCGACTCCAAAGTATGAACTATCACTTCATTTTTTATCTGTACATCAACAACCGGGAGTCCGTTTATGGTCCCTTTATCCGGGGTCTGTCCCCCCTCCTCGGGAAAGAAAAGGGTCCGATCCAGCACCACCTTAAACTTCCCCTCGCCTATGGCCTCACAGCTAACCACTTCCGCCTCAAACTCTCTATCATATGCATCCCTATCATACAATTTCTCAGTCATTCTCATCTCACCCTCTTATCCTTATATATTACATAAATAATTCTTCTTTACTCGCCGGTAAACAGCGATCATAATACTTATTTAAAAGAAACGCCTTTGAGAGCGTCGGCACCTAGTGAATCGGTACCAATGCTAAGGCTTTTCCTATTAAATTCGATGACAGTCCAATTTAAGTATACATATATAGCCGAAATATTTCATCATTTTTAATACTATAGATCGGTGCAAAAAAGGACGATAAATCATCCATGATTTATCGTCCCCCTCTGAGGTGCATTATTTTATCACTTTTATCGGTGAAAACTTCTTTTCAGGATGAAGCTTATAATAATCTGCTCCATAAGTTGTAGCCTCATCCAACATCCAATTACGGATCTTCTTAGGTGTCTCATCTCCAACTCGAGCCACTATGGATCCGCCTCCGGTAACGGCAAAACCACCTCCGGCTGCGTATTTATCAATGGTTTCTCTTACCTGCCTTCTTATCTCCTGCTCATCAACTTCGGGGTACGTAGCAGGGGGAACCCAATCCCAGCATCCTGCTAAGGCAAGCTTACGTCCCATCTTCTCCTTAACAGCCAGAAGATCGTTGGTAGTCTGTGCAGGATCCCATACTCTGACGCCTGCCTCCGACAGCTTCATCATGAAAGTTTCACTGTGTCCGCAATTGTGAAACTGTACCGGCAGCCCGTGAGCTTTCGCATCATCAATAAGTGCCGTATAGAAGGGGAGAAGGAGCTCGTCAAACATCCCCTCACTCACAAACGGACACAGCTTTGCTGCGGTATCATCTAAAAGATAGATGACATCCGGCGAATAGTACTCTATAACTTTATGCTGAAACTCCAGATAATACTCAAGCTCATACTCATTGAGCCTTTTAACCTGTTCCGGCTCCTCCATCATGGCACACAGCCCTTCTTCAAATCCCATAAACGCCATAAGATTCTGGAAGAATTGACCGTCTACGGCAGAAAGGACAAGGGATTGGTTGCGATCCACCTTCAATACATTTGTAAGGAACTCATTATCCTTTTCAGCCATTGTCTTCCAGTCCACGGCAGAAAGATCCGGATTTTTTATAATCTTCTCCCAGTCATTTATATCTTCCAATATATAATCCCAGGTCTGTGGCATAGCTGCATTTCCTGCTTCTTCACTCGATATGTACTTAACTCCCCACGGATCGATCCCTCCATTCGGTCCGTGAAAGCTGTGAATCGACGGATTTGACATGACCAATGCCGGAGTGTATCCCGGAAAGGGCATCATCATGAAGATCGGAATATACTCCGGAATCTTCTCCTCAAACAAACAGTAATAGTTCTCACCCGGTGTGAGCATAATTATCATTCCTCCTTTTATGAAAACCTGCGCGGTACCTCGCAGGTTTCTTTTCCTATACTGCTACCTGCGCGCTGTCTTGTATCCCGGTATCATTCTTCTCAACTAAGACCTCTGTAGTAACATTACCCTCCATCTTCTTATTCTCCTCCATAAGCTTGCGTCCACCTATACAGGAAATATTTACGAGAATGATGGATATAATGTAAAAACCGAAGGCAAGCATCAAACTGATGCTGTATGACCCAAAGATGGCTGCAACGCCAGCATATACTGTGTGGCACAAGGCTCCGGCGAAAGCAAACATTATCATTACTATAGAATTGATCCGCGCAAAGTCTTTCTTGCCGAATATCTCCCTTGCCACCTGGGGAGAAACCACCATAGTCTGGCATATTCCCATTCCGTAGAGCGCACATCCCACATACATAAAGGGACCGGAACCGCTTAAGGAAAGGATCAATGCCCCCAGAGCACCGATGGAACTGTAAATGGTAGCGGCCATCCGCACTCCGATCTTATCGCAGAGAATCCCCAGGGGAACATTTGCAATGAGCTGGATGACCATGCATATGCTCACCAACATGGATCCGATATTGGGGCTTAACCCCATTGTTACCGCATGACTGGGGAATTGCTGGTTAAAGCCTCCTCCTATGGAAAGGAAAAAAGCAACAAATATTGTGGTAAAGAAGATGGGCATCTTTAATGCATCTTTTAATGATGTTCCGTAAGATACATTTGACACAGTGGTGCCTTCTTCGATCACAGTTCCTCCAAGCTCAACTCCGTAAGGAAGCAGACCCATGTCCTCAGGCTTGTTAACCAGGATAAAAACAGCCGTAGGAAGCATCAGTGCCAATGCAATCACCGCATATACGCGGTATGCAACCTGCCATCCGTATGCCTGAATAATATTTGTGGCAATAGGGGATAAAACAGCCCCCGTGATCCCTGAAAAAGCAAAGGATATACCCGATGCAAAACCTCTCTTCTTCTCAAACCAGTTACTTATCAGAATCGATATAGGAAGCGGAGCAATAAATGAAATCGATATTCCCAAAGGTATAGCGATGATATACCAGTGCATAAGCTCCGTGCCGAAGGACATAAGTGTAAGGCATCCGCCCATTATCAGTGTTGCAATGGACAGCAGCAGTTTGATATTCCCCTTAGGGATCATCCTTCCCGCAAGATACATCCCGATGATAAGTCCGATACCCTGAATGGTCATGTAAAATGAGACTGCCGCCTTCGTAACGCCTAAAGAATCAGCTACAAAAGGCAGAAAAACTCCTACGGAATTTAAACACATTCCGAAACCGACAGACATCATAATACACGTTCCTATTAGAATGATCCAACAGTAGTGGACCTTTGATGATTGCTTCATATATTATTTCCCCCACTATATAACCCGCATAAAATGTTAAAGGTTTGCGTACTGTTTTATTGAATATTCGATTATTTCCGTTTCAAATACTCTGTATCGTTCTGCGTCATTAAAATTAAGATTAAGGACAACACCAGCTCCGTTAGTAACGTGAGCCCCGAAGCCGTCAACAATCTCTCTGGCGTATCTGCGAAGGCCGTCGTAATCGACATCTGTATCGTAAAGGATAAAGGGGTTGGGTGCATATTCGCATGTCACCCTGTCGCCGTACTTATCCATGATTCCCTTGATATCATTGATGACCTGAATCTCAAGCATATCCGGCTTCAGCACATCCATAATATCGGGAATGAACTGTTCGATCTTGCCGCAGTTATGAAACTCCACCTTAACACCCCGGGCTCTTATGGCATCAAATATCCTTTTCGTTGGTTCCAAAAGGAGCTCTTCCATAGTATCCACGGAGAAAAATCCGGCTTTTGCAGTGCCCCAGTCATCGTTATAGATTACAAAATCAAAGTCGTAGACATCAGCCATACGATTGAATATCTCAATCTTGTAATCTGCCATGGCATTAAAGAATGCCTTACAGCCTTCGGGATCCTCCAGAAGCGCTATCAATGCATTCTCAAATCCCATAAACATATGCATACGTTCAAATATTCCGTTGCCGTAGGGAGTGGCAAGAACCTTGTCGGGTTTCCGGCTGAAGTTTGGAGTTGCTTCCCATACATATTCATCCATATTGGGCCATTTGACACATGTCTCCCAGTCAGATATCTCTTCGAACATAATACCCTCAGGTGTAGGGGTACCATATGTCTCAGAGAAGATATACTTACAACCGAACCAGTCATCCGTGGCCGAATTCATAGATCTCGGCATATCCTGGTTTGCCTTGCAAAGGGCAAACTGGGTGGTCCTGTATTGGTTTCCCATCCACATGGGTTTCTCATGATTGAGGGCTCTTAAGAAGTTCTCCCTTTCGCTGATAGGAAGATCAAGTCCCAGATCAGGTGGCGAGATCGGTTTAACCGCTGATACTTTAATTTCTGAACATTTCATTTTCCTTCTCCTCCATACTTTTTATACATCCGGCATCTACTGCCTTCTTGTTATCATCAATTATATGGTTCACCGGTTTTGAAAAAAATGTGTCAAAAATACAAAAGGAGTATGTCATCTCTTCACCTGTAAAAAATTCTTTTGGACGAGGCGTACATATGTGTTTATTTTTTCACATATATGCTATACTTGACCACATGGGGGTGGATATAACCACATATTAAAAGGACTGTCTGATAGCTTTATGTTCTTCGTCAAAGGAGGATTATCATGAGACTGAGCATGTGGATGATTGCCAACAGGCTTCATGCATTGGAACCGGAGATGCATATTAAGGAAGATTCTCCTGCGGATCTGGTCAGTGCAAGGATCGCAGTTGCGCCCAATTGTGTAAGAGTTTATAAGGAAGGAAATGATGTCGTATGCCGCTCCGGAGAAGATTATTTTGTACTCCATGACATAGGATTCGACTATGTATTTGATGTTGTTCAAAGCGTCTTTGATTTTTATAATGAATGGAGTACTTCTGTCCATGAAGCTGCTATGGATGCCAATTTTCAGCAGATCGTAGACGACTGCTGGTTTTTGTTCAATAACCCCATCTCTATGACGGACAGCAGTAACAGATGCCTCGCCATGAGCAGCCAGTATTTGGACACGGATGTTGATGATGAGTGGGCATATCTTTCCAGGAACCATTTTGCCTCCATTGATTTTGTCCGAAGAATGAGAAATTCATATAATAAGGTTGACCTTTATCAAAAAAACAAGCCGGTATTTCTGGATTCAAGAACTGTTGCAGTGCCCTTTGACACTCTTTCTACCGCCATTTACTTTCAGGATTATTATTGTGGAAGAATCACGATTATATCCAAAGAACGGGATGTCAATCCGGGAGATATCCAGGTCATAAAATATCTGATCAACATATTGATGCCGGTCATGTACATGATACAGAATCAGGATGACAGCGAGTTCCACAGGCCTGTGTTCAGAGACCTTATCCTCGGCAAAACCTCAAGCAAGGCTATGATAAAGGCCCAGACCGACTATCTGGAATGGGATATGGATGATGTCTTTCAGGTATGCACCCTGCGCCTTCCCAAGACTTTTAGCGACCGACCCGGGACAGGGATGACCAGCAATCTTATCCGGCGACAATCCGTAAATACGTATGTTACAGTCATAGATGATGAGATAGTGATAATCTACAATCTAAAATACATGACAAAAGAGGTTCTTATAGAAACAGTCCAGATGCTCCTGACAGAAAAGGATAAATACAAGATCGGAATAAGCAGCCCCATGGAAGGCATATTCTCCCTGAAGCTGTACTATGAGCAGTCTTGTGCCTCCATAAGCTACGGCAGCCTTCTCGACCCCGGTAAGAACATATATGACTTTTACGACTACGCGCTGTATTATATATTTGAAAACAACGATCCCTATGCGATATATAACGCAATGCATCCCGACGTAAGGTTTCTTGACAGGCTGGACCATACGGAAGATGGTGAATGGATTAATCTGCTACGAGTCTTTTTCGATAATGAGTGTTCCCTTGTAAATACAGCCAAAGCCCTTTTCATCCATCGGAATACTCTGGTATATCGTCTGAATAAACTAAAAGAGCTTATGCATTATGATATGCACGATCAGTACAACAGGGACTATATCAAACAATCCATCATGATGCTCCATTTCTTCAGAGCCAAGTACGGAGAGAATTTCAACATATAGATTTGGTGTTCACGTACAAAATATAATCTGACCTCAAAAAAAGAGGAAGTGAGTTTTTGTATGTGAACACCATTTTTTTGTCTTCCTGCCGGAATTATAATCAGATTATAGCGGAAGCTTCTTTTGTATGCAAAATACATAAGAGCCCGAAGTAAGGAGGAGGAAAAATGAAAGATTACGCTTTTGATGCTACCGTGGAGCTCAAAGACTGCGGCATTTACGAAGGTGCTCCAAAGCCCTACGGTATGCCCGGTAGTCCCGCGAGGAAGTTCAATACGCCCATCACACCGAAGGAGAACTTCTTACGTATATGTCACGGCGAGAAGCCACTCTGGATTCCTAATGTCAGTTCCGAATTCAACAATATCCAACCGTCCTGCATGCCTGATGCCCAGGCGCGTAATCACGGCGGATTTGACTGGTTTGGCATTGAGTGGGAGTTTGAGCAAAAGTCCAATGCAGCCATGGTAAAGCCCGGAACCCGACGACTGAGTGATATATCTAACTGGAGAGAGGAACTTGTATTTCCGGATCTGTCCGACATTGACTGGGAGAAGAACCGAAAGGAAGAGTATGGTGACCGTCTCTATCCGGACCGTCCGACGAATTTCTGCATCGTTAACGGATGGATGGAGCGTCTTGCCGACCTGACCAGCTTTGAGGATTGCCTTTGTGCTCTGCTTGAAGAGCCCGAAGAAGTAAATGCCTTGTTTGAGAAATTTACCGATTTCCATATCGAACTGGTTAAAATCGCTCACGATGTCTACGGTGCCGACCTTATTACAATCCACGACGATATGGGAACACAGAGAAGTCCCTTCATCTCGCCTGATACTTTTAAGGAGTGTCTGATGCCTCACTATAAGAGGTTCAACAAAGCCGTTCACGATCTGGGAATGTATACTAACTTCCACAGCTGTGGCAATGTAGGCAGACTTATCCCACTCTTCATCGAATCCGGATTCGATTTCTGGGAGGGTCAGGACAACGCCAACGACAAGAAAGCGCTTCTGGACGAATTCGGTAGCAAATTAAAACAGATATCCGTATATGCTGAGAACCCCGCAGGCACAGATGAGGAGTATAACGAGCGGATCATAAACAATCTTGAGAAGATGGGAAGTGATGGCACATATATATGCTGGTTCGTTAATACAAAACCGGATTCCAAGATAAGCCCCTTTGAGACCATTTATACCACCGGACGTAAAATGTTCTGCGGAGTAAAGAAGATGGCCTGATAAAAACATACAAAAAAACTTTAGGAGGAAAGTATATTATGTCAGAACAATTAGAATCAACAAAACCCAAATATGGTGCCTTGGTACAGATTACCTCTCTGTGTATAGCCCTCATGATGTATACCACATCGGTAACCACACCGGCATTAAGTGCCATAGCGGAAGCTGTCGGCGTTGATTATGAGGCTATCAAGCTGGTTTCTTCACTGCCATCCCTGATGCTGGTATTCTTCTCACTTGTAGGCGGATGGCTGACCACTAAGTTATCCATTAAGAAATGTACCATTATTTCACTGATATTAATGGCAGTAGGCGGACTTCCCGGATTCATCGGCGGATATGAATTCATCATTGCCAGCCGTATTTTCTTTGGTGCGGGCTACGGTATGGTATTTGTTCTTGCATCAGCAGTTATAACCGACCTTTTTGAAGGTTCCACAAAAGACAGGATGATGGGATGGAAATCAGGTGTCGGTGCCCTTGCAGGCGTTGTATTCCAGACACTCGGAGGAATCCTCGTTGCTTATAACTGGAGATATGTATTCGCATGTATTTTCCTTTGCGTACCGGTTCTTCTCCTTGTGCTCTTCTGCCTTCCCGATACAGGCGTGCAGGCTGCCAAAGGACCTTCCACAGGTAAATTCACATCACAGTTATGGATTACAGTACTTGTCGGCTTCCTGTTAAATGTATTCCAGTTTGCTTATATGCAGAATATGACACTGGTTATATTGGATCCCGCTAATCCCATAGGAACAGCTTTGGATGCAGCAAATATCCTTTCAATGTTTACGGCTCTTTCCTTCGTAGCCGGACTCGTATACTTTGTATTCAGTAAGACAGTGGGAAGATTTACACCTGCTGTAGCAGTTCTCCTGGTAGGTATCGGATTCCTTGTAGCACTGTTTGCACAGTCATTACCTATGTTCTTTGTTGCATCTGCTATCTTCGGTCTCGGTTTTGGTTTCACAAACCCGTCACTTACGCTTGTAGCTGCAGGAGGAGTTACACATCCTTCCAAGACACCTCGTGCTATCTCAATATATGTTTGTGCAACCGGTCTTGGACAGTTCCTGTGTACATATATCTTAAACTTCCTTGTAGGAATCTTCGGTTTTACAGGCACAAGAGCTCAGTGGAACATTTCCGCATTTGCCATTACCGGAGGCGCTGTTATTGGTCTTCTGCTCCTGGCTGTATTTGGCAGGAAGAAGGTTCCCTCAACTGAAGCTGCAACAGAATAATACCATTTATGTATATCCATCGAAAAACCTCCCCTTTTAAATCGGGGAGGTTTTTGTCTGTCCCCTCTCTTTTAAAAAAGCTTTATACTACATTCACGATCAAATGTGTTATACTCATATGTAATAAGGAGGATTCGCATATGCCCAAAGGACCCAAACAAAAACTCAAACTCTACTACCTCAGCCGCATCATGCAGGAGAAGACCGACGACAACCACTCCATTACCATGCCCGAGATTCAGGACTACCTGGAGGACTACGGCGTTACCGCCGACAGAAAAAGCTTATACGACGACCTGGAATCCCTGCGGGTTTTAGGCCTGGACATCATCGGCGAGAAGACCGGCAAGACATTTTCCTATCACGTAGGCAGTAAGCAGTTTGATATCGCAGAGCTGAAGCTCCTGGTGGACGCCATCCAATCCTCCAAATTCATCACCGAGAAGAAATCCAACGACCTGATAAAGAAGGTTACCAGCCTGGCCAGCGATTACGAGGCCAGCCAGCTTAAGCGCCAGGTGGTGGTGCAGGGCCGTATCAAGACCATGAACGAAAGCATCTATTATAATGTAGATGAGCTCCACAACGCCATTTCCGATAACCGGAAGATCCGCTTCGAATACATGCAGTGGAACCTCCAGAAGCGGATGGAGCGCCGCAAGGACAAGACTTATGAGATCAGCCCCTGGGCTCTTACCTGGGACGACGAGAACTACTATCTTATAGGCTTCGATGCCGAGGATGATAAGATCAAGCATTACCGGGTAGATAAAATGAAGAACATTTCCCTCACAAATGACAAGCGTGAAGGGAAGGAACATTTTAAAGAATTCAACATGGCTTCCTACGCCAGAAAGAATTTCGGTATGTTCGGCGGAGAAGAAGTGTCCGTCAAACTGGAGTTTAAAGATGAGATGGTTGGTGTCCTCTTAGACCGCTTCGGAAAAGAGATTCCCATCCATCCCTCAAAAAAGAAAGGCTGGTCTGTCACCCATGTAGAGGTAGCTTTAAGTGACCAGTTCCTTGGCTGGATCTTTTCACTGGGCACGGACGTTAAGATCACCGGCCCGGAGGATGTGGTAAAACGTTTTACCCGGGAACTGTCCTCCCTGCAGAAACACTACAAATAAAAGAGGCCGTAAGGCCTCTTTCTTATCGCTCTTATATCTTACTTGGTAAATGTTGCATTACCCTGGATCTGGCCGAAACCTGATTCCACGAATCTTGCATACATCCCGTTTTCCACCTCGGGGTCGATGATAAAGGTAAACTTATTGGAGGGAAAATTATAGGACTTATAATTACCGCTTAAGGTAACGGTACATACGATATCATCATACTCGTAGGTCCCGTTCTTATAAGAAGTGTAGGTCCCGTTAAATGTCACCGTCTCCGCAGCCCCCAGGTCAAAGGTTACCTTCGCATTCCCGTTATTGTACAATGTCACCACGCTCTGGTCTCCCGTATGGGGATTCTTCGGCCCGTACCAGGTTCCGGATACCGGCACCTTCAAAGAGGCCGAACCGCCGTTATTCCCGGAATTCCCCCCTGCTGCGGCAGATGACGAGTTCCTTCCCATGATTTCGTCTACCCGGGATTGCTGCTTTCTCGACGCTTCATCCCATTTTTCCTTTAGTTCCCGGTATGATTCGTGATTCTTTTCGGTATTATCAATGGCCGACGAGCTCTCCTGTGCCCTGCTTGACGCTGCCGCCGAAGAAGAGCTGACCTCACTGCTGCCCTCTTCAAGAGCCTGTGCACTGCTCTCCGGCCCCGCCTGGGCACTGCTCTCCGGATTATTCATAAAGAAGCCCAGAATGCCCAGATTAGCGCTGGTGCATCCGCAGGCCCCCACCAGCAGGCCCACGCTCATCATCCCTATTATCAAATACGTCTTTCTTCTCTTACAAAACATCTCTGCAAATCCCCCCTTGTCATACATTATACTTAAAAAATCCCCAAAAAGCGACAGCAAAAAACCGCGACACCCCGAGAGACATATATACTCCCTCGAAAATGAGCCCATCCTAGTCCCGCTCCCGAATGATGTGGTCCAGACTCGGCACGCTCCGCAATAGAATATAAATCTTATCTCATATATTTTTGCAAGACTAACTTCTGATTTGCTAAATCAAACTCTAATTTCGAAATTCATTTAAGGCAATTCCTGTTCCTGCTGTTCCTGTTCAAGGCTTGAATGAATATTATCCGACAATGACAGCCTTCCCGGCGAGAAACAACCGCTGCTGCTTGGAAAGCAAAGGATTGGTATCATTTCCGTGTATCTCGGAGTGATACGGATTAGAAGCCGACGGCAGATATTTAACAGACGCCCCGATATCGATACAGTTTTTTACGTATAGAGATATTATCCGTCCCGTAAAGCGTTTACGCATGGATAATACAACGTCATTATCAGGGCGGTAGTCACCTCTGTCTACAGATAAACCCTTAGGGTCAGCAAAAGCAGCTGAAGAAATGGTGCCGTCCTTTCTCCAGAACATTTCAGCAATCTCCGGGGGATAGACAGCGCGATAGAGTTTCTCATTCATTTCAAATGTATTATCCAAAGAAAGCACCTACCCTTTTATTAATACTCTCTGCGGTGGCAGGAATCTGCTCGAAGGATTCTCTGCCGTCATATCTTACAAGAAAGACCTCTGCGGTAGCGGATTGGCCTACCTCTATCTCCATATGGTCACGTCGTGAATTATCATATTCCAATTGTATGGTCGAAAGTGCAGTGGGAAAAATCTCAGGCTGGATAAGCAGATTCTCCAGCAGCTTCTGAACCGAAGAGATCAGCCCGCGCTCAAAGGCCGGGGCACCGTTGCCGTTCCATCCTTCTTTCAGAGATGATATAGAGCGAAGTTTATTCAGGTTATCCGTCTTAATATCCGAATAAACAGGAGCAGGGTCCTTTTCCGTATCTTTATAAGAAGATAAAGCCTTTGCATAAGCAGCTCCTCTTTTGAGCTGTTCAAGCTCGTGGTATTCTTCCTCTGAAATGATCACAACATTTTTATTCTCCTTACGTGGAACGATCACCGGATCTCCATTGTATGCAATATCAAAGTATTTCTTAATATTTGCCCGTATCTCCATCTGTTTCGCAATAGTCATAACGCCCCTCCTTCCGAAAAACAGTACTGTATTAAGTACTCTTATTATACAAAAACGGTACGCTTCTGTCAATTAACCCACTTGACCCATATACCATTATACCCAATCCGGCCTTATTTTGCGACATTTTTAATCGCATATCCGCCGAAAATGATGTATAATAGGGCAGAACGCTTAATGAATATTTATAAAGGAAAATAAAATGAAGATACTCATAGTTAGCGATACTCACGGAAAGACATATCATCTTGACAAGATACTTGAGAATGTGTCCCCCATTGATTATTTCATTCATCTGGGAGATGTATGTGACGTGGACCTGTTCACGGGAGTGGAGATAAAATGCCCCAAGGCCATCATAGCCGGGAATAACGACTTCTTCCTGCCCTACCCCAAGGAGGACATGATAACTATTGCCGGCCGGAAGATCTGGCTGACCCACGGCCACAGGTATGACATATATTACGGAACAGAGCGGATAAAGGAAGCTGCAAGACAAAAAGGGGCGGACATCGTAATGTGCGGCCACAGCCACTATCCCCTCATCGAGATAAATGATGACGTTACGGTTATAAACCCCGGCAGCGTCACCTTCCCAAGACAAAGTAATCGCCTACCTTCATATATAATAATGGAGATAGACGATAAAAATGAAGTACATTATACGCTGAATTATCTTAAAGGATAAAGCCGGAGGATATTCTCATCTTCCCCGCCTCTGGTTCAGCAGGTCGCGGAAAAGGGCTTCCTCTTCTTCCTTCTTCTTCTGCTGCTTCTTAATCTCGGCGATACGGGCCTGCTCTTCCCTCTCGGCCTCGGAAGTTCTGTTCTCCAAGGACTCCACAGCATTCCTCTCACGGATATATCTAACATTCTCCGGGTCTTTGCTTTCATCGACACCGTTAATCTCTGACTTAAGCTGCTGTATCAGTTCAAGTTTGGTTCTCTCATCCATATATCTCGCTCATCCTTTCCGACCCCTAAAATCATTTTTTTCGCAGTCATTATACAACAAATTCGCGATATTGACAATTATCTTCTTATTCTCATTGACATCGGACCGGTTATTTATCATAATTATTTTTTGAAAAAGATCATTTTGGAGAACAGCCGTGAACAGTTATTTAATAGCATTTTTAATATCTATGGTACCCCTGGTGGAGCTTCGAGGGGCCCTTCCCTGGGCTGTAGCCGTAGCCGGGTTACCCGTGATCCCCAGTTACATAATATGCATTCTCGGAAATATGCTGCCTGTCCCCTTTATCTACCTCTTCGCCAGAAGAGTCCTGGAGTGGGGAGCGGATAAGCCTGCTGTAGGCAGGCTTTGCGATTTCTGCCTTACAAAAGGCGAGAAAGGCGGCAAGAAGCTTGAAGAGAAAGCCGGAAGGGGCCTTTTCCTTGCCCTCCTGCTTTTTGTGGGGATTCCCCTGCCCGGTACAGGTGCCTGGACCGGAACTTTGGCCGCCAGCATCCTGGACATGGATTTCAAGTCAAGCTGCCTGGCAGTTATGCTGGGAGTCCTTCTGGCCGGGATCATCATGGCCACCGGCAGCTCAGGAGTGTTGCAGATATACAATGCGATAGTATGAAGCTGACAGGGGGACGGAGAAGCTGACAGGGGGACGTATCTTTTGTCAGCTTCTGAAAAAGTTATCATACACGCAAAAGCTAACAGAAGCTGACAAAAGATACGTCCCCCTGTCAGCTTCTCCGTCCCCCTGTCAGCTTTAGTAATCTACCTCTACCAGGAACAAGCCCTGGGGCGGGGCGGTGGGTGCCGCGTTAGCCCGCTCCCCCGATTCGAAGATTCCGGGGATGTCACTTGTCTCCATCCTTCCCAAAGCACAGTCCGTCATGGTTCCCACGATTATCCTAACCATATTCCTAAGGAAGCCGCTTCCCTTAAAGCGGATATAGATTATGCCCTCTTCCTTCCTCACGTCTATAGAATAGATCTTTCTTACCGTGGACTTCTTGTAATGTTTATTCCCGCAGAAAGCCTTAAAATCATGCTCTCCCACAAAATAAGAAGCAGCTTCTTTCAGTTTATCCGGGTCTATGGGTTCTTCGATCCTGGTAAGGTATTTTCTCTCAAAAACCCTGGCTACCGGACCGTTATCTATCCTGTATTCGTAAGTCTTAACCCTGGCATTAAGTCTGGCGTGAAATCTGTCATTTGCCTTTTGGCAGTCATTTATCCGGATATCCTGCGGAAGATATCTGTTAGCCTCCCTCATGATAAAACCGGGAAGATCCCTAATAAAACCATCCAGCTTACTTTCGTCCACAAAAAAGCTGGCCACCTGGGCCAGGGCGTGGACTCCGGCATCGGTTCTTCCCGATCCGAAGACCTCTATCTCCTGATTTAATATCCTGCCCAAGGTGGTCTCTAATTTTTCCTGTATGGTGTTGTCCGTATCCCCAAGCCGCTGCCAGCCGTTGTAACGGGTGCCGTCATAACTTAGGGTGATCTTTATATTCTTCATAGTAATCCCTTATGATAAGTTGGTTTTTCTACATATAATTATACTGATTGGGACAAATAATGCGATATATTTTTTTCTGGACTTTTAATACCCGAAATGATACCATACATCTATCGGCGGATATGGCGGAACTGGCAGACGCGCTAGACTTAGGATCTAGTCCTTATGGGGTGCAGGTTCGATTCCTGTTATCCGCATTATTATGTAGAAACACATCTTCGAGAACGGAACACTTTCAAATGAAACTGTTTTTATACCCGGAGGAACAATAATCGAGCTGCCCGGCAATACCATAGCTTTCGGTCAGATCAGCGTACCGTATGGCGGACATATCGTTATGCTGGACGGATCCGATTACACACCCGTAGTTTACAAGAGTTAAACAGCACTTCAGGTAAAAAAGAAACACCCACAGGCTTCCTGCGGGTGTTATTCTTTTAATGAGATATCGGTTTCAAACCCCGGACAACTTGATATCTACAATAGTAGAAATTCTTTTGATACTAATCCTTTTACTGATACGTCTAAACTTATTAATTAAAAAATGTCTCTCTACCCACTCTTTTATTTTTCAAACAAATCATAAGAATAAAAATAGTATCATAGGCATGTCAGAAATTACATCCCCTATTTTTTTATTCACTCTATGGTAGCTTTAATCCTGTTCTTTAATCGAAGCGGAATATCTGATTCCGTATCCCAAATAATAGTATTTTTTTGAGCTATATCAAAATGTAGTTTAGTCCCACTTTGACATAATTGAATTACTGGCTTTCCCAGCCCCATAGCGTAACCTTCCTCAAAGTATGCACCATTATTTTGGTGAGTAAGATCCACAACAACGAACTTACTATTTTTTATATGACTTGCCCTGCATTTATCCTGATTCCTTTTTACTAAATATACGGTTCATATTCTCTTCAAATTTTTCATTAACATCCTCTTTACTAATTCTATGAGAATCAGCTATATATCTCACAACAGTATCATCCCATGGCATATATGGCTTGCTACCCTTTTGAGTAAATGGCGCATCCGTTTCCGAAAACATCTTGTCAATCGGTACTCTCGAAATAACCTCTTTTCCTGATTTAGTGTTACACATGTTTGGATTTATACTAAACAAACACCCCATCTCAAGTGCCTGCTCAGCCTCCTTGGGCGTGCCGGTAAACCAGTGAAGTATAGGTATAGAAGTTCCCTTATATTTATACATCAACTCCAGCACATCCTTTACCGCACCTCTTGAGTGGATACTCATTATCTTTCCTCCCAATCTGTCAGCTCTCTTTAATGTTTCTTCAAAAATCTCCCTTTGTAATGCTAATGAGCCTCTCGACCTCGGGGATCCATCAATTCCTATTTCTCCTAATATTTCACATTTCTTCATGTAGTCAAACAATAATTCTTTTTCGTTTGATCTTTCGGCAATCAGCTCCGGATGAAGCCCTACAGCCACAAATACATTATTTGCAGTCCTAAAGTACTCTGCTGTTTTAACATAAGCCCTCGGACTTGTTGTAACAGCCAAGACAAAAGTATTTCTTCTCTTTACCTCTTCAAACACTTCAAGCGGATTTTTATATAAATCCAAATGGCAATGAAAATCCATCATAATATCTCCTGTAGCTCTAAAAGCCTACGAATCTCTTCTACTCCATTCTGAACAACAAGAAGATACTTTTCTCTTTCTTCGCCCTTTGCAAAACTCAAAGCTCCTTTAACAAGACTTTCAATACCATATTTCTCCACCTGCACACAAGCCATCGCAGCTGCAGACAAATCACGAGAGTCTCTATTCTTTAGATTCTCAGCACAGTATCCACCTTCTGTGTCATCCTTTAACCCCGCTTTTATAAATGATGCTCTCCTTACCAGACACGGCACACAGGTTCCGCAATGCCTCAATCCATGTCTCTGATACTTCCCACAGCTTGTAGAGCCAAATATCAGTTCTTTCATAAGCTTCTGATTTCTGCATTGAGCCAGCACCTCCCCTTTTGTCATAAACCTATACGGTAAAACCAGTTCTACCTCAATGCCAACCGCATTCCATATCTCTTGAAGCTTTTTCATATAAATAGGATGTGTGGTCTTCGTGCTTAAACTCCCGATTCTCATGGCGTCCAATGGAATGTTCAGACTTATAAATCCATTTTCGGGAACATATATCACTTTTCTTCCATCAGTATTTTTCTTTATCCCACATGCCGCAAGTAAAGCATAGGCAAAAAACACTATTGAACGTGATCTGGTAGAATTCTCGGAGGAGCCATTCTTCTTAACATTGCAGCTCCATTGACACAAATTATCTTCTCCAACAGCAGCAGCATATTCCCTCTGATGCTCAGCATCTCCCCGTACAATTTGGGAAACAAAAAGTGGATTATGTCCGGACTCATGTAAGTCTATGGCTCCGACAAGGCTATCCATTCCTCCCGACAACAAACAAATGCAATCATTGTCATATAAAGCGAATTTTCTCTTAGGAACTATCGAATTGTTGAGCTTATTAAAATGCAGGCTCCAAAAATCTCCCGTCAGAAAACGGAGCATATCCTGAATTTTATCTTGGTGATTCTCCCATTTTTTCTGTTCGTGAACATATAGCGATAAGTCTATAACACGAGTCCATCCATCACTACTACTTCTTCTCAAAACAGCTTTATCAGCGGCCACAACCGCATACGCAATCATCAAAAAATCAAATGCCAATGTGGACGGACATATCTGCGACCTACGTAATTCATCAAGTATTCTTACCCCAACATAGCCCACATTATCAAGGGAAACATCAGGTGTAGAAAACATTTCAAAATACCATGTATCATCATCAAATCTATCAGGTGTATATTCCCGCGGGTAACAAGCTACTTTATTCATACGTCTACCTCGTAAACCTCAAATGTATTTCTGATTGTGTCCGATAGCAATTTATTTATATCCAGCTTCTTGTCTGCCGTTTCACGCAACTTATTCATTTGAATTGCTATTTCCGATTGAATGTATTCCCTCATATCATTTAATCGAATAACCCTATCCTCAATAGAAACATCCTGTTTTTCAAACGCTTGACCTATATCCATCTGAACTCTACTAAAGACCTCATTACCAAGATATGTTGCAGTCAATGACCAAATCTGATCATCATCGAGGTTGCAGATATCCGCATCAGGATTATCAACCAGGAATTCACTTATAGCTGCCGTGCCAGAATCCCGACAGGAAATCTCATCTATACTCCCACCTGTTGGACAGACATGGCTTACAATTGCATCGATTACTTGATTGGCATCTGCCCCCTGTGATCGCAGCTCCTTTAGTTCACGCCCTAACGCAAATGTTTTATCTTCCCTTAATGATTGGAATGTATTGAAAAAGCTTGCGGCAACCTTTGTCGATGTCCGCATTCTTTTTGCAACATTCTGCGCACCACCCATTCCTGTCTTTGAGTAATGGCCTAAAGCCCTACGTACAGAATCCTTATCTCCAGATCGGGCATACTCTCCCATGTTACGCCGTGCACTACTAAATCTCGCTCTTGGAGCTAATACAAGCGGTTCATTTTGCTTTTCAGTTTTCTGTTGGTTCGGGACTTCAACATCATCTAACCACGGTGGATCAAACGACACGCCAGCCCCCGGCCCATTGCTTGAAGCAGATGTTCCCATAGCTTTCTCCTACATTCTATTTCTTTGAACCTGATATTGCATTTTTCACTGATTGTGAAGTCTCTGAATTATCCTTCCATTCCTTTAACAGTTCCTTCGCCCATTCTTTTTCCTTTATCAACGGTATTATCGCTGTTTTTATAGATTTAACCGGTATTTCGCCAAGTGCAATCGCACACCTGCTTCCCAATGAAGGAAACGCTTCTGTAATATGCAATGCTGCATTTACCGTGTCAGCGCTCCATTGATTACTTCTTCCTATTCTTGCAATGTGATTCAAAAGGATGGTCGCTTCATTCTCACCGTTCTTCTTAATGCTTTCCACTAAAATCTGTGTCAACGGCCCTGTCTTAACGGATTTAAGTGCTTCTAACAGTTTCTTTCCCTCTGCGGATAATTCATCGTAGGAAGCAAATGAAAGTGCCTTATCCCTGCTAAGATAAAGCAATGGTCTTAAATCCACATCTCCCAGTGTTGGTGACAATAACACCCAACTCTTAATAAAGTCAGAATCCCATGAAGTATTCGGGGCTTTATATTCATTTCCCGTCGCAAGGTCTTTTTCTATCTTCGCCAAAAACTCTGGTTTACCATCTTCAGACTTGGTCACTTCCTGCGATAAATAGTCAAATGCTCCATTGGATGCACATCTTTCAAATAATAACATCTTGATAAGCTGGCTTGAATCAACAGTTATACCGTTGAACTTCGCTACCTTTTTGCGTATTTCCAAAGCGTTAAGAAACCGCTTAATAAGTCTCGGATTTCCTTTTATGCTGTCAGCCACAACAAGTATTCCCGCTAACTGATCTGCCAACGAAATAGCCTCTGAAATATTCGTACTCGGTTTATCTCCAAAAATTCCTTCAATGGCTTCCTTTGTAATATCGCTCTCCCAAGCCTTTGACAGCAATTTATTCATGCCATCAAGCGCTTTGGGCATAATATCCTCACCTAAATTGTCTTTCTTTATTTCACTTTCCAGATACAGGAGAACGATATAAGCTTTTACTTCTGCTACGCCTAAATGTGGAACGCTAATTGGTACTTGGATTAACTTATCGAAGTAACTTGTTACAAGCCCCTCTGTTAATTCAACATCTCCAAAATGAGCCTTTACTCCATTTCTTATCATCTGCTCATCCGCCGCAATGATAAACGCTGTTCTATCCACAAAAAGCAGAAGTCTCATAGCTTCCAATGTTGAAACTGATGTTTCTGGCAAGCATCTATCCAGGTCGTCAACCAATACGACCAGTTTAACATCCAGTTTTTCTAATAGTTCTGCAAATTCCTTTCTCAATTCCTCAATCTGTTCTGTTACCGGTTTTGAAGCCTCCTCTTTTAAGATTTCTTTTATCTCCGGTGCGAGTTTTTCAAATGCAGTGTTTACTGCTTCACTATTTTCGTCTATTTTGGTTGTATCCGCTAAACTTCCGCTGATTGCAGATATAAATCCACCTATTGCCCCTACCGCATTCACGCCCGGAATGAATCCTGCCAACAATGGCAGTGCGAGTTTAGATACCTGGAACCAGTTAATACATTTTGTAAAGTTTTTCAGTTTCTTCCAAGTCCCATCGCCGCTCTTTATTTTTCTTTCTTTCATTTCAGATGCAAGTTTCTCTGAAACGCTATGTAGTAATGCTGTTCTTGCGTCATCATATCCCTGATACAACCATGCATTAAACTCAAGAAATATATATTTCTTTTTCTCTTCTTTATCCTGTTCCTTTAGGCTTTGTCCTATCATCTTTACCATAGAGGACTTTCCAGCTCCCCAACTGCCAGAAACTCCAATGGATATAGGATTATTCCCAGACTCGATAATCATATCTGCTACTGTCTGTGATATTACAGAAAAATGCAAATAATCAATTTGAGTTTCAACATCATTCCACATCGTCGTAATCTCCTTACTCCACTCCCAATGCCTTAAACACCGCATCCTCTGCGCTCTGATAGAATACCAGACTAAAACTGCTCATAAGCTCTGCCGGTACGGTCCCGAGATCCACCGCTGAGGTCTGCGGTAATAATACTTTCTTTGCTCCGCTATCAAGGCATACCTGCAAGGTGCTTGCAAGATTATCTGCCTTCATAATGGTTCCGCCTATGCTGAAATCTCCTATTACAGCCATAGAACTCTGAACAGGTCTGCCGAGTGCTATGGAACACAGTGCTATAAGCGTAGGTAATGCCAGCTTATGTGTCATACCTATGCCCTGCAGATCCTGATAATTGATTATGAAGTCTTTGTTCATAGCAGCAAGTGAGCCGCTGATTCTGTTGCCGTTAGCTTTAAGAAAATTAAATGCGGTATCTACTGCTTCCTTGCACTCTCTATCGGTTCCAAGGCCGGTACGATCGAACTTTCCATTGCCGGGAAGCACCTGAGATTCCAGGCGGAATACTCCGATCATATCAGTCTTACCCTGCGAGATTGTATATACCTGTCCCGGATTGCACATACCCTCTGGTATCAGCTTTCCGCCGCCTTGCTCCGGCACAGACACATAATGTTCCGCCATATCTTCCATATCAATGTATGAGAAGTTGACATCGTAGAACTCCATGCCGCCGAGCTTCTTAAGCTGTTCTTTAACACGTCTTCTCATTTCAAGAGAGATTTCCAATACTTCCGCAACTTCTTCCTTGCCAAAGTTTCCGTCGGGATACAGCAGTTTCAGATATCCATCAACCATCCTGCGGACAGCTATGGTATCACGTTGATTAAGATTCTTTCCTAATCTGAAATACTTATCTATGGCATCGCCAAACTGCTCTTTCCTCAGCTCACGGATGAATCCTGCAAGGTAGTCTGTTATAAAACCATAATCATTTGTAAAATGCTCCGGTCTGAATTTTGGTATCTCCCATCCCGGATTGTAGCAATGCATTCTGTCGAGAAAAGCCGTATCCGTTCCCATCTCAGGTGGAAACGGATCGAACAGGCTCGATGTCTTAAGAAGAACATCAACGCTCTGATTGATATTTCCTACAAATACCATGGATGCGGATGCTGCTTTCTCTTCTTTACCTCTGGCAAAGGATCCCGAAGCCATATAGTCTTTCATGATCTGGATGCCGTCTTTATCCTTGAAGTTGATACCGGCCACCTCATCAAAAGCAACAACATCCCATAATCCTACAAGCCCCATGGTACGCCTGCTCATGTTATAAAACAGGTTTGCCACAGTGGTCTGTCCGCCGGACACAAGAATGCTATTAGGAGAAATCTCTTTATACAAGTGTGATTTACCTGTGCTTCGAGGTCCCAATTCGCACAGGTTAAAGTTATTTTCAACCAGTGGCAGCATACGTGTCAGCAAGAGCCATTTTTCACGATATGACAGTTCATCGGGTTCCATACCTGTAGAACGAAGGAGAACATCTATCCATTCATTCTTGTTAAATGCTTTTCTTCCTTCTTTCAGCTGATTCATATCCACATTCGGCATCTGAATCGGAGTGAGCTTTGTAATGGACACAGGAGAAATATCTTTCTGTTTTGATTTTTTTGATCGCAGTTCTCCTCCGTCTAAACCTACTATTCCAAAATCATCGGAACCTTCTCCACCGTATTCGAGCTGGACGATACACCATATGCCGCCGCACAGGAGCCTGTCATACTGTTCCGGATAATCTTCTGAAATCGGAATCCTTGTAAGGCCAAGGTTCGAGAACGATGCCTCATACATATCCAGTTTCATGTTAAGCTCTACAGTAATCAGATCAATAACCGTATGAGAGCCTTTCTTTCTTAAGATAGAAAGCACCTTCTGAGCTTCATCCGGACGCACATAATTATTGGCAAGGATGCTTTTTACTGTCTCCACACCTCGCTCAATGATAGCTTCATCATCAGAATTGCAATACTGCCCGAGCAGATATTCCAATACGTATATAGGGACATTCGCACCTTCTTTTATATGCTTTGTCAGGTCTTTACGGACAATCTTGCCATCGAATGTCTGACGTAGCTTTTTATTCAGTTCTTCACGATTATCGGAAGCATTTGATTCAGAGTCCACTGTCATTGCCAAACTCTCCGTATTCTCTTCCCTATGTCCGTTAAAACCATCCATATAATCCATAATTACAATGTCTCCTTAGCTAAAAAATCCAAAATCATCCGCTGCAAATGCAATATCGATCTGAAACTCTATCCTCTGTGGAAGATCCGTGCTATCTACCTGCTCAATGATCAGATAATAGGTTTCCTTGCTGTCATAAGCCTGTGATTTCAGACTAAAATTGCATCTGAATGTTCTATCCTGGGCATCCGATCCGGTCTTATCAGCAAAAATCTTCTGAACATCAGATATCTTCTTTCCGGTCGAATCCACAAAATATGTATCATACACAGCCTTTTCTCTGTTCCCACTGACCGCATCCTTCTGATAGAAGTTCAGAGAGAAGATCATATTTGTAAGCTTATGATTTGCCGAAAGCAGCGTTACTTCAACAGGCTTAGTATCATATTTCTCTTTATTCTTCTGATACTCCTTGGAGCTGTTACGAAGATGCTTATACTCTATAAGCGGCACGCACATCTCCTGCAAACTCACTCCACCATGAACAAAGTTCATCCCGGAACCTGCACTTGTCTTTATGCGGATATCACCTCTTGGTGCATATCCATAGTAGTCCGTCCTACCTTCCATAAACTTAACAGGAAGCAGATACTCCGGATCATAACCCTTTGTAAGTATCGCAAACCTCCTTGCATACTCCACTATCCTGTGGACAAAATCCGATTTCTCCGTTTTGGACTCCTCTGTAAGCGGACTATATGTATATAAGAAACCGTGGTCAGCGGTAATCATGATATTGATACCGCCAAAATCATTTACGATAGTTCTTACAAGTGTGATCAGTTCCTCTATTGTCTCCTCACAGGCATTAAACACCTTGGTTTCAGATGTATGGCTTGTCTCATCAATCGTATCGTGATAGATGTAAACAACCTCCTTGCCCTTTACCAGCTCTGACCTTTCCGCACGGCTCACAGCCATCAGATCCTTCGCTTTCACGGCAACACTTTCCGGATTGAAAGCCTTCAACAAATTTTCTCGGTTAATACTGTCCGAAGACTGGCCATCAGCGAGAACCTTAAGTATCTTCTTTCCGGCATCAGACTCTTTAAGTTCTACGTTCAATTCCTTATGCGGTAAAAGCGCTGCCATGCCGAATTTCGTTTCCGTTGGGAAAATGCCCTGCAGGCTCGAAAGGCTTACCTTTCCCTGCATCTCGCGACTAAGTTCTTCCTGAAGAGAAGCAGCCACCTCGTAGCGAAGTGCGTCGGATATGATAACGTAAACCTTGCTGTCAGCATTTCTGATCTTACGCTCATAGAACTTCTCCTGCCGATCTATATCATCTATATAACCCTTTTCAGCAAGTTCAGCTGCAGCCTCCTCAGACCAGTTATGTCCCAGTCCATCAAGGAACCAGTTACTGTATAAGCGCTCAACCTTATCACAGACCGCAGTAAACAGATCCTGAAGATCTCCACCATAGGACTTCTTGCTGTTCTCATAACTCATATGGAACTGCCTGTAATAGGTATCCATTTTGTAGTAATCGGTCGTATATGCTTTCCATATATTCTTGGCTCCTACAATATGGAATCCGGCAGCATTTTCCTTAAAGAAATCCTCCATCTTTGCAAGAGCAACGATTCCATC
>Ga0256407_10000867_pt1 | contig 68145 bp, 52 predicted proteins | sample RumenRJG_04DNA_FD_193489 | JGI IMG/M metagenome (GOLD analysis project Ga0256407, IMG submission 193489) | Bovine rumen microbial communities from Lethbridge, Alberta, Canada - RJG_04 | ecosystem: Host-associated > Mammals > Digestive system > Stomach > Rumen | place: Canada: Alberta... | reverse complement strand
CCTGGCTTCTTCACAAGAATGGCAGCCAAAGTCGCAGCTTTCACGATGTTGCAGTATTTCAATCTTCTCAATCATAAGCCTATCGGGCAAGTTAAATACGCTTTAATTTAATTCAACCAACGAGTTAAACTAATAAATTTAATCAATGAAAAAAACAAACTTTCTAATTTTGTTGCTAACCATGCTGTTTGGCTTAGGTCAAGCCTCGTGGGCGCAAGAAGCAAAGGTCGGCTATACTGAGTATGCTACCTTGCAAGAAGCTGTTAATGCCGCAAATGCAGGCGATGTCATTGAGGTAATCAAGGCAGGTGACTATAAGCTGCCTAATTTGCCCAAGAATGTAACTATTAAAGGTGCTGCTGATGGCATTGTGTCATTTACACATAATACGGGAGGAAGCATTGCCAGTGTACCTAATGGTGCAACATTCAATAATGTAACCTTTAATTGGGGCAATGTTAACTATAACGGTTTCCAACATGCTGGCACAATCAACATGGAGAATTGCACTCTCAATGGAAAGTTTTTCTCTTATGGTGACATGAACTTCACTGACTGTCAGTTCAAGAATGAGTCTGATTATAATATGTGGGTGTATGGAGCTGGCAATGTTGTATACGACAAATGTACTTTTACTGGTAAAGGAAAACTTCTGCACCTATATTGTGAAGGTCCAGATCTAGTGCACAAGGTAACAGTGAAAGACTGTAAGTTTGTCAACAGCGGTACTAAAAACAAGGCTGCGATAAATGTTAAGGCTACAAGTACAGAAGGTGCACTGAAATACGAACTCAACCTTGTAGGTAACAATACATGCGAGGGTGAATTCCCAACGGCTGTTGGCGAACAGGATAATACAGATAAAACTTGGATTCTCAGCCCATTGGCGCAGGTAGATGACCGCAAAGTTAGTCCTGATAGTATCACAGTAATAGAAAATGGCAAAAAGATCTATCCTGTAAACTATGTGGCATCTATCGGCGACAAGAAGTACGAGAACCTGCAGGAGGCGGCAAAGGCATCAAAAGATAGAGAAACTATCAAGCTTCTATCAGATGTCAGCGATGCAGGAAATGTTTCCTTGCCAGCAGGTGTGACTTTTGACGGCGACGGCAAGTCTATAAGTGGGAATTCTGCTATATATATAAATAAGGAAGGCGGCACACTTCAGAATGTTAACTTCAAGAACATACATAATGAAAAAAGCAAACTTTCTGCTGTATATGGAAATGGATTGGCAGGTACTGCAACGATAACAGGCTGTTCTTTCGATAATTGTGACTGGGATGCAATACAAATAACTCCAGTTGCAGGCGCAAACGTTGTAGTAACAAATAACAACTTTAGCGATGACAGCACTGACGAAATTACACAGCAGCGTTACATCCATGTGCAGTCGGCAACAAATGTTGACTTCTCTGCTACAATTACAGAAAATGTGATGACTGGCAAACTTAAGCAAGAGCCAGTGGGTGTTTATTATCCTGTAGACAAGTCAAAAGTTGTTTTGAGTAAGAACTATATTGAGAGCATTAATGATGTCTGCATACTTATAAAAGATAATGATGGCTATGCTGGAGAACTTGTATTCCCTTCATACAAGGCATCAGATAAGCAGGATACTTATTCGCCTGTTGCTATGATTAAGAATAGCAAATACTCTGCAAACTTCTACGAGAGCCTGGAGGCTGCCTTCGCAGCTGCTCTGGACGGTGAGACCGTCACCCTGCTTGCCGACTGCACCGGTAACGGCATCAAGGCACCTCAGGGCAAGTTCACCACTGGCCTGACGGTCGACTTCGCCGGCCACACCTACACTGTTGACGGCGCCACTGTCGGTTCGACCGGCACCGAGACCAACGGCTTCCAGCTTCTGAAGGACAACAAGATAACCTTCAAGAACGGTGCCATATCTTCAGAGAAGGCTAAGATACTTGTCCAGAACTACAGCGACCTGACACTCGAGGGCATGACGCTGACGCTGAACAACACCAACTATACATCAGCTTACACGCTGTCTAATAACAACGGCAACATTGTCATCGACGGAACGACCATCAATGCCAACCCCGAAGGCGGTTTCGCCTTCGACGTATGCCGCTATGCAAGCTATCCTTCCGTCAGCGTGACGGTGAAGGGTGAAAGCGTCATCAACGGCGACGTTGAGGTGAGTGCCTCTGGCAGCGATGCAAAGGACGGCTTCAAGCTGATGCTCGAGGCTGGCACGCTCAATGGCAACATCGTCCTTGATGCAAGTGCCAAGACTGCCATGGCTGCTGCACCTGAGAAGGCTCTCGTGATGAAGAGCGAGACCTTCACGAAGGATGCACCTGCCGACTATAAGTGGGTTACTGCCGAGGAAGGTACTCTGAAGCTCGTTGCCAAGGAGTATGTCGCTCAGATTGGCGACAAGAAGTACGAGAGCCTGGAGGATGCGTTTGCTGCATCTGCAGACGGCGACACTATAACCCTTCTTGCCGACTGCACCGGTAACGGCATCAAGGCACCTCAGGGCAAGTTCACCACTGGCCTGACGGTCGACTTCGCCGGCCACACCTACACTGTTGACGGCGCCACTGTCGGTTCGACCGGCACCGAGACCAACGGCTTCCAGCTTCTGAAGGACAACAAGATAACCTTCAGGAACGGTACCATATCTTCAGAGAAGGCTAAGATACTTGTCCAGAACTACAGCGACCTTACACTCGAGGGCATGACGCTTGCTCTTGACAACAAGGACTACAAGTATGCCTATACCCTCTCAAACAATAACGGCACGGTAGTTATCGACGGAACGACCATCAACGCTAACCCAGCCGGCGGCTTCGCCTTCGACGTATGCCGCTACAGCAGCTACCCGTCAGTCAGCGTGACCGTCAGGGGCGAGAGCGTAATCAACGGCGACGTTGAGGTCTCAGCCTCAGGCAGCGATGCCAAGGACGGCTTCAGCCTTATGCTTGCTGGGGGTACTATGAGCGGCGAGATAGTCCTTGACGCGAGCGCCAAGGCAGCGATGTCTTCATCTCCTGACAAGGCAAAGGTAAGCAAGAGCGACAGCTTCGACAAGGCAGCCCCTGCAGACTACAAGTGGGTGAGCAACGGCGACGGCACCAGCACCCTTAAGCCTTGCGAGTACGTGGCATCTATCGGCGACAAGAAGTACGAGAGCCTGAAAGATGCACTTGATGCGGCAAAGGAGAGCGAAGATATAGTCGTGGACCTGCTTGCGGACGCAGCACTCGACATTACCGCATGGGACGGAGATAAGAACAAGCTCTCTATAGGCTCAGCCAATACCAAGTCAATCACAATCAACGGTAACAGCCACAAGCTTACATTCAACCAGCTGAATAGCGACTGGAACAATGTTGCCACAATGAACGATGCAGTGACAAAGCTTGTGCTCAACGATATGGCTATATCAAATAGCGGCTATAATAACGGTCCTTGGAATCGCCACGACATCAACTTTAACTGTGCCGTAGAGCTGAATAACGTGACTTCCGACAAGGCCCTGGCATTCAAGAACAGCGCAACGCTTAAGAACGTGAAGGTTACGGATACTGGTGTCTATGGAATATGGATAAGGCCTGTTGGCCAGAATATCAGCATTGACGGCCTGACAATAGATGCAGAACGCGGAATAAAGATTGATTCAGAGTATTTAAATACCCCAGCACTTGTAACTATGGATATTGCCAATGCAACATTCAACACAGTCAAGAAGTCTGCAATACTTGTTAAGACCCCTGGCGGTGCAGTAATCAAGGCTGGCGAAGGCATCAATATAGATAATGTCAAAGCAGACAAAGAAAACCTTGTATGGGTAGACGAAGATAAAGCCGATGAATTCTACAAGGTAACAGTAGAAGGCGCGACAATAGTTCCAGAGTCAAAAGAGTCAGACTATGCGGCTTGCCTCATGAAGGGTGAGCAAAGATGGGGCTTCTACAAGAAACTGTCGTCGGCAATCGACAAGGTAGAGGAAGGCTACAGCGTTAAGCTTTGCAAAACAACCGACGAGCCTGTTGAAGTAAGCAAGCCTCTTGTTATCGTAAAAAATGGTTTTGCCGCAGACAAAGTAAGCGCAGGTGAAGGTTTCAAGCGATTCGACACAGACAACGAGATAGTCATAAGAGAGTTTAATCCTGTCGCAGCGATAGGTGAAGTTAAGTACGAGAGCCTGGAGGATGCGTTTGCTGCATCTGCAGACGGTGACACTATAACCCTTCTTGCCGACTGCTCAGGCAACGGCATCAAGGCACCTCAGGGCAAGTTCACCACTGGCCTGACGGTCGACTTCGCCGGCCACACCTACACTGTTGACGGCGCCACTGTCGGTTCGACCGGCACCGAGACCAACGGCTTCCAGCTTCTGAAGGACAACAAGATTACCTTCAAGGGTGGTACGATCACTTCCGAGAAGGCCAAGATCCTTATACAGAACTACAGCGACCTGACACTCGAGGGCATGACGCTGACGCTGAACAACACCAACTATACATCAGCTTACACGCTGTCTAATAACAACGGCAACATTGTCATCGACGGTACGACCATCAATGCCAACCCCGCAGGCGGCTTCGCCTTCGATGTCTGCCGCTATGCAAGCTATCCTTCCGTCAGCGTGACGGTGAAGGGTGAAAGCGTCATCAACGGCGACGTTGAGGTCTCGGCCTCAAACAACAATGCAAAGGACGGCTTCAGGCTTATGCTTGCTGGGGGTACTATGAGCGGCGAGATAGTCCTTGACGCGAGCGCCAAGGCAGCGATGTCTTCATCTCCTGACAAGGCAAAGGTAAGCAAGAGCGACAGCTTCGACAAGGCAGCCCCTGCAGACTACAAGTGGGTGAGCAACGGCGACGGCACCAGCACCCTTAAGCCTTGCGAGTACGTGGCATCTATCGGCGACAATAAGTACGAGAGCCTGCAGGAGGCTGTTGATGCCGCAGGTACAACAGCTGCTACAGTTAAACTGCTTACTGAGGCTGCAACAGATAATATAATAAAAGGTAATGGTGTTAAGGTTCAAGCAGGTCAGAATATAACCTTTGACCTGAATGGATTGACATATAATGTAGACAAGACCGTTGGCTCAAATGGTACTGAAACTAATGGATTCCAGCTTCTTAAGGGTTCAACAGTTAAGTTTACTAATGGTACTGTTACTTCAAATACAGCTAAAATTCTTATTCAGAACTACAGCAATCTTACACTTGAAGGTGTTACGGTTAATGCTGGTTCCGCAGACTATGCAGTATCTAATAACTTCGGTTCTATGAACGTAACGGGTGATACTTATATCAATGCTAAGGAAGGTGGTGTTGCCTTTGATCTTTGGTATGGTATGTCACCTGATTATGATGAAGGCATCAAAGTTAACTTCGATGAAAAATTCACAGGTAAGGTAACTGGTAAGATTGAATATGGTCATGATAACCGTGTTGAAGATGAGAACTGGCAGGAGAAAGCAAGTCTCGTCATTAATGCTGGTTATTTCGATATAGATTATGCAGAAGGAAGCACGGATGCCTTGAATGGAGCTAACATCAAGATTTATGGCGGTAGCTTCTTGCATTCGGTTCCTGTTGAGTATTGTGCAGAAGGCTATGTTCCAACCGAACAACTTCCTGATGGTAGATATTCTGTTGTAAGTGCTGAAGATGCAGAGATAGTATTGCATGATGGAAAATTAAAAGATGGTACTTACGAAACTTATAGTTATACCAAAGATACTGAGGTCAAGAGGGTTACTTATCTGCGCAAATTTGGAAAAGATCATGTTAACAACTATCCAGACAACTATCAACCATGGTATGTTCCTGTAGATTATACTATTAAGACTGATGACTTAAAAAAGTTTGACTTCTTCAAGATTCACATGATTGCTGCATCTGCAGAACAAGAAGGTGAAGTTGAAAATATTAAAAACATTTTCATTCATATTGCTAAACTGAAAGAAGGTGATGTTTTGAAAGCAAATAAGCCTTATGTAATTAGACCAAAGCAAGAAGTTGAATTTGAATTTGAATGTGAAACTACTCTGAAAGCAATGGCTACAGGTTCAAGAATGCATACTGAAACAACTGAGGTGGAATACGATTTCTATGGAACTTATTCAACATTAGAAGCAAAGAAAGCACATGAATTCATAGCTCTTGGTAACGGAACTATGGGTTGGAATAAAAATGCTGGAAATAAACTTGGTAGTTATCGTTGGTATCTTGTTCCTACAGTTAAAGATGGCGATGAAGATGCTTATTCTAAGTCAGGATTCTATATGATAGAAGACTCTGAGGAAGTTGATGGTATTGATCAGAATGTACGAGTAGAGTATCAGAATGTTGAAGGTATCTATACTCTAAGCGGCATTAAGATTGATAAACTCAGCAAGGGTGTAAACATCGTCAGATATACGGATGGTACAACAAAGAAAATATTTATTAAATAAATGATATTATAAGAGCATATAAATATGAAAAAACAATATGTAAAACCATCTACAGAGATTTTTGAAGTCGACACAGATTCGCTACTGGAGGTTATTGGGATGGGTAGCGATAAGGATGAATTCTCTGCAAAAGAAAACGACATGTTCGATGATGAAGATGAAGAATGTTTAAATAGCCCAAATTTATGGGATTAAGCTTTAAGTAAAGAAAGAGGTGCATCGCGATGGTGCACCTCTTTTTTTGTTATGTAACTTTAAGCCTTGCTTAAAGGCAAAAAAAGAGGGATGATTTTCACAAACCATCCCTTTTTCTCAACTTCCTAACCTCGAAAATCTAAAAAAGTAGAAACGGTCGGGAAGCATCTTTGTCATTTTCTTTTACTAAGAATTACTACTAACTATTGAAAACTACTATTTAATTATAAAAGCAAATACCGCACTCGGCATCTGTTTATCTTCGAATAACGACAGAAGCGACTGCGGATATAAAGTTAATTATTTATTGTTTAATAGGTTGTCAAGTCGTCGTTATCGTGTTGTCTTGTGTTTTGCAGTCATTACAACATGACTTCGGTCTGCAAATATAGCAATTATTTCTTATTTTCCAAAATAAACTTACAAATTATCGCTATTTTACTGAAATATTAACACTAATTATCTGTAAATTTGACTTTTTCTGCTATTTTCTCACAAATAATGTCTACTTTTGTGCATTAAACTTTCAAAAACAAACAATAACCAATAAAGCTTCGCAAGTGGTCAACTTGTTAGGGTTTATGGTGTATAGACTGTAATGGCTTTAGTTGAATTTAGCATGTTATGCTGCGGGAAGTGGTATAATCACGTTAAAAACTTAAAGCAAAAGCGAACATAACACCTTAAAGCCTTAGCGAAACTGAAGCTTGCGAGAGGCGAGTAATTATTATTATGAGAAAGAAAGTGTTGATATTATTCCTGCTTGTTGCGAGTATAAGCAGTTTGCAGGCGCAGTCGCAAAAGCAATATCCTACGTTTCTGGAGAAGAATAGCGTGCCAGACGGTTTGCGTTATCTTCCTGCGCCTCCCGACACGGCTACGGCTGCTTTTATGGCTGATGCTGAGGCTTACGAGAAAGGCAAGAGTATCCGAAATACGCCACGCGGAAAGATGGCTGCCGACGATGCCGGTACAAGCACTGGCAAGATTATAGCCATGCTTGCTGCTGCGACAAAGCAGGTTTATACGCAAAAGGACTGTCCTAATCTTTATTATCTGATAGAGCGCACAATGAACGATGCATATCAGTCTATCAGTTCTGTAAAGAAGCACTACAAGCGCATCCGTCCTTTCGTTCTATTCAACGAACCGTCGGGAATACCCGAAGAAGAGGAAAGTCACAGGAAGACTTTCTCCTATCCGTCGGCTCACTCGGCTATGGCATGGGCTGCTGCACTCGTCATGGTGGAAATTCTTCCTTGTTGTCAGGAAGAGATACTGCAACGAGGATATGAGTTTGGACAGAGCCGCGTTATTGCAGGCTATCACTATCAGAGCGATGTTGACGCAGCGCGGCTGGCAGCCTCTGCCACTGTAGCGCGTCTGCATGCAGACAAGAAGTTCAGAAAAGTGCTGAAGAAAGCAAAGAAGGAAGTAAGATTCTGCCGATGACAACCAACGAGTTCATAGAGAGAAACAGACACGAGGATGTAAAGAAACTGGCACTCAGCGCCAGCAGGTTCCCCGATGTAGATATGCCATACGCTCTTCAGCAGATAAGCGGATGGCAAGCAGCGCAGAGCAAGTTGCCAGCATGGGCATCTACTGAAGGACTGCGCTTTCCTAAGCATATCTCTATGGAGCAATGCTCGAGCGAAACAACAGCCCGATATAAAGCACAGTTGGCAACCCGATGGATGAATCTCGCAAACATCGAAAACTCAACGCTAACCATTGAAGACTCAACCCACAACAACTACACTTTCGTAGACCTGACGGGTGGTTTCGGTGTAGACTTCTCTTATATAGCAAAGGCAATCTCAGCACAATTAGACAAAGAAAACAAGCAGTGCAAAATGCTTTTCGTGGAACAGCAAGAAGAACTCTGCGACATTGCCCTTCATAACTTCCCTCTGCTCGGAATAGAAAATGCCGAAGTGTGCTGCGCCGACTCTGTTAAGGCTATAGACAAGATAGCACACGCCGACATTGTTTTCCTCGACCCTGCACGCCGCAACCTGCACGGTGGGCGTACTTACAGCATAGCCGACTGTACGCCAAATATACTCGAATTGCAAGAAAGACTACTCAACATAGCCGACACCGTCATAGTCAAGTTGTCGCCTATGCTTGATTATAATAAGGCTATAGCCGACCTTGCCTGTGTCAGGGAAGTACATATTGTAGGAACAAAGACAGAATGTAAGGAACTTCTTTTTGTTATGTCGAGAAATAGCAGCAATAGTCCTGTCAGACTCTTTTGCAGCATTGATGGCGAAACCCTATCTCTGTCTTTGAACGACTTAGAGCTGCCAGTGCCCATTGCCGATACGATAAGCGAAGGGATGTTGGTATGTGAACCTAGCAGTTGCCTGATGAAGACAGGTGCCTATGGTTTCATCTGCAAGGAATATAATCTGAAAGGCATAGCTCAAAATAGTCATCTCTTCGTTAAGGAGCAAGACAATGACATCCGTTTAGATTCCTTCATGCGAACCTTCGTTGTAAAGAAGATTACGACAATGAATAAGCGCGAACTGCGCCAGGCTATAAGCGGAATAGAAAGAGCCAACATTGCCGTAAGAAACTTCCCTATGTCGGCACCAGAACTACGCAAGCGCTTGAAAATGAAAGACGGTGGCACCACTTATATCTTTGGTACCACCGACTGCCATAACCACCATATAATTATTATATGTGAAAGAAAATAACCTTTTTAACTTTAACCTTAACGATAACGGGAACTTTAACTTTAACGATAACGGGAACGTTAACTGGAACTAGTTATGAGTTATGATTTATAAGTATGGGGACTTTGACTTATCATTAATCTTTATTCCTTAATCATTAATCCATCATAACTATGAACTATGCACTATGCATTATGCACTATATTATGCTTTCTTGAAGAAGCGGTCTACAACTATTGAGATTGCACCGTCGCCTGTAACGTTGCAGGCTGTACCGAATGAGTCCATAGCTATGTAGAGGGCTATCATCAGAGCCTGACTCTCTGAGTCGAAACCAAGTATTGACGAAAGCGGGGCAAGCGCTGCCATGATTGCTCCTCCAGGAACACCTGGCGCTGCGACCATGACAATTCCAAGCATCATTACGAAATGAAGGAAGGTAGGGAAGTCGTAGGGCAGACCGTTGAGCAGGCATATTGTTACGGCACAGCAAGTTATCTTCATTGCCGAGCCAGACATGTGGATGGTTGCACATAGCGGAACGGTGAAGCCAGCCACGCCTTCGGTCACACCGTTCTTGATGGTTTGGCGCAGAGTTATTGGAATTGTTGCAGCCGACGACGATGTGCCAAGTGCTGTGAAATAGGCTGGCAGCATGTTCCAGAGTGCGCGTAGCGGATTTCGTTTGCCTATTATTCCTGCTAAAATAAATTCATAGAGAAGAATGAAGATGTGGAGTGCAAAGATTATAACGATAATCATTGCAAACACTTTCAGAATGTGGTAAACCTCTCCGCTGCTCGTCATTGTCAGGAAAATACCGAAGATGTAGAGCGGAAGAAGCGGAATGATGGCAGAAGTTATCACTCTTGTAACAACGTCGCGAAACTCGTTGAATACCGATTTCATCGAAGGAAGACTGCCGTAGGCGATGCAGAGTCCCATCATGAACGAGAAGACGAGCGCACTCATCACGTCGAACATTGCGGGAATGTTTACATTGAAGTAGGGCAGTATGTCCTCTGGCTTTTCTATGTTGCCAGCCCCTGTGGCAGATTCGATGAGATGTGGGAAAAATGTCGAGCCTGTTCCGTATGCCAGCATGCCTGCCAGCACAGTGTCGAGATAAGCAATTAGTACGGTTACGATGAGCAGTTTGCCCGCACCTCTGCCTATGTCGCCAATGGCAGGAGTAACGAGCCCTACTATGATGAACGGAATCATGAAGCCTAAGAATTGGCTGAATATGCCGTTGAATGTTGCAAACAGTCTTACTATTGATAGCGGAAGGAATTGTCCGAGCAAGATACCAGCCACGATGGCGATGATGATTCGTGGCAGCAATGGTAGTTTTCTCATTTCTTTTATTGTAGTCTTGTGGAGTGGTGAGTTGTTGTTTATGAGCTATGAAGTTATGTATTATAAAATTATGAGTGTTATTTTATAAAGTCACTTATTGCTTGTTGGCTGTTTATCCTCAACTCCTATAGCATAGACTTTATAACTTAACACCCATAATTCATAAATTTAAAGCTAAATTACTTTGCCAGAAGTCGCTCTGCCATTGCCTTTCCGAGAGCCTCGCATTGTTCTCTTACTTCAGGAGTAAGTGCCTGTTTCATCTCTACTGGGTCGGCAACAACATCGAAATGCAGGTGGTTTTCGTTCCACTCTCCAATCTTCTGAACAGCCTTTCCTGCCCAAGAGAAACTGCCAAACCAACCGAACAGGCGGTTCTTTACGTCGTGGTTTGCAATCTCAGACAGCAGTATGTCCATCTCGTGGTATAGACCAGCGTTATAAGTTGGTGCTCCTACAATCAGGCCACGATAGCGGAATATGTCGCGGAGAATATAAGAGTGGTGAGTCTTTGACACGTTATATAGTGCAATGTTCTTAACTCCTGCCTTGCAAGCAGCCTCTGCTATTACTTCTGCCATGCGCTCTGTGTTGCCATACATTGTGCCGTAGCAGATGACAAGACCCTCGCCAGCCTCATAGAGACTCATAGAATTATACATGTCTATTACCTTTTCGATGTGCTCATGCCATACAGGTCCGTGAGTAGAACAGATATAGTCGAGTTTGACACCTGCAAGTTTCTTCAGCGCGTTCTGCACTGGTGTACCGTATTTTCCTACTATATTAGAATAGTAGCGAACCATTTCCATCCAGTAGTCGTCGCAGTTTATCTCTTCATCAATCACTCCGCCGTTGAGCGCACCGAAGCAACCGAAGGCATCACCAGCGAAAAGTATCGATGAATTCGGTGTTTTTTCGTCATTCAGCAGAGTCATCATGGTTTCTGGCCAGTGAACCATAGGTGTGAGAACAAAGCTCAGAGCAGACTCTCCTAATGACAGTTGGTCGCCATTTTTCACCTCCATAGTGCCTTCGTCAATGCCATAATATCCATGCATCATGCCGAAAGTCTTTTTGTTTCCGATGATGGTTATCTCAGGATAGTATTTCTTCAGCAGGGCAATAGAACCGCTATGGTCGGGCTCCATGTGGTTTACAACAAGATAGTCTATTGGCTTTTCGCCAATCACTTCGCGAATATTCTCGATGAATTGGGTGAAAAAGTCAACTTCAACGGTGTCGATGAGGCAGATTTTCTCATCCTTTATAATGTAAGAGTTGTAACTGACTCCAGCAGGAAGAGGCCACAGTCCTTCGAAGAGAGACTTGTTTCTATCGTTCACGCCAACGTAGAAAACACGATTTGTAATATTCTTCATGGTAATTATATATTTTGTTTTATTTTAATTTCAAATTGAAATCTAATTGGCTAACCATTAGAACAATAACAGGTTGCAAAGTTACAAAAATGACTTTAAATGGCGAAGTCAACTATCATTTTTCTTCATCTTTTTGATGTTTAATAATATTTTGTTGTATCTTTGCACACTTAAAAACTTTAAATTATGTCAGTCTATAATACTATTACTTTGCGTTCCGGACTGCGAGTCATTCATAGGCATACTCAGTCGCCTGTCGTTTATTGTGGCTTTCAGGTTGCTGTTGGCACGCGAAACGAGCAGAAGGGCGAGGAAGGCCTGGCCCATTTTTGCGAACACATGATTTTTAAAGGCACCATGCGCAGGCATGCCATGCAGATAATTAAAGGTCTTGAGGTTGTTGGCGGCGACCTTAATGCTTTCACAACGAAAGACACTACCGTGTTTCATGCGGCTATCCTCAACGAGCATCTTCCGAAAGCAGTAAATCTTTTGAGCGATATAGTTTTTCGTTCCATATTTCCCCCTGCCGAGATTGAAAAGGAAGTTGAAGTTGTATGCGATGAAATTGAAAGCTATAATGACTCGCCTGCCGAACTCATCTACGATGAATTTGAGCGCTGGCTCTTTCCTAACCATCCGCTTGGGCATAACATTCTGGGCAACGCTGAGCAACTACATTCTTACAAACAAGATGATTTTTTACGATTTCATCGGCGTTTTTACCGTCCAGAGCGAACTGTCTTCTTCGTTGATGGGGATGTGGATTTCGATAGGATTGTAAAAATGTTGAGGCGTCAGGGCTTTGACTCTGCAAGCGAATTTGCTGAAGGAAAACGATATGCCGACAACATAAAGCTTGTTGAAATACCTGAGTTTGACACTGCCTGTGAGAAAACCCGCACTATTGTTCACGACACACATCAGGCTCATGTGATGATAGGTTGCAGAGCATATAAAGTTGGCGACAAGCGGCGTCTGCCCCTTTATCTGCTCAACAACATGATAGGCGGACCTGGAATGAGTGCCCGTCTTAATATCGTTTTGAGAGAACGGCTCGCTCTGGTGTATGCTGTTGAAAGTTACATGATGAGTTATAGCGACACGGGTATGTGGGCATCTTACTTTGGATGTGAGCCTAAGAATGTGGAGAAGTGTTGCAGTCTTGTGAGAAAGGAACTGAAACGATATGCGGAAACTCCATTGTCGGATGTTAACCTGCTGGCTGCCAAGCGGCAAATAAAGGGACAGATTGGTATTGCTTGCGACCAGAGAGAGCAGTTTGCGCTTGACTTTGGCAAGTCGTTTCTTCACTATGGATGGGAGAGGGATATAGAAAAACTTTATAAAGACATTGATGCCATCACAGCAAAGGAAGTGCAGGAAGTTGCCGCCGACTTGTTTACAGACGACAATCTGCTGACATTGATTATAAAGTGAGTATGACTTTTTTAGTTCTTTAGTTTGTAAGTTTTTCCAAATACTTTAGTTTTTGAGTTTTTTAGTTTATAATTTTCTGAGTTTTTCAAGTATTAAGAAACTAAAGATTCTTATAAAAAGAAGATACTTTCGGGACCACAGCAGAAGAGCAGGTCGAGGACAGACAAGTTAGGCTGGAAGCCGTAACGCTGCTCGAATACCTGATAGTAGCGGCGAGGATTGAAGTCTTTGTCGGGCAGTGGTTGCTTTGGGCGGATAGAGTAGCGGAAATCTGCAAAATCTGTGTTGGCAACTAGTTGCATAGTTTCATCGTTTTTATCTTTTTTTTTCGATGAAATGGGCAAAAAATGTTCAGTCAGTTCAATTTTCGGACTTATGTCTAACAGCTCACACACCTTGTTTGTTATCTCCATATTGTAGTCGAAAAGATATTTCCATTTCTTCTCAAAGAACGGCCGTAGATCGTCAGAATAGTAGAGGAAGAAAGGTGAATCGCCATAGGCAGACTGCAAAGCGTTCCAGTGCAGGTGCTGCCAGTTGCCATGACTGCTTATGAGAGTGTCGCGTATGGTATCGTTCTTGCTGTCGTGTTCAACGGGAACCGTCAGTGAAAGCAGTCCGTTTGTAGTAGCAATAGTACATCTGTTCCGATATGTCTGTTTCAGAAACGACTCGTGTTGTTCTATCAAAACCAATTCAGACCGATGCAACTTCTGATACCATTGCACCGGTCCGAAATATGTTGTACTTAGAAGACTCTTACTCATTTTTTAAGGTTATGAGGCTGTAAGGTTTTAAGGTTGCAGGCGTATGAACGGGAACGCATCCCATTTTGCAGCCTTAAAACCCCATAACCTCAAATTATTTAATGTTGTCTACCCAACGGAACAAGCGGTTCCAGCGAATCTTCGAGCCATACTTGTCTGGGTTTACTGATAGCCAGATGAAGATTGGCTTACCCACGATGTGGTCTTCTGGAACAAATCCCCAGTAGCGTGAGTCGGCTGAGTTGTGGCGGTTGTCGCCCATCATCCAGTAGTAGTCCATTTTGAATGTATAGCTGTCGGTCTGTTTTCCGTTGATGTATATCTTGCCATTCTTCACCTGCAAGTCGTTCTTCTCATACACCCTGATAGGTCGGTCGTAGACAGGCAGGTTTTCGAGAGTCAGTTTCATTGTCATTCCTTTCTTCGGAATAACCACTGGTCCGTAGTTGTCGCGAGTCCAGTTGTGGTTTCCGTTGAGAGGGTAGCACTTGTAGACGTCTATCTGGTCGTTGTCAGTAACGGGGCGAATGCTTTCAACGAGGTCTTTTCTCGACTTCAGTGTGTTGTATGCGCGGGCAGTCAGAGGCAGATATCCCTGCTGGTTCTGGCTGATAACGTCTTCGGTAGAAATCTGCAAGTCTACCAGAAGTTCGTCAGGAATAGGCTGGCGCAGTTTCACGAAATAAGTATATTGCACGTTGTCTGGCTCCTTGTTAGCCTTTCCGTTGATGTAGACTATGCGGTTCTTTATCTGCAAAGTCTGTCCTGGCAGACCCACACAGCGCTTCACATAGTTCTCTCGGCGGTCGGTAGGGCGGTATTTTATGCTGCCGAAGTTAGACTTATTGTCTTTAATAAACGCTGCGCCGTCGGCAATTATCCTGTTGTAGTGAGCAAGCATGTTTTCGGCAGAGAGTCCGTCGACAGGCCGTTGAGCCTCAGGAGAGCACTGCATGCCGTAGGAATAGCAATACTGGTAGTAGTCTTGTGGCTGGAATTGCTCTGCCATCATCACAGAGTCGCCAGCAGGATAGTTGAACACCACGATGTCGTTTTGCTGAACTGTGCCGAGACCCTTCACGCGGCGGTAGTCCCAATGAGGCCATGATATGTAAGACTGTGTCCTTACTATAGGCAGGGTGTGCTGAGTGAGCGGCATTGTCAGCGGAGTCTCAGGAATGCGAGGACCGTAACTCAGTTTTGAAACAAACAGATAGTCGCCCGTCAGTAGCGATTTCTCAAGTGATGAAGAAGGAATGACATAGTTCTGGAAGAAGAACTGATTGATGAAATAGACTGCCACAAGAGCAAACACTATGGCGTCAACCCAACTCATAATCATTCTTACTGGGCCTTCTGATTCTTTCCACCACTGCCAGCGTATCTTCTTACTGATGTAGGCATCGTAGATAAATGGAATGACGATTATTCCCAGCCAGCTTTTAAGCCAAATCAAAAATGCAATGTAAAGCAGCAGCACTATGATGAACTTGGCCCACTGCTTCTTCATGTTTAGTTTTTCTTTTGTCTTGTCTATCATTGTTTTATATTTGTTTTCAGAACTTAAACATATCGTTTATGGTCAGCATGCCGCTGTGTGTGTTGGCATATTCAGCAGCAAGCACAGCCCCAAGAGCGAAGCCCTCACGCGAGTGGGCATCGTGGGTTATGCGGATGCTGTCTGCCTGAGAGTCGTATTTCACGGTATGTATTCCTGGCACTTCACCTTTTCTGATGCTGTCTATGTGCAGCAGGTTGTCGAAGAAAGTAGCACCTTTACTCTGCTCATTATCTTTCTGCTCTGTGCAGTTGCAGTCCGTTTTGTCGTCAGGGCCAATCAGCCTTCCCGTCTGCCAATCGTCTTTTCGGTCTATTTCGCCTACGATTGCTTCGGCAAGAGTTATGGCAGTTCCGCTTGGGTGGTCGAGTTTGTGGATGTGGTGGGTCTCTTCCATGCTCACGTCATACTGGCTGAAACCGTTCATGATGTGAGCCAGATAGCGGTTGACGGCAGAGAAGATAGCCATTCCCACCGAGAAGTTGCTTGCCCAGAAAAGCGTCTTTCCCTCCTCGTTGCAGAGTCGCATGATGTCAGCCTCGTGGTTCTTCTTCCATCCCGTGCTTCCGCTAACCACTTTCACTCCAGCCTTGAACGAGCGCAGAATGTTGTCGTAGGCAGCATTAGGGTTGGTAAACTCTATGGCAACATCGGCAGAAGCAAAGGCCTCGGAGTTGAAGTCGTCTTGGTTGTCGATGTCGATGATGCTCACGATTTCGTGTCCTCGCTCCTTAGCGATGCGCTCAATCATGTGCCCCATCTTTCCGTATCCTATCAGTGCAATTTTCATTCTTTTTCTTTTTACTAAAACTTTGCAAAGTTACGGAAAAGCAATCATGTATCCAAAAAAATACAAATTTCTTTTGTTTTATTAGTACTATTATGAGGCAAAATGAGGTTTTCAGGCCGTAAAGTTTTGAAGTTGTGAGGTTTAGTAATGTTGTAATTTTCTGTTTTAAGGCTTCATGGTTTTATTATGAAAAAATGAATAATCTCACATCATAGCCTTGCGGACTTAATTCCACATTATCAGGTCTCGCATAAGAAACTTACAACTTAAGGAACTCAAAAAATGGACTAAATGTTAAAGTGTTAATCAATTTATGCTCACGAGAATCGATTATTTTCAATCGAGCAAAATGAAGTTGCAAAATATGCGAGTATTTTGCGGTTTCTTGTCGTTTTTGGTAAATTGTTCAATATCAAGACATTATACGTTTCGTCGTAAAACTCATAACTGTTAAAAAAGTCAAAGGGCACCTTTCGCAGTGTGAAAGGGCACCTTTGGCAGTGCAATATGCCACATATCGCACTGCGATATGCCACGTTTCGCATCGCGAAAGGACACCTTTCACTTTTTCGTTCATCATGCCAGTTTACATAGTTTAAGGCGATTGATTAACAAATAAACACATTTTTACACTTTGCCTCGTGCCAAACTGGAAAACGGCTCAAAACGCTTCTCTAGATTGAAAGTTTTGGTCGACAAAAATATAGTCCATGAATTTTAACATTTGAGATTTATGGCATGGTTTTTGTTGTAAGCATCAACATTGAAAGTTAAACGACAAGAGAGGCAGGGGAGAGAGGTATTTTTGGCTCCAATAATATTAAAAAATGCAAAATATGTATATATAATAATGTATATGACAAAGTTTTGTTTACTTTTGCCACTCAAAATAACGATTTAATAAAAACGTATGCAAGCAAATCTGGTGATAGTAGAGAGCCCCGCAAAGGCCAAGACTATTGAAAAGTTTTTAGGTAAGGACTACAAAGTGATGTCGAGTTACGGACACATCCGCGACTTGAAAAAGAAGGAAATAAGCATAGACCTGAATACGCTTCAGCCTCACTATGAGATACCCGACGAGAAAAAGCGGCTTGTTGCCGAACTGAAGAAACAGTCGCAGAATGCAGGCAAGGTGTGGCTCGCTTCCGATGAAGACCGCGAGGGAGAGGCCATCTCGTGGCATCTCTGCGAAGTGCTCGACTTAGACGAAACAAAGATAAACCGCATTGTTTTCCACGAAATAACGAAAACAGCGATACTCGACGCTATAGAACATCCGCGCCACATCGACATGAATCTGGTTAATGCCCAGCAGGCACGCCGCATACTCGACCGTCTGGTTGGTTTCAAACTCTCGCCTGTGCTGTGGAAGAAGGTTAAGCCAGCCCTCTCGGCTGGTCGTGTGCAGAGCGTAGCCGTTAGACTCATTGTTGAGCGCGAGCGCGAAATACAGGGTTTCAACAGCGAACCCTACTATCGTGTTACTGCCATGTTCACAACTCCCAGCAGCGACAACAAGCCTGCCCAGCAGTTGAAGGCTGAACTGAACACCCGCTTCAAGACCCATGAGGAGGCTACGGCTTTCTTGGAGAAATGCCGAAACGCGCAGTTCACAGTCAGTGCTGTTACTAAGAAGCCTGTAAAACGCTCGCCTGCACCGCCATTCACAACCTCAACATTGCAGCAGGAGGCTGCCCGCAAACTCGGTTTCACCGTGAGCCAGACCATGATGATTGCACAGCGACTCTACGAGAACGGTCTCATCACATACATGCGTACCGACTCCGTAAACCTCTCTTCGCTCTGCATTAACACAAGCAAGGAAGAGGTTGTGAATCTCTATGGCGACAAATACAGCCGCCCACGCAACTACCACACAAGCTCGAAAGGGGCACAAGAGGCTCACGAGGCTATCAGACCTTCTTATATAAGTACGCACGAGATTGACGGCAACCGACAGGAACGCCGCCTCTACGACCTCATCTGGAAACGCACTATAGCGTCGCAGATGGCTGATGCTCAACTGGAAAAGACCACAATAGAGATAGGCATTGACGGCACTAAGGAGATGTTTGTAGCCACTGGCGAGGTCATCACATTCGACGGTTTCCTTAAGGTTTACCGAGAGTGGAGCGAAGACGACGAGAGCAATTCTTCTGAAATGGGAAATCTGCTGCCTGCCATGGCGGTGGGCGACAGCCTGATGCGCGAGGAGATAGTTGCCACAGAGCGCTTCTCGCAGTGTCCGCAGCGCTACACAGAAGCCAGCCTTGTTCACAAGATGGAGGAGCTGGGCATTGGTCGCCCGTCAACCTATGCGCCTACTATCTCTACAATTCAGCAGCGCGAATATGTTGTGAAAGGCGACAAGAAAGGCGAAGAGCGCACCTACACCATCGACACCCTGAAGGGCAACCGTCTGACTACGAAGCAGAAAAAGGAGATGGCGGGCAGCGACAAGGGCAAACTGATGCCAACAGACATTGGTACGGTGGTTAACGACTTCCTCGTTAAATACTTCAAAGACATAGTAGACTATAACTTCACAGCAAAGGTTGAGCAGCAGTTCGACCAGATTGCCGAAGGCAAGAAGAGTTGGGAAGACACCATAAAGAAATTCTATAAGGACTTCGAACCCGAAGTGAAGCGCACCATGAGCGAGCGTACCGAGCATAAAGTTGGCGAGCGCGAGGTCGGCATAGACCCTAAGACTGGCAAGAAAGTGTTTGTAAAGATAGGCCGTTTCGGTCCTGTCGTTCAGATAGGTTCTGCCGACGATGTAGAGAAACCTCAGTTTGCACAGCTTCCTTCAGACAAGAGCATAGAGACGATAACTCTCGACGAGGCTCTCGAACTGTTCAAGCTGCCTCGCACCGTAGGCGAATTTGAAGATTCTGAAGTTGTGATTGGCGCAGGCCGCTTTGGTCCATACGTGCTTCATCAGAAGAAATATGTCTCTATTCCAAAGACATTCGACCCAATGACGATAACTCTTGAAGAGGCTGTTGACCTGATAATGGAGAAACGCGCACAAGAGGAGCAGCGACACATAAAGAACTTTGAGGAAGACAGCAAACTCGAAGTGCTGAACGGACGATATGGTCCTTATATTGCCTACGACGGTTCTAACTACCGTCTGCCTAAGACATTGCACAGCCGTGCTGCCGAACTGACCTACGCTGAGTGTATGGACATTGTGAACCAAGCACCGCAGAAGAAGAAACGCAGATAAGAAGCAGCAACAGACAAACTGCACAAGTAAGCGCAGACATGAGCATGACGGAATGAAAAGAATAATCTTTCTCGGCTATATGGGAGCCGGAAAAACTACTATTGGACGACAACTTGCTTTGCGGCTCGGACTTCCTTTCTACGACCTCGACTGGTATATTGAAAGCAGGATGAGGCGCAGCATTCCGCAGCTCTTTGCTGAACGTGGTGAGGATGGTTTCCGACAGATAGAACACAACATGCTGCACGAAGTGGCTGAGTTTGAGGATGTGGTTATCAGTTGTGGAGGAGGAACTCCTTGTTTCTTCGACAACATGGACTATATGAACTCGAAGGCTGACACGGTCTATCTGAAGGCTTCGCCCGAAGTGCTCTACTCTCATCTGAAGATGGGACGGACGGAGCGCCCTCTGCTGAAGAACAAGAATCCAGAGGAAATGCTACGCTTCATCGATGAGCAGGTGAGACAGCGCGAGGAATTCTATTCTAAGGCTAAGTTCACTCTGAATGTTGACTTGCTCGACAACTACGAAAAGATAAAAAACTCGATGGAGCAGGTAAGGACGTTGCTCGGTGTTTAGTTTATAGTGCATAGTTCATAGTGCATAGTTGCTCAGTTAACGTTATCGTTAAGGTTTAAGTTAAGGTTTAAGTTAAGGTTAAAGTTAACGTTCCCGTTATCGTTAAGGTTTAAGTTAAGGTTAAAGTTCCCATTAAAAATATATAGTATGAAGAAATGGACGATTGAAGACTCAAAAGAATTGTACAACCTCAATGGTTGGGGAATGCCCTATTTTGATGTTAACAGCGAAGGAAATGTCGTTGTTACACCTTGTGAAGGACAACCTGGAGTAAATCTTCGCGAAGTGATGGACGAACTGTCGCTGCGCGATGTTACACCGCCAGTGCTGCTCAGGTTTCCTGACATTCTCGACAGTCGTATCGAGAAAACGGCTTCTTGCTTTAAGAAGGCTGCTAAGGAATACGACTACAAGGCAGAAAACTTCATCATCTATCCTATTAAAGTAAACCAGATGCAGCCTGTCGTTGAGGAGATTATTTCTCATGGGCGCAAGTTCAATCTCGGTCTGGAAGCTGGTTCTAAGCCTGAACTGCATGCCGTCATCGCTGTGCAGTGCCAGAGCGACTCGCTCATCATCTGCAACGGATATAAAGACCAAAGTTATATAGAACTTGCACTGCTGGCTCAGAAGATGGGCAAGAGCATCTTCATTGTCGTTGAGAAGCTTAACGAACTCGACATCATTGCGCGTGCTGCAAAGAAACTCAACGTGAAGCCTAATCTCGGAATAAGGATAAAACTTGCTTCTTCGGGCAGCGGCAAATGGGAAGAAAGCGGCGGCGATGCCTCTAAGTTCGGTCTTACTTCGAGCGAACTGCTTGAGGCTCTTGAGATTCTCGACCGCAAAGGACTTCACGACTCGCTGCGACTGATTCATTTCCACATTGGAAGTCAGATAACCAAGATACGCCGCATTCAGACTGCTCTGCGCGAAGCGGCACAGTTCTATGTGCAACTTCACAAGATGGGCTACAATGTTGACTTCGTTGACTGTGGTGGAGGACTCGGTGTTGACTATGACGGAACACGCTCGCCAAGCAGCGAAAGCTCCGTAAACTATACCATTCAGGAGTATGTCAACGACTGTATCTATACTTTTGTTGAGGCTGCCAACCAAAACGGAATTGCTCATCCTAACCTTATTACGGAGAGTGGACGCAGCCTGGCGGCACATCACTCAGTGCTGGTTATTGATGTTCTTGAAACTGCATCGCTGCCAGAGATGGACGAGAACTTCGAACCAGAGGCTGATGCCCACAAACTCGTGAAAGACCTATATGATATATGGGATAATCTTAATCCCCGCACAATGCTTGAAGACTGGCACGATGCGGAGCAGATACGCGAAGAAGCACTTGACCTTTTCTCTCATGGAATAATAGACTTGCAGACCCGTGCCGAAGTGGAAAGCATGTACTGGAGCGTTTGCCGCGAGATAAACGTACTGGCTAAGCGAATGAAACACATGCCAGAAGAACTAAGAAAACTCGACAAAACACTTGCCGACAAGTATTTCTGCAACTTCTCGCTCTTCCAGTCGCTGCCCGACAGCTGGGCTATCGACCAACTATTCCCTATTGTTCCTATACAGCGGCTTGACGAAAGACCAACGCGAAGCGCAACATTGCAGGACATTACCTGCGACAGCGATGGCAAGATAGCCAACTTTGTCACCAACCGCAACAACTCGCAGATACTGCCTGTCCACACGCTACGCAAGCAAGAACCATACTATCTGGGCGTATTCCTCGTGGGAGCTTATCAGGAAATTCTTGGCGATATGCACAATCTCTTCGGCGACACCAATGCCGTTCACATATCTGTGAAAGACGGACACTATAGCATCGACCAGATATTCGACGGCGAGACGGTTGAAGAAGTACTGGCATACGTTCAGTACAACCCGAAGAAACTGGTGCGTCAACTTGAAATATGGGTTACAAAGAGCGTTAAGCAAGGAAAGATTTCGCTTGAGGAAGGAAAGGAATTCCTTTCCAACTACCGCTCAGGACTTTACGGATATACTTATTTGGAATAAAAACAACAGAGAAGTTTCTGCGCAGAAACTTCTCTGTTATTATGTTATAAGGTTATAAGGTTGATTCGCTTTAATCAGTCCAAGTGATAAAAGTAATTCAGCCTCAAATAGCCTTATATCCCCCCTAAAACCTCAACCAGTTCATAAATCACAAAACCTAATAACCTCAAATAATGTTTTGTTTAGACTATAAAGTTACTACAAGCACTTGCGACAGCAACGGAAAACTAAAGCTCTATTCTGCACTGCAGATGATGCAGGATTGTTCTGAAATGTGGATTGACAGCGAACCTGTTGTAAAGGAATTCTTTGCAAGGGAGAACATGACACAACTGCTGGCATCAAGACAAGTGGAGATAATGCGAGTGCCTGATTTCAAAGAATAACTGACTGTTGCTACTTCGGTCTACGGAATAAAGCCTATGTTCGGATTCAGAAACACTTTTATATACGATTCCAACGGAAATCCATGCTATCGCACATGGAGCATGGGAGCATTCGTTGACAAGGCAAACGGAAAACTGAAGCGCATTGACGAACCAACTATGTCGAGTCTAAACATTGAGCCGCAACTCGAAATGGAGTATAAAGACCGCCGCATAATGACTCCAAAGACTGAGCCGATGCTGCAAGAACCTATCAGGATATTGAAGGCTGACATAGACTACAACAAGCATGTTAACAATGCCAACTACATCAGAATGGCTATGGAGCTCCTGCCCGATGACTTTAAGATAGACGGGCTGAGAGTGGAATACCGAATAGCGGCAAAGTTGGGCGATGTGCTTATCCCTGCAGTGTATAAACTTGATGCGGCTATTGTCGTAACTCTATCCATCGGCAAAGATGTAAGCACCATAATTGAATTTACTTCCAAACCATAATGACTAGCGAAATAGAGAAAATAATAAGCGATATGAAAGCAAAGGATGCGAGTGTTCTTTGCAGGGAAGTCTTGTCTATTGGCGACACAATGGATGTTATCCGCAGCAAGTGGACTGTAGAGATACTGACCGCCATACTTTGCGGAAATGTTCGCTTCAAGGATATTCTTTCGTCTGTTTCATCATTGAGCGACAAAATGCTTACCGATCGTCTGCGGCAGATGGTTGCCGACCGCCTTTTGGTAAAGAAAGAACTCTATGGCTATCCGCCTCGCGTTGAATATGAAGTGACCGAACACGGTAAATCGCTCTATGCAATAGTCTACAGCATGACAGAGTGGGGGCAGGAGCATAGAAGGGTAATGCTCGGAACATAGCCAGAAACCACTTACCAAAAGGTAAGTAATGATTGCGATGCAGGAAAACCTTCCTATATTTGCACCGAATAAATAAAGAAAGGTATTGAACATGCATTTTACAGAACCCGTTTATCGTAATCCTTATTGGCCTACGTTTCCGTTAATTCAGATTACTCAAGGCTGCACCCACAACAGTTGTAAATTCTGCACTATGTATAAAGATGTGCCATTCCGAATGCAGCCTATGGAGTGGATAGAGCAAGACTTGCAGGAGATTGCCGCGACAGCGCCGCATGCCAAGACCATACAGCTGCTCAGTGCCAACCCTCTTGCTTTAAGTTATGACAGGCTGATGCCGCGACTGGAACTGATAAGGAAATATCTGCCAGACCTTGAGGTGATGTATGCTTCAACACGCGTTACTGACATTAAGAACAAATCGGTTGAGCAGTTGAGAAACTTGAAGGATGTCGGCTTGAAAGAAATATCACTCGGAGTGGAAAGCGGCGACGACTGGACTCTGAAGCGAATAAACAAAGGCTACACGTCGGCAGATATCATTGAGCAGTGCCATAAACTGGAAGAAGCGGGCGTAGCTTATTGGATGACTTTCCTTAACGGAGTTGCTGGCAGGGAGCATAGTCATGACCACGCCTTAAACTCTGCTAAGATATTCAGTCAGTGTAAGCCCATGCTTGTAGGAACTGGCGGATTGGTGCTCTTTCCTGGAACTCCTCTTCTTCAGGAAGCGCAGAGAGGAGAGTTTACTCCTCTGACTGAGAAGGAGCTAATGGAAGAACTTCTGGTTTTCGTAAAGAATCTGTCGTGCGATTGTGACTTCATCACTCATCATACGTTTTCTATAAATCTTAACGGACCATTCCTTTCTCGAAAGAAAGAAATAGTAGAAGCACTGCAATATGGGATAGAAAACCTTGACATGGATGTTCTGACAAAGCGCAGACAAAATAAGAGAACGCTGTAATTAGTGCATAGTTGTTTTAGTTGACAGTTAAAGTTAAGGTTAACGTTATAGTTCCCGTTATTGTTAACGTTCCCGTTAAGGTTAAAGTTAAACACAATTCTCAATTAAAAAAGATATGAAAGCATTATTTATTAACGGCAGTCCTCGCCGAAACAACAACACCGCACAACTGTTGCAACAAGCCATGAAAGGCGCAGAGGCAGCAGGCGCAGAAGTGGAAATGGTTAACCTTTATGACCGAAAACTGAACTATAAAGGCTGCATGAGCTGCTTTGCCTGCAAGGTTAAGGGCGGAAAGAAAGGTGTATGCTCATTTAAGGACGACCTGAAACCAATATTAGAGAAGGCTGTTGATGCCGACGTGCTGGTTTGCGGCTCGCCTGTTTATTGCAGCTATCCTTCAGCCAACCTGCGCGCATTTATGGAAAGACTCGTCTTCCCTGCCGTAAACTATTCTGACTTCATCCATCCAGTTGTGAACAAGCAGAAGAACTCTGCAACAATCTACACAATGAACTGCCCTAACGAGGAAACATTTGTGCAGGCTAAATATGATGTCCTGCTCGGCGCGAATGCCTCACAACTAAGTATGTTCGGACCGACTGAGACCCTCCTTTCATTCAACACCTACCAGTTTAACGACTACAGCCGCTACGATGCTGCACAGTTTAATGAAGCAATAAAAGACGAGGTGCGTCAGATTCAGTTCCCTGTCGACCTGCACAATGCTTACGAACTTGGCATCCGCCTCGTTGAACAAGCAAAGAAGCGGATATAACTTTAACGTTAACGATAACGGGAACTTTAACGTTAACCTTAACGGGAACGTTAACTGAACAACTATGAACTATGAATTATGAACTATGCACTATAGTTAACTAATTCACAAACTCACAAGCGAATGAAGAAGCGGGGATGTTGTTGGGTAGAGTTACAACAACATTTCCGTTTTTCATTTTGTAAGACAGTTTCTTGCCGTTGGCTACAAGGCGGATGGCAGAGCCTTTCTTTGGCAGGTTTCCGCTCCAGCTTATCGTCTTAGGCATCTTTTCGCCCTCTTTCAGCATGAAGATAGCATAAGTTGTTTTTCCGTCCTTCGACTGCGTAAACCAGATGTTGCCGTCGTTATACTTCTTTGTAGTCTTAGTATTGTAGATAGCCTTTCCGTTCAGCTTCATCCATTCGCCAATCTTTTCAAGTCGTTCTACGGCTTCGGGCTGTATCAGTCCTTCGGGAGTAGGACCTACGCCAAGCACAAGGTTGCCGCCTTTGGCAACTATCTCTATCAGCGTGTTCACAACCTTCTGCGGACTTTTCCATCTTGGTCGTGCCACCCATCCCCAGTCATCGCTCAGAGGGATGCAGCTTTCCCATGGATAGTCGAGTTGTGTTTCGGGTATTGTACGTTCTGGAGTCTGATAGTTCTCGTAAGGTCCGTGAATCGTTCTGTCCACCATTATCAGTCCAGGCTGGTTCTTCCTCGCCATCTGAGCAATGTGAGGCATATCAATGTCTTGGTTGTTCTCCTTGCAAACCCATCCGCCATCCATCCAGAGAATGTCTACACTGCCATAGCGCGAGAGAATTTCCTCCATCTGGTTGTAGGTGTATTGCTTAAACTGCTGCCATCGCCACGCGTGCTTGTCGATAGGGTAGTTCACGTTTCTGCCCTTTTTTGGATAGACGTCCCACCAGTAGTATTGCGAGTGCCAGTCGGGCTTAGAGAAGTAAGTGCCTATCATGAAGTCCTTCTGCCTGAACGCATCGAGCACATATTTCAGCACGTCGCGCTTAGGATTGTCGCGGAAGGCATGCTTAGCAATGGTGAAGTCAGAATAGCGGCTGTCGAACATGCAGAATCCGTCATGATGCTTAGTAGTGAAAATCATATATTTCATGCCAGCCTTCTGCATTACGTCAGCCCATTGCGCAGGGTTGAACTTAGTAGGGTTGAACTTGTCTGCCAGTCCGAAATACCAGTCTTGATACTGTTGGAAAGTCTGCGTAGTGTCGCGCGTAATCCAGTCTTCGTCAACAATAGACCATGACTCAACGATGCCAGGAACAGAATAGATGCCCCAGTGCATCAGCACTCCAAACTTCAAGTCCTGCCATGCCTTCAGCTTGTCCACCACCTGCTTGTCCGTAGGCCATTCGTAGACCTTAGAACGCTCATATACATCACCCTGTGCTCTCGCTCCCACAAACGAGAACAACAGCACTAATATTACAATAATCTGCTTTTTCATATATAATAACCTTAACCTTAACTTTAACTTTAACTTTAACGATAACGGGAACGGGAACTTTAACTTTAACGATAACGGGAACCTTAACCTTAACTTATCATTAATCTTTATTCCTTTAATCATTAATACAGCATAACTATGCACTATATTAATTGCTGCAAATTTACGGAAAAATGAGCGAAATGTAAAAGAGAAACTTGTTTTTCTTTTCATTTCCGAGTGCTGAGTAAGTTAGGCGCAGCCAAATTTACGGAAAAATGATGAGAAAAAGTAGAGAGTGGCTAATAATTCTTTCCTGCCTGCCTTGTTTCTTAACAGAATTAGTGTCTAAGGAAAGTAAGATTATGGCAGCAGCTTTTCTGAAATCTTCACCTCATAACCTCAAAAAAAACGAGAAATCAAACACCCAACTTACAGTTTGTAACTTTCAAAAACGGCTCGATTTTTTGACGAAAAAAGTAAAAAATCTTGACAAACGGAATTTTCATTCTAGAGAAAGATTTTCCGCTTGGCACGAGGCGAAATGCTAAAAAGCGTTTAATTGTTAATCAATCGGCTTAAACTATGTAAACGAACATAAGGAATGAAAAAGTGAAAGGTGTCCTTTCGCGATGCGAAACGTGGCATATCGCAGTGCGATATGTGGCATATTGCAGTGCCAAAGGTGCCCTTTCACACTGCGAAAGATGCCCTTTGACTTTTTTAACACTTATGAGTTTTGAGGCGAAACGTATAATGTCTTGATATTGAGCGATTTACTAAAAACAGCGAAAAACCGCCAAATACTCGCATATTTTGCAACTTCATTTTTCTCAGTCCAGAAATTTTAAGTTATTTGCGATGTTAGTTAATCAATTTTTTACCCAACTCGCCTCCGAATTTTGCAGGTTTTTCCTCTCCAATCCATGAATTCTAAGAGACAACTTACAATCTGTTAGCTGATTGTCCAGAATTCTGTCATACCATAATTATTTTTCAATTGCTTAATCAGCCTTGCCCATTGCAACCTATTGATATATAATCTTAAAATTCGGCTTGTTTGCATGGAAGAACAATAATTATAATTATATTTTTACGTTAGCTTTTCAATCACGATATATTGTAAAAGAAACTGTTAAAGACAATAAAACCCAACTAAGATGAAAAATATATTTATAATGTTCATTATTTTCTTTTGCAGCAACTGTAAAATAGAAGCTCAGCAGAAAATAACTGTTAGTGCTTTTTATTCTGATTATGTAGCGAAATATGACAAACTGCCAGACCCGAGATGGTCAAATAATCTTTTTGTGCAGGTTCGTATAAAGCATGAATTTGAAAAATATGGGGAGTCTGTAGATTATAAGTTTCAAAGAAATCATTTTATTACTGACCTTGTGCCAGGATTTGTCTTTTCAAACTTCACTCTGAAGAAAAATCAGGATTTGTTTAGACCTTTATTGACAAGTGAACTGACGCAAATTATAAACAATATGCAGGACGGTCCGGTAGAACTGTCATACACTTTTGATATTCCAGCTGCATTTGGTACAAAATATCCTGCCCAATCATTTTATGCGTTACCTAATATTCAGTCTTGGTTTTTATCTGATAAAAATAATAAAGATACAATTACTGTCATCTTTGATATAGACACGTCATTGTTTTATATAAGATGCAGTAAACCAATTTCTTATATAGATGATAAACCATCCTTTAAATTTACATATAATGAGAAAGAACCTTCTTTTTATTTGTTTTATCTGCCTGCTTATAAACACTTTACAATTCAAGATGAAAATAGGAGTATAGACCTTCTTGTAGACAATATAGATTCTGCAAGGAGTTGTCATAGAAGTACTATTGAATATTATGAAAATAATCCTGTTCGTGACTCTCTTACAATATTGCGCCTTAGGCAAGCTATATCAGCATTAGATGGGGCGTTTGGAAAAAATGTATCCCCTGATTCTTTATATATTGTAAAATCACCTCAGAGTGAGAAAATCACAATGGGACAGGTTGTGAGAGAGTTTACAACAAGCTGGGCACATTTGCATAATAAATACTCATTATTTTTAATAGACAATGAACTATTTGAAACGCATGGGCTTATGCATGAACTCATGCATGGTTATGTAAAAACATTCATGGTGGATGATGAATATGAGCACAATTTTTTTAAAGAAAGTTTAGTAGAATATCTTACGGCTTATCTTTATGAAACTGTGTTTAGAGAATCTGTATATAAAGACAAGCAGGATAGAATGCTATTAAATGAAAAGACAAAAGAAAAGGCTCATAAACTTTTAAAGATAAGTAAGGTAAATGCTTTGTCCTTTGAAGGCAAGGAATATGATACATCATGGATTTATTATGACTTGCTGCCATGCCGTTTGCATGAATATGCCGAGCGGAACGGAAATGAAGAAAGGTTTGTTGAAACTATCATTAGCTACATGAAGAAGCTTGATGAGAATAATGCGCCTTCCTTCAAAGAGTTTTCTGAATATATGAAAGAGAATGGTTTTAGGAATGTTGATGGTGTATATAAGCTATAAACAACAATGAATGAAGCCCTTTCCTCATTACACACAGCATGATGCAATGGACTGCGGACCTACCTGCCTGAGATTACGGTTATGTATTTGTGGTATATTGATATTTTTAGTATCACAAATATTTACACATTCTATGACTGTTGGTAAGCAAACTGACAAAGTATTTATTCCAGACTCTATCTTTTTTGTGCTTACAGAGATATATGGGTTAGATCAAGGTATAAGAAACATGTCATTAGCTCAAAGCAGAAAAGATAAGAATGTGCGGGAATATATCAGAAAGGTTGATTCTGTTAATTTTGTAAGAGCATGTGGAATTGTTGCCAAATATGGGTGGATTGATGAGAAATGCGTTAGAGGGAAATATGCAGACGTATAAAGTGTTAAATCTTCACTATATGCTATATTTTTACATAATCCGCAAGAATTTAGAAATGACTCAATCAGAAGGCTCTTGATTGCGGAAGTTAAAAAAGGCAATTTGTCACCACAGGCATATTTGCTGTTTTTAGATAATTATTTTGTTGTCTGTGAAAAGAAAACAGTATTAAACTCTTCATTCAAAGTGTGGCTGGATAAACCTTTTGTAAAAAAAGAGGATAAGCAACTCTCCGACAGTATAATGAAAGAGGTTGGCTTGTCAACATTGCCTGATAGTATTTTTAAATAAAGCAGATTCTTACCGAAAATGTATAATTAAATAAGAAACTCTATCAAAAAAGTCACCGCTAACTCTGACGAGCTAACGGTGACTTTGTCTTTTATGCTTGTTTTTAGTGTATTGGCTTATGCCTCATCGCGGAGTATTGGCATGGTCATGCAGCGAGCGCCACCGCCAGCGCGAGGCAGCTCTGATGCTGGTACGGTGGCTACAAAGCTCTTGTAGTCTTCCATGTTTACCTTTCCGCTTACGATGTCTTCGGCATTTAGAACGCTGAAGCCTGCCTTGTCGAGGGCGTCGATAGTGCGGGTGTTGCGCTGATAGCCAATTATCTTCTCGTCGCCAAGAGAGAAGAAGTTGGCACCGCTATGCCATTGCTCGCGCAACTGAATCCATGGGTCGTTGCCGCCGCCTATGATTGGCTGGATGTCCCATCCCAGACTGTTGAGTCCGTCTACGATGTTGTCCATCGGGCAGTAGCTTATCTTTCCATGATTTATGCTTATGAGGGTAGTATCTTTGCCTGCAAAGATACCTTGTTTCTTTAGCATTGGTTCGAAAGCCATGCACTTATGTTTGCCTAAGAAAGTGAACACCATGTCGAGGTGGATGAATGACTCTGGCTCGTGTGGCAGTTCCTGAACGAGGATGTTGAAGTGGTCGCGTTCTTTAGCAAACTGCTGTGCCAGATATTCTATGCCTTTTGCGTTTGTTCGTATGCCTTCGCCGATGCAGAGCAAGTCAGGTGCTGCGATGTGAACGTCGCCGCCTTCTGTGTGAGCTTTGCTGTTCCATGCCATTGCATTGAGCAGGTCTACCTTGAAGAAATGGCGGAAGATGGCCTCGTAGATTAAGGTTTCGCGCTCGCGAACATCGAAGCTCATTGAGTTGATGAGCACGCGGTTGTAGACTGTTGACGAAGCGTCGCGTGTGAAGAAGAGGTTGTAGAGTGGTTCTAGCAGGTATCTGTTTTCAGACAGTCCGTCCCACTTTGGGTTTTCGAGTCCTTCGATGAGTGCTTTGGCAAGTTCTACATTGTCCATGCTCATCAGTCTGTCGATGAGCTGAACATCAGACTTACCAGCCTGCTTGATGGGGCGCATGCCGAAGTGAGACACGCTCTCTTCAACCATGTATTTCTTTATTTCTTCGTCGTTAAGGAGTTCTTCGAGGATGTCTTCGACATAGTAGACATTGGTCCAGCGCTCCAGAACTCCGCAGAAGTTGCTGTACTCAGTGTCGACGATTTTCTTGTCTAAGATGTCATTGTAGAGTGCGTGGGCAGCATTAAGTGGAGTCATTCTCTCTATCTCAATGCCTGGACGGTGAAGCAATACGGCACGTAGTCGTCCATATTCTGAGGCTACGTTTACTTCACATGGTGTTATTTGCTTTCTGATTTTCATATAATTATATTTAAGGAGAGTTATGCAGCCATTGCTGCAAGAGGCTAAAACAATTATCAGGAGTCAGCTGACTTTGGTAATTTTTGTTCTTTGTTTATTATTGCCTGTCAGCTAACTCCAGCTAACTATTTATGACTTCGGGTAACTCCCGTTTTTTCCATTATTTCAGATACGAGTATCTATAGTCGGTAGGCGAAACGAGTGTCTCCTTAATGACGCGTGGAATAATCCAACGAATCAGGTTGAACTCACCGCCTGCCTTGTCGTTAGTACCGCTGGCACGTGCTCCGCCAAATGGCTGCATGCCGACTACGGCACCTGTTGGCTTGTCGTTGATGTAGAAGTTGCCGGCAGCATAGCTGAGTTGTTCGGTTATCTTCTCTACAGCCATGCGATCAAGTCCGAACACTGCTCCGGTCAGACCGTAAGGCGATGTCTCGTTACATAGTTTGACTGTCTCTTCCACCTTGTCGTCGTCGTAAGGATAGACTGTGAGGATAGGACCGAATATCTCTTCTTCAATCGACTTGAAGTGAGGATTTGAAGTCTCTATAACTGTAGGCTCTACGAACCATCCGACGGTCTTGTCGCAGTTTCCGCCGAGAACTATGTTAGCATCGTCGGCAGCCTTGGCATAGTCGATGTAAGACTTGCACTTGTCGAAAGAAACTTCGTCGATTACTGCATTGATGAAGTTGCCTGCATCCTTGACGTCGCCCATCTTCACTTCGGCAGCCATACGCTTCATGTCTTTGAGCACATCAGCCCAGAGACTCTTCGGAATATACATTCTTGAAGCAGCAGAGCACTTCTGACCCTGGAACTCAAACGCTCCGCAGAATGCTGCTGTTGCTACGGCTTTCTTGTCGGCTGAAGGATGAACGAAGATGAAGTCCTTGCCGCCAGTCTCGCCTACTATGCGTGGATAAGAAATATACTTGCCAAGATTCTGTCCAGCCTGACGCCAGAGAGAATTGAATGTTGCTGTACTTCCTGTGAAGTGTATGCCAGAGAAGTACTTTGACTGTGTTGCAACTTCGCCAATCAGTGCACCGCTACCAGGCAAGAAGTTGACAACGCCATCGGGCAGTCCCGCCTCCTTGTAGAGCTGCATAAGATAGTAGTTGCTGAGGAGGGCCGTTGTAGAAGGTTTCCAAAGAGCAACATTACCCATAAGCACTGGGGTCATGCAGAGGTTAGATGCAATTGAAGTGAAGTTGAACGGAGTGACTGCGAGGATGAAACCTTCAAGCGGGCGATACTCCGTATGGTTAAGCTGTCCTGCTCCGTCCTTAGGCTGCATTGCGTAAATCTTTGAAGCATAGTGGACATTATATCTGAAGAAGTCGATAGTCTCGCAAGCAGAGTCAATCTCAGCCTGATAAATGTTTTTGCTCTGTCCCAGCATGCAGGCTGCATTCATTATAGGACGATATTTAGTTGCAAGCAGTTCTGCCATCTTCATAACCACAGCAGCGCGGGTGGTCCAAGGAGTGCGGCTCCATTCCTGCCAAGCCTTCATGGCAGCTTCAACAGCCATTTCAACCTCTTTCTTGCCGACCTTGTGATAAGTTGCAAGCACATGCTTGTGGTCGTGTGGGCAAGTGATTTTTCCTATATCGCCAGTGCGAATTTCCTTGCCACCTATTATTATTGGAATGTCAACTACCAGATTGCTCTGGCGTTCCAGTTCTTTTTCGAGTGCTACACGCTCTGGCGAACCTGCCAGATATGCTTTTACCGGCTCGTTAGCCGGCAGCGGAAATGTAATAACCGAGTTATTCATAAGACGTTTGATTTGATTAGAATTATTATGTTATCAGTTGTTCTTTTGTGCAAAATTACTATTAAAAGTGGAAATAATGACAACGACACACTATTTTTTTTGCATTTAACATTTTTTTTATCGGCATGTGCTAAATCCTAAATGATTTTCACTACTTTTGCAGACAAAATATATATATAAAAGTATGCAGAGTAGTTTGATATCCATCACAGATTTGACCAAAGAAGAAATCTTGTCGCTTTTACGAAGGGCAAGAGAGTTTGAAAAGAATCCAAACCAGCGCATTCTGGAGGGAAAGGTGGTGGCCTCGCTTTTCTTTGAACCGTCAACACGTACACGTCTCAGCTTCGAGACTGCTGTTAACCGTTTAGGAGGCAGAGTGATTGGCTTCACCGATGCAAAGACAAGTAGCCAGGCAAAGGGTGAAACTCTCAAGGACACTATTATGATGGTCAGTAACTACGCAGACCTGATTGTAATGCGTCACCCTCAGGAAGGAGCTGCACGCTATGCGAGCGAAATCTCTAAAGTGCCTATTGTTAACGCTGGAGACGGCAGCAACCAGCACCCTACACAGACAATGCTCGACCTTTACACTATCTACCAGACTCAAGGTACACTCGACAACCTGACAATTACAATGGTTGGAGACTTGAAGTATGGACGCACTGTTCACTCACTGCTTGAAGCAATGCACTTCTTCAATCCTCGTTTCAAGTTCGTTGCCTGCGAGGAACTGCGCATGCCAGAGCAATATAAGCAATACTGCAAGCAGCTCGGCATTGAATATGAAGAGACTACAGAGTTCAGCGAGGACATCATAAACCAGACTGATATCCTGTATATGACTCGTGTTCAGCGTGAACGCTTCAGCGACCTGATGGAATATGAGCGCGTAAAGAATGTATATACACTCACTGCAAGCATGCTGCAAGGATGCAAGCCTAACATGAGAGTGCTGCACCCACTGCCTCGTGTGACTGAAATAGCACAAGACGTAGACGACACTCCACAGGCTTACTACTTCGAGCAGGCACGCAACGGTCTCTATGCTCGTCAGGCAATCATATGCCGCGCACTCGGTATAGACTGACAAGGGCTTGCCGAAGCTAAAATCATTTCAATAAACTTTCGCTGTGAAGCAGCATAAACTCAAAACATCCGAAAAATGAAACAGAAAGAACTTGCCGTAGCAGCTTTGCGTAACGGTATTGTGATTGACCATATACCATGCTCGTCACTGTTTAAAGTAGTTGACTTGCTGGGCATCGAGCGAATGGAGAATAGCGTAACCATAGGCTACAACCTCGACAGCGGCCGCATGAAGAAGAAGGGAATCATCAAGATTGCCGACATCGACCTGCCTGAGGAAACTCTCAACCGCATGGCTGTTATTGCTCCATACGCAGTTGTTAACATCATACGCGACTATGAGGTTGTTGACAAACATCCTGTAACTTTGCCTGATGAACTTATCGACATCGTGCGTTGCAACAACCCTAAGTGCATCAGCAACAACGAGCCAATGCGTACACGCTTCCACGTTGTTGACAGAGAACACAACACTCTGAAGTGCCACTATTGTGAGCGTATCGTTAAACAAGAAGAAATTGTCCTCAAGTAGGGGATAAGAGATATCAGAAAGTAGTTCTGTGGTTCAGCTGTTAATTCTGTTGTAGAAAACGGCAGTAGCAGCAGAGTCACAGAATCTACGATTTTTCAATTCCGAATCATACTATTAATAACACAATAAAAAGAAAATTTTAAAATTATGCCAAGAAGTTTATCAGGAAGAAGTTTCTTGAAGTTACTGGACTTCAGCACAGAAGAAATCCAGTACCTCCTGAAGCTCTCAAAGGATTTCAAAAACCTCAAGCGTACAAACACTCCTCACAAGTATTTAACTGGTAAGAACATCGTTCTTCTTTTCGAAAAGACATCAACACGTACTCGTTGCTCTTTCGAAGTAGCAGGAAACGACCTCGGTATGGGCGTTACATACCTTGATCCAGGTTCTTCACAGATGGGTAAGAAAGAGTCTCTCGAAGACACTGCAAAAGTACTTGGTCGCATGTTCGACGGTATCGAGTACAGAGGCTTCGACCAGCAGATTGTAGAAGACCTTGCTAAACACGCAGGTGTTCCTGTATGGAATGGTCTTACAACAGAGTTCCACCCAACACAGATGCTTGCTGACGTATTGACAATCGAAGAGAACTTCGGTCACTACAAAGGCTTGAAGATGGTGTTCATGGGCGATGCTCGTAACAACGTAGCAAACTCACTTATGGTTGTTTCTGCTAAGCTCGGTATCAACTTCGTTGCTTGCGGACCAAAAGAGAACATGCCTGACGAGAAGCTCGTTGCTACATGCCGCGAGATTGCAAAGGAAAACGGATGCACAATCACTCTTACTGACGATGTTAAGGAAGGTACAAAGAATGCCGACGTAATCTACACTGACATCTGGGTATCTATGGGCGAAGCTCCTGAACTTTGGGCAGAGCGCATCAAGCACCTCAGTCCATATCAGGTTAACGATGCTGTTATGGCTAATGCTAATCCTGACGCTATCTTCCTCCACTGCCTGCCTTCATTCCACGACCTGGAAACAACAATCGGCAAGGACATCTACGAGAAGTTCGGTCTGAAGGAAATGGAAGTTACCGACAAGGTATTCCGCAGCAAGCAGTCTAAGGTATTCGACGAGGCAGAGAACCGTATGCACACCATCAAGGCTGTGATGTACGCTACCTTGAAATAATACTTTTTTGAAATTCAAGTTTAGGAAGTAATATTTCCAAATAATTTATTTGAATAAAAAGAACCAGCTCCCCCCCTATTTCTTTAGAGGGGGAGCATGGTTTCATTATTCTCTTCCCAAACATGACAAAAATCTATAAATAAAAATATGAGCAAACGTCTTGTAATAGCCCTAGGAGGCAACGCTCTCGGTAAGAAACCAGAAGAGCAGTTAGAGCTAGTCAAGAGCACAGCCTCTGCCATTGTTGACTTGGTTGAGGAAGGTTATGATGTAGTTATCGGTCATGGCAATGGTCCACAGGTTGGCATGGTAAACCTCGCCTTTGAGTATTCTGCTAATCATGGCGGCGGTACACCAGCAATGCCATTCCCAGAATGCGGCGCAATGACACAGGGATACATCGGTTATCATCTGCAGCAGGCTGTAGAGAGAGAACTCGCTCGCAGAAACATCAATAAGCCTTGTGCTGCAGTAGTAACTCAGGTTGTAGTAAGCAGGAACGACGCTGCTTTCCAGAATCCTACGAAGCCTGTAGGCATGTTCTACAGCAAGGAGGATGCAGAGCGCATAGCAGCAGAGACAGGCTATACATTTGTTGAGGATGCTGGACGCGGCTATCGCCGTGTTGTACCTTCACCTGTGCCTGTTAAGATAGTTGAACTGCCTATTGTTGAGCAGCTCGTAGATATGCACAGCATTGTCATTACCGTAGGAGGTGGTGGCATACCGGTTGTAGAGAATGGTCCTGGCGATTATGAAGGAGTGGCAGCAGTTATCGATAAAGACCGTGCGAGTGCTAAGCTTGCCCTCGATCTCAAAGCCGATATGCTCGTAATCCTCACCGCAGTAGAAAAGGTTTCTATCAACTTTAACAAGCCAGATCAGAAGGATTTGGACTGCATGACTATTGCTGAGGCTAAAGAATATATCAAGCAGGGACATTTTGCCCCAGGCAGCATGTTGCCTAAAGTAGAGTCTTGCATGAGTTTTGTTGAAAACACCAATGGTGGAAAAGCTCTCATCACTTCGCTCGAAAAAGCCTGTGAAGCATTGCAAGGCAAGACAGGAACAGTCTTAGTTAAGGAGTAAATTTAGTTTTTGAGCTAAGTTCAAGAACTTTATAATACACAAACAAAAGAAGCCTCGTCTCTTCATTGGGACGGGGCTTCTTTTGTTGTCTAATTTGGTGTTCTTGCCCATTCTTTTAAATGAGCCTTAAAAAGTCTGTTGTCAGAAACATTGGGCTTATTGTGCCATTTCTTCAAAAGTCTTCTTTATAATATCAATTGCTGTCATCAGCTCTTTCTCCTTAATGTTCAATGGAGGAGCAAAGCGGATGATGTCGTCGTGGGTTGGTTTAGCCAGCAGGCCGTTGTCCATTAGTTTCAGACAGATGTCCCAAGCGTTTTTTCCGTTGATAGGCTTTGTTACGATGGCGTTGAGCAGTCCGCGGCCTCTCACTTCAACGATGTGTGGAGAGTTGATTTTCTTAATTTCTTTGCGGAATATCTGACCCATCTTCTCTGCATTGTCAACAAGTTTTTCGCGTTTTACAACCTTCAGAGCCTCTACAGCCACTCTTGCTGCAAGAGGGAATCCGCCGAATGTAGATCCGTGCTCGCCTGGTTTGATGTTCATCATGATGTCGTCGTCGGCAAGACAAGCAGAAACAGGCAGCACACCGCCACCAAGAGCCTTACCCAAGATTACGATGTCTGGGCGTATGCCGTCGTGTTGGCTGCAAAGCATCTTACCAGTACGCGCAATACCAGTCTGCACCTCGTCTGCAATTAGCAGTACGTTGTGCTTGTGGCATAGGTCGAAACACTTCTTCATATATCCGTCGTCTGGAACAAACACACCAGCCTCGCCCTGAATAGGTTCAGCAATGAAAGCACACACTTCTTTGCCATACTTGTTAAGCGCCTCTTCGAGAGCCTTCGGGTCGTTATATGGAATGCGGATAAATCCAGGAGTCAGTGGTCCGTATTTGTCGTAAGAACTTGGGTCGTTACTCATGGTGATTACCGTAACAGTTCTTCCGTGAAAGTTTCCTTCGCAGCAAATTATTTTAGCTTTGTCGTTAGGAATACCCTTCTTCACTACGCCCCAGCGGCGTGCCAGCTTCAGGGCAGTCTCAACACCTTCGGCACCAGTATTCATAGGCAGAACCTTGTCATATCCGAAGAATTCGTGCATAAACTTCTCATACTCGCACAGAGCATCGTTGTAGAAAGCCCTTGATGTGAGACAGAGCTTGTCAGCCTGCTCTTTCAGCACCTTCACAATTCTTGGGTGGCAGTGACCTTGATTTACAGCAGAATAAGAAGAAAGGAAATCGAAATATTTCTTGCCTTCAACATCCCAAACGTAGATGCCCTTGCCCTTTGTCAGGACAACAGGTAGTGGATGATAGTTGTGAGCACCATACTTCTCTTCCAATTTCATCAAACGTTTGCTAGCAGTTTTTGTGTTAGCTGAAACTTTCTTTTTTTTCTGAGTCTTTTTAGCTGTTTTAGTTTCCATGATAATTTTGTTTTGTTTGTTATAGTATTTTTGTTTACTTGTGTTTTGTTTCCGAAATGACCGATTACGCTATTCGATTTCATTTCGATGCAAAAATAAACAAAATAATTTGAATTGTGCAAGAAAATATGCAATAATCTTACAATAGATAAGAATTTTTCTCTGAAAGTAAGGTTTTGTTGACGAGCTTATTATAGTTCATCGTGCATAGACTTTGATAGTTCATAGTTCATAATTCATAGTGCATAGTTGTGCTGGATTAAGGAAGAAAGATTAAGGATTAACGTTAACGTTCCCGCTCCCGTTGAACAAATCTATGTGCGATTAAATACTCAAATAAAGAAATTGCTCCCCTATACTTAGGAGAGCAATTCCTGCTTACAAACTGTAACTTCCAAAATCAGCCCGATTTTTTGACGAAAAAAGTAAAAAATCTTGACAAACGGAATTTTAATTCTAGAGAAGGATTTTCCGTTTGGCACGAGGCTGAATGCTAAAAAGCGTTTAATTGTTAATCAATCGGCTTAAACTATGTAAACGAACATAAGGAACGAAAAAGTGAAAGGTGTCCTTTCGCGATGCGAAACGTGGCATATCGCAGTGCGATATGTGGCATATTGCAGTGCCAAAGGTGCCCTTTCACACTGCGAAAGACGCCCTTTGACTTTTTTAACACTTATGAGTTTTTAGACGAAACGTATAATGTCTTGATATTAAGTGATTTACTAAAAAGAGCAAGAAAGTGCCAAATACTCGCATATTTTGCAACTTTGTTTTTCTAAGTCGTAAATTTTTAAGTTATTTGCGGAGTTAGTTAATCAATTTTTTACCCAACTCGCCTCCGAAAATTGCAAGTTTTTCGCTCGGCGAAGGGTATTTTACTGAAAATGCTTTCAGATTGTTATAAGTTATGAGTGTTGAGTTATGAGTTATAAGTTATGGGTTATGAGTTATGAGAACGGGAACTTTAACGTTAACCTTAACTTTAACGTTAACCTTAACGGGAATGGGAATTGCCCAGCTATTCACTATGCATTATGCGATATATTAAGCTTGTCATTATTCTTTAATCCTTAATCAAGAACAGCTGTTTATCAGTCAGAAAAAGTGGAAAACTCGAAAAAAACAAAGAAAATATTTGCGGGATAAGTTTTTTTTCGTATCTTTGCAGCGTTCAGTGGAATGAGGGGCTCACAAGAGCTCCTCATTTTATTATATATTATAGATTTATTTTTGTTATAAACCAAACTGAGACAACTCGAATCAGACATCCGCAAAAGAACTTTCAAAAGCATTATGATAGATAAGAATATTGTAAAAGACTTAGTAGACCAATGGCTCGAAGGAAAAGAGTATTTCCTTGTAGACGTAGTAGTTAGCACAGACAACCGCATCACGGTGGAGATAGACCATGCCGACGGAGTGTGGATAGAAGACTGTGTAGACCTGAGCCGATTTATTGAGGGCAATCTCAATCGCGATGATGAGGACTATGAACTGGAGGTAGGCTCGGCAGGAATAGGTCAGCCCTTCAAGGTTGCCCAGCAGTATGTCAACCATATCGGCAAGCCAGTTGAGGTGCTTGCTGCCGACGGACAGAAGACTAAAGGAACGCTGAAGAGCGTAGACGGATGCAAATTTGTTGTTACAACCGAAGAGAAACAGCGCGTAGAGGGCAAGAAACGCCCCGTAACGGTTGAGGTTGACAAGGAGTTTGACATGGACAGCGTGAAATATACTAAGTATCTGATTAGTTTCAAGTAAAAAGGATTTGCTGAACACAAGAGACAGAGTTAGCGAACCATAGTTTCCCGACTCTTCTGCCAAGTCAAGGAGAAGAAAGACTGGAAAAGAGGAAATCGTCAGTAGTAGGTTGTAATGCCTAAAGACCTCAAGGTAGTTTCACCCGAAGAAGATGCAGTTATCGCCAGAAGGCTATGCAAGCAGAGAAGAAGAAGGAACTATGATGTAAAGATTAAGAATTAAAATAAAAAAATTAAATAAAGATAATGGCAACAAAAAAGACCGACTCGGCAATGCCGAACATGATCGAGACGTTCAAGGATTTTAAAGAAACAAAGAACATCGACCGCACGACATTGGTTAGTGTGTTAGAAGAAAGTTTCCGCAATGTCATCGCAAAAATCTTTGGCAGCGATGAAAACTTCGACGTGATTGTAAACCCAGACAAAGGCGACTTCGAAATCTATCGCAACCGTATAGTTGTGGCAGACGGAGAGGTGCAGGACGAAAACAAGCAGATAGCACTCAGCGAGGCTCAGAAGATAGAACCCGACTATGAAGAGGGCGAAGAGGTGTCGGAGCGCGTAGACTTTGCAAAGTTTGGCAGACGCGCCATACTCAACCTGCGCCAGACTCTTGCTTCGAAGATACTCGAACTGGAGCACGACTCATTATATAATAAGTATAAGGACAGAGTTGGTCAGATTGTTGCAGGCGAGGTTTATCAGACATGGAAGCGCGAAGTGCTGCTTGTTGACGACGAGGGCAACGAACTGATACTGCCAAAGGCAGAGCAGATCCCATCCGACCAGTATCGCAAGGGTGAGACAGTAAGGGCTATCATCCTGCGCGTTGACAACGAGAACAACAATCCGAAGATTATTCTTTCGCGCACAAGTCCTGTCTTCTTAGAGCGTCTGCTTGAGGCAGAAGTTCCAGAAATCAACGACGGACTTATCTCCATTAAGAAGATTGCACGCATGCCTGGCGAGAGAGCCAAGATTGCTGTTGAAAGCTACGACGAGCGCATCGACCCTGTAGGAGCCTGCGTAGGTGTGAAGGGAAGTCGCGTTCACGGCATCGTGCGCGAACTTTGCAACGAAAACATTGATGTCATCAACTATACAGCCAACACCAAGCTCTTCATTCAGCGTGCCCTGTCGCCTGCTAAGGTGTCGAGCATCAGCATTGACGAGGAGAGCCGCAAGGCAGAGGTATTCCTCAAGCCAGAGGAGGTGAGCCTTGCCATAGGTCGTGGCGGACTCAACATCAAGCTGGCTTCTATGCTTACAGAATATACTATTGACGTATTCCGTGAGATTGAAGAAAACGAAGCAGAGGAAGATATCTATCTCGAAGAGTTTGCCGACGAAATCGACCAGTGGATTATTGATGCCATCAAGGGTATCGGTCTCGATACCGCTAAGGCAGTGCTCAATGCACCAAGAGAGATGCTTGTTGAGAAAGCTGACCTCGAAGAGGAAACAGTTGACAACCTTCTGAACGTATTAAGAGCTGAGTTTGAATAAAAACAAGCTGGCACAACACAACAAAAAACATAAAAAAAGAAAGCGCACCATTATATGAGTGTAAGATTAAATAAAGCATTAAGAGAACTAAACATAGGACTTCAAACGGCAGTTGAATTCCTTGAAAAAAGAAATGATCTGGGTGAGGTGAAGAGCGACCTCAGCTTCAAGCTTAACGACGAACAATACAAGGCCCTCGTTGAAGCATTCAAGAGCGACAAGGAAATGCGCTCACAGGCTGAGAAACTTTTTGCCAAGAAACCTAAGGAGAAAAAGGTTAATCAGAAAAATGCCGACCACAAGGCCGAGACTCTGTTGGGAAACAACCGACAGCAGTTTAAGACTTTGGGCAAGATTGACCTTGACAGTTTAGGCAAGAAACCTGCCGAGAAAGCTAAGGCTGCCGCAGAAAAGAAAGAGGAAGTAAAGGCTAAGGCTGAAGTGAAACAACAGACAGTTGCTGCTGCCGTCGGCGCTGAGAAACCTGTTGAGAAGGCAGAGGCAAAGAAGAAAGAAGAAGTAAAGGTTGCTGAAGAAAAAGTAAACAGACAGCCCGCTCCAGCTCCTAATAAGGAAACTGCTCCTAAGGCAGAACCTGCAGAGAAGAAACCTGCTACTGCCGAAAAGGCTAAGCCACAGGCAGAGCCAAAGAAGGCTGAACCAAAGCCACAGCCCGAACAGAAGAAGGAGGAGAAAAAGGAAGAACCAGCTAAGGAGGAAAAGAAAGTGTTCACTCTGGATAGTGCCCAGAAGCTTACTCCTAAGGTTAACGTGTTGGGCAAGATTGACCTCGACTCGCTAAACCAGAGCACCCGACCAAAGAAGAAGTCTAAGGAAGAGCGCAAGAAGGAACGCGAGGAGAAGGCACAGCAGCAGCGCAGCGAGAAGAAAAAGCGTGAACGCATCAACAAGGTTCGCGTCGACATCAATGCAGCTGCCAACCAGCAGTCTAATGCAGGCAATGGCAACCAGCAGCAACAGCAAGGCGGCTCGAAGAGCAGCAAGAAGAAAAACCGCAAGCGCAACAAGAAACCGCTTGAGGTGAATGAAGAGGATGTTGCACGCCAGGTAAAAGAAACACTTGCCCGACTGACAAGCAAAGGTCAGAACAAGAAAGGCGCAAAATATCGTAAGGAGAAGCGCGAGGCTGCACAAGAGCGCTTGCAGGAGGAACGTGCAGAGCGCAATGCAGAAAGCAAGGTGCTGAAACTGACAGAGTTTGTTACTGTAAGCGAACTTGCCACCATGATGAATGTTGGCGTTAATCAGGTCATCGGTACTTGTATGAGCGTTGGTATAATGGTTTCTATCAACCAGCGTCTTGATGCAGAGACAATCAACCTTGTTGCCGACGAGTTCGGATTTACAACAGAATATGTAAGTGCAGAAGTGCAAGAAGCAATAACAGAGGAGGCCGACGACGAAAACGATCTCGTTTCTCGTTCTCCTATCGTTACCGTGATGGGACACGTAGACCATGGTAAGACTTCTCTGCTCGACTACATCCGCAAGACTAATGTCATTGCCGGAGAGGCTGGAGGTATTACTCAGCACATCGGTGCTTACAACGTTCAGCTTGAAGACGGAAGAAGAATAACATTCCTCGACACTCCTGGTCACGAGGCGTTTACCGCCATGCGTGCTCGCGGTGCTCAGGTAACCGATATTGCAATTATCATTGTTGCAGCCGACGACAGCGTCATGCCTACAACGAAGGAGGCTATTGCACACGCACAGGCTGCCAATGTTCCTATGGTATTCGCTATAAACAAGATTGACAAGCAGGGTGCTAACCCAGACAAGATTCGCGAAGACCTGGCTAATATGAACCTCCTCGTTGAAGACTGGGGCGGTAAGTATCAGTGTCAGGAAATCTCTGCAAAGAAGGGCGTTGGAGTGCAAGACCTGCTTGAGAAGGTGCTTCTTGAGGCAGAGATGCTCGAACTGAAGGCTAATCCTAACAGGAAGGCTACAGGTTCAATCATTGAGTCGTCGCTTGACAAGGGCCGTGGATATGTTTCCACCGTATTGGTGTCTAACGGAACACTGAAGGTTGGCGACAACATCATAGCAGGAACATCATGGGGACGCATCAAGGCTATGTTTAACGAGCGTAACCAGAGAATACAGGAAGCCCGCCCTGCAGAGCCTGCAATAATCTTAGGTCTGAACGGCGCGCCTACAGCAGGTGACTCTTTCCACGTTCTCGATACAGAGCAGGAAGCCCGCGAAATTGCTAACAAGCGTCTGCAACTGCAACGCGAGCAGTCGTTGCGTACAACTAAGACTCTCGGACTTGACGACATTTCTCATCGTATTGCACTTGGTGAGTTCCACGAGCTTAATATCATCGTCAAGGGTGATACCGACGGAAGTATTGAGGCTCTCAGCGACTCATTCATCAAGCTGTCAACAGAGAAAGTTCAGGTCAACGTCATCAGCAAGGCTGTAGGTCAGATTTCAGAGAACGACGTGATGCTGGCAAGTGCTTCGAAGGCAATCATCGTTGGTTTCCAGGTTCGTCCTTCAGGCGAGGCCCGCAGACTGGCTGAGCGCGAAGGCGTAGAAATAAATACATATTCTATTATTTATGACGCCATCGACGAAGTGAAGTCAACAATGGAGGGTATGCTCGACAAGGTGAAGAAGGAAATCGTTACTGGCGAGATTGAAGTTAAGCAGGTATTCAAGATCAGCAAGGTGGGAACAGTTGCTGGTGGTCTTGTCATCGAAGGAAAAGTACACAACAAGGATAAGGCTCGTGTTGTTCGCGACGGTATCGTTATACACACTGCAAATATTGATGCCCTGAAACGCTTCAAGGACGATGCAAAAGAAGTTGCAACAGGTCTTGAGTGCGGTATCAGTCTGGTTAACTTCAACGATATTCAGGTTGGCGACATCATCGAGACATTCACTGAAATAGAAGTACAGCAGAAACTGTAGACAGGACAGGCAGCAGGCAAATCTGTTGTTAGTCTATGAGTTCTTAGGTTTTGAGCGCAGGCTTAGCTGTAGGTTTAAAGAAAAACTTATAGCCTCCAGCCCCCCTCATAATCTTATAAACTATAATTTATCATTTCGAGAAATGAGTAGTAATGAGTTTGTCCGTCAGGTAGCCGAACAGAAATATGAGTTCGGCTTCACGACGGATGTAAAGACTGAAATAATCGAAAAGGGACTCAATGAAGATATAGTAAGACTAATATCTTCAAAGAAAGGAGAACCAGAATGGATGCTTGACTTCCGCATGAAGGCTTTCCGCTACTGGCAGACACAACAGCAACCTACATGGGGACATCTTCATGTGCCGCCTATCGACTATCAGGCTATATCTTATTATGCCGACCCTCTGGCAAAGACAAGAAAGAAAGAGGGTGACGGAAAGATTGACCCCGAACTGGAAAAGACTTTCGACAAGCTGGGAATACCTCTTGAAGAACGTCTTGCCCTGAGCGGAACTGCGGTAGACGCAATCATGGACTCGGTGTCGGTTAAGACTACCTTCAAGGAAAAACTGGCTGAAAAAGGAATAATATTCTGTTCCATCGGCGATGCTATTAAGCAGTATCCCGACCTTGTACGCCAGCACCTTGGAACGGTAGTGCCTTATCGCGACAACTTCTATGCTGCGCTTAACTCTGCGGTATTCTCCGATGGCTCGTTTGTTTATATTCCGAAAGGTGTCAGATGCCCGATGGAACTTAGCAGCTATTTCCGTATAAATGCAAGAAACACGGGGCAGTTTGAACGCACGCTTATAGTTGCAGAAGACGATAGTTACGTTAGTTATCTTGAAGGTTGCACTGCACCTATGCGCGACGAGAATCAGCTTCATGCTGCCATCGTTGAGATTATAGTGATGAACAATGCCGAAGTGAAATACTCGACTGTTCAGAACTGGTATCCAGGCGATGAGAAAGGACGAGGCGGAGTGCTCAATCTTGTTACTAAGCGAGGCGACTTGCGCGGCGTGAACAGCAAGCTTTCGTGGACACAGGTGGAGACGGGCTCTGCAATTACATGGAAATATCCGTCGTGCATATTGCGTGGCGACGGTTCTCAGGCTGAGTTCTACAGCGTGGCTGTTACCAACAACTATCAGGAGGCTGATACGGGAACTAAGATGCTTCACATAGGCAAAAACACTAAGTCGACTATAATCTCAAAAGGTATTTCTGCTGGTCATTCACAAAACAGTTATCGTGGACTTGTACGTGCGGCTAAGACTGCCGAAAATGCACGCAACTATTCCTCGTGCGACTCTCTGCTGCTTGGCAGCCAGTGCGGTGCCCATACATTCCCATATATGGACATCCACAACTCTACAGCCATAGTAGAGCATGAGGCTACGACATCAAAAATAAGCGAAGACCAGTTGTTCTACTGCAATCAGCGCGGCATTCCTACCGAGCAGGCGGTTGGACTTATCGTGAACGGCTATGCTAAGGAAGTGTTGCAGAAACTCCCGATGGAGTTTGCTGTAGAGGCTCAAAAACTTCTAAGTGTAACTCTGGAAGGCACAGTAGGATAGGGAATCTATAAAAAGAAGTAAATAAAATTGCGCCACAATCATCAATAATATATGATTGTGGCGCAATTTTGTATATTTGGTGATTTTCTATTTGTCAATACCATTTCAGTCCATGTTCTTTGCAGTAGTCTATTGCGGGTTGATAGCCTTGAAAGGTTGACTTGTGAATCCACTTCAAACCTCTGCGCTCATCTTTTGGAACGCCTGTGCCCGTCATCAGAAACCAGCCTGTGGCAAACTGCGCTTGTGCATCACCGCCATTGGCTGCTAACTCATACCAGAATACACATTCCGTCAAGTCTTTGTCCACACCGTCGCCATTCCAGTAGGCTGCACCAACATTTTTCTGGCTCTGTATATGTCCTTGAAAGGCTGCTTCGCGATACCAGAGGAAAGCCTTATGGTGGTCTGTCTCTACTCCATGCCCAAGATAATAAGCATTTGCCACGTTTACCTGCGACTGCATATCACCCTTGCCTGCTGCTTTCAGGTACCAGCTGAAAGCCAGTTCGGCATTCTGCTCTACGCCTTTGCCGTGATAGTAGCACTCTCCAACATTGAAGCACCCATAGACATCTTCCAGCTCGGCAGCTTTCATATACCATTCGAAAGCAGTCCGCAGGTTCACCTTTACGCCAGTGCCGCGCTCATAGCACACTCCAAGATTGTTCATTGCCCTGGTGTCGCCTTCATAGGCCTTCTCGCGATAGGCATCTGCCTTGTTCCTCTCCTTTGGCATAACTTATATAACTTCCTTTCCAAATGGCGACAATGCCAGCTTAGCCAATCTGAAATGCATCTTACCGAATGGTATGCCAATAATCGTTATGTAGAAAACGATACCGAAAGCAATATGCGTAAGCCATATCCAGATGCCTCCAATGAAGAACCAGAGGACATTCATAAATATGTTCAGACATCCGTGTTGTGATTCTTTTCCTATTACCTCAGAGCCAAAAGGCCATAGTGCCAGCACTCCAAGTTTCATGCTCTGCAATCCAAAAGGTATGCCAATGATGGTTATCATCAATGCAACTCCGCTGATGAAGTACTCAATAGCTATTTCCAGACCGCCAAAGACAACCCAGATTATGTTGCCAATCGTTTTCATATACTCTGGTATTTAATGATTTTATCCTCCAGTTCTTGAAGGTTGATAAACTGAGAGGCACGATAAACTTCTTTTCCTTCCATCATCAGCAATACGGTCGGTCCTGAGTAAACCAGAAATTGTCCTGCAATTAGCGGCTCTTCAGTTATGTCGGTATAGAATGAGCAGAGCGACGGGTATTTGCCTGCAAGCTGTTCCACTTTATTAAGCATGACATTGCATACTCCACAGTCGGGAGCCTTGATGTAGAAAAGACACAAGCGGTTGTCTTGTAAAGTCTGCTCAATCTCAGTAAGTTTAGTCAAATGTGTCATGTTCTTTATAAATTGTGAAGAATCAGATTTATATTTGATGCAAATTTAGTCTTTTCTGATAAATTCTGCTGAATAATGACTAACTTTGTGCCATAATTTAGGATAGTTTATGAATAAGCGAGCATACATACAAGCAAACAAAGACTGGCTTGAAGCAAAGTCGAAGGAGGAAGGAGTTAAAGCTCTGCCCAAAGGGATATTCTATAAAGTGTTGAATGAAGGAGACCATTCGAGTGAAAAACCTACAGTGCGCAGCATTATTACAGCGCACTACACAGGTAAGACTATTGACGGAAAGCAATTTGACAGCAGTCGCAGTGGAGTGCCTCTGGCTTGCAGGCTTTGCGACTTGATAGAAGGTTGGATAATAGCCATTCAGCAGATGCACATTGGCGACAAGTGGGAACTCTACATACCAGCCGAAATGGGTTATGGCAAGTTCTCTCAGCCTGGCATCCCTGCAGGTTCAACACTCGTCTTTGAAATAGAATTGCTAAGCATATCGTGACTTTGCAGATTGCTGTTGAACTGTTGATATAATGATTGCACATCACAGCCACCATAACCTCAATACTAAGTAAAAGTGCTAACAAGTATATAGTTAACTAAATTTATATAGACACAAAAAAGGAGTTAGATTTCTCTAACTCCTTTTTGTATGCGCTTCAGGATGGGCTTGAACCAACGACCCCCTGATTAACAGTCAGGTGCTCTAACCAACTGAGCTACTGAAGCAGTGCTTTTGTTTAAATGCGGTTGCAAAGGTAAGGCGTTTTTCTGAAACGACCAAACTTTTTTGTGATTTTTTTTATTTAATGCAAAAAATATTTGTTTTTTCTTGCTTTTTATGGAGTTATGTGCCCCGAATATAGTATTTTTGCATCGAAATATACAATAATCATAATATATGAGAAGAAAGCTTTTTGTTAAGTTGGCAGTGCTGTTGTTTGGTTTTGCGGTGCCATGTTCTGGTCAGTCGGTTCACGACACGTATTTCGATGCTTATAAGAATTTGGAGATATTCAATGAGATATATAAGAATCTGGAATTGCTCTATGTTGACACGTTGAAGGCAGATGAAACCATAGGTGTTGCCATCGATGCCATGCTTGGCAGCCTCGACCCTTATACGGAGTATTATCCTGCCAGCAAGTCGAATGAGCTGAAGCAGATGCTTACTGGTAAGTTTGCGGGAATAGGTGCGCTCATCAGATACAATCAGCAGTTAAAGCAAGTCGTGATAGACGAACCTTTCGAGGGTATGCCTGCGCAGGAAGTTGGACTGAAGAAGGGCGATATCATCATTTCTATAGACGATTCGCTGATGAAAGGCAAGGATGTGCCTTACGTCAAGTCTCGGCTGACAGGCGATCCTGGCACTACTTTTAAGTTGAAGATAAAGAGACCTTCAACAGGCAAGACCATGCAGATGAAGGTTACTCGCCGAATGGTTCAAGACAAGGCTGTTCCTTTCTATAAGCTGCTTGACAACGGAATAGGCTACATAAATCTGAAATCCTTTACCGAAGACTGCTCTAAGCATGTTCGCCGTGCGGCAATAGAGCTGAAGGAGAAAGGCATGAAGTCGCTCATTCTCGACCTTCGCGGCAATGGCGGAGGTTCAGAGATGGAGGCGGTGAAGACAGTCAACATCTTTGTTCCAAAAGACGAACTGATAACTCGCAACAAAGGAAAACTGCCGCAAGCCAATCGCGAATATAAGACAACGGTGGAGCCTTTAGACTCACTGATGCCACTCGTTGTGCTGGTTAACGATAATACTGCAAGCTCGAGCGAAATCGTTAGCGGTGCTTTCCAAGACTTAGACCGTGCTGTTATAATGGGAACTCGCACCTACGGAAAAGGTCTTGTCCAGATTCCTATAGACCTGCCTTACAATTCGCAGATGAAGGTTACGACAAGCAAATACTATATTCCTTCGGGTCGTTGTATTCAAGCCATTAACTATCGCCATTCGCGTGGAGGATATACCGAGCATGTCCCCGACTCGCTCACTCATGTCTTCTACACTCGTGCAGGCAGGGAGGTTAGAGACGGCGGAGGCATTAAGCCCGATGTTGAGGTGCAGCCCGACTCTATAGCCAACATAACGGCATATCTCTCCTACGGCGACTCTACTGAAGTGATGCGCAACTACGAGATTGACTACATAGCATCCCATCCAACTATTGCCCCTGCTTCGGAGTTTGTCCTGAGCGATGCTGACTATGAGGAGTTTAAGGCTCGCGTGCTGAAGAGCGGGTTTACCTACGACCGACAGAGCGAGAAATATATAGAGGAACTGGAGAAGCTTATTCGCTTTGAGGGATACTACGACGATGCACGCGAGGAAATTGAGGCTCTGAAGAAGAAGTTGCAGCACAATGTAGAGAAAGACCTTGACTACAACCGCGAGCAGATTTGCCGTTTTCTGGAGTCAGACATCGTTGCAGCCTACTACTATCAGGCTGGCGTGATAGACCAGTCGCTGCGCCACGACAAGCAGGTGCGTGCTGCGTGCGAATTGCTAAACGACTTAGAGAGATATAACTCTATACTTGCTAAGCCGAAAAAGTAGTTCATAGTTCATAATTCATAGTTGTTCAGTTGACAAGTAGACGAGTTTATTTCCGTTAAAGTAAATATTAATTCGATAAAGTTTAACTAAATAATAATGTAAAAAGCCACGATAGAAGTCGTGGCTTTTTTCTTTTTTGTACTAAATAATTCTTGAAAGTCTATGTTGCTTTTATAAATAATTCCAATCTTTACGGTCGGTTCTTCTCTGTGCCTTCTCCGTTTTATTATCGTACTTCTCTAAAAAGTAGAAGCGAGAGCTTTGCCAACTATTCCCGTCATGTGCTGTTCGGTCATGGCTATTATCCATTTTCCAGAAACTATTGCCGTTAATATCCCATTCGCGAGGTGTCTACCGTCTTAGTCTTCTTCTCCTTGAAGTTACCGATGCGATAGATGGCAGTGAGCGTAAAAGTGGTATATCTCATCCAGACACGCATCGAGTAGTCTTGGTTGTCATAGTAGGAGTGAGTGTTGGCATATCCGTTGAATATGTTGTTTCCGCTTGCCACCATGCTCCATTTGCCGCTGTCTGAAGTCCATCGCAGGTTAGCATTCAGGTAGAACAGCGGGTCTATGTCGTAGACACCCTGTATTGCTCTTGTCTGGAAGAAAGGATTAAGCATCAGTGTTATGTTGTGTCGCGCAGAGAGTTTCAGCATAGCCGTTCCTCCGAAAATGCCAGCCAGCTTTTGCCTGTCGAAAGGCAGGTCGAAGAAGTTGTTGCTCTTGTCGTGGCGATAAAGACCCGTTAGAAAAACGGTGCCGTTGAGCCATTTGCCCGCACTGTACTGTGCAGAAAACTGCAAGCCGTATAGGTTTGAGTAGTCGAAGTTAGTTTCCTTCATGATTACAGCCATGCGGTCGGAGGGCTGGTATGCAAGTTGCATGAAGTCGTTGGGTTGCCATGAAGCAAAAGCCGTGAAAGTGTATCTGCGTTTCAGTTGCCACATCAGGTTAAGATCGTAAATCGACGACGGCTTCAGGTCTGGATTACCCCATATCTCGCTGTAAGACGAAGTGTAATAGATTCCGCTCATGGTGCTCCAATAGCTGGGATAGACGGCATCAGAACTGAAAGAGAGGTTCAGCATGTTGTTCTTGTCTATGTTCCACATTGCACTAAAAGCGGGGTATATGCGCCATTCGTTCCATTTAGTGGCATGATATTGTTCGCCTGCTATTGAGCCCTCTATGCTGAGCGAGCTGTTTATCTGCTTGCTGAATCCTGCGTAGGCATTGAGTATGCGCTCGTTGTAGTCTATATGGCTTGTAGCATCGGCTATTTCCTTATGCTCTGCATCCCATGTGGTCTGATAGCTGTTGTTGTTAGTGAACTGTGCCTTTACTCCGTAAGACAGCTCCCATCCGTTTCTGAGCGAATGAGTCTGGTCTGCCGTAAAGAGCCACTTGCTGATTTTCTGGCGTCTGTCAACAGTAAGTTGTCGCACCTTGTCATACATCTTTCCGTCAAGGTTTTGAGTCTCTGGGTTCTGATAGTTAGTGTAGGATGCGCCTAACTCCAGACCGAAAGGCGTTGAGTAGCCTATGTCTACGTTGTGCAGATAGTCGTGCTGTCGCGAATACTGTTTCGACTCAGCTATGCCCGTTGTTGTGTTAACTGCGTCGGTCGAGGTCCATTGACCAGTGTAGGCTATGCTCAGCCTGTTGTTCTCCGAGAACGCATAGTCCATTCCTATGCGGTAGTCATGGTCTGTTCCGTCGCTCTTATTGCTCGTTTTGTCGTAGTAAGGTATTCTTATGTCGCCCAGCGGATGGTTGGCTTCGTGCTCCACCTTTCCGTATGCTTTACCGTCGGTGACAGAGTAGGATGCATCGAGCCCGAGTTTGCCCTGGTTGTAGATGAACGTAGCCTTTGCATTGCCTCTGGTATACTTGCTTTGTTCAAGCGATGCTTGCAGCTGTCCTGCGAAGAAGTTTGAACCAGCATAGTCCTTAGTGACAATATTGATAGCCATGCCCCTGACGTGATATTTTGCTGGGGCAGCAGTCATAATCTCAGCCTTAGCCACTTGTGATGCAGGCATAGACTTCAGCCGCTCTGCAACCTGCTCTGCACTCAGCGTGGTAGGCTTGCCGTTTATAATCAGCGTTAGCGGATGCCCTGTGAAAGTAAGCTTGCCGTCGCCTGTTTCTGCCACGCCAGGAATACGTTTCAGAGCTTCGTAGGCATCGTCGGCAGGCATTATCTGCATAAGCTGCGGCATGTTGTAGGTCAGGTGTCCTTTCTCAGCCTTTACTATTGCATGCTGCCCTTTCACGGTCACACCCTTCAGCGTGTAGTTGTCGGGCTGCATCTTAATAGTTCCGATGTCTTCCCTGCTGCAATGCTTGTAGACGGTCTTATAGCCAACGTAGGAGATGCGTGCAATCACGTTCTGCTTGTCTAATGGAATGACAAATATTCCGCTCTCGTTGCTCACTCCGCCGCCTATTACTACCGAGTCCGCAGGATTGAGCAGTGCAATGTTGGCGTAGGGCAGTGGCTTCGAGTACTCGTCAATAATCCTGCCTTTCAGGTGCAGGTTGGTCTTGTGAGTGCATTCCACCGTAATGATGCTGTCGCCCACAGATATGCGCATGGGATAGAATCCCACAACCTCGTGGACAGCCTCAGGAATGGTCTTGCGGCTGATGCGTGCCGTCACGCGGAAGTCTTCAAGTTCGTTGTAGATGAAACTTATATCGTATCGTTTGGTAGCGTTGCTCAGATTCTTCAGCACTTCCGAAAGAGATACATCGTTGAAGTTGCGGCTGACGCGCTGGGCTGGTGTCTGGCTTAGCGACAGACAGAGCAGCGTGATGGTAAGGATGTTTCTCATGTGCTAATCAACAGTTATAGTGTTATCATTAAGTTCCATGCTGAGTTGCTCAAACATATTGAGTGTCTCAACAACCTTCTCAATCGGCTCTTGCGGATTCCACTTCAGGTAGATGCGCAGGGCCTTTACCTTGTCGTTGCGGAACACAACCTCTTTGTCGTAGTGCTGGGCTATCTCAGACATCACCCTGTCAATCGTCACGTTGTCGAACACAACAGGCTCCGTCTGCGTGGTGTCGGCTGCTGGCTGCGTCTTCTCTTGTTTCTCCGCCTCCGTTATGCGCTTCACCATTGTGTTCTCAGTCTCTGGCTGCTTCTGCCTCTCTTGGTTGACGGCAATGCCTATGCGTATGGCAGCGAGGACTATGCCCGAAACGAAGATGAAGCCTATGAACATGGCTGCTATCTTGTATCGGCGCAGCAGACCGACAATCATTCCTGCCTGTGGCTGTTCGGGGTCTTCCTTTTGCTTGTCGTCAGCATCGCCGTCATTAGCAAAGTGGGCTTCGGCAAAGCGTTTCCACTCCTTGTCAACCTCGTCTTCGCCTATTTCCGTCTGGTTTCTTTGCAGAGCCATCTTGCCCAGGGCGGCAGCCTCCATGAGTGAAGCCATCTCAGGGTCGCTCTCCATCTGCTTAAGTTCCTGCTCCGAGAAGTTCTCTGGATGCTCCTGCATGTCGAGCAGCAGTTTTATTTTGTTTTCCTTTTCCATACCTTGTTTATTTTAATTGTCTGATAAATCCGTTAATTTGTTCCATCGCTTGTGCCAGATGTTTATAGACCATCACTCGGCTGATGCCCATCTCGTCGGCAATCTCCTTATACTTCAGCCCTCCTAAGTGGCGCAGAGTGAAGGCGCGTCGTGTCTGCGGTTTCATCTCTTTCTCCATGAAGTCCATCACGCAGTCGAGTCGGTAGTCGGCTTGCTCTTGTTCAGACCCGTCTTGCTCTGCAGTGAGCAGTTCGTTAGCGTAAGCCATTCTGAACCTGTCAGTCGTGTCTTTGCGTTTCAGCGAGTTAAGGCATCGGTTGCGCACGCTTGTCGTCAGGTAGGCTTCTGCATTGTCGGGCTTTGCTGGAAACCTTAGCAGCGATGCAAACACCTCGCTTACCACGTCGCGCGCCTCGTCTTCGTCATAAATCAGAGTCCTTGCCGTTTGCAGCAGTTTAGCATAGTGTTGACGGAACAGAAGTTCTATTTCTTTTTGTTTCATACTTTCCTTTCTTATATAGACAATCAAGATATCGGAAATGCTAACCAAAAGTATATATTTATTTTCTATTCTGCTGTGTTTTAATGTTTTTTTATCATCATGTTAACAAAGAGCCATCTTTTCAGTATAGTGCATAGTCTTTCTTGATTAAGGATTAAAGAATAAGGATTAATCCTGCATAACTATGCACAGCTAAAGGTCTTAGCCTTTAAGATGAGAATAGAATCGTAAGAACAAATCCCAACTTAAAAACTAAGACCAAAAACTTATAATAATAGTAAAAGTAAATCATTATTCCTTCATCTTTAATCATCCACGATGCCATTGCATCGTGGAAACATACTCCTCAGTCACTTCGTGACAGCTCCCCTAACTTAGGGGAGCAATTCCTGCTTAACGTGAGTTCGATATAACAAAAACATGCCTTTGGGTTTGCCTCTACGAGGCAGAAATCATGCAAAATCTATTCAAAATCTTTCAAAATTCTATTTTTATTTGGAAGATTTGGGAAGATTTGTAGAATTTCTCGCGAAGCGACTCCTTATACCGAACTGACGGCTGCTTACAAACTGTAAGTTGCAAAAACAGCTCGATTTTTTGACGAAAAAAGTAAAAAATCTTGACAAACGGAATTCTGATTCTAGAGAACGATTTTACGTTTGGCACGAGGCGAAATGCTAAAAAGCGTTTAATTGTTAATCAATCGGCTTAAACTATGTAAACAAACATAAGGAATGAAAAAGTGAAAGGTGTCCTTTCGCGATGCGAAACGTGGCATATCGCACTGCGATATGTGGCATATTGCAGTGCCAAAGGTGCCCTTTCACACTGCGAAAGATGCCCTTTGACTTTTTTAACACTTATGAGTTCTGAGGCGAAACGTATAATGTCTTGATATTGAATGATTTACCAAAAACGGCAAGAAACCGCCAAATACTCGCATATTTTGCAACTTCTTTTTTCTCGGTCGTAAAATTTTAAGTTATGGGCGGGGTTAGTTAATCAATTTTTTACCAAACTCGGCTCTGAAAATTGCAAGTTTTCCGCTCAGCGAAGGGTATTTTACTGAAAATGCTTTCAGATTGTTATAAGTTATGGGTTATAAGTTATGGGTTATGAGTTATGGGTTATGAGTTATGGGAACGGGAACTTTAACGTTAACTTTAACTTTAACCTTAACTTTAACTTTAACCTTAACTTTAACTTTAACGTTAACTGTCAACTAAAACAACTATGCATTATGCACTATGAACTATGAACTAAATTAAGCTTGACAACTCGTTTACTTGCAAACTCAAAAAACTCATCATCTGATGGAGGAATGTCAATTTATTTATGTATTTTTGCATCCTGACGATAAATAACTACTGAAATGTACGATATTCAACAAATAAGGGCAGACTTCCCCATTCTTTCACGACAAGTATATAAACGACCTCTGATTTATCTCGACAACGGGGCTACTACGCAAAAACCTCTCTGCGTGCTCGATGCCATGCGCGAGGAATATCTTAACGTGAATGCCAACGTGCATCGCGGTGTTCACTATCTTTCGCAACAGGCTACCGACCTGCACGAGGCGGCACGCGAGACCGTAAGACAATATATCAATGCCGAGAAGACTGAGGAGATTGTCTTTACTCGCGGAACAACTGAGGCTATCAACCTCGTGGCGTCTTCGTTCTGCGATGCCTGTGTGGGCGAGGGCGACGAGATTATCGTTTCTGCTATGGAGCACCACTCCAACATAGTATCATGGCAACTGCAAGCGCAGAAGCGAGGAGCACGCCTGAGAGTTATACCGATGAGCGACGACGGGGTGCTCGACCTCGAAGCCTACAGGAAACTCTTCAACGAACACACACGCATTGTCAGCGTGGCTCATGTTAGCAACGTGCTCGGAGTGATAAATCCCGTAGAGGAGATAATAAAGATTGCGCACGAGAACAATGTCCCAATCATGATAGACGGAGCACAGAGTGCCCCCCACTTTGCTGTTGACGTGAGAAAACTCGACTGCGACTTCTTCGCTTTCTCTGGACATAAGATGTATGGACCTACAGGCATTGGCGTTCTCTACGGCAAAGAAAAGTGGCTTGACCGTCTGCCACCCTATCAGGGCGGAGGCGAGATGATAGACAAGGTAAGTTTTGAGAAGACAACCTTTGCCGAACTGCCTTTCAAGTTCGAGGCAGGAACACCCGACTATGTTGCTACTCACGGACTGGCTACGGCTATAAAATATATAAACAGCATTGGACTTGACAACATAAGAAAGCACGAACAGGAACTGACAGACTATTGCGTCAGCGAGTTGTCTGCCTTAGGCGATGTTAAGATTTACGGCCATGCAGCAGAGTCAGACGCAGTCGTCTCGTTCAATGTTGGCAACATTCATCATCTCGACATAGGAACCCTGCTCGACCGTCTCGGAATAGCCGTGCGCACAGGTCATCACTGCGCTCAGCCTCTCATGGACCGTCTTGGCATAGCAGGCACTGTGCGTGCTTCATTCGGTCTATACAACACGCGCGAAGAAGTTGATGCTTTTGTTGCAGGTGTTGACAGAGTAAGAAAGATGTTCTGAAAATAGTATAGTCTATGAGCACTATCTTATTTACAGTAGTCTATGTGGCTGTACTTGTTGGCGTAGGAGCGTTTCTGACACGCTATCCGTCAGACGACGAGGCTAAAAGGAAGTTATACAAGAATGCAGGAAAGAGTCTTGCTCTTGCAGCCTTCATCTCACTTGCGGGCGGCATTGCATCTATGGTTACGGGAATAGGCAAACTGCACACCTTGTCGTGTATTGTTCCGCTTGCCATAGCTTCAACATATATTATATATAAGGATGTAAAGACATCGAAGGAGAAAGGCAATGCTGAGTTGACTGTTCTGATAACCATGTTTTTTGCAATAGCCACCGTTGTGGTTATCGTGTTTTCGGGAAACAACATGGATGTGTCGGTGAGCAAAGACGAGATAGTCGTTTCGGGAGTTTACGAAGAGAAGATAAAGAAACGCGACATAGAGAAGATGGAACTTGTAAACGAGTTGCCCGAAATAGAGTATCGAAAGAACGGAATTTCACTCGGAAGCGTTAACATAGGCTACTTTAAGACAAGCGACGGCAAGACCGTTAAGTTGTTTCTGCAAGGAAATGAACCTCCATTCATACATATAGTAAAAAGCAACAAGAAAGAAATATTCATCTGCTCAAAAGACTCAGCCGAGACTTCAAGCATCTTTCAGTTGATAATGAGAAAGGAATAGGGAAGATATGGTTTTATAAGTATCGTCATGCTAATGGGCCTATAAGACAATCAGGCATATCAGTCTTACAAAAGGACAATAGGAAAAATTATCAATTGCCAGCTGTCAATTATCAATTAATTGTTGTAACTTTGCAGGCATAGACAAACGAAGAAGAAAGAAAACATGCAAGATAACGATTTCGATATCCGACAAGAAAGCTATTCGCAAGGCGAGAAAGATTTCGAGAACGCACTCCGACCGCTTAACTTCAGCGACTTTAGCGGACAGTCAAACGTTGTGGAGAACCTGCAAGTGTTTGTGGAGGCAGCGAAATATCGCGGCGAACCGCTCGACCATACTCTGCTGCACGGACCTCCTGGACTGGGAAAGACTACTCTCTCTAATATCATTGCTAACGAACTGGGAGTGGGATTTAAACTGACAAGCGGACCTGTGCTCGACCGTCCTGGCGACCTTGCTGGCATACTGACATCGCTCGAACCGCGCGATGTGCTTTTCATCGACGAGATTCATCGCCTGTCGCCTGTCGTAGAGGAGTATCTATACTCGGCTATGGAGGACTACCGAATCGACATAATGATTGACAAAGGTCCTTCGGCTCGCTCTATTCAGATTGACCTTAACCCGTTCACTCTCGTTGGAGCAACAACCCGCAGCGGACTGCTTACCGCTCCTCTGCGTGCTCGCTTCGGCATAAACCTGCATCTGGAATACTACGACCCGCAGACCCTGAAAAGCATTCTGAAGCGTTCTGCCTCTATTCTGGGCGTGCCAATAGACGAGGATGCTGCAATAGAGATAGCACGCAGGTCGCGCGGAACGCCTCGTATTGCAAACGCATTGCTTAGAAGGGTTAGAGACTTTGCGCAAGTGAGAGGCAACGGACAGATTAACACGCAGATTGCAAAATATGCCCTCACCATGCTCAACATCGACCAGTATGGACTCGACGAGATAGACAACAAGATTCTGCTCACAATCATAGACAAGTTCAAGGGCGGACCTGTAGGACTAAGCACCATAGCAACGGCAATAGGCGAGGATGCTGGTACGCTTGAAGAAGTTTATGAACCTTACCTCATAATGGAGGGATTCATTAAGCGCACACCGCGAGGCAGAATGGTTACAGAACTTGCCTATCAGCATCTGGGACGCAATCCCTATCGCAGCAACAACTTGCAACAGGAATTGTTTTAAGACCATTCTTTAACTATAAGAAAATGAATGAAACAATGAAAACAGCACTATTCACTGGCACTTTCGACCCTTTCACGATAGGCCATCAGTCTATTGTTGAACGTGCCCTTTGTCTTTTCGACCATATTGTAATTGGTGTGGCAATGAGCAAACTGAAGCATACGGAGAACGACATAAGGCTGCGCACAGAGTCGATAAGCAGGGTATTTGCCGACAAGAAAGACAGAATTGAAGTAATAGCATACAGTGATCTTACCATCGACCTTGCCAAGCGAGTTGGTGCTGTCTGCATCATCAGAGGCATACGCTCAGTGAAAGACTTTGAGTATGAGCGCGAACAGGCAGACATAAACCGGCGATTAGGAGGAATAGAGACCCTGCTTCTTTTCTCTGAACCGCATCTGTCGAGCATTTCTTCGTCGCTTGTGCGCGAACTACAGTTCTTCGGTCACGACGCAAGCGAATTTCTTCCTAAAGTGAAGTGAGACTCTAAAAGCAAAGAATAAATGATAACATACAACTGCGAAGGCGTGCGCCTGCCTAAGATAAAGAAGCGCGAGATGACAAAATGGATTAGAAGCGTGGCTGCCTGCTATGACAAGAAAGTGGGAGAGGTTGGCTATCTGTTTGTTGACGACGATAAGATTATTGAAGTGAACCGCGAATATCTGGGTCACGATTACTATACTGACGTGATAACTTTCGACTATTCTGAGGACAACGAAATAAACGGAGACATCGTCATTTCGCTCGACACCGTGAAGTCGAATGCCGACCTTTTCGGAAAGGAATATGAAGAGGAGCTGCACAGAGTGATAATTCACGGCATACTACACCTTTGCGGCATCAACGACAAAGGACCAGGAGAACGTGAAAAGATGGAAGAGGCAGAGAACAAAGCCCTAAGCATGCTTCCCTCTATTGTCTGCAAAGCATAAGAGGATGGGCTTTTACTAAGTCTTGCAATCGGAAATTATGCAATGAATTATTGACGCGTCTCATCTCAAAAAAGCATAAAAACGGACTATACATAAGCATGAAGTATAGTCCGTTTTTCTTTTGTCTATCATTGTCAGATGGCATCATCCTTGCCTTAAACCACTTGTTGTTATGCCATTGAAACATCATTTAATAGCATAACAACAAAAAAATCTGAGCCCTTCAATTAACTCAGATTTCTTTGTTTTATTACGAATTATCTATAAACTTCGATTATCATACTATTTGCAGAACTTGCAATCTCCGCACTTGTTGAACTCGCCGCGGAAACGTTTCTCAACGAGATAGCGGAGGCGGTCGCGCAGAGGAGTGAGCGTTATCTTGTCGATAATCTCGCCAACAAAGGCAAACTCAAGCAACAGTTTTGCCTCTTCGAGCGAAATGCCACGCTGACGCATATAGAAAAGTGCAGCATCATTGAGCTGTCCTACAGTAGAGCCGTGAGCGCACTTCACGTCGTCGGCATAAATTTCAAGCTCTGGTTGAGTAAACATTCTTGCCTCACTCGTGGCAAGAAGGTTCTGGTTGGTCTCCTGCGACGAAGTCTTGTCGGCTCCTTCACGCACAAGCACACGTCCTGCAAATGCTCCTACAGCCTTCTCGTCAAGGACATATTTATATAGTTCACGGCTCTGGCAATTAGGCACTTGGTGGTCGATGAGCGTATTGTTGTCAACGTGCTGTTCGCGGTCGGCTATCACACAGCCGTTGAGAATGCACTCAGCGCCTTCTCCTTTAAACATAAGGTCGGTGCGATTGCGTGTTATTCCGTTGTGGAGAGTGAGTGAATGGTGTACCACACGGCTGTCGCGCTGCTGCTCAATATACAGGTTGCTGACGCGGACATTCTTGTAGTGAGTCTCCTCCATGCAGTAAAGTTCTACCGAAGCACGCTCGCCCACATAAGTCTCTATGACCTGTGTGGTGAGGAAACGGCGGTCGTCAACGGCATGGTCGCAGAAGAGCAATTTCACTTCTGCACCCTCTTCGACAACGATTAAGACTCTTCGGTTGATCATCAGGTCAACATCAGAGCGCAGAATATTTATAACCTGTATCACGTTGTCAACACGGACACAGCGTGGAACATAGACCAGCAGTCCGTCTTGTGCCAGCATTGTGTTCAGCGCAGTCACTCCGTCGTCGCTTGTTTTTGCTATACGGGCATAGAATTTCTCGATGAAATGGGGATTTTTTGATGCTTCATCGCGCAGTGAACCAACAATTACACCTTCGGGAAGGTAGTCCTTTCGCTTGCTGCTTGCTTGTTCTTCTCCCTCTGTTTTTTTATAGAAACTGTCGTTGATTACGAAGTAAGGCGACACAGTGAGGTTAGGAACGTCGCAGCGAAAGGCCTGATAAGGATTGACTGGAATATTAAGACGGTTGATGTTCAGCCCGTAATCTTCAGGTGCAAAGAGCGAAGGTACGTCAGTATATCTATACCGTTCCACCTTCTTCGTAGGGAACCCGATGCGGCAGAAGTCGTCGAAGGCTCGCTGACGCACAGCATTCATCACGTCAGCAGAATGCTTTTCTATAGCCCCACGCTGAGCATTGAACAAGTCAATATACTGTTTTTCACTTTGCATCAGCCGTTTCCTCCTTTATCCATTCATATCCCTTCTGCTGTATAGTCTTAGCCAGCTCAGGTCCTGCGGTCTTAACTATTCTTCCCTGATACAGAACATGGACAATGTCGGGGCGTATCATTTCGAGCAGACGGTCGTAGTGTGTAATCACTATCGTAGATGTCTCAGGAGTCTTCAGCTGGTTTACGCCAGCAGCAACAATGCGCATAGCATCAACGTCAAGACCTGAGTCAGTCTCGTCTAATATAGAAAGCGTAGGCTCAAGCATCGCCATCTGGAATATCTCATTACGCTTCTTCTCGCCGCCGCTGAAGCCTTCGTTGACAGAACGATGAGTAAACTTTGAGTCGAGTTCTACTATTTTCTGCTTCTCGCGCATCAGTTTCAAGAACTCGGCAGCCTTCATTTCTGGCAGTCCTTGATATTTTCGTTTCTCGTTGATGGCAGCCTTCAGAAAGTTTGTCATCGACACTCCAGGAATCTCTACAGGATACTGGAATGAAAGGAACAGTCCTTCGTGAGCGCGGTCTTCTGGTTTCATGTCCAGCAGGTTCTTGCCGTTATAGATTGCTTCACCCTCTGTCACTTCATAGAGCGGATTGCCTACGAGTACGGCAGAGAGTGTAGACTTGCCAGAGCCGTTAGGTCCCATGATGGCATGAATCTCTCCGTCGCGAATAGTAAGGTTAATACCTTTCAATATCTCTTTGTCGCCAATGCGAGCATGCAAGTTTCTTACTTCTAACATAGCTTTTAATTATTTGCGTGCAAAGTTACGATTAAACAAACAAAGAACCAAAGAAAAATGGCTGAAAGTCAATTTTTATTTGCTCTTTCCGTTGATAGTTAACAGGCACTCGTTTACTTATCGGCAGACAATTATGCTGGATATAATGTGTTAACTTGTCTACTCGTCTACTTGTCAACTGTCTACTTACAAACTGTAACTTCCAAAATCAGCCCGATTTCTTGACGAAAAAAGTAAAAAATCTTGACAAACGGAATTTTCATTCTAGAGAAGGATTTTCCGTTTGGCACGAGGCGAAATGCTAAAAAGCGTTTAATAGTTAATCAATCGGCTTAAACTATGTAAACGAACATAAGGAATGAAAAAGTGAAAGGTGTCCTTTCGCGATGTCAAACGTGGCATATCGCAGTGCGATATGTGGCATATTGCAGTGCCAAAGGTGCCCTTTCACACTGCGAAAGATGCCCTTTGACTTTTTTAACACTTATGTATTATGAGGCGAAACTTATAATGTCTTGATATTGAATGATTTTCCAAAAACGGCAAGAAAGCGCAAAATACTCGCATATTTTGCAACTTCATTTTTCTCGGTCGCAAAATTTTAAGTTATGGGCGGGGTTAGTTAATCAATTTTTTACCCAACTCGGCTCTGAAAATTGCAGGTTTTTCGCTTGGCAAAGGCAAGAAACGGAAAACTGCTTTCAGATTGTTATAAGTTATAAGTTATGAGTGTTGAGTTATGAGTTATAAGTTATAAGTTATGGGTTATGAGTTATGGGAACGGGAACTTTAACTATTAACTGTGCACTACTAAAGACTATGCACTATGCACTAAATAAAGACTATGCACTAAATTACAGTCTTTCTTTCTCCGAGTTGCCTGCACCTGTTCCCCTATACTTAGAGCGGGTGGTGTTGACCTTATAGCGCAGAGTAAGCATAAACTCGCGAGAGTCGTTCCTGTAAGACTGCTGCAGTTGCATGTTGCCATAATTCATAAACACTTTGCCCTTGCTGCTTTTGAATAAATCTTTGCCGCCAATCATGACAGAAAGCCTGTCGTTGAGCAGCGACTTGGTTACATTGAGGTTAACCGTGCAAACGTTTCTTGCATTATATATATTATCGTAATTGGCTTTAGAATAGAAAGACGTGGTAGTAGAAGCAGTCCATCCATGACCGAAGTTGAACATGCTGGTGAGATAGAGAAAATAAAATGGCTTGTTAAACCTATACGTCTTGTTGTCTATGTCGACGGTCAGCCACTGCTTGTTGAAACCCGCAGCCAGTTGTGGCGACCAGAAGCCGAAGGTAGGAGCAAGTGCAACGATTGTGGAAATCTTTTTCAGCGAAGGGTTGTTGATGTAGGAGAATCGCGTGACAGAGCTGTTTCCTTCTAACTGCTCAGAACTCTTGATGACGGCATCACGGCGGTCGCTGTATTCAACAGACACCTGCATGAACTTCCATATTCCAGCCACCGACACGTTGTGTATATACTCATGTTTCAGGTAGGGGTTGCCCGTTTCCAGCAGGAAGCGGTTGCCATAAGTAACGTTGTTGGTGAGTTGCTGATAGTTTGGGCGGCGGGTCTTTGCTGTATAGGCAACACGCATCATCACATTTCCAATCTGGTTTGCAAGAGAGATGTTAGGAAATATGTTGCTGAAAGAACGGCTCTGCTCGTCAAGATGCTTTCCGTTTTCGTAATAGTCGAAGCTAATCCATTCATAGCGCACACCTGCTGTAAGCATTCCAAGCGGCGTAATGTGAGAATACTCAATGAAAGGAGCAATGTGCGACTCGCTAAGCGTTGAGTAGGAAGTAGGCACATATTGCTCTGGGTTGATGTAGTCGTCGTTGCGCTTAGTGTAGGTATATTCAGCACCAGCCGTCAGATTTCCTCCAAGCAGCGGATGTTCTGCCGTCAGTTTAGAAGCATACAGCCGGCTGCGCTCTATTCCTTCCGTAGTTACAATTCTGCTTTCTTTGCTGTTGCTGTGCTCGTCGTAGGTTCTAAAGTCGTTAACCTTGTTATACAGCACGTCGGTGTTGAAGTCTATTTCGGTTTCGCCTATTTTTCCTTTATAGTAGACATTGAACAGGTGATATGGCTTATTATCTCTTTTCATATTTATGCTGTTTTCGAGTCTGTCGAAATATTCGTTGTTGGCAGTTATGTCACTGTTTATTTTGGAATTGTCGCATTCTCTTAGTTTCCATTTCAGAGTGTAGCGGAATCCGATAGAGTTGTTCTGGTCGAAAGAATAGTTAGTTCCAAGTATGTTGCGTAACTCTTGAGATTCAGACTTACTGTCTTGGAAAAAATGCTGATGCCAAAGCGTGTCGGCATCAACCCATGTGTGTATACTGCTCTTATGATAATTGTTGTAGAGTCCGTAGTAGACAGTTCCGAAAATGTCGAGTTTGCTGTGGCGGTAGTTCCAGTCCACCTGCTCCACAAGGTCGGTGTTCTCTGACTGATTGTAAGATGAACGGACATCAAAGCCGAAGCCTTCGCCTTGAATAGTCTTTGTGTGAATCTTCACAACAGACTTTACCGATGCGTCATACCTTGCGCCAGGACTGGTGATGAGTTCAACGCTCTTGATGTTTTCCGACTTCAACTGGTCGAGTTCGGAATAGTCGTGCACCATTCTTCCGTTGATGTAGATTACTGGTCTGCCTTTTCCGAACACTTCAATCTCGCCTTCCCTCTTTATTATTCCAGGAATGTGAGCCAGCACATCTTCTGCTGTGCCCATCTTGCTGAGCATTGTGTTCTCAACATTTGTAGAGATACCTTCACCCGTAAGTTTGTATGTTGGTCGGTTTCCGCTTACAACCACCTCGTCGAGGGTGTTAACTTCGGGGCGCAATATGATGTCGTCTATATTTTCGCGCAGGTTGTTGACATATACGGTTGCGTATCCCACGCATGAAACCTTAAGCATCTTGTCGGTTTTGTCGGCTGTTATTGAAAATGTTCCGTCGGCTTTTGTTACTGCACCGTCAACGTAAGAACTGTCGGAAGCCGAAAGCAGCACAACATTAGTGAACTCCATCGGCTTGGAGTTCTCGTCTAAAACTCTTCCGCTAATGATTTGTGACTTGGCTGCAATAGTCGTCAGGAGCATTATAGAGGCAAGTAAAAACTTCTTCATATTGATGTTTTTTTTGTTGGTTTATTCTTTTTTCAGGTCTTATTGCGGTTGGATTGCTTCGCTAAATACTTCATAATTAAGGTATTTATTTTGGCAAATATAAAAAGATTATATGAAAATAGAGATTTTATCAATAAAAAAGAATAATTGAAGGGATAAATAAGTGAAAAAGTATTTAATTGCCGATGGAATCGGATTTTTTTTGATGAGTAGAAGATAATTCATCGCTGTTGCCATGTTTTCGCCACAAATGCCGTTTTTCGCCAAATAATCTTTGAAAGTTTTTTGCCTATAAAGTCCGTTTTCGCCAGATTTGGACTAATTTTGCCGAAAAATAAGTAGGAAGATGACTTTGCCTAATATCTATTTTGTTGTTTTTGGAGTGCTTTTTTTGTTAGTTTTAGCATTTGCCATCAGTTTGTTTTATGGCTATATGATAACAAAAAGAGTAATAAGCGACAACTCCCGTTTGAGAGATATCTATGAAGAACAGCGCGAGCAGACCATTGCCCAGCAGGAGGCTTTGAATGTGTTGCGCGACGAAAAGAAAAACTCGGAGAAAGCATTGGAGGAGCTAAAGGAAAGTATTCTTAACAACAGCCAGATTCAGATGTTGCAGCAAAAGACTGGAGGACTGAAGAAACACATTACCGATACGGCTAAAATGAACGACGAAGAACTCATGGCATGGGTTGACCAGCAGATGGACGAGACGGAGATGTTCAGAAAGTCTGACTTAACTCTCAAGGAAATGTCTTCTTCACTCGGCCTGACGCAGCGACGGCTGTCGCAGATTCTGAAAAGCAATAAAGAGTACGGAAGGTTTGCCGACTATCTTACGGCAAAGCGTCTGGTGCTTGTCTGCAAGTTGTTGCATGAGCAGCCCGACTGGACTATTGATGCAATATGCAAGGAGGCAGGATTCTCAAGCCGACGAAACTTTCAGGATTTATTTAAGAATAAACTCGGAGTAACGCCATCACAGTACAGATGGCAGCATGGAATAGGCGGGCAGACGGACGAGGTTAGTCAGTCTTAATCAGTATCTTACGCAGCATCCACGAGTAGATAAGTTCCACTACAAAGATTATTGCGTCTATTATTATAACCATTGACGACATGATGCTCTCGTTGCTTGTTATCTTTGAAATGCAAAAAGCGATAATAGGAAGAATCATCAATAGCACTATTCTGACAACCATTACAAACCCTATTTTCTGCAAAAGTCCCCTGTAAATATACATTATCGAAACGCCTAAAGGAAGGTAGAATAGCGAAAGCGACATTGATACGGCAAGTCCGACGGTATAGGTTATTGAGGGGATGCTCGTCGCCACGCTGCCTGCAATGTTGAGAACGATTATGGCTATCCACAACTTGCTCATTGGTTTTATCTGTGTTTTCATGCCCTTCATCATCGCATAGTACATTATCACAATTCCTACGCAGTTGATAAGCGAGTAGATTACAGGAGAATGTTTGTATGTGTATTGTTCTACGGGGTGCAGTATGCAGATTGCAGCAAGCAGCATGAAGGCAAATCCTGTTTCAATAAGCCATCGTGGTAGTCCGCTTTCAAGCTGGTCGATAGTAAGATTTTTTTGGGAAAAATCAGCCAGTTTGGTCAGTGTCTTAAGATTTTCTTTCTTCATTTTCTTATCGTAGTTCCTTTAACTTGATTAGGTGTGTTCTCAAAAATTGATGTGCAAAGTTATATCTTTTTTGTTAAAAAGGCGCACCGTCGCTATAAAAGTTATTGCATCTATATTGGCATTTTGTCAGTTCTCGCCAAAATTCTTTGTTTTCGCCAAACAACTTTTGCAATAACTTAAGACTAAATGCAGGTTATTAAGGTTAAAATCCTTAACTTTGCCGATGTCTTTGAGTTATATTCCATTGCAAAACAAGTAGTTCGGCAATTATTTATCAGAATATTTCTTTGACAAGTAGCCCTGTATTAATATTAAATATGTAGTCACAGGTTCTGCGCAGCGTTCTGTAATTTGTTTAAAATATAATAGGTAAATTAGTTGTTGATTTTAGCTATTGAGTCACAAGAAAGTTTGCAAGCCAGCTGAGATATATAGTTTTTGGTTGTAGATTTAATAATGTGTTTAGTATTAAAGTTATCTGTGAATTTTATTAAAAATTGAATTTAAGTTGCTGTTCTTACCTTATGGGGAATATTTTAAATAGGTGCTGGCTGCAACTTTTTTATGTGGCGGTAGTCGACGATGATAGAATCGTGTAGAGAATACCCATGATGAGTTAATTATGGAACGAATGGCGGTAATCATTCCGCTGATAAGCGAGAGCAAGAAACATTGTAAACGTTGAAAATTGTATTGAATCTTGAGCACTTAATCTTAATATAGACGTAACAATTCTGTTTCTTGTAGAGAAGGTAGGTGATGGTTATTTTCATAAATTTCTGTCGTCTGCCTTCTTTGTTTTTTAGCAGAATAAGCATTCAGAATACTATTCTATGCCTATGCTTTTCGTTTGTTTTGGCAAATAATTTTGGTTCATCGCCGAATTGCGTTGGCAAGTTTATATAGTAGTATAGAAAAAGCCGCCAATTCATTATCTTTGTGGTTCCCCAACCATATCAGATATGAACGGCAGCTTATTATATCAGGCATACGGTGTTCAGGGCTA
>Ga0256407_10000866_pt1 | contig 68182 bp, 72 predicted proteins | sample RumenRJG_04DNA_FD_193489 | JGI IMG/M metagenome (GOLD analysis project Ga0256407, IMG submission 193489) | Bovine rumen microbial communities from Lethbridge, Alberta, Canada - RJG_04 | ecosystem: Host-associated > Mammals > Digestive system > Stomach > Rumen | place: Canada: Alberta... | reverse complement strand
AGCTCTCGTCGAAAAACTCGCCGTGGCTGACGCCCAAGGCCGCTTTCCGCAGAATGTCGTACCCGATGACAAGATACGGGACGACGTAGAGCGCGCCGAGCATCCATCCCCCGACGGGTACGAACTCCAGCGCGACCAGCAGCGCCGCCGCTATGAAAATCCGCACCACCATGATCTTTTGTTTTTCCGTCATAACGCCATCCCTTTCTTATAGCGTGGAGAGTTAAGAGTTGAGAGTTGAGAGTGAAGCGATTCCGTTTTTTATCTTCACTCTTCACTCTCAAATGAAAACTTCGCAGTCCGGCTCGACCTTCTTGCAGGCCTCGCGGACCTTCGGCATGACTACGGCGGGATCGGCGCCCTCGGCGAACTCGACGGTCATCTTCTGCGCCATGAACCCGACGGCGGCCTTCTCGACGCCCTCGATCTTCTCGGCAGCCTCCTCCATCTTCAGCCCGCAAGCCGCGCAATCCACTTCAATCTTGTACTTCTTCTTCATGGGAAATCCCTCCTGTGATTTTTTAATTTGATTACATGAACATTTAATCATATATTGAATAAAAAAGCAAGAGGTTTTGTGAAAAATTTTTTATTTTTTTCACCGACTGCCGAATCGCGCACTTTAGAAGGAAACGGATCCATAGCCGGCGAAAAATAGAAGGACCATGATATAATGAAGATGATATAATAAGGAAAGGATCAACAAAAAGGGGGGCTACCGTATGAAAAACATCACCCTGGGCAGGACGGGAATCGTCGCGCCGCAGAACGGTTTCGGAGCGCTGCCCGTCCAGCGCGTGACGCAGGCGGAGGCAGTGAAGCTGCTCCGCGCCGCTTACGAGGGCGGCATGACCTATTTCGACACGGCGCGGGCCTACAGCGACAGCGAAGAGAAATTGGGCGCGGCCTTCGGCGACGGCATCCGCGACAAGATTTTCATCGCCACGAAAACCCACGCGCTGACGCCCGAGGGCTTTTGGAAAGACCTCGAAACGTCCCTGAAGAACCTGCGCACAGACCATATCGACCTCTACCAGTTCCACTGCGTGAACCAATGCTGGGCGCCAGGGGACGGCTCCGGCATGTACGAGTGCATGACCGAGGCGAAGAAGCAGGGGAAGATCCTCCACATCGGCGTCACCGCCCACAAGCTGCAGGTGGCTTTCGACTGCGTGGCGTCGGGTCTTTACGAGACGATGCAGTTCCCCTTCAGTTACCTTTCGTCGGACAAGGAAAAGGCGCTGGTCAAAGCCTGCGCCGACGCGCATATGGGCTTCATCGCCATGAAAGGACTGGCGGGCGGCCTCATCACGAACTCCCGGGCCGCGATGGCCTTCATGTCGCAGTACGACAACGTGATGCCGATCTGGGGCGTGCAGCGGGAGACCGAGCTGGCCGAGTGGCTTTCCTATATGAAGGACACGCCGGAAATGACGCCGGAGATCGAGGCGTTCATCGCGAAGGAGCGGAAAGAGCTGACCGGGGAATTCTGCCGCGGCTGCGGCTACTGCATGCCGTGCCCGGCGGGCATCATGATCAACCAATGCGCACGCATGTCGCTGATGCTCCGCCGCGCCCCGTCGAAGGCATGGCTGACGCCGGAAATGCAGGCGGAAATGAAAAAGATCGAGGGCTGCCTGAACTGCCGCCAGTGCACGACGAAATGCCCGTACGAGCTGAACACGCCGGAGCTCCTGCGCAAGAATTACGAGGACTACAAGCGGGTATTGGCGGGCGAAGTCGCCGTATAAGGAGGAGCCATGGAGCTTCATCAACTTTCGTATTTCCTCACCTGCGCGCGCTGCGGCTCGCTGACCGCTGCGGCGGAGGAGCTTTACACCACCCAGCCCCACGTCAGCATGGTGATCCGCGATTTGGAAAAGGAGCTGGGGACCAAGCTCTTCAAACGCCGCTCGAACGGCGTGGAACTGACCGAGGCCGGGGAGCGGGCTTACGGCTACGCGCTGCGCGCCCTCCGAAACGCCGAGATGTTCGCCACCATCAGCCGGGAGCAGCGGGAGCACACGCTGCGCGTGGCGACGAACAACAGCAGCAACATGGCGGTGATGCTGACCGCGTTTTACAACGAGTTCACGGACGACGGAAAAAAGCCGGAGCTGTATCTGCGGTTTACCGAATGCGGCACCGAGAAGATGATCTCGCTGCTTTCGGCCCATGAGTACGACCTGGGCTTCCTGTTCGTGCCGGACACGAAGCGCTCGGCGCTCAATTATCTGCTCGACCGCCATCAGCTCGCTTTCACGCCGCTCCTGGACACCGACCTCGTGCTTTACGTCGGGAAGAATCACCCGCTGGAGGGGCGCTCGTCGGTGACGGCGGAGGAAGTCGCCGCCCTTTCCTTCATCCAGCTGGAAGACGATTTTTTCACCATCGAGGACCTATTGGCGGGCGATCCGACGTTCCGCAGGAAGCGGCTTGAAATCCGGCACGTGGTCCGGACGAACAGCGACCACATGATGATCCGCATGCTGAACAGGACCAAGCTCTGCAATCTCAGCAGCTATTGGCTGAAAGACGTCTACCGCCAATACGATTTTCGCCGGATTCCCATCGAAGGCATGGAAAAGCGCATCGCGTTCGGCTACCTGTCGCGAAAGGGCGAACCGCTGCACGAAGACTCCGTCACTTTCCTGAAGTTCATGCGCCGCGCCCTGGAACTGGACGCCGACGGGTGAATCACAGGCGGGCTTCGCCTACGCTTCTGGTATAAGGTTTCGTTATATCTCCTCATAAAAAACGTGAAATATCGGAAATACGCCCTCTTTGCTATACTAAACCTGAAAGCAAGGAGGGCGTTCTTCATGAATTTCTCAAACCGAACCGGTGAAGAAAAACAGAACACGAAGGAATCGTTCCGCACGGGCGAGGTGCTGATGGACAGCGGCTCGATCCATCGGACGCTCTTGACGTACGCGCTGCCGGTGCTGCTCATGCAGCTTTTGCAGCAGCTTTACAATATCGCGGACTGCGCCGTCATCGGGCGGCTCTGCGGCGGCTTCGGGCTGGCAGCGGTGGGCGTCGCCGGGCTCGTACTGGCCGTGCATATCAATTTCTTCATCGGCTTTTCCGTGGGCGTGACCTCCGCCGTGTCGCGGCTGTTCGGCGCGCGGGATTTCGGCAAGCTGCGCGCGATGATCGCCACCTCCGTCTGGCTGGCAGCGGGCGCAGGATTGCTCCTGACGATTCTCGGGGAACGGCTGGGGCAAAATTACCTGGCTTGGCTCGCATGCCCCGCCGAGGCCATGGGCGACGCGCTGCTCTACCTTCGCATCTGCCTTCTCGGCCTTGTGCCGCAGCTCGTCTATAACGTCGCCAACGGCGTCTTCCGCGCCCTCGGCAACACGAAAACGCCCCTCCTCTGGCTCGCCGCCGCCGCCGTATTGAACATCGCCCTCGACCTGCTGTTCGTCGGCGTTTGGGACTTCGGCTTCGCAGGCGCGGCCTGGGCCACGCTGGCGGCGCAGTGGGCGCTGGGGATCGGCATGATCTGGCGGCTCACGCGCCTCGACGAACGGTTCCGTTTCTCCTTCGACGCGCCGCTCCTTTCCGCCCGGGAGCTTTTCTCGCTGCTGCGACTCGGCATCCCGTCGGGCATGCAGGCGGCCTTCATGAGCCTGTCGTCGCTCCTGATCCAAATCAGCATCGACTCCTTCGGCCCCGCGGCCATGGCGGGCATGGTGGTCTATGCGAAAATCGAGGGCTTCATGTATTACCCGGCCTTTGCTTACGGCATGGCGCTGACCGGCTTCATCGGACAGAACCTCGGCGCGGGGCGTCTCGACCGCGTGGAAGAGGCGATGGCCGTCAGCCGCCGCACGGCGATTCGCGCGACGCTGGTCATCAGCGGGGCGTTGATGTTGGCGGCGGAACCTTTAGTGGGCTTTTTCACCGAAGACGCGGCGACGCTGACAAACGGACTGGCCGCCATCTATTGGAATTTCCCCTTCTATTTCCTCTACTCGCTGAACCAGGTCTATATCGGCGGACTGAAGGGCCTCGGCGAGACGGGTATCCCGATGCTCTCCGCCCTCGCCGCCTACGCGCTGTTCCGCGTGATATGGTGCGAGGCGCTGCTGCCCTATTGGCACGACATGGCGGTCATCTATACCGCCTATGACGTCAGCTTCCTCGTCTCGCTCCTGATCCTCGTCCCCGCTTACCGCCACATCCTGCGGCGCGTCGCCCATCCGGCAGCGCACGACACGGCAATCGCGGCGTAATCTTCCGTATATGAAAACTCCCATCCGTTTTGGATGGGAGTTTTTGCGCGGCCGCGAAAATGTAAGATTCAATCCCCTTATGGGTTGGTCAGCGCCTCTCGGCAAAATGCCGTCCGTTCCTCCGGCGTCATGGTCATGTAATCCCTGGAAAGCGCGCTGAGCCACGAGCCGTAAACGGGATTGGGGAACATGACGTACAGCGTCCCGAAATCGCTTTGGGCGGCGTCGATGATCGCCTCCCGTTCCGCGAGGTTCTTGCCCTTCGTGCGAAGGGGCAAATCCCCGACGTTGTCGCCCATATAGACGATGACGTCATAGTTCGCGGTGATGCTGTCGAATCGCGGCTGCTTGTCGCTGGCCTTCGTGTCGTCCATCATCAGCAGATGCTCCCGGTCCACGGAGGGGAACTGCAGCGCCTTGAGATTCTCCACCGTGGCGTCGTAATTCACCACGCTGTAGCGGTTCGTGACGTAAAAAATCTCGACGCCGCGCCGATGCACCTCCGCGAGGAATTCCGCCGCGCCCGGCATTGCTTCCGCCTTGCCCTCGTGGACGGTATTCCGCCACCAAAGGCTCGTGAAGCCGCCGTTCCCGTCGGCGACAGACTTCGCCATCGCGCGGGCGCTGGTCACCACCGTCTCGTCGCAGTCCAGCACGATGGCCGGCGGTTTCCCGCCGCGCGCCGAAGGATTCGCCAGCGCGCGGTCCACCGCCGCCAGCGCTATGTTGTACCCCTGATAGCAGAGCGCGCGGTACTCCGCAGCCGTTTTCATCCAAAGCAGCGAAGCAATCTGCGCGTTGGCAAGCTGCCGCGCCGAAATCCGGGCCTGCACCTCCTCGGACAGCGCCGCCTCCGCCGGCGTTCCCGCGAAGCAGAAAAACGCCGCGCACCCTGCCAAAAGCCACTTCTTCCAAGTCTTCATCATTTCACGTCCTTTGCATAGTATAAAAACGCACTATGGATAACGGCTTCATTATAGCATGAAACAAGGCGCCAAAAAAGCCTTTGCCGGGACTGCCCCGCGAAAAAGGGAAGCCGTCATGTTCCATACAGAATCCTCATTGACACTGCCGTATCGCCGTCATATTATAATAATGCGGCGAAAACGGAGTTCGCCGACATAAAGGGACGCAAGAAAGGAGCAAAAACTATGTTTCATTTTGCCCACAACAATCTCAACGTGCTGGATTTGGACCGCAGCATGAAATTCTATGAGAAAGCCCTGGGGCTGAAAGAAGTCCGCCGTATCAACGGCGAGGGTTTCATCATCGTCTATTTGGGCGACGCCCACAAAAGCAAGCATCTTTTAGAGCTGACCTGGCTGAAAGACCGGAAAGAGCCGTATAACTTAGGGGATAACGAATTCCATCTGGCGTTCACGGCAGACGACTTTGACGCCGCCCATGAAAAGCACAAGCAAATGGGCTGCATCTGCTACGAGAATCCGGGGATGGGGATTTACTTCATTTCCGATCCGGACGGCTATTGGCTGGAAGTCCTGCCGCAGTGACGCCAAAGTCTCGCCCCGCGGAAACGCCCGATAAAAAAGGAAGAGCGCATAGAAAAGCACTGTCGATGCATTACGCCTTCGGCAGTGCTTTTTACTATAGCGAATTTCCTGCAACCAATATCCTCCGCGATTACTTTTTCGCGCGCACACAGAGCCAGCGTCCCGCATCGCCCATGACGGATTTCTGGTCCGTGCGCACGTCCCGGAAGCCCGCTTTTTCCAGCGCGCAGACCAGATTGTCCCGGGATACCAGCTTCATGCCGTCGATGATGCGCGTCCATTTCTCGTCCGACGGGCAGGAGCCGTCGGCTTCGCAGACGATCAGGAACTCTCCTCCGGGCTTCAGGATGCGATGAACCCCCGGAAAGGAATTCTCCGGCCAGAAATAGATGGTCTCAAAGGCCGTGGCCGCGTCGAAAGATTCGTCGGGAAAAGGCAGCGCAGCCACGTTCCCCTCCACGATCCGGCAGCGCCCTTCGCGGATCGCCGCGGCGTTCTTCTTTTTCGACGCCGTCACGCTGACCGGCGAATAGTCGAGCCCCGTCACGCGTCCCTCGGGGCACGCATCGAGCATGGCCGATATGTTGCTGCCGCCGCCGCACCCCAGGTCGATCACTTCGGCGTCCGGCGCCAGGGCCAGATGCGAAAGCCCCCATTTGGAAACCGGCCCGTGAGATGCGTTCATCATGCTCACGATCCATCGCCCGATCCGGCCTTCCGGCTTTGCGCAATTCTGGAAAATACGGTGCAAAAGGTTTTGAAAAAAAGATCGTTTCAATGTCATTCCTCTTTTCTTGAAAATAATTCTCATAAATAATAAGAAACATTTTCACTTTTGTCAAGCGCTCAATTTCCTTTCCTTGCGAAAAATGATTTGGCAAATTTTTTTGGTAAGAAAATCGGAATATCAGAAAATCAGAAAATCAGGAAATCTGATTTCCTGATTCCAATTTTTTCATCCCAGCGCGGTATCGAGAGCCATCATGACGGTGAAGCCGACGGCGAAACAGACGACGCCGATATTGGAGTGTTCCCCGGCGGACATTTCCGGGATTAGCTCCTCCACCACCACATAGATCATGGCCCCCGCGGCAAAGCTGAGAAAATAGGGCAACGCGGGCACGATCAGCCCAGAGGCCAGAATCGTGAGGAAACCGCCGACGGGCTCCACGACGCCGGACAGTACGCCGCCCATGAACGCGCATGGGCGGCTTTTTCCGTTGGCGTAAAGCGGCATGGAAATAATCGCGCCCTCGGGAAAGTTTTGGATGGCGATGCCGAGGGAGAGCGCCAACGCGCCGCCAATCGTGACCTCGGACGCGCCCTCGGCGAGTCCCGCCAGCATGACGCCCACCGCCATGCCCTCGGGGATATTGTGGAGCGTCACGGCCAGCACCATCATCGTCGTGCGGGAAAGGCGGGCCGGGATTCCCTCCGCTTTTTCCGCGTCCATGTGCAGATGCGGGATGATGCGGTCGAGCAGCAAAAGAAACAGCGTGCCGATCCAAAAGCCGCCCACGGCGGGCAGGAACGCGAATCTCCCCATGGGCGCGCACATATCCATCGCGGGGATGAGCAGGCTCCAGACCGACGCCGCCACCATCACGCCGGACGCGAATCCGGTCAGCGCCTTTTGCGTGCCGGGTGAAAGCGCCCGCCGCGAAAGGAACACGCAGGCCGCGCCCAGGCACGTTCCTATAAAAGGAATCAGCAGAGAAAGAATTATCTCGGGACGAAACACGTCAAACACCTCCTTTACCGTCTTCAGCGAATCCCAAAGGGTTAATGCTTCCTGCTGCATCCATCATAGCATAATTGGAAAAAATTCTCAAAAGGTATTGAAAAACATTTTCATTTATGTTATGATTTCGTCATCACAGGAGGTGAGCCGATGACGACAGCGGATTTCGAGGAACTGCTCGCTCGTCAGTGCGCCCCGACGTTTATCGGTCTGAAGGCGGCAAGTCTCGTCGCTTTTCAAAAGGACCAATTCGACGATTTCGACGCGCAGCTTGCCGACTATGAGCCCTGCTTCGCCTGTCACGGCGTCCTGATGCTTCGCCTGCTGGACGAGGAAAGCCGCGCGCTCGTGCTCTTTTACCGGGCCGACGTCCTGGACGGCATCCTTCGGCAACGGGACGCGCAGACGCTTCTCAGGCGATACGGTTATCGTCCGTCGGATTCGCTTTCGACGATGCTCGGACGGCTTCGTCGGCGCATACAGCTCTATGCCGGCGCAGGCAAAGACTTTCCCCATGAGATCGGCCTCTTTCTCGGCTACCCCCCGCATGACGTCAGAGGCTTCATCGAACACAAGGGACGCGGCTTTCTCTGCTGCGGGCTCTGGAAGGTCTATGCCGACGCCGATACGTCGATGACGCTTTTCAAGCGCTATGCCGACTGCACCGCGCGCTTCTGCACGCGGCTCGCCAGCGGCGTCCCGATGGCCGAGATCCTGGAAGCTGTTTAGTTTCGTCGTGTCCGTCATCCCCCCGACGATGCGGCGAAGCTGCGGCAAGGGGCATCACACAGAAAGGAGCACGGTATGAAGAAGATTGCGGTAGTCTATTGGAGCGGAGGTGGAAACACGGAAGCCATGGCGAAGGCCGCCGTCGAAGGCGCGCGAAAGGCCGGCGGCGACGCGGCGCTTTTTCGGGTGGACGCGTTTTCCGCACAGGATATGAAAGACTACGACGGATTCCTCTTCGGCTGCCCCGCGATGGGCGCCGAAGTGCTTGAAGAAGCGGAGTTCGAGCCGTTCTTTCAGGAAGCTGAAACGAAGATTTCCGGCGTTCCCGTCGGACTCTTCGGCTCCTACGGCTGGGGCGGTGGCGAATGGATGCGCCAATGGGAAGCGCGGGTCAAAGACGACGGCGCGCGGCTCATAGGCCAAGGCCTTGCCGTCGAGAATGCCCCCGACGACAAAGGACTTGCCGAATGCGCGGCGCTTGGCGAAGCCCTCGTCAAAGCGCTTGCGTGAATTTTTTGTTTAACCTCTCATTTTTCTCTCCCATAAGCAGAACGCCCGAAGTCTTTCACCAAAGGCTTACGGGCGTTTCTGTATTCTAAATGTGTATCGTCATCCGTCGAATTCATCTTGACAATGAGAATTATATACGATATTATACAGGTAATGATTTTCATTTCATAAAACACAGGGGGAATGAATAATGTTTTCAAGAAGCGATTTTTGGATTGGAATGGCTGTGGGCGTCGTCGCCGGGGTTTTCGGCTACCGCTATATGCAGGAGCGCGAGCAGCAGATGATGGCGCTGGCGGGCGGCGCGCCGGCCGGGCAGGTGCCGCTGGCGGAGCTGGAGCGGCAGAAGGAAGAGCTTGAAGATATGATCGCGGCGCAAAAAGCGCAGGAGAACTAAGTCGTAAAAAGAAGGAGACTGCCTTTTGCCGGGCAGTCTCCTTCTTTGTTTGGGAGGCGTTTCAATGACGCAAATGTCACTTGGGCTGCCCCTGATGGGCGCGACGGCGGGGACGCTCCTTTCGCTGGCGCTGCCGTCGAAACGGGGGCATATCGTCTGCGGAATGGCGTGGGCCGGGCTTTCGGCGCTCCACGCGTGGCAGTACCGCAAGAAATTGGCGCAAGACATTAAAAAGAACGGCAGGTTTTTGGTTATGACGAATTTTCCGCAATCGAAGCTGGATTTTTTCATCCGCGCGGTGGAGATTGCCTCGTACATTCCCGGCCGGGCGCGGCTCTATGCCCGTCCCCTCGTGGGCAACGAAGCGCTGGCCGCCCAGGTGAAAAAGGAGCTTTCCCGCGCGGCGGGCATGAAAAGCGTCCGCACGAACACGACGACAGGCTCGATCCTCATCGAATACGACCCGGAAACGCTCCGGAAAGATCCGGATCTGGCGCGGATGGAAGAGTATATCCGAACGCACGTAAAGAAAAGATAGAGTGAAGAGTTAAGAGTGGAGAGTTAAGATGAACTACTCGATATTTCCACTCTTCACTCTCCACACTCCACTCTAAAAAGGCTTGTATCGGAAAAGCAACTCCTATGAACAATATGCACGTTACGGAAAGGGATGAAACTATTATGTCCTATATGTCCGGCATGATGATGGGGCTGGCCTTCGGGCAGGGCGTCCGGCGGCTGCTGACGGGATGCGCAAAAAAGTGCACCGCGCCGGCATTCGCGCTGGCGCGGGCCATTCCGGGGCGGCGGCGCTACTATGCGAAAGCGCTGATTGGAAACGACGCGCTGGCGGCAGAGATTGAAAAGGCACTGTCCAAGCTTGCCTGCATCGACGAGGTGAAAGCGAATCCCGTATCGGGAAGCCTGCTGCTCGTCTATCACGGCGACGAGGCGCAGATCGACGCCGTGGCCGGGAGGCTGGCGAGCCGCGTTTTCTCCGTCCCCGCACAGACAAAGAGCGCGGACGCGCCGACGCCCTTCGAGGAAGCCGCCGACGGACTCGCCTCCTTCGGGCAGCGTCTCCACGGCACGTTTGCCTCCATCAACCGCCACATGAAAATCGTGACCCGCGGCTGGTTCGATTTGCCGTCGCTGCTCTCTCTCGTCTTCACCGTCCGCGGCCTGCAGAAAATCCTGCTGACGAAACAGCTCCCCACCGGGCCGCAGCTCATTTGGTGGGCGTTCTCGCTGCTGAGAGGATGGCGAATCGCATGAGCTATCGCCTTGTCACCGTCCCGCTCCTTTCGGAGCTTTCTCATGAAGCGCGCATCCTTGCTGGGGCGCGCCTTCGCGCCGCGCGGGGCGTCGTCTCCGTGGCGGCGGACGGCAAAGCGCTACGCATCTGGCACACGGGCGCACGGCTCTCGCCCGCGGCGGTCCGGCTCGTCCGGCACATCCGGGAGGAATCCGAGGCGCGGGTGGCCGAGCCGACGATGGCCGACTACCGCCGGGACGCCCTGATTTCCGTCGGCGTATTCGCCGCGATGAAGCTCCTTGAAAAGAACGCGCCCGCCGCCTACGCGGGGCTTCGCGTCATCCGAAGCCTGCTCGTCCTCGGCATGGCGAGGAACCTCTTTGAGAGCGGCTATGGCGGCCTGATCCGCGACCGCCGCCCGAACGCCGACACGCTGACCGCCACGGCAGTGGCCGCGTCGGTGCTGTCCGGCCGTCCCGAGTCGAGCCTGACGCTCCTGACGCTGTCGAACGTCGCCGAAATGCTGACGAGCTACGCCGCGGAACGGGCGCGCCGCCAAATCTCCGGGCTCTTGAACCTGAACCAGCGCTATGTGTGGCTCGTGGAGGGCGGCGTGGAAAGAAAAGTCCCGGTGGAAACTCTCGCAGCGGGAGACATGATCGCCGCCCACGCCGGGGAAATGATCTGCATCGACGGGCGCGTCCTGGCCGGCTCCGCCGCCGTCAACCAATCGTCGATCACCGGCGAATCGAATCCCGCCATGAAGCAGGAAAAATCCCGAGTGTACGCGGGCAGCGTCGTCGAGGCTGGAGAGCTCACCATCCTCGTCGAGAAGACCGGGCAGGACACTTCCCTCGCCCACATCGTGCATCTCGTCGAGGAAGCGCAGGCCCAGCGCGCGCCCGTACAAAACTTCGCCGACCAGATGGCGAACCTGCTGGTGCCGGTGTCGCTCCTCGGCGCCTTCGTCGTTTACGGCGCGACGCGGGACTGGCAGCGGGTGCTGAATCTCCTTTTCATCGACTTTTCCTGCGGACTGAAGCTTTCCACCGCCACGGCGATTTCCGCCGCCATTGCCGCCGCCGCGAAGAAGGGAATCCTCGTCAAGGGCGGCAACTATATCGAGGCGCTGGCGGAGGCCGACACCGTGGTCCTCGACAAGACCGGGACACTGACCATCGGTGTGCCGCAGATTTCCTACATCCGCACCGTCGAGGGCGTCAGCGAAAAGGAAACGGTCCTCCTCGCCGCGTCGGCGGAAATGCACTCCGTCCATCCGCTGGCGGTGGCCATCCAAAAATACGTGCGCGAACAGGAATGGGAAGTGCCGCAGCACAAAAGCTCCACCACCGTCGTCGCCCGCGGCATGAAAGCCGTCGTGCCGGACTTCGGGAAATGCAGGGGCGGCTCCGTCCTGGTCGGCAGCCGGAAATTCATGGAGGAGTCGAAGGTCAAAAACCTCGACGCCATCGAGATTGAGGAAACCGCGCCGAACCGCATCTACGTCGCGCGTGACAAGAAGCTCCTGGGCGTCATCGGCATCCACGACCCCATCCGTCCGAAGATGAAAAAGACTCTGAACCAAATGCGCCGTTACGGCATCGACGAGATCGTAATGCTGACCGGGGACTCGAAGGAGGTCGCCGCCGAGGTCGCGCAGGATATGGACATCGACGCATTCCATGCCGAAGTGTTGCCGGAGGACAAGGCAAATTATGTGCAAAAGCTCAAGGAGCGCGGCTGCATCATGATGGTCGGCGACGGCATCAACGATGCGCCCGCCCTCGCCTTCGCAGACGTGGGCGTCAGCCTCGGCGGACAGCAGACCGACATCGCCGCCGAATCGTCGGCGGTCACCATCCGGTCCGAAGACCCCGAGGGCCTGATGACCGCCCTGACCATCGGCCGGCGCACCATGCGGCTGATCCGCCAGAACTTCGTGGCCACCATCGCGGTGAACTCCGCGGCCATGCTGCTCGGCGCACTGGGCCGGATCAACCCGCTCTGGGCGGCGATCATCCACAATACGGCCACGCTGGCCGTCGTGCTGAACAGCGCGCGAATCTTGGGCAGCGGGAAGCGAAGATTCCTGCCGCCTGCGGGATAAAACCGTATCGACAAAACGAAGCCCGGAGGGACGATTTCCCTCCGGGCTTTTGTCATTGTTCTCTCAGCCAACGTCTCAAAAGAAAAGCGCAAAAATACGGAATAGTGGCGATGCGTTTTTCCAGACCAAGGTTCCCTGCGCAAAGCTTGACGCCCCTTTTTATATCTGGATAGCTGTCGCTCTCAATCATGGTTTTCAAGGATTTTGCCTGTCGGTTTTGCGCTTTGACCTCGATAGGAATCAACTCGTCCGCCGTCCTGACCAGAAAATCCATTTCCAGGGTCGCGTTTGGACGTTTGTAGTAATACAGCGGATAACCGCTTTTCGCCAGCGCCTCGCCGACGAAATTCTCATACAGCGCCCCCTTGTAAACGCCCAAATTGCGATTCGCCCGAAGATTCTCCTGCGCATCTTCGTCCAACGACGCCACCAATAGCCCCGTATCTCGAAAATACAGCTTGTAGCTTTTATCCTCGGCGTTGCCCTTCAGCGGAAGCTCCGGAAACCGCAGGCATCGACAAACGCTCAGTATCCCCGCTTCGACCAACCATTCGATGCAGCCCCAATAATCCTTACTTCTCGCCCCGTGAGCCACCTTGCCAATTTGAAATTTCTTGTTTTCTTTTGCCAACTGAGACGGCACGCTGCGAAAGACGTTCAACACACGCGTCTGGTCCAACCCCGTCAAATATTTCCTCATATCCTCCTCGTAGTCGCGAAGGAGCTGCCGCTGTAACCTCAGAGAAGCCTCGAAGCTGCCGCGTTCGATATAGCCCCGGACCACGGCGGGCATTCCACCCAATATACAGTAATCAAGGAACAACTCGGCGTACAACTTCATTTCCAGCGTGTTGAAGGGCTCCGCGTCAATCATGTGTGCCAGCATGCTTTCAACATGCGCCGCCTCATAACCCTTCGCCCACAAAAACTCCTCGAAGTCCATCGAGTACATATCGTAATCTTCTTTGTATCCTACGCTGTTGCTTTCAATTTCCCGATAGCTGATACCCAAAAGGGAACCGCTGGCAATCACATCAAAACGACCGTCCTGCCGAAAAAATTTCAGCGTCGTAGCAATATCGGGGCAGGCTTGTATTTCATCGAAAAAAAGCAGAGTTTTCCCCGGCAGGAAACGACGCCGAGGGTCAATACGTGAAAGATTCAACAGCACCGCGTCCGCACTCGGCCCGTCAGCCAAGATTTGCCTGTATGCGGGACGTTCCACAAAATTGATTTCCACAACATTTTCGTAATGCGTTTTCGCAAAACGTCGAATAGTTTCCGTCTTGCCTACTTGCCTGGGGCCTCGCACAATAACAGGGTTATGGTCGGGACGCGATTTCCAATCGTCGAGCCACTGATCGGCCTTCCTTTTCAGATACATGCCTCCCACTCCAATCACATTTTTATGAGCGACTTTTTATTCATATTATACATTTTTATGAATGACTTTTCAATGAAATTTGCATTTTTCATAGCGTTATTCTGGCCGTCGTGCTGAACAGCGCGCGGATCTTGGGCAGCGGGAAGCGAAGATTCCTGCCGCCCGCGGGATAAAACCGTATCGACAAAACGAAGCCCGGAGGGACGATTTCCCTCCGGGCTTTTCCTTGCTATCCGCCGCGCGGTATGATATGCTGAATTCAGCGAGTTCGCTCAAAAAAGGAGGTTGCGTATGAAAAAGAAAACGATTTGCGCGCTGGCGCTCTGCGCAGCGCTGTCCACTGGGGTTACGCCCATCCCGCAGTTCGACGCGCCCGCCGCGCTGGCGGCGGAGGCTTACGCCGACGCGTCGCTCCAATATCTGCCGCTGATGAAGCGCACGCGCTATTTCGCGGACGGCGACCAGTCCGGACCGCTGTTTGTCTCGCACTGGACCAGCGTCGATTTCACCGGCCGCGCCGGCATCTATGGCGATATCGCCACGGCTCTCGCCGAAAACACCAGGAAGGAAATGGTGAACGCCGATGCCGCCCGCGCCGAGATGACCTCCGACGCGGCGCAGGAACGGGCCTCGCGCAAAGCGGACGGCGGAACTTTTTACGGGCCATTCGAGCGCACACGGGATATCTTCGTCCGCCGCGCCGACTCGCGCGTCGTCAGCCTGCTGGAATTGGGCTCGTCCTACACGGGCGGCGTGCATGGCTCCTACGGTTCAGGCGGCACGAACTTCGACGCCCGGACGGGAAAACATCTCGCCCTTTCCGACGTCTGCCCGGATAAGGAGGGACTGATCGCGGCAATCATCGCCCAGATGGGCTTCGATTACCCGGACGCTTCCTTCATGCAAAACGGCAGCACGCTGATGCAGGACATGGTGCGCCAGATGGTGACGGACGGCTCAATTCCCTGGACGCTGGATGCGCGCGGCGTTTCGTTCTATTTCAATCCGTACCTGATCGCCTCCTACGCCGAGGGCATTTTCACCACGACGATCCTCTTTTCCGAGCACCCGGAACTTTTCGCGGAGGACTACGGCGCAGGCCCCGCGAATTATGCGATGGAGCTGCAGCCGTATCTTGTCACGCGGCTCTCGGACAGCCCGCGCGACCATCGGCTTATGGTCAGCGGCCGCGTCAACGAACTCGTGATCTCCTTCGGCGGCGTGAATCTCAGCGACCCCGTCGCCGTCAAGGATATCCATCCCGTCGTAGTCGGCCTTGAGGACGGGCGGCACTACCTCTATGTGGACTGCCTGCAGGAGGAGGGAAACGTCCGCATGATCCGCGTCTATGACCTGAACCGCCCGGAGCTTGACTGCATCGGCGTCCAGCCCCTGACGCTGCTGGCCTCCCCCACGGACCGCGGCGACGACAAAGAGTGGTATGTGATGACGGACCCGATGGATTTCCCGGCGACCTCCATGGAACAGGGTGGCATACACCCGGCGGGAACGCGGCTCCGCTGCCGCGTCGGCTCCGACGGACGCATCGAGGTCATCGGCGCGGAAAGCGCGCAGGGATAATACAGGAAACGCAGATCAATCGCCCGGCGGAAATTCCCGTCGGGCGTTTTCCGTTTCTTGCCCTCCGCAAATACCTATCATATAATAAGAGGAAACGACGAATAAGTCAGTTCGAGGCCATGCCGAGGGATTTTTTCGTCAGGCAAGGAAGAGGTCGCGAAGGCGTAGCATCGCTACGTCGAGCGGCATCTGACGCAGCATGGCGGAAAAAGAACCGGCATGGGCTGAAGGGACTTGTTCGGCGTTTCCTAAAGGAAGAAAACATCGCAGGAGGGGCGACATGAGCGAAGACATCCTTTCGGGACTGAACGAGAAACAGCGTGAGGCCGTGCTGGCCACCGAGGGTGCGGTGCGCGTCGTCGCGGGCGCCGGCTCCGGCAAGACGCGGGTCATCAGCCGCCGCTTCGCCTATCTGGTCACGGAGCTTGGCGTCTTGCCCCGCCATATCCTCTGCGCCACCTTCACCAACAAGGCCGCCGGCGTCATGCGCGCCCGCATCCGCCGTCTGATCGGCGACGACGACACGGGCTACATCTCCACCTTTCACGGCTTCTGCGTCTCGGTGCTGAAGGAGGACAGCCACGCGGTCAGCTATCCGAAAAGCTTCCTCGTCGTGGACAACGCCGACATCGACGCGATGCTGGCGCGGGTTTACGAGGAGCGCGGCCTGACCCTGCGCCACCGGACCTTTTCCGACGCCCGGGACATGATCGAGATCCAAAAAACCTTCCAACAGCCCGACTATTACAAAGACCTGATCGCGATGCCCCTCGAGGCCCTGCGGGAAAAATACATGGCGGCCCAGGACGCCGACGAGATCATTTTCCTCGGCTACCTTTGGCAGGAGAAAAAATGCTTCGCCCTCGACTACAACGACCTGATCGTCTTCACGCTGCACATCTTCGAGGAAAACGAGGCCATCCGGCAGAAATGGCAGGAACGCCTCGAATACGTCATGGTTGACGAATTCCAGGACATCGACGACCTGCAGTACCGGCTGCTGAAGGCCCTCGTCGCCCACCACGGAAACCTCTTCGTCGTCGGCGACCCCGACCAGACCATTTACACATGGCGCGGCGCCAACGGCCGCTTCCTGCTGGACTTCGCCGAGCATTTCCCCGGCGCGAAAACCGTCCTGATGATGCAAAACTACCGCTCCACGCCGGAAATCCTGTCGGCGGTCAACTCCCTGATTGCGAAGAACCGCGACCGCATCAGGAAGGATTTGCTGCCCGTCCGCGAAAACGGCGCCGTCCCCGTCTGCCATCACGGGCCGGACGCCAGGGAGGAAGCCCGCTGGATCGCCGCCAAAATCGCAGAACTGACGTCGGCGGGCACGAAGCCCTCCGACGTCGCGGTGCTGTACCGCGCCCACTATGTAACCCGCGCCCTGGAGGAAGCGCTGATCGATGCGAAGATTCCCTACGTCATCTACAGCGGCACGCCCTTCTTCGGGCGGCGCGAAATCAAGGACGCCCTCTCCTACCTCCGCATGGCCGTTTACAAGGACGACCTCTCCTTCCGCCGCGTGGCGAACCTGCCGAAGCGGAACTTAGGCCGGCGCCGCATGGCGTTCTTAGAGGAAACCGCGGAAAAAGAGAACTGCACGCTCTACCAGGCGCTCCAGAAGAATCTCGACGACGACCTCTTCAAACGCACAAAAGCGAGGGAATTCGTCGAATTAGTGGAAACCTTCGCCGGACGGACGGAGGAATCCGTCGCCGAACTGCTGGCGGCCATCCTGGACGTCAGCGGCTACGAGCGTCTCCTGCGCACCGAAGGCAGCCAGGAGCGGCTGGACAACTTAGCGGAGCTGAAGGCCGCCGTCCGCGAATACGAGGAAACCTGCGGCGAAGAAGCCGGCGCCGCCGACTTCCTGAACCACGTCGCCCTCTTCACCAACAGCGACGCCGAAACCTACCGCGACCGCATACGGCTCATGACGATCCACGCGGCGAAGGGGCTGGAATTTCCCGTCGTCTTCCTGATGGCGCTGAACGAAGGCGTCCTCCCCTCCCGCAAGACGAAGACGCGGGAGGCTATGGAAGAAGAGCGGCGCCTCGCCTTCGTTGCGATGACGCGGGCGAAGGACAGGCTTTTCCTCTCCGAAGCGGAAGGGCTTTCCAACGACGGATACGTTCGCTTCCCCTCCCGCTTCCTGCTCGACGTGGACAACGCGCTGCTCGACTTCGACCCGGCCCCCTGCGATACGCTGGTGGAAGAAGCCCGCGCCGAAATCGCCGCGAAGGACGCGCGCCTCGCTCCCCCCGCCGCCGACGGCCTCGCCCCCGGCCAACGGGTGCGCCACGCCGCCTTCGGCGACGGAACAATCCTCTCCACGGAAAACGACGCCGTCAAAGTGCAGTTCGACGCGATAAAAACCCCGCGGGCAATCGCCGCGGGGAAGCTGAAGCGAATATAGGGCCGGATGAAGCGGAAAAACGGGCGTATCACCATCAGTGGCGAAGCGACGCTCGTCGCCGTTTCCGCGATTGTCGCCAAACCATGACGACGCTTCCTGCATTCCCTGCACTCGACTCATAATGAAAACAAACAAAGACCGGGGATGAGGGGGACTGACCCTCGACGCCCGGTCTATGTTCGCTCAGCGGCAACGCCTTTCAACAGGTTCCGGCGTCAGCCGGCTGCTTTTTCCCAATGGGTGGAGCTGTTGAAACGCCAGCGGAATTTCTGATGATATTCGGGAATATCCGGGTTTTGGATATACACCGTGTACTCCATGCTTTCCCCCGGAGCAATATAGTAGTCGTCGATTTCGTGGCGGATTCCGGTGTCCGACCACATCTGCTGTCCGTTGTCGGCGATGAGCGTCAGGTCGATGTCCGTCCACTTGACGTGCGCCCCTTCATCACCGGAATTCTCAATGTAGCCGACGAGCGTCGCCTCCCCCGGAGTTTCCAGATAGACGTGTTGAACATGGAATTTGATGACAGGCCTCGCCAGCGCCGCCTGCGGAAACGCCGCCGCGCACAACAGGGAGAAAACAAAAAACGCGAACATTTTAGATACGAATGACTTCATAACTTGACCTCCTCCAAATTTGTCATGCTGCAATCGTTATCCCTGTCAAGCCGGCCATGTCCGTCTCCCTGGACGCGCCGTTGCCCGGTGCATGGCTGCCGGCCGTATCGCATCCACACGATATTCGTCGCCAGTCCGCCGAGCGCTCGCCGCCGCCAGCGCTTTTTCCGGCAAATCACCCCCTCGTTGTATTATATACTATGCTTCGCGCATGGGAAACCCTTTAGGAAAGGATTAAGTTTTCCTTAAGAAATTCCTATTTTCTTATCACAGAAAATTTCATGGATCGCGCCGCGTGACAAGAGCCGAAGAAACTCACGCGACAGAAAAGCCGCGAAGTCGTCCTTCGCGGCTTTTCCAACAGGATCAATACCCGAAAACCTCTTTTGCCCTCCGCATATTCGCCCGCACGTCGACACCGAAAGGGCAGCGCGTCTCGCAGACGCCGCACTGCACGCATTCCCCCGCGTGATGCGGGAGGACGGCGTAGTGCTCGCGCACCGTTTCCGGGACGCTTTTCTGCGCCTCCGCCAGATGCAGGAACTTCGTGACGTCGGCGACGCTGATTTTTTGCGGGCATGGGGCGCAATGGCTGCAATACATGCAGTGCCCCTGCCAGCGGATGCGCGGGAAGGCGGCGAAGGCCGCCGCGTAGTCCCGTTCCGCTTCGCCTGCGTCCTCATAGGCGAGACTCGTCAGGAACTGCTCCGCCGAGTGGGCGCCCGCCAGTACCGTCGCCACCGCCGGACGGGTCAGCGCGTAATGGATGCACTGGTTCACCGTCAGCGCCGCCCCCGCAGGCGAGAGCTTCGCGTCGAGAAGGTCGCCGCCGCCGAAGCATTTCATCACGGTGACGCCGACGCCCAGCCGCTGGCACGTTTCATAGAGCCGCTGCCGCTCCGGGTCCATGTTCGTCAGCTCGCCCTCGTAGTTTTTGGCGGCCCAGATTTCCTCCACGTCCTCCGAGGCGGGCTGGAGGTCGTAGCAAGGATTAACGCTGAACATCAGCACCTCGACGGCGCCGCTTTCCACGGCCTTCAAAGCGACCTCTGGGTTGTGGCTCGAAAGGCCGATGTGCCGGACGCGCCCCGCGGCTTTCAATTCCTTCGCGTAGTCCAGGATACCGCTCGTTTCGATTTCCTCCCAATCGGAAAGGGCGTCGCAGTAGTGAATCATGCCCACGTCGAGATAGTCCGTCCGGAGGAGCTTCATCATCTCGTCAAAGCCCGCCTGGGCTTCCGCCACGTCCCGCGTGCGCTTGTACTGCCCGTCCTGCCAAATCGAGCAGATATGGGACTGGATATAAAACTTTTCCCGCCGCCCGGCAAGGGCGTCGCCGACGGCGCGGCGCACGTCGGGATTCGACGTGTAGAGGTCGAAATAATTGACCCCGCGGGCCTCGGCCAGGTCGAACAGCGTCTTCGTCATCTTGCAGCCGTCCTCGGAAAAGCCCTCGCAGCCCATGCCGATCTCGCTGACCGAGAGCCCGGTATTTCCCAATTCCCGATACTTCATTTTACCCGTCCTTTCCACGTTTCGCCACACCAATACGGATAAGCTCAATGCCAGTCAAAAACCACAGGGACGTCTCCCGGCCCCAGCGCTTCCGCCAGCCCCGCCGGATTCTCCACGCGCCCCAGTCTCGTATAGGAATAGCTCGTGGAAAAATCCCGATAAAATAGAACGATGCAGTTTCCATTATACAGCATCAAATCGCCAGTGTGAATGGTTCCGACGTTTTGATCGGAAGACGGCAATCGTTCCGGCAGCCTATAATACTTCTCGTTTCCGTTCAGTTCCGTCATCGTGACCGTCAGAGGCAGCTTCGCGGAAAACGCCCGCGCGGCCTCATTGTCTTCCAGTACGGCCAAGAATGTTTTTCCGCCTGCGCGGATTTCCACGGATTTTTTCTGTTTCAACGTGATCTGCTCCTTTTCCTGCGATGAAGACGCCGATTCGGTCGTCGGCGGGGCGGCTTTTCCGCAGCCCACGGAAACGCAAAGCGCAGAGAAAAGCAGGCAGACTATAAGAAGTTTTTGCATCCGATGTCCCTCCGATTACCCGTTCACGCCCGCCGCGGCGCCGCCCAGCGGGTTCATGGCCGGGCGACAGCTTTGCCCCCAGACAGTGGCGGCGGCGAGAGCGGCGAAGGCGAGGCCGCCCAGAAAAACAAATTGCGTGCCCATCGCTTCGATAAAAACGCCGCTGAACGCGGTGCCGGCCATGCAGCCGAGATTCGCCGCCGTCAGGAAAAGGCCGTTGGCGAAGTCCGGCGTTTCCGGCGCGGCGCGAAAAATCCAGAATTGGTTGATATTGGCGTTGACGCCGCCCAGAAGCCCCCAAAGCACGACGAGCAGCGCCGTCATCGCCGGCGCGAGGCCGCCCGAAAGGAAGGGCAGATACACCAGCCCTACGGCAAAGGGAAAGAGCTTCACCGTACCGAGGGGATTTTGCGTCAGGAGCCGCCCCGCGATCATGCTGCCGAAAATATTGCAGACGCCATAGACGAACAGCGTAGCGCTGACCAGCGCCGGAGCCAGCCCCGCGACGTGCCCCAGATACTCCGCCATATAGTTGAATACGCCGAAGACGGAGCCGTTCAGGAAAATGACGGCGACGATGGAGGCCCAGAGCATGGGCTTTTTCAGGACGCGAAGCTGGCTGCCGTAAGTCATGCGCTCCGTGGGAGGCATGGAAGGCACGAAAAACCATGTCGCCAGGAAAACCAGGAAAGTCACGACGGCGAAAAACGCCATAGACGCGGAAAGGGAAATGTTTTCCGCGAGAAAATTGCTGACGGGAACACCCGCCACCATGCCCGCCGAAACGCCGATGTTGATTTTCGCCACGGCCTTCGGCGCGTCTTTCTCCCCCGCGATCATGGCCGCCACGGTAAAGGCCATGGAACAATAGACCGGATGGAAGAACGCTGGCAGCACGCGCACCGCCAACAGCAGATTGAAATCCTCGGCAAAGACCGAGATCACATTGCAGACCGTGAAAAGCTCCAGCACCAGCAGCATGACCGTTTTCCGGTTGAACCGGGAGAAAAACAGCGGCATGGTCGGCCCGGCAATCGCCACCCCCAGCGCGAACAGGCTGATCAAAAGCCCCGCGTGCACCACCGTAACGCCGTACCGTTCCGCGATATAGGGCAGGATGCCGATAAAGCCCATTTCCGTGTTGAGAATCCCGAACACGCCCGTCATCAGGATAAATATAAGCAGATTCTTGTTGTTCATGCGTACCACCTTTATATAAGAAAGGGCCTGCCTCGTCGGGAAGCAAGCCGTTCCTCTCTCCGATTATTTCAGGTTTTTGTCAAAGAACGCGATCAGCCGGTCGAAGGGGATCTTGTCCATCTGGTCGTAGAGGTCCACATGGGTCGCGCCGGGCACCACGATCTCTTCCTTCGGCCCCGCGATTTTTTCGTAGACGTTGTCCGAGAAATACTTGGAGTGCGCCTTGTCGCCGGTAATCAGGAGAACCGGCGTTTCGCCAAGCTCGCCGATGTTGTCCATCAGATTGAAGTCGAAGAAGCCATAGGGCGTCGTGGAATCCCATGCCAGCGTATTGGAATTGATGGCTCTCGGATGGTAGGCGCGGCCCACATAGTAGCCGAAGAAGTCCTGGATGACCGGATTCGCGTCCGCGGGCAGTTTGTCGGGGAACATGGTGTCAAAGGTCAGGACGCTGCCGTTCGCGTCCACTTCCAATTCATGGGCGCCGCGGATGGACTTGCCCGTCTTGGCCTCCTCGTCCCGCATCTTCGCCAGGTGCTTTTTCACCAATTCGCGCTGCTCCGGCGTGTAATAAGCGCCGTTGTAATGGTCGCCGATGCTCTCGCTCATATCGTACATGGCCGAGGTCGCCACCGCCTTGATGCGGCTGTCGCTGCCCGCCGCCGTGATGGCCATGCCGGACAGCCCGCAGATGCCGACGGCGCCCACCTGTTCCGGGTTGACGAATTTCAGGTTCGTCACGAAATCCACCGCCGCGTGATAATCCTCGGTGAAGATTTCCGGCGAGCCCATATTGCGGCGCGTACCGCTGCTCTCGCCGGTCATGGACGGATCGAAGGCCACGGCCACGAAACCTGCCTTCGCCATTTCCTGCGCGTAGAGGCCGGAGGCCTGCTCCTTCACCGCACCGAAAGGCCCCGTGACGACGACGGCTTTGTATTGCCTCTTGGCGTCGAAATCCTTCGGCAGATAGAGATGGCCGGCCACCTCGAAGCCGTAACGGTTCTGGAAGCGGACGCTCTTCGCCTCGACGGACTTGTCCACGGCGAAGACGCGGGTGTCGTCCGTAAGCTCGCTAATGGAAGACAGCTTCATCTGCGAGACCTGGGCAAGGCTCCTGGCGGGCGTCGCCGCCTGCGCCGCGCCCGCCGCGCCGAAGGTCATCGTCCCGGCCAGCAGGGCCGCCAGCATCAGCAGGGAATTTTTCTTGTTTATCGTTTTCATGGAAAAAACCTCTCTTTCGTTTTGTTTTCTTTCTGCGGTTGATTATAGAAGACAAAACCTTTTATGACAAATACATATATTGCATAATAATCCATAATTGAATTGCATGATAAAATCCGTTACAATAGAAACAGAGGTGAAGCGTCATGGAATTTCGCGTGCTGAAATATTTTCTTGCCACGGCCCGTACGGAGAACATTTCCCGGGCCGCCGAGGCGCTGAATATCTCCCAACCGGCGCTCTCCCGCCAGCTCATGGACCTGGAGGAAGAGCTGGGCGTCAAGCTCCTCTCGCGGAGCAAGCGCCGCACCACGCTGACGGAGGCGGGGTATCTCCTGAAGAAGCGCGCCGAGGAAATCGAGGAGCTCGTGGACAAGACCGTCGAGGAACTGACCCACGCCGACGCGGAGGTCGGCGGCAGCGTCCGCATCGGCTGCGCCGAGACGGCGGGCATGCGGATCATCGCCGAGACCGTCCAGGCGCTGCGGCAGGACTATCCAAAAGTTTGCGTCCATCTGTACAGTCTTGACGACAGCGGCGTGAAAGAGCGGCTGGAAAAAGGGACGCTGGATTTCGGCGTCCTGGTGGAGCCGGAACCGCCGCAGAATTATCCGTACATCGAGATCGGTCACGAGGACCGCTGGGGCGTTTTCATGAAAAAGGACAGCCCTCTCGCCTCCCTCGCGGAAATCCATCCGGAGGATTTGGAAGGGCTGCCCTTGCTCCTTTCCCAGCAGGCGCTGGCCAACAAGGAACTGAAAAACTGGTTCGGCAAGGACGAGCGCGAGCTGAACATCGTCGCCACCTACACGCTCATCTACAACGCGTCCCTGATGGCGGAAGCGGGCGTCGGGTATCTCCTGAGCCTCGACCGCATCCTGAATCTCACGAAGGAAAGCAGTCTCGTCTTCCGTCCGCTAGCTCCGGCCTGCCTCTGCCGCATCTTCTTCATCTGGAAATCCGGGCAGATGTTCAGCAAGGCGGCGGAGCTGCTGAAAGAGAAACTCTCGCAAAGATAAAACCGGGGCGGCTCCTCCGCGAAGCCGCCCCTTTCCTATTAGCCTGCGCTATATCTTCATCATGCCAGCGCCTTCGCGACCTTTTCCAGTTCGTCGCGAATCGCGATATGCTGCGGGCACGCCTTTTCACAGGCGCCGCATTTCACGCAGTCCGCCGCGGGCTTCTTGCCGTGCATGTTCACGAGCCAGTTTTCCTGATGCTTCGCCGCGTCTTTGTCGCCGTACAGCGTCAAGTAATTCATCGCGGTGAACGAGCCGGAGACGCCGATGTTCTGCGGGCAGACCTTCGCGCAATAGTTGCAGGTGGTGCAGGGAATGATTGGGATTTTCGCCAACGCTTCCCGCGCCTTTTCGATGGTTTCTTCCTGCTTCGGCGTCAGCTTTTTGAAATCCTTCATATAGGAAAGATTATCTTCCATCTGCTCGACGCTGGACATGCCGGAAAGTACCGTGACCAGCCCGTCAAGGTTCGCGGCGAACCGCACCGCCCACGATGCGCAGGAGGACTCCGGCTCCGCCGCGTTCAGGATTTCCCTGACACTTTCCGGCGGATTCGCCAGCATGCCGCCCTTGACCGGCTCCATGATGATGACGGGCTTGTCGTATTTCCGCGCCGTCTCGTAGCAGGCCCGGGACTGGATAGCCGGGTTCTCCCAATCGCCGTAGTTGATCTGGAGCTGCACGAATTCCATTTCCGGGTGCGCCTTCAGGATTTCCTCCAATTCCTCCGGCGTGGAATGGAACGAGAAGCCGGCGTGACGGATCTTGCCTTCCTTCTTCTTTTCCTGCACGAAGGACCACATATCGAAGTCGTCGAAGAACTTTGTGCGGCTCTCGCCGAGGTTGTGCAGCAGGTAAAAGTCGAAATAGCCCGCGCCCGTCTGCTTCAGCGAAGTCTCGAACTGCGCGACGGCGTCCTCCCGCGTCTTGCAGTTGATCCATGCCGCGTTCTTCGTGGCGAGCTGGAATTTCTCCCGCGGATAGCGCTCGACGAGGGCCTGCCGGATGGCGTCCTCGCTGCCCGGATAGGCCCACGCCGTATCAAAGTAAGTGAAGCCCGCCGCGAGGAACTTGTCCGCCATGACCTTCACCTGCTCCACGTCGATGACGCCGTCCTTCTGCGGCAGCCGCATCAAGCCAAAGCCTAACTTCCTGATGTTCTCTCCCAAGTACATGAAATTCCCTCCCGTTCTTCCATCCATCTGCGTCATTACATCATCTCTTCCCACCAGCGGGAAAAGGTCTGCCCCTTTTCTCCGATCCGGACTTTCTCGCCGATCATCGGCGTCAGCCATTCGTAAGGCTTGCCCGCGCTGTACTTCGCCATTTCGAGATACGGCTCCTTCCAGGTATGCAGCGCCAGCGCGAATTTCCCGTTGTGCGAGGTCACGACCTGACGCGCGCCCACGTCCTGCGACGCCTGCGCCGTTTCCGGAGGCAGCAGATGAATCCTGTGCCAGCTTTCGTTGTACTGGCCGTTCTCCATGACCGCAAGGTCAAAGCCGCCGAAGCGTTTCCCGATGGCGGCAAAATGCGCGCCATAACCGCCGTCGCCGCTGAAAAACACCTTCCGCTTCGGCGTCGTGAAGGCGAAACCGCACCACTCGGTAGGGTTTTGCGTCAGGAACCGCCCGGAGAAATGCTGGGACGGCAGGATATGCACCTTGAAATCCTTGGACAGCTCAATTTCCGCGTCCCAGTCCTCCTCGTGCAAAACAGCCGGATGGAAGCCCCACTGCTCGAAATATTCGCCGACCCCCAGCGGGCAGACGATATGCCGCACTTTCGAACGCAGCGCCATGACGCTGGCGTAGTCGAGATGATCCCAATGGTCGTGGGTGATCGCCAGCACGTCCACCTCGGGGAAATCCTCCGCCGTATAGATATTGCTGCCGGGAAAGGCGCGGTTCACGAAAAAGACGGGCGACCCGTAATCCGAGAACACGGGGTCGATCAGCACGCGTTGGCCGCCAAGCTGCATATAGTACGACGAATGGCCGAGCCAGACCAGGACGTCCTCGTCGCTGGAAAGCGACGCGATCTCCGTCTTTTTCGACAGCATCGGCTGCTCCGGCGTCAGCCCTTTGCTGTCCCGCGTCAGGAATTTTATCGTGGCGGCGAGACGGCTTTCGTTCTTCGCCATGACCTCCACAGGCTCGAGGCACTGGAACTTTCCGTTCACGAAATGGGGCGACGCCTGTATCCGCGCCAGCCGCGCACCGGAGGGCAGACGCCCGAACTTCGGCTGGCTGGTAAACCAGACGCCGCCGCCCGCCGCGAGACCGACAGCACCCAAAAGCCCGAAAAGAAACGTTCTTCGCTCCATCATTCGCTCCTGAAAACCATGATAAGAACCGCCAAAAGAGCCTGCGTCCCGTGCGGCAGGCTCTTTTGCCTTTCCTTCAGCTGATTGCAATCAATTCATACTGATCGCTGCCCATCCTGAGTTCCTTCATGGCCGAGAGCTGGCGGAGCCCCTTGCGGCTCTCGATGCGCTCGATCAGGTCGTTCTTGCGCGCGTCGCCGAAATTGTAGACCATATCGACGGACGCCTTGTCGATGGCGAGGATATCCGTCGAGGCCATCATCCCGAGGTCGGGAATCACCGGCTCGGCGGCGCCCGTACCGGCGCAGTCGCAGTCCACGCTCATGCGGCGCAGGACGTTCAGGAACGTGATGTGCTTTCCGAAATGGTCGCAGGTCGCTTTGCCGCTGTCCGCCATCAGCTCCATGAAAAGCTCGCCCGTCACCCATTCGCCGTAATCGACGACGCCGTGCACCTGCCGCTTGCCCGTCTTGCCCGAGGCGCAGCCGATGGCGATATTCTTCAGCGAGCCGCCGAAGCCGCCCATGGCGTGCCCCTTGAAATGCGTCAGGACAACCAGCGAATCATAGTTGACGAGATGCGCGCCCATCGCCACTTTCTTCAGATGGAATCCGTTCTTCACCGGCAGATTGACGTCGCCCTCGGCGTCGATGATGTCCACCGGGCAGAAGGTCCAGCCGTTCGTCTCCAGCGTTTCCCGATGGCCTTCCGTGGAAGCGCGGGGACTGCCGTAAGCCACGTTCGCCTCGATGATCGTCGCGCCGGGAATCTGCGCCATGAAATCCCGCACCATGTCCCGGGGCAGGATGTTCGGTCCGTGGGGCTCCCCCGTATGCAGCTTGACGGCGACCTTGCCCTGAATCTCCGCGTTCACCTTTTGGTAGAGCTTGATCAGATGCTCGGCGTCGATCTTGTCGGTGAAATAGACCTTGGCCTTTTCGGCGGACTCCGGCCCGGACGCAGCCGCTTTCGCCGCCGCCGTCGTCTTGCCGTCGGCGGCCTTCGCCCCGCCGCAGCCTGCCGCGAGGCCGGAAATCCCCGCAAAGCTCAGACCGAGCGCCGCCATGCCCGCTTTCTTCATAAAATCGCGTCGGGAAATACCATTCATCCAAAGGACTCCTTTCTTGTCATCGGCGAAAACCTCTGTTATACTAACATTCTATCAAACGGTAGCATCTACCGGTCAAGCGTTTTTTGAAATTTTTTTTGGAGGATTCACGATGTACACGATGAAGGAGGTCTGCAGGGAAATCGGCATGACCTATGAAGGGCTGAAATATTATTGCAATCAGGGATTGGTCCCGAACGTGAAGCGTGACGGAATAGACCCGACAGAGGCGAACGGGACTTATTCGGCGGTTCTTTAATGAGTTTTCTTCAAATACTGTAAATCCCCGTACCAATAGGAGGCCGTCGTGCCGCCGTCCATCAGGAAGTCGCTGCCGGAGATGAAGCGTCCCCGTTTCGACATCAGGAACTCGGCCAGCTCGCCCACCTCGTCCGGTGTTCCGGCGCGGCCCGCCGGAGACTTCGCCAGCATGGTACGGTAGCCCTCGCCCCGCGGACCTTTCAGCTCGTGATTCGCCAGCGGCGTGATGATGATACCGGGGCTGATGGAATTGACCGTCGCGCCGCGTTTGCCCCAGCGCGTCGCCTCGTACATCACGCGGAGCACGTTGCACCGCTTGGAATATTGGTAGGCTTTCAGCGTGTCGGTGATGGATTTCAGCATAGGTAGCCCCAAAAGCTCCTCAGTCGGCGTCGTCGCGAGCGCCGTGTTTTCCTCCTCGGAAAGCGCGCCGAGACGGTGGCCGGATTGGGACGAAATCACGACGCCGGAGCCGCCCTTGGCGATGATTTTTCCGAATTCCTCCAGAACCACCGCGGTGCCGTAAAGGTCCACTTTCAGGATCGCTTCCACCGGCGCCTGCGAGGGGGAGACGCCCGCTGCGTTGATGACGTTCAGTATCGGACCGAAGTCTTGCGCGTGCTCGATGAGCGCGAGAATCGAATCCCGCGAGGAAATATCCACGGCGACGGTGCTCGTCTCAAAGCCCGCGTCCTCCAAAATTTGCGCCGCCGCGTCGGCGCTTTCTTTTTTCAGGTCGCCGAGCACCACATGACGTCCGGCGCCGACCCGCCGCGCGATTGCCTGTCCGATGGCCCCCGCGCCGACCAGCACCACGACTTCTTTTTTCTTTTCCATAATCGCATCTCCTTAAATTTCATGGCGAATCGACTGTTACAGCTTCGCCGCCGCTTCCCAGAGCTTCTTTTGTTTTTGCCCCGGCTTCGGGGGCGGCAAATTTTTCAGCACCCGCGCCGGATTGCCGCCTACCACCGTATTCGGCGGAACGTCCTTTGTCACCACCGCGCCGCCCGCGATGACGGAATTCTCGCCGACGGTCACTCCCGGCAGGATCAGCGCCCGCGCTCCGATCCAAACGTTCCTGCAAAGATGGACGCCTTTGCATTTCAGAACGACGTGATCGTCAAAATCGTGATTCGTCGTGACAATCGTGACCTGCGGGCCAATCTCGCAGCCCTCGTCGATGGTGCCGCCGCCCGCTGCCATCAGCGTCAGGCTGTGATTAATGAACACGTTTTCCGCGAATGTGACCTGTTTCGGAAAGTCGATCTGGATCGGAGTCATGATGTTGACCGTTTTCGGGATGCGGCCTTCAAACATCTCCTCATAAAGCGGTCGCAGGTTTTCCATTGTCGGGAATGCGTGATTGAGCTTGTGGCTCATCTGCGTGCCGAAATTCAGATGTTCGATGGCCGCGAGATAATACGGCTGCGTCATATCGACGGGATCGCCGTCTTTCAGCATTTGGAATACGTCTTTTTCCATGTCGTTCACTCCTTCTTTAAAACGCCCCGGTCTTGATGTGCGGCACATACGGAGCTTCCAGCGCCGCGATTTCGTCCTCGTCGAGCTTCATGTCGAGGGCGGCGACGGCTTCCTCGATGTGCTTCACGCTGGTGGCGCCGACGATGGGCGCGGTGATGTACGGCTTCGACAGCATCCAGGCCAGCGACTCCTGCGCCATCGTGCGGCCGTGCGCTTTCGCCACCTTTTCAAGATTGTCCACGACCACCTTGTCCACATCGTTCGTCGCGTCCCAGACCATCGGCGAGACGTCGTCCACCTTGTTCCGCTCCGTGACCGTGCCCCACGGGTGCGCGCAGCGTCCGCCCGCCAGCGGACTCCACGGCACGACGGCCATCTTGCGGTCGGCGCAGAGCGGCAGGATTTCCCGCTCTTCCTCACGGTAAATCAGATTGTACTGCGGCTGGAGGGAAACAAACTTCGTCCAGCCGTATTTCTCGGCGATGTTCTGCATCCGCTCCAGCTGCCACGCGAAAATCGTGGACGCGCCGATGTACCGCGCCTTACCGCTTTTCACCACGTCGTGCAGCGCCTCCATCGTTTCCTCCATCGGCGTATTCGCGTCGAGGCGGTGAATCTGATAGAGGTCCACATAGTCAAGGCCGAGCCGCTGCAAGCTGTGATCGATTTCCGCCATCACGTTCTTGCGCGACGTGCCGCCGCCGTTCGGACGACCGGGGCGCATCTCGAAATTCACCTTCGTCGCCACCACGATCTCGTCGCGATTCAGCCCGAAATCCTTGATGTATCGCCCGGTAATTTCCTCGCTGGTACCCATCTGGTACACATTCGCCGTGTCGAAATAGTTGATGCCAAGGTCAACAGCCTTCTTGAAAATCTCCTTGCCGTCCTCGTAGTCCTTCGCCCACGGAAACACGCCGTTCTCTTTGCCGGGTTTCCCGAAGCTCATCATGCCGAGACAAATCCTCGAAACGTCCATCCCCGTGCTGCCGAATTTCACATACTGCATAAATCGTCGCTCCCTTCGCTTCTATCAAGTTTATTTTCATCTTGCAAATTGATTATAACCGTCTATAATTGAAATATCCAATATAAATACTTTATAACCAATAGAATTTTTCTATTAAGAAAGGATTGCGCGAATGAACACAAAACAGATGGATTGCGTGCTGGAACTGGCGCAGACAAAGAATTTCAACCGGGCGGCGGAAAACCTTTTCATTTCCCAGCCGACGCTGACTTATCAGATCAAAGCCGTCGAGGACGAGATCGGTTTCACACTTTTTGACCGCTCGGGACGCGGGGCGTCGCTAACTCCGGCAGGAGAGCAGTTTTGCACGACGCTGCGCAATGTCCGGAACGAGCTGAAACGGGCGACGGAGCAGGGGCAGAATTTCAGCGCGCGCTATCGCACGGACATCACCGTCGGACTTCCGATGCGCTCGGCCATCTATTTTCTGCCGCAGGCCATCGAGGTATTTGAAAAGGAAAACGAGGCGGTCTCGGTGACGCCGCATTTCCTGCCGCTTGCCGAAGCCGCCTCGTTCTTGAAAGGCGAGGAAGATATCCTGTTCGCGATGGAGCACGACGTGAAGCATATCCCCGACGTCGTCCTGCATCCGCTTTTTGAGAGCCGTATCTATCTGATTTCGGAGACGGACGACCCGCTGGCGCAAAACGCAATCGTCCGCACCGAAGATTTGGCGGGACGGACGCTGATGGTGGGCGGCGGCTCCCCGCCGCAGCTTCGCCGCGTCCAGCAGCGCGTCATTGAGGCGACGGGCGTCTCTTATTTCAACAGCGCGAACCATGACACGACGCTGACGAACGTAGCTGCCGGGAAGGGCGTCTGCCTCGCTCCCGGTTTCCTGAACGACCAAAGCGGCGAATTTGCGTGGACGCCCTTCGACTGCGAGGAAACCGTGCCCTGCGTGCTCTGCACCCACAAGCAGGAGCGCCGGAAAGAAGTGCTTGCTTTCGTGAAGCTGCTGCAGGGCATCTACAAAAGCCGCCCCGATTTCCCCGTATAGGCGGCCCGCACACTTCGTATCGAAGCGTGCTTGTTCGCCGAAAATCGGCTCGGTTTTGTAAACCTCGAACCGGAATATTACATCTTTTCGACAAGCCTTTTTCCCATCTCGACGGCCTTGCGGCAATCCTCCGGGAAATGCCTGGCGCGCCATGCAGCTTTTTCCGCCTCCGAAAACACCTCGCAGACATATTTTTCATAGTCGTCAAACTGATAGGTATTGAAGGAATGCAGTACCAGCGGCTTCCGGAAATAATTTTCAAGGAACGCCTCAAAAAGCCCCATGTACTGTTGATAGCCGTCCCGGATCATTTCGTCCTCTTTCACGTTCATCGTGTAAACGCAGGCCGTCGGAATCTTTCGCTCTACTAAGTTCGGATAGCCGTGCTTGTACTGCATATACGGGAAGAAGAACCGCTCATAGAAGGAGTGGAGCTGCCCCGTGATCGTGCGGTAATAAATCGGCGAGCCGAAGACGACGGCGTCGGCTTCCCGCAGCTTTTCGAGCACGTCGTGAAGGCCGTCGCGCACGGCGCACCTGCCGTAGCTCGGGCCGTCCTTCCGCTTGCAGGCAAAGCAGCTCACGCAGCCCGTGTATTTCAGCCCATAGAGATCGATCCGTTCCGTCACGGCCTCGGGCGCGGCTTCTTTGACGCCCTCCAGCACTTTGTCCAGGAGTGTCGCCGTATTCTTGTTGCGGCGCGGACTTCCGTTGATGGCGTAGACTTTTTTCATGATGAACGCTCCCTTCATGTTCATAGATGAATTGCTTCTGCGTTCATTGTATGATAAACTCAACATAATGGAAAATACATTATTATTCATGAGAGGATAACCGAAAAGTTATGTTATCGCATAATCTGCGTATATTCTTGGACGTCGCCGATCGACAGAGCATCACCGAGACGGCAAACGCCCGCTACATTTCCCAGCCCGCCGTCAGCAAGGCCATACAGTCGCTGGAAAAGGAACTGAACTTAAAGCTCTTTTATCGTGACAAGAAAAACGGCATGATTCCCACCGACGCGGGGCAAAAGATCCTTTTGCTTGCGAGGCAGATGGAGGATTTGGAGAACCGGATCCGCCAGACGGCGTTTCGCGAGAACCATTTTATCGGCGGCAGGCTTCGCGTCGCCTCCGTTCCCGTCACCACTGCCGTCCTGCTGTCCAAAGCGCTCCGGCAATACCGCGAAAAGTATCCCTCCGTATCCGTAGAGATCAGGGAAGGGACGCCCGCAGCCGTCAAGAAGATGGTGGAAGAACACGCCGTGGATTTCGCCGTCACCTATGCGCCCTTCGGCAATCTGGCGACCGAGGTGCTCATCGAGGACGAAATGGTGGGACTCCTTCCGACGGATTCCCCGGAAGAAACCGTCGACCTGAAAAAAGACGCGGGGCGACTGGTTCTCTGCCGCGCCGGACTGGAAACGGCGATGGAAAAGCTGCCATCCCGATACAAGGAGGATTTCGCCCGCAGTCTGTTGGTGCAGGACGCTCAAACCGTTGTCCGCATGGTGGAGGAAGGAAACGGCGTCGGCCTCATCTCCCGATTCACCCTTTCACCGATTCCTCATCGTTTACGAATCTGCCCGGTCATTCCGGCCATCGGAACACAGATTGGGTTGATCGCCTGCGAGCTGGATGATCTGACGCCGGTCGCCGGAGAATTTGCACGGATGATACGGGAAATATCCAAAAATCTTCTTTGAGCAGTATTTTAAGCATTTGTTTTAAGCTACAAAATCTTAAACCAAAAACGTTCTTCGCTCCTGAAATTCATAATAAGAATCGGCAAGACTGTGGTATACTATTATTCTGTCAAGCAATAGCACCTGCCGGTCAATCGTTTTTTGATATTTTTGGGGAGGGTCCAATATGTACACGATGCGGGAGGTCTGCAGGGAAACCGGCATGACCTACGAAGGACTGAAATTCTACTGCAACCAGGGGCTGGTCCCGAACGTCAAGAGGGACAAGAACAACCGCCGCGTCTTTGACGAGCACGCCATGCGCTGGGTGAAAAGCCTTTCCTGTCTGAAAAACTGCGAAATGAGCATCGCCGAGATGCAGCAATACCTCGCCTATTGCCTCGAAGGTCCGTCTTCGATTCCCGTGCGGAAGGAGATGCTGGCAAAGAAGCAGGACGCGCTGCGGGAAAAAATCAAGCTGCTGCAGGAGGCGGTGGATTACATCGACTGGAAGCAGCAGCTGTACGACGATATATTGTCGGGCAGACAGGAATACCACAGCGACCTGGTTCCGACGGAAGAGTGAAAGGAGAACGTCATGAGAGCAAGAAAATACACCGAGGCGGATTTGCCCGCCATGATCCCCATTTGGAATGAAATCGTGGAGGAAGGTGTCGCTTTCCCGCAGGAGGAACTGCTGACCATGGAAACGGGGCGGGAATTCTTTGCCGCGCAAAGCCATACGGCGGTCATCGAAGACGAGACGGGGAGAATCCTCGGCCTCTATATCCTCCATCCCAACAATGTCGGCCGCTGTTCCCATATCTGCAACGCCAGCTACGCGGTCAGCTCCGCCAGCCGCGGCAAGCATATCGGCGAGAAGTTAGTGCTGGACTGCATTCGGGAAGCAAAGCGGCTCGGATTCCTGATCCTGCAGTTCAACGCCGTGGTGGAAAGCAATATCCATGCCCGGCACCTCTACGAGCGCATCGGCTTCCGGCAGCTCGGCACCATCCCCGGGGGATTCCGGATGAAGGACGGCCATTACGAAAATATCTGCCCCTACTTCATATGCCTGGATAAAACGCCGTCCGACGCATAGCCGAAAACGCCCCTTGCGCGTGTTAGCCCGGAGACGTGCAAAATTTGAGAGGTGAATATCGAAATGCTCATTGTAGCCGTCATTGAAGTCATCGTATCTATTATGATTATCCGATGGCTGCTCAGTAAGAAAACCGGCGAACCTTTCTCCCGAAAGACTGTCCTAAAGATCCTGCTCTTTGGCGCCGCGACTGCGTTCATTATCATGATCGCCAGCCTTTTCGCCCCGGACGCGGCCCCTTCCGCCATGTCCAATCCCATCCTCGTCGGGTTCATAGACGCCCTGACTACGGCCGCCATATTGGAAGAAGGCCTGAAATACGGCGCGTTTCGGCTGGCCATGAGGAACAACGCGGAAGCGCGCTGCCGTCTGGATGCCGTCCTCGTGGGCGCCTTAGTCGCCATGGGCTTCGCGCTGATCGAGGACGTGGAGTATTCCATCTTCGGCAATTTCTACACGCTGATTCGCGCCGTTCTTCCCCTGCATGCCTTCTTCGGCACGATCACGGGATATTATTACGGAAAAGCGAAAGCTGCGGGCAGCATGAAATATCACGTCCTTTCGCTGGCGGTCCCGATATTCGGCCATACGTTTTACGATATGTGGATCGTCGCGATAAAACGCATCCTGGACGCCGCCGGCGTCGCCGCCGAAACGCTCACCGAGGAAGAGCTCCTGGCGCTGCCCTACGGGGAATATCTCGAACCGCTGGGATACGTGGCCATCACTACGATGGTGGTGTTCTTCATCCTGATCGTGACGGCCTTCCGGAAGATCAGCCAATGGAGCAGGAACGAAGAATTGCAGGAAAGCATCGTCACGCGATAAAACCTTGCGCGAAAAAAGCAAAAATCCGATTCTGCACACTGCCGTACGTGGAAGCCCGGGGGCTTTGCTTGTGCTTGAAATTTTTTTAGCGTATGATATACTATACAAAAAAGCGTACAAAAATAGATACAGGAGGGATTTGTATGGTTGCGGTCAAGGGCGCCGACATCCGGCAGAATTTCAAGAATTATTGCGACCTCGTCCACAGCGGGGAAACGCTGATTGTTTCCCGTCCCAAAAACCAAAACATTGTCATGCTTTCCGAGGCGAAATACAACGAACTGATGAAGCGCCAACGGAACGCCGAATATCTTGAAAAGTTAGAGCAAAGCTTCCGGCAGCTTGAAAACGGCGAAGTCGTGCATAAAACGATGAAAGAGCTTAGGGCAATGGAGCAATGAACGAGTTTACCTTCACCAAGACGGGATTCCATGAATATATGGAGTGGCAAACCGAAAACAAAAAGACGCTGAAACGGATCAACGATCTGTTGGAGGATATTCGCCGCAACGGGCTTCTGCAAGGCAAGGGGAAGCCGAAACGCTTGAAATATGGGGACGGATATTCGAGACGCATAGACGATTACAATCGTCTCGTCTATACATTGGACGAATTGGGAAATATCAAAATCATATCCTGTAAAGGCCATTACGAAGAATAACGGAACAGCAAAAAATCCGATTCTGCACACTGCCGAAAATTCCCCTTTCGGGGGTAGGATTGAAGCGCATCAAAAAATCTGAGGTAAGAAGTTCTTACTTTCTTACCTCAGATTTTTTGTGTTCGTCTTTATTTTCGCTGCAGCCGTAGTGATTCGGGCGCTCCGTGGAGTTCACTCCCACCTCTCCTCGACTTCCCACGCTTCTTTCTCCAGCTCCTTCGCGAAATATTCCCTTTTCCATTCCGGCGTCTTTTCCCCGTTCAGCCTCGCGCAGACTTTTTCCGCCATTTCCTCCTGCGTGTGCGTGTCGTAATACTCCCTGAGAGTCTGCAGTGGATTGGCGTCCGGGTCGAACCGGAACGCATAATCGCCGATGAGGCAGGCGAGCCCGAATATATCGAACGCCCCATAGCTGAAAATGACGGACGCCGTTCGCTTCTCGAACGCGGACAGGATTTGCTCTTTCGTGAAAACCGGCTTCATGATATGCGCCTCCCTTTGTATTATCCCCATATCAATACTATACGCTCTTTTTTCCACGCGCGGGCGAGATTTTGAAAGGAAAAGAAAAATCTCCCCCGATGAAAACCTCTGCATGTGTAAAATGCGCAAAACGGCGCGCCGCCCTTTTTCGGGTACGGCGCGCCGTTGTTTGATTTTTTCGGCTTTTTATCGGTTCAGAAACACGAGACCGATCAGGCAGATGACCACGCCGACGATCTTGCTCCAGGAAAGCGGCTCATGATACAGGACATAGCCGACCAAGAGCAGCACGACGGCAAGGAACGCGCTTTGCACGATGAAGCCGACGCTGACGGGCCAGCCCGCCTTGTAGGCGCAGATCCACCCGGCTTCCAGCCCTATGATGACGAGCCCGAGGACGACGGGCGCCCAGTTCAGCTTGCCGTATTCTTTCCACAGGCTTTCCCCCGGTGCAAAGAAGAAGTAAAGAATCCCGGCGGCGACGGCGCCGACGAGATAGGTGACCGTCAGGGACGCAAAGGGATGCACATCTTTGGGAACGGACTTGGCACAGATCTGATAAAGTACGTTGGAAACGATGACCAAAACAAGCGGCCACCAATAAGAAATCATAGCAATTCCTCCCGGTTTTGATTTGGCCTGTTTTGACGGTAGGTTCCCAGCCGTTTCCATGAGATGCATTTGGGCGCTCGTTGTCCTTTCGCAGAGGTTCATCCGCAGAGGATCGTTCCCAATACGCGGCAAGCGCGCCTGTCTCTCCCGCAGTGAGAAGCGACAGCCCTGACCGAACCGGGCCGCAAAAACGGCGCGCCGCCCAAACCGTCGGGCCCGCGCGCCGTTTGCATGTACCGGTTCTGTTAAATCTTGAAGGCAGACGTCGCGTTCTTGAGCTCCACCGCAAGATTGGAAAGCGCGTTGCTTGCCGACGCGATTTCCGCAGACGCCGTGGACTGCTCCTCCGCCGCCGACGAAATCACCTGCGTGTTCTGGGAACCTTCGCGGCTCACAGTGTCGATGGTGTCGATCGACATGACGATATTCTTCATGCCGTTGTCGATCGTCTTCGCCGACTGCTTGATTTCGGAGATTTCATGGTTGACCGACGCCACGCGGCGATTGATTTCCTCGAACTGCTCCGCCACGGCGCGAATGGACGCGAGGCCGTTGGTAACTTCGCCCGTGCCGCCTTCCATAGAGGTGACCGCCGCTTCCGTGTCCCTCTGGACGTCCCCGATTAGCAGGGAGATATTGTCCGCCGCCGCCGAAGACTGCTCCGCCAGTTTCCGCACTTCCTCCGCGACGACCGAGAACCCTCGGCCGGCCTCTCCGGCGCGGGCCGCCTCGATGGCCGCGTTCAGCGCGAGCAGGTTCGTCTGCTCCGAAATCTGGGAAATCGTTTCCACGATCTGCCCGATCTGCGCCGAATTTGCCCCCAGCTTCCTGACGACATCCGCGGAAGCCGAGACGCTGCCTTCGATACCGCTCATTTTCGCGATAGCTTCGTTCATCAGATGCGCCCCGGACGCTGCGGCGTCTGCCATCTGCTTTGCGCTCTCGGAGACTTCGTCCGTTTGCTTCGCCATCGCCTCGATATCGGTAAAGGCTGTGTCGATGGTCTGTTTCGTGGCGTCGACACTGTTCAGCTGTTTCTCCATGCCTTCGGCCACCACACTGACCGTCTTCGTCACATTGGTAGCGGTCTCCGCCGCCTGACGGGAGCTCGACGCCAGCCCTTCGCTGGCCGCCGAGACCTGCTCCGAGCTGTTCTTCATCTTGACGATCAAGCTATAGACGTTTTCCTTCATGCGGTTGAACTCGGTCGCCATTTCGCCGAACTCGTCGGTGGAATCGACTTCCAGCGGGTCCATGCGGAGGTTGCCTTCCGCGATTTCATGCAGGCCCTGATTCAACAGGCCGAGACGGCGCACAACGCCGTTCGCGAAGAAGAACAGGGAGCCGGTGAGAAGGAGGACGCCGATGGCCGTGAGGCCGATGTAGAGATACCGGAGCTTAGCCACGCCGCCGAAGGAGCTGAGCGCCGGCAGCTCGATGGCCGTGATCCAGCCCGTAAGCGCCATGACGTTATAGGCGACAAGGTGTTCCTTGCCGTCGACGATTTCCGTGAATAACCCGGTTTTCTGCTTTACCATCTCATCGACGTGATTGCGGAAGAGCGGGCTTTCCGAAAGTTTCTTGAGATTCTGTTCCGCATTGGCGGAAACATTGATCAAATCCGTCTTGGGGTTGAGGATGTAGCCGACGCCCTCGCCCTCGAACTTGATGCGGCCGACGTGCTCCTGAATCGCGTCCATGCGGATATCGAGGCAGATGCCGCCGCCGACGCCGTTCTGACGGGAATACGGCATGGTCGCGGAGACGACGAGTTTGCCGGTCATGGCGTCCACATAGGGATCGGTGTATTCAAATTTGCCCGTCTTTTTGATTTCGATATACCACGGGCGTTCGCGCCATTCCCGTTTTCCGTTCAAATCGCCGGCAATCAGCGCCCATGCCCAGCCGTCCTCGCGGACGTGGTAGGCGTCCTGGAATTCTTTGTCGGCCAGGATGCCGGTCAACATTTCGGGCCGCTTCACCGTGGCGTCGTCGCTAATCTTGGAAAAGGTCGCCGCCATGGATTTCGCGTACTGCGCCTTCGAGGCCAGCCAGGATTCAGCCTCGTCGGATTTGGATACGATATTCGCCAGGAGTTCCTTCTGCGCCGCTTCCTCCACAGAATTCGCGGCCGTATTGTAACCGATGACGGAGATGACGATCATCACCGCGCCGATCACGCCCGCCAGCATGACGAATTTCTGCTTGATCTTCATATAATCCTCTCCTCTTCTGTTCTGTTCCGTGCGGCTCCCGGTGCGAAACCTGCGAAGCGTCGGACCTGTTCGCAGCGCAGCCGGTACCGAAAACTGCCGGAACCAATGCCGCCGGCGCCTCAACAGTGCGGCGCCGGTCCTTTTCATCATCGCTCCTTTCCCTTTCAGATATCTATCATAATTATACTACTTTCGTTTTTCCCATACAAAGAGAATTGAAGGATTTTTTAGAAAAAAGAGCGCGCCGTCTCCAAAGGAGAAAACGGCGCGCCCTTTGTATGCAGACCGATTCTCCGCGCTTGCAAAAAATCGTTCCGGAAGCACTTGCATCCGTCAACGGACGTCGTTCCCAAAAAAACCGGCAAAGACGAAAAGGATTCGCGTCCTGCCCCTCAGGCGCCCAGCCGCTGAACCGGGAACGTGAAATAGGTGTCGGGGTACGGCTCGTCTTCCAGCGTGAAATGCCACCATTCCTCGACGAGGGGCTTGAAACCGTGGCGGAGCATCGCCGCCCGAAGAATCATGCGGTTCCGGAACTGCGTCTCGGTGATGCCGCCCTGCGCCTTGCCCTCATATTTCCGCGTATCGGGATTGCCGCACCAGTCAGGGTGGCTCTCCAGGCCGAAATAATCGAAGGTGCCGCCCATGTCCACTTCTTTACCCGTCGCCATGTCGAACAGCGTCAGGTCGATGGTGCTGCCCCTGCTGTGCCCGGATTTTGCGGCGATATAGCCTTTCTCGAAGAGTACGTCCTTGGTCTCGTTCGGGTAAAAATAAAGCTTCATGCGTGTGTCTTCCAAATCCTCCGCCCACCGCACAAAATGGCTGACCGCCATTTGCGGACGATAGGCGTCATAGACCTTCAGACGGTAGCCCTGCGCCATCACGTCGTCCGACACCGCCTTCAAAGCCGCCGCCGCTTCCCGCGTCATCAGCACGCATGGCGCTTCGTAGCCGTCGATCCGGTCGCCGACGAAATTGTAGGTGGAATAGTAGCGGACTTCCAAAATCACGTCGGGCACGGCTTCCGCCAGTTCCACGAACCCGGTCGGATCGTCGGGGGAAACGCTTTGCCCCGCCCCGGAATCCGCCGCGCTTCCCACCACCGCGAACGAAAAGATCAGCGTCGCCCACAACGCCGCAAATAATTTTCTCATGACGTCCTCCCCTTGCCGTGCCTTCTTAGCAATCCTTCAACGTTCCGCACTTGAACGCGCAGCCGTCGACCATGTAGCAGGTCTTGACGCCGCCCGCCACGGCCTTCATCGCCTCGTCGTCCAGCTGGAAGTCGTTGATCTCCGCCATGTACGCCTCGGCCTCTTCCCGCGTCATCTCGTAGCCTTCGGACTTGGCCAGGGCAAGAAGTTCGTCGGCGTCCTTGCAGCGCAACGCTTTCTTCACCATTTCCTTCGTCAATTCTTCCCGTTTCAGCTGTTTTGCCATTGGATAAAGCCTCCTTATCTTTGTTTCTCCTCATTCTTCTCTTCCGAGAAGAAAATTCCCGCTTCTTTTATGATATCGAACATTTCCTGCTGGCTCGTGGACGTCATCAGCGTCTCGCGTTCCTTTTCCGTGAGCCGGGAGACCGGACCCGCCAGCGAAACGGAAAGTTCGTCTTCCTTTGTCTCTTCCCACTTCTTCCCGACGACGCGGGGGGCGACGAAGGCGAAAATCTCCCTCGACTCGCCGCAGTTCTCGCGGAAGTAGCTGCCGTGGTTCCGATACGCCTCCGGCGCGCAGCCGCCCCGGCAGATGAAGATATACGGGCAGGTCTGGCAGGGCTTCATCAGGTCCGTGGTACGGGTCCGCCATTTCGCTTTCGAGAAGTTGAAGAAGAAGCGGCCCATCTCCTCGTCGGTGAAGCCCACGGCTTGCTCTTCCATCGCCACGAGGTCCCAGCAGGAATAGAGCAGTCCGTCGGGGGCGATGCAGAGCATTCCCTGCTCCGCGCCGCAGAAGGACGGCGCGAAGTTAGGATAGTCCTCCTTCTTCATGGCGGCGGTAAGCCCGTGCATGGGCATCGAATACTGGCTCTGCTTCCTGATGGCCTCCAACGGCGGAATACCAGCCGCAAGGATCGCGTCCATCACCTGCTGCTCCGTCACCTTCGTCGGCGAGTCGGCGGGCTCCGAAACCGCTTTGAAATAATAGGAGAAAAAGCCTTTGCGCTTCGGTTTCGGCTTTCCGGCCTTCTTCGCCGCCTGCTCTTCCTGATGCGCTTTTTCCCGTTCTTCCAGCGCGGCCTCCTGAAGTCCCCGGGCCGCCAGGTCGTCGATCAGCGCCTTGACGCCGCCGATATTATCTCCGTTCGTGTTCACCCGCAGGCTGATGTCGACGCCGTGGTCGAGGGCCAGCTTCACGTTCTGCAGGATCTTGTCGTAGGTCGGCACGCCGTCGCGATGCAGGCGGCGGCAATCGTTCAACGCGCCCACGCCGTCCACCGTGACCTGCAGCTGGGAGACCTCAAACTCCTCCAACAGGTCGATATAGTTGTCGAGGTCGTAGCCGTTGGTGACGCCGGAAAGGCCGAGGCCCATCGCTTTCGCGTGCTCGCAGATGTTCCTGACCGTGTCCTTGTTTTCCTTCAAAAGCGGCTCGCCGCCGTAGAGCGAGACGCCGTTGATCTTATGGCCTTTGTCCCTCTGCTTTTGGAGCGCGGCGAAAACCGCCTCCACCATCTCCGGCTTCATCTCATGACCGAGCCACTCCTGCCCGCGGGTCAGCCGATGCCGCTCGAAGCAGTACGGGCAGCGGAAATTGCAGTCGTAGGTGGGCAGGATGACCGGTCCGGTGCCGGCATGGCCTACCAGCTTGTTCCAGACGCGACCGAGAAGTTTTGCGTCGGCCAGCTCGCCCTCCTCATCCTTCCGCGTGATATGGCCGCGCGCCATCAGCCGCTCCCGCAGCGCGAAGGGGATTTCCGCGAAATCTCCCTGTTCGAGCTTGTCGGCGGTCTCCGTGTCCACCACGTCAATCGCGCCGTACATACCGTTCACAAGAAGCGATTTTCCCTCGATCTTCTTGTCGTCATTGCCGATCAGAGGCAGGACTATTTCGTATGTGCTGACTCTCATGCTTTTCCTCTCCCAATAAGTTTAATAAACTCAGTCGGCCATCGTGTGCTTGGGGCAGTCCTCCATATAGCAGATGCCGCCCGCCGCTTTTGAAAGCGTCGTTTCGTCCAGCTCGACGTCGGCCATCTCCGCCATATATGCCTCGGCCTCTTCCTTCGTGATATCGAAGCCCTCGGCCTTCGCCAGCGCCATCAGCTCGTCCGCAGTCTTGCACTGCATCGCTTTCTCAATCATTTCCTTCGTCAGTTCGTTCCTGTTGATTTTTGCCATTTTGATATCCTCCGTTTATGCTTTATTGCACGATCCTTATTGGCATAACCTCCCGTTGTCACATGGGGCCGTCCAGGGGGCATTCCGTGTAGCAACTGCCGCCAGCCACATTGGAAAGCGCCGCGTCGTCCAGCTCAAAGTCGTGTATCTCCGCCATGTACGCTTCCGCCTCGTCCTTCGTCATGTCGTAGCCCTCGGTCTTCGCCGTCGCCATCAGCTCCTCGGCGGTCTTGCACTGCATTGCTCTGGCAATCATTTCTTTCGTGAGTTCGTTCCTGTTGATCTTTTTCATTTTGATAGCCTCCTTGGGTATATGTTTTGAATTGCCTCTATCTATTAATTTATAACAAATCAGTCGCGCCAAAATTGACACGCTCGAAAAATTTTTCTTTCAGCGACCAGGAGCAAGGACGCCTTGCTCACGCCACAGTTTTCCCTTGCAGTCCCTCGCTCCGTTCCCCTTTCGTGAAATAGCCCTCGGCGGCGACGCCCGCCACAAAGATGACGTCCTCGTCCTCTTCCTCCCCGATCAGCACATCATAGACGGGCTCGAAGGTGCCGGTAGGCTTTACGCTCGTCACGGTCGCCGTCGCGCCGCCCCGTTTCAACACCGTTTTTCCGAGGGCCTCTTTCACGGCGCAGTTCTGCTCGTGCCCAAAGTAGAGCGTCTGGCTTTCCGTCGTGCGCCAAACGGTTCCGTCGGAGAAGGTGACCTCGAAAATTTCCTCCTCCTGCGGCGGCATAACCTCCGTGATTTCGCCGACGATTTCATTTCCGTCCGCATCCAGCGTAATCACTTTGTCGCCAACCCGTAAATCCTTGATATGCTTCATGCCGCCCGGCACAGCCACCTCGGAATCGCCCGTAAAGCAATGGGGGTGGGCCGGATTACATTCGTTACCATCGCACGTCATATTGGTATAGCAGGATCCCCCTGCCGCGCGCTCAAGCACTTCCTCCTCCAGCTCGAAGTCCGCCAGCTCCGCGATATACGCCTCCGCCTCCGCCCTCGTCATCTCGTAGCCCTCGGCTTCCGCCAGCTTCAAGAGTTTGTCGGCGGTCTTGCACTGCATCGCTTTTTCAATCATTTCCTTCGTCAGATCGCTCTTGATGATTTTTGTCATTTTAAAAACCACCTTTCTGATTTAAGCCGCTTCGGCTTCTTCTATCCATGCGCCCCATCGGAGCGTCGTTTCTCCCGCGTGCCTCGCCCGGACATAGCTTGAGAACAATTTCAGCGTCTCCAGCCGCTGGACAATCCGCTCGTTTTCCCATTCCTCTTCTTTCATGGCCGTCAGGTCGGATCCGCCGATCAGGTACTGGCGCTCGATAACAGCCTCCGCAGGAATGTCCGGGTTGCGGATCATATCGTACATCGCCATGAACGTCGTCGTCCGACCGTGTCCGGCGCGGCAGTGGAAATGAAGCCATGCGTCCCTGGGAAGCGACTCGACAAAATCGAGAAACGCTTCGATCGTCTCCGTATCCGGCTGCGTCTTGTCCGTTACATAAAACCGCACGTACCGGAAGCCCGCCGCTTCGGCGACGTCTTTTTCCTTCTGCACATTTTCCGGAGTAAAGGTGACGGCTTCGAATCGGCGTTTGTCGGTCTTGCCCTTCGGCACAAAGGTCGTCGTCTCCCCTAAAAGCCCGGCAAGGCGTTCTTCTTCGTCCAGCGCCACTTCCTCCGGAGTTTTTCCTTCGTTGGCCAGATTGCCGTCTTTGTGCCAACTCACGGGCAGTCCGTCCGCAAAACCATGGGACTCCTGCCGCAGGTCCACATCATAGATAGGGGCGCCGGGGGCGGCAGCGGCGGAAAGCGTGGCATACAGCGAAGCAAACCCGGCGGCGGTGCACTGGGCGCTGCCCGACGCGCGAAGATTGTCCAGCCCCTGCCTGGTGGGCGGCTCATCCTCCGGCGTCACACGCCAGCCGTCGGAAGCCATGCGGAAATTTCGCGGCTCCGCGAGTTCCGGGTCTTCGTCGAGCCGCCATTTCGCTTCCGAAACGGAAGCAGCGGTCAGCAGCAAAAGAGAAATCAAGAGGATCGTGGTCTTTTTCAGCAGGCTGCGCATATTTTTAATCCTTTCCTATAGAAATCATGCACCGGCAAACGGAAACGTGCGGTCAAGTCCGGATAGCCAGCAATCTTCATTATGGTCGTAAGTGCGGACGACTGCGCGGTCTTTGTAAAGGAAGAGCGAGTTGGTGTAAATATGGGAAGCGTCTATGGTGGGGTTGTGGATGTTCACCAAATTCCTGTGCACGCGGTTCACGCTGTCGTCGGCGTAGCTGTCGTTCGTGGGCGGCGTGTGCGTGTGGCCGGAAATCCACAGGCTGCCCGGCGGGACGTCGGCAAGGATTTCCGCCAAAGCTTCGGAGGGCTGCGCCGTGAAATCCGGGGTGTTGATTTTTTTCCCGTAGGTGCGAAGCGTCCCCATCAGCGGCGCATGGCAGAAGAAAAACACAGGGCCTTGTTTGTGGGCGGCAATCTCGTTCTTCAGCCATTCGAGCTGTTCCGACGAAAACTCCACATAAGTGCCGCAGGCGTCCGGCGCGAGATAGAGCAACCGGCAATCCCCCACAGAGCGGGCATAATAGAGGCCGGGCTGCTTATACCGCTTTTGGAAAGCGGCCAATTTGGCTTTTTTCTCCTCCAGGGTGCCCGGCACCATCTTCTCTTTTCCCTTGCTGTTTATCCTTGGCTCATCCTTGTATGCGTAATCATGGTTGCCGGCCACGGCATAGTATGGGAACTTCAGGCTGCCCAGATATTCGTCCGCCGCATGAAATTCCGGCTCGCTGCCGTAGCGGGCGGCGAGGTCGCCCAGAAGCGCGGCCTCGTCCACATCGCCCCAGGCGTTCACGGTTTTCAGCAGCCGCAGCTTCTTTTGCCAAACATCCGCTTGCTCCGCCTGCTCGGGGAACTTCTTTGACCGCACGGGCAAATGCAGGTCGCTGATCAGCAGGATGTGATAATAGCCGCGGCGGTCGGTTTCTTTCGGCGCCTCTTTCGCGGATTCTTTGGCGGGCATGCAGCCGACGGCAAACCAACCGACCATCGCGGCCATGGATTTCAAAAAATCTCTGCGCTTCATAACGAAATCAAACCCTTTACGACGTCTGAATCAGCAGCTCCACGAAGGCGAAACTACTGACGCCGCGTCTGTACCTCACAGCGTTTGCCTGCATGAACAAACCGCTTATATCTTATTTCCACGCTTCATGATCCCGAACGTTGTGAGAAACTTTGTTTTTTTCGCGTCCCTCGCAAGTTGGGCCACGTCCTCCGCATAGGAACGCATCATTCCCTCATAGGAACCGCCTTCGAGAAATGCGCGCGCCAAAAGCCGCGCCGACAATAGTGCGTAAGAAATCCCCGCGCCGGTGACGTTGTGGATCAGTCCCGCCGCGTCGCCGATGAAACAGGTACGCGCCCCGGTCCGCAGCAGCACATCGTCCCCCGTGGGGACCGGCGCACCGCGAAGACGACGTGGAACGGGGATGCCCATGCTCCGGCAGAAATCTGCCAGCCCTTTGCGCACGATATGCACGGCATCGACGTCCGGAACGGCAAAGACGCCGCAGCCCACCGTCGCTTTCCCGCCCTGCGGAATGTACCAGCTGTATCCGATTGCGGCGACGAGATAGTCCATGACAACATCCCCGCCGGAAAGCGGGGCCTCTCCTTCGACGGCAATCGTGACCCGCGGCGCGCGGCTCGTCGTCAGACGGCGAGTCGCCGACATTGCGCCGTCCGCGCCGACGAGTCGATCGAAACGCACGGAAAAGCGCTCGCCGGTCCGAAGGTCGTCGCATACCGCCGCACCTTCCGCTTCGTCAATGCTTCGCACGGCCGTCCGATCCATGAGCCGACCGCCCGCTTCCAGATACCGGCGGAGCACATAATCGTCCAGGCGCTTTCTCGGCAGCGCCCGCCACCCCAGTTCAAAGCGAAGTTCGCGTCCGCCGCATCGCTCGCAAACACTGTCCGGACGAAACGGGGAAAGGGCGTCGTACGAGTTTGCGCCGAATATCATCTCAAACTGCTCGACGCCGCCGGCGTTTGTCAGGCCGCCGCAGAGCTTATCCTTTTCCTTCGCACCCAAAAGCTCCAACAGCAGCACGTCGTCCCCGGCCTTCCGCAGCAGGAAGCCGAGGGACGCGCCCGCAAGACCCGCGCCGACAATCAGCGTTTTGCACCGATATTGCCTTTCCGAGGCGCTCACCGGTCTGTCGGCTGCTTTATCATACCGCACTTCATCACGCATCAATCTACCCCGTGAAAGAATTTTACGGACGTCTCCACCCGTTGTTATGCAGCACGTTTTGAAGCATCTCTGCTTGTTTCATTTCCGGCGCGCCCGCCGCCGCAAGCTCCGAAAGCTCGTCCTCGAAAAGCTCCCGCTCCTCCACATGCATTTTGATTTCCTGCGCTGAAAGCCGCGCGCGGATTTTCTCCTGCAGCCGTTCCGAAAGGCCGGGATGTTCGGCGGCAAAATCCGTTCGGCGGAAAAGCTCGTCCATTTCCCGGACGCCCGCCATGGTCTCCCCTTTGTCCGCTTTTTTGCCTGTCATAAGTCTTCGCTCCATTCTTCTCAATATACTCTACTATATAATACAGATTGAGTATGAGAAAATTGACGCGCAGCAAAAATTTTCTTCAAAAAATTTTTCACGGCGCGTCGTCGGTGACGTCCTTATCTATTTTTCTGCATTTCGTCAAAAGGCGATGATATTTTTGGCTGACGGCGGCCGCCGTCGCCCCGGTAACGCGCCCGATCTGTTCGTTGGAAAGTCCCAGCACATAGCGAAGCTCCAAGAACCGGCGTTCCTCGCTGGAGAGCTTCGCCAAAATGCGCTCAGCCCGGATATTTTCGGGAGACCGCAGCGAATCGTCCACCGTCTTCGACGGGACGGCGGGCATGTCGGGCAAATTCTCGCGGCTCTCCTCCATACGAGTGGAAGCCCGCAGGCGGTAATTCTGCGTCAGGTTCCGGGCGATGGTGAAAATCCACGCGGTGAGAGACCCCCGCGCCGGGTCGAACTGTCCAAGGTGCGTCGCCACAGCGACGAACACGTCCGCCGTCAAGTCCTCCGCCGCCTCGCGATGAAGGAGCTGTCCATAAATATAATTGTAAACATTTTTGTGATAATCCCGATAGATTTGCTCGAAATCTATCGGGCTCGAAGGACGTGTCGGGAGCATGGTTCCCCTCCCCTTTCAAATGCTGTCTTCCTGCGTATGGATCACGCCACCTGCCGCTTGACGAAGGACGCAAACAGGCCATCCTTTTCCATGAGCTCGTCGAAGGAGCCGCTTTCCGCAATGCGCCCCTCGTCCAGGACGAGAATCCGGTCGGCGCGGCGAATCGTCGATAAGCGATGCGCGACGACAATGCGCGTCACCTTCAGGCGGTCGAGGCTGTCGGTCACGATGGCCTGGGTCCGGTTGTCGAGGGCGCTGGTCGCCTCGTCGCAGATGACGATGGCGGGCTTCATGGCGAGGGCTTTGGCGATCAGGATGCGCTGCCGCTGACCGCCGGAGATGTTCGTACTGCCTTCGCTGACGACGGTCTGCATCTGCATGGGCATCTCGCGGATCTCGTCGGCAATGCCCGCCGCCTCCGCCGCCTCCCATGCGTCGTCCAGCGTCAAGTCGCTGGCGCCTACGATGTTCCGGTAGATGTCGCCCGTCATGAGCTGGCCGTTCTGCAGCACCACGCCCATCTGCGACCGCACCGAGGGAAGGTCCAGGTCGGCGAGGTCCTGCCCGTCGTAATAGATCGCCCCGCTGGTCGGCGCCTCGAATCCCAAGAGCAGCCGCACCAGCGTCGACTTTCCGCAGCCGGAACGCCCGACGACGGCGACGTGTTCCCCCGCCGCCACAGAAAAGCTCACGTCGTGCAGCACCTCCGGCAGCCCTTCGCCGTAAGCGAACGACAAATGCTTGACCTCGAAGGCGCCCGAAAGCAAATCGGCCTCCATCTTTTCCTCGACGACCTCCGGTTCCGCGTCGAGAATCGGCTGCAAATTTTCCAGCAGCGGACGGACGGTGGAGATCTGCTCCAAGACCGGCATCACAGCGTTCAGCGCTGTGTTGAACGCAGTATAGGCCGCCTGGAAAGCGATGAACGTGGCGACGCTCATCGGCTCCGCCACTGCGAATACGTCAGCCAGCGCTTTCGACGGGCCGCTGGACCCGGCCGACGCGGTCTCAGCGAGCTCCCGCAGCCCGAAATAATAGAGGGCCAGCGCCAAAAGAATCGGCTGGACGGCGGCAATCACGGTATTATAGTTTTTCAGCACGCGGGCGTTGTAGTTCCATTTCCATTCCTCGGCAAACTTCTTGCCCCAAAGGTGGTACGCCTGTTCCTCAGCGCCTTTGACGCGGAACTTGACCAGCCCCGTGAAGATCTGCTGCAAGATGCCGGTGGTCTTGTTCTTCGCCTCGGTCATGCATCGCTCTGCATGGACGAGACGGCTGATGACGAAGCTGCTGAGGCCGAGATACACGATCCATATCAGGAGCGCCGCCGCCGTGAGCTTCCAGCTGTAGTAGCACATCAGGGCAAGGCTCCAGAGGGAAAACACGAGGTTGAACAGCACGCCGAAGAAATTCTCCGAGAGGATCATCGTGGCCGCTTCCAGACCCACCACACGGTTTGCCAGGTCGCCGGACTGGAATTGACGGAAGAATTTCGTCGGAAGGGAAAGGAGCCGCCCGAAAAGCGCGGCCCGAAGCGCCATGCCGCAGGAAGCGGACACACGCAGGAACGCGATGGAACGAACGGTGGAAAGAGCCGCTGTGGTGAATCCCGCTACCATCATCACCTGCGTGACGGTGGCAAGCCCCTCCCGGTCAAGGATCGGGATGATGTCCTTGAAGACCGTCTCGGTGACGACCGGCGTAATCAGCGGAATCAGTCCCATGACAAAGCTGACGGCGACGATGGTTTTCCAATCCGACGCCCAGCTCTGCCGGAACAAAAATTTGAAAAGGTCCGAATAGCCGAGCTTCCGCGGGGGAAGACCCGGATAGAAAAGGAACGCGTCCTTTTCGATGCGCGCCGCGAGCTCGTCCGTCACGGGGACGCCTTCGGGCTGCGCATGCGTCACGGCACGGTAACTCTCCGGCGACTCGGGGATCAGGACGACGGGTTCCCGGCTTTCCTCCGTCGAAAGATAGCCGATCATGACGCCGCTGTCCGCCGTATGCCAACCGGCCTCCAAGTGGACCAGCCGGATATGCATGCCGCCCTTTTGGACAAGGCGGCGGAGCAGCCCGAGGTTGTCCAGCCGCTTTGCCATTTCCGGCGATATGCTGATATTCTCCACGGGCATTTTCAGCGCCTGCGCCGCGCGCCGCACAAGGAAGCCCGTTTTCTCCAGCTTCGCATTGCCTTCCGCGCCCGCGGCGGAGAATACCGTCCCCTCGCCTAACAGCTCGGCAATCGTCTCGTCCACGAGCCGCCGCTGGCCCTGCGCGCGGGTCTCCATCCGCTGGCCGAGCCGCTTGTCCTGCGACTTGAACCGTACGCCGAGCAGCATGGCGAAAATGCCCTCGTTCTCCGCGAACTCCCTGCAGAGCGTCTCCACATCCGATTCCGCGCCGTTCAGGACCGAACCGTCCGCCCATTGCTTCAGCGCGTCGTCGCCCCGGTCCGCCAGCAGCCGCAGCCACGGCAGCGCGACAAGGCGCCCGAACCATCGTTTCATCTGCGGCGCGAGGGCGCCGGGCTCCGAACCGGAGAAAGGCGACACGGAAAATTCGGCGTCCTCGACAGCATAAACTGTCACGTCGATTTCGCCAAACTCGTCCATCGACGGGAACGCCGCCTCTCCCACGCCCAGCTCCGTCAGGAAAATCTGCCGGAACGAAGCCGTCTGCCGGGTGACAGCATAGACTTCCGCCCGGCCCGCCGTAAGCGTAATATACGATTTTTCATCCGTCAGCGTGTACCGCTCCCCGGCGGAAAGCTTCATGCTTCGTTCCTCCTTTCCCGTTGTAATATGCAAAATAGAAACGTCGTTACCATCCAAAATCGTCATTTATATTTTCAGTGAGGAGTTAGGAGAGAGGAATGAGGAGTTATTACGTAATTATTCTCCGCCACGCTTCACGCTTCACACTCCACACTCCACTCTCCACTCCTCACTCTCCACACTCCTAACTCCTAACTCCTATCTCCTCACTTCTCACTCCTCACTCCACACTCTCCACTCTCCACTCTTCTCTTCAGTCCAGCGTATCTTCCCCATTCGCTTCCTTTTCCCGTTCCTCGATCAGCCTGCGGTACGGGCCGTCGTGCTGCATCAGTTCCCGATGGGTTCCGCGTTCGGCGACCTTGCCTTTTTCCAGCACGATGATTTCATCCGCGTCGCGGATCGTCGAGAGGCGGTGGGCGACGATCAGGCAGGTGCAGCCGCGCCGGCGGATATTTTCCAGCACCTTTTGCTCGGTCACCGGGTCGATGGCGCTGGTCGCTTCGTCCAGGATCAATATGGAAGGATTCCCCGCCAGGGCCCGGGCCATCTCCAATCGCTGTCTCTGTCCGCCGCTGAAATTTATCCCGCCCTCAGAGACCTCGGCCTCGTAACCGCCAGGAAGCCGCAGGATGTCTTCCTGGATACAGGCGTCCTGCGCCGCCTGCATGATGTCGGCTTTCGGCACGGACCTGTCGAACAGCGTGATATTTTCCCGCACCGTGCCGGAAAGCTGGAACACGTCCTGATCCACCGTGGCGATGGAATTCACCCGCACGGCGCGGGGAATCTCCCGGCGCTTCACGCCGTCGAACAGCACGTCGCCCGACCATTCCTCGTAAAGCCCCGCCGCCAGCTTCGCCAGCGTCGATTTTCCGCTGCCCGACGCGCCCACGACGGCAGCCCAGCGTCCCGGCTCCAAATGCAGCTCGAAATGCTCCAGGAGCGGCGGGTCCAGCGGACTGTAGCCGAAGCTCACGTCCCGCATCTCAATCCGGCCGGACAGTCTTTCTCCCGTGAAGGCGTACTGCTGCGTCTCGTCGGGATAGTTCAGGTTGTCGATAGGATAGCGGCGCACGTCGTCGAGACGCTGCATCTGCATTTCCGTCGTGCGGATCGTGTCGCTGAGCGTGAGGAGCTTCTGCATCGGCTCCTGGAACTTTGCAATCAGGCTGTTCACCGCCGTATAGACGCCGGCGGTCATCAGGCCCTCCATGATGGAAAAGCCGCCGACGGTCATCACCAGCGCCCCCGAGAGTCCCGCAAGGAGCGTCGGCAGGAGACGCACCTTCGTGGACCAGAGCTGCATTTCCTGATTGGCGACGAGAGCTTTTGCGGCATAGCCCGACCATTTCGAGAACAGATCGCCTTCGCAGCCGCTCGCCTTGACGCTTTCTATCATCATCAGGCCGTTCATCAGCACGCCGTATTCCTTGCCTTTTTCCTGCTGGATGCGCATGGTCAGGTCGGTCATGTTCCGCCGCATATAGAGGAGCACCGCCAGATTGACGAAACTGACGGAGACGCCCACCAGAGTCAGCGGCACGCTGTACTGCACCAAGAGGCCGAGGAAAAACAGCGCGATGAAAAAGTCCAGCAGCGCGGTAGCCGCCTGCCCGGAAAGCACCTCGGCGTTGGATTCGTTGAACTGGATGCGGGACGCCACGTCCGCCGCGTAACGCTGCTGGAAGAACGTCACCGGCAGCCGGAGCACATGCCAGAAGAACGAGGACGAGTCCGCCAGCGTCAGCTTTTTCTGCCAATAGGTCAGCACCGCCGCCCGCATGGCGTTCATGACGCCGGACAGGACCGCCGCCGCCACCATGGCCCAAAGGAGCTTCGTCGTCCAATCGGGATGCTTCATCGAAAAAACGTCGTCGATAAAAATCTGGTTCATCACCGGCACGGCGAGGCCGGGCACGATCATGCAAAGCCCTAAGATCAGCACGAAAAGGATCGCCCATTTGTCTTCGGCGAGTTTCTCGGCGACGGCCTTCGCCACGTTGTAGCGGTGGCCCTCCTGCACGAATTCCTCGCCGGGGCGGATATTGAGATAAATGCCGGTATAGGAGGAGAGGAACTCCTCCCACGAAACCTGCCGCCGACCCATCGCGGGGTCGTTCAAATAAGCGGTGTCGTTCTCGACGCCCTCCAGGACCACGAAATGGTTGAACTCCCAAAAGAGGATCAACGGGTATTCCTTCTTCCGGAGCACTTCGGGCTTGCCCGCGAAGCCTTTGGCCGTGCAGCCGAGCCGCCGCGCCGCGCGAAGAATATTTTTCGCGTTGACGCCGTCGCGGGTTACGCCGCACTCATGCCGCAGCTTTTCCAGCGGAAGCCATTTGCCGTAATAGGCAAGCACCATGGCCAGCGACGCCGCGCCGCACTCCGTCGCCTCCATCTGGAGCACAGTCGGCGTCTTGACGCGCTGGGCGCCAAAGAAAAACTGCCGTATTCTTTCCGCAAGTTCCATAAGCTGATCTGCTCCTATGATAAATCGCTGCTCCGTGCCTGCCGAAAAATGTCGCGGCAAGAAATTCTTACTTTCTCACTTTCCTGCCTCAGAATTATTATCTGCTCCTGAGCCACTGGCTGATCTTGTAAAAGACCTTCTCGATCGGCGGCTCCCGCTCGATGACGATGGAGCCGGTGCAGAAGCTGCCCGCCGTGATGGGACGATGCTTGCCGACTGTGGAGGTCCAAAGGTAGCCCGACTCGGAGTTCTCATCCCGCACGAGGTCGAACTTTACCTCCACCGCCGCGCCGCCGCCCTGCGTCAGCACATATTGGGCGAGCTGGGAATTGCCCAGGCCCTTCCGCACGCCTTCGGCGGAAATCGGATATTGGGAAACGCTTTTCACCACGCCGATCAGGCTGCCCGTCTGGGTGACGTCCACGCCGTTCGGCGCAAGCTGGATCGTCATGCCCGGCTCCACGCGCTTGCCTTTATCCACGGGGATATAGAAAATGCCCGTCAAATCATCGCGGTTCTGCGTCAGGCGCACAGTGCAGATCGGGCTGCCCTCCGCGACCAGCGTTCCCGCGTTCACCATCACTTCGTCCACCACGCCGTCGTAATCGCAGTACACTTCTTCCCTTACTGCCTCCGTCTGCCGCTTCGCGTCGTATTCATAAACGCGGCTCCGCATGTCGCGGTCGTTTGCCGCCAGCTCCGTGCCGTACTGCGCCATGCGCCTGTCGGCCGACTGCTCCGGCTGGGCCATGTGCGCGATGATCTCGCCCTTGTGCACCGGGCTGCCGGTCTGGACGTAGACGGCGGTGATTTTGCCCGCCGCCGGATGGGTGACGCTGACGACGCCCGCCGAGTCCAGGATCAGCCCTCGGCCTTCCGCTTTTTCCGTAAACGAGCCGTAAAAGGACCAAAGCACGATAGCAAGACAAAGGAGCGCGACGGAGGCTGTGCCCATCCAGCCCACAGGACCTGTAATGCGAATCATCGTGTCGAGTTTTTCCGGAGAACGCAGCTTGTCCAGCGCCTGCCGGTTGAAAATGTTGTCGTTCACGGTCTGCGTTCCCCTCCTTCCGTATCTTCCAAACTCATTCCGGCGTCGCCGCCATAACCCTCACGTCGTGGTTCCTTCGCCCTCCGTCCGGACGAAAAAAGGCCGGGGAACAGAGTGCGCGCTCCATTCCTCGGCCATACAATCTCCCCTTCTCAAAAATTGATTTAACCTCACCTTTCCTATTTTATCACTTTCAAAGCTTTACTGACAAGAAAATATTACATCAGGGCCTCGAATCAATCCCTGTGTTTTCGGCGGTTATGCGCCTTGTAATAGGCCGCCTTCTCTTGATACATGGTCTGATCCGCCCGGCGGAAGACGTCCTGATACTCCGTATCCTCACCCGGATGAAACGCAGCCGCCCCTTTGGAGATGGAAAGGGGATCTTTGTACGGTCTCTCCGTCTTGTTTTTCGACGCCACCGCCGCGTCCATCTCCCGGAAACGCCGCTCCGCCTCGTCCTCCTGCGCCCCATCCAAGATGGCGATAAACTCATCCCCGCCGATCCGGTACAGGTTTTCCCGTCCGAACACGGTCTTCAGTACCTCCGCCGCATCGACGATCACCATATCTCCGCACTCATGGCCGTATTTGTCGTTGGTCTCCTTCAGCCCGTTCAGGTCGAACATGAACACCGTGAACGAAGCCTCGCCCCGGCCAATCTTCCGGTCCACGTCGTGGATCCGTTCCAAATATGCGGACTTGTTTCCGACGCCGGTCATGCCGTCGGTGACGGCCAGTTCGCTGAGCTTCCGGTTCGCCTCTTCCAATTCCTCCGTCGTGGCCTTGATGAAGGTAGCCATCCGGTTGATCATGGAGACCTTGCCTTCAACGCCCTGGTCCGCCATGCGGAGCTCCTTGGCGGGCTGCTCTTTCGCCTCGCCCTCCCGCATAGCGGCAATCACCTGGGTCACATTGTGCTGATCGACGCTGTCGCCCGTCCGCAAAAATTCCCCGGAGGTGTAAAAGCCGGAAGTGGAGGCGACCATCTGATACGGCTCCGTTTCTTTGCCCACTTCGTCGTTGCCCCAGAACGTACGGCGCGCCGCGCAGGAAAAAATGAAGATGCACTCCGGCGCAAACGGCAGGAGCCGGTTCCCTTCCTTCCATATGGAATCCAAGATCGTCCACGGGTCTCCGTAGGCGATCCGCGCCTGCACGTCCTGGCTCATCTCCGAGGTCATGGTCAGGGAACCGTCGGGATTGCTCGTCACCGGGGCGCGCATGAGTTCGATGCCGTTCTTCTGATAAAGGAACGGAAATTCCAGCGTATTGTTGAAGAAGTTCTCATCGTTGCGGATATGCAGATACTTGTAATAGGTCTCGTACGCCGGGCGATGATTCAGTTCCTTGAGGACGCATCCGTCCGTCATCGTCACGTGCAGGTACGAACCGAGCGGTTTCCATCCGGTGACGAAGGAAGTCTCGATATGCAGGTCGTCTCCGCCCAAGAGGATGAACGCGACGCCCTCCTCCATATAGCCGCCCGCGCTGGAAAAGACGCAGGCCTCATCCTGCCCCATGTCCTTGCAAAAGGCCCCGCCGCCGTAAATCTGAACGCCCGGACGGACGCGGGACAGTCCCTCGCAAAGCGTCGTCATCGACTGTCCCCGGATGGTGACGAGGAGCTCTACCGCCTTGACCCACGGCCGTTTCTCAACTTCCTCCGCCAATTTCCCGGCAACGCTTGCCTGATCGTCAAACGGCATCGGATACTGCAGCAGTTCCAGTTTTGTGGTCGGGTATTCAAACAGCGTGCAGACGACGACCATGGCGCCGCTCGAAAAATCGCCGTTCAATATATTCCCATTGGTGGAACAGCCCACATAGAGAGCCTCCGGCAGCAGCCGGCCGACGGTTTCACAAACGCGCTCGATCCGCTCGCGATCCACGACCTCGGTGAAAATCCGGACCGTCACATGGGAGCAGAGGGTGCTCTTGACCCACCGCCGCAGCTTTCGCAGCTCTGCTTCCAGCGTCTTGTTTTCTCGGAAGGAAAATTGAAATTGTTTCATAGCTCAAATTCTCCCTGCAGCACGCAAAACCTTTCTTCATCGAACAGGACGCGGCGGAAGCCGTCGCGCAAAGGAGCGTGAAGACTCCGGCAGAATGTTTGCCGGGGCCGTCTGTATTCGGATTCTCTTCTTCCGGAACGGAAGAAATCACTGAATAATATAATTCGCCATGGCCGTCCCGTATTCCTGCTTTTTGAAAAAGTTTCTTCAAAAATTCAGCCGGCAGCGTCTCAATATTTTTCCACCTTGTCCGCCGCAGGCCGATGCGCGCCGTCATAGTCGATCCGGCGGTCGCCGTCGTTGACCGACAGCAGGCGCCCGTGCAGCTCCCGCCAGTCCGCCAGGACGCGCCCGGCGTTTTCCCGAAGCGTTTGGGCGAATTCCTCCGCCGACTGCCGGCCGGAAGCCGCCACCAGCTCCGCCGAGCGCCGCTCCCATTCATGGGCGGCGTCCCGCACCGCCGGGGAAAGGGCGCTGTAATAGCCCCGCGTCAAAATCGTCACCTGCTGGGAAATCCACCATGCCTTCGTCATATCGCACTTCGTCCGGTCGGCCTTTTCATAGGCTTCAGGCAATGGCGCGACGGCGAACGGGATATACACGCTCTCCGCCGGGGCGTTCATCGACAGCCAGAACATTGGGCAGGGCAGGCTGTCGCCGGCCTGCGTGATCCAGGTGTAGGCGATATGACGGGCCGTGATGGTGCGTTCCCATTTTGAATCGCCGTAACGGTAAGGCGACGCGAAAAGCCCCGCGCCGTTCCCCGCGCGCCGGTCGAGGGGCGTCCCTTCGTAAGCGTCGCGGTGCAAATCCATGATCTCCGCCAGCGTCATCGGATGGTCGGGACGGACGGAAAAGGGATAGGCGTCCGTATCCCAATTCTTCACTTTCGCGGGCAGCTTCGCCGACGGAGCCGCGAGGGACAGCGCGCGCCAAACCCGGCGCAGGGAATAATACGGATGGTAATCCTCCACGGCCTTCATGGACAGTACCCAGTCCAGATTCCCTTTTTTGTCACAGGCCGCCCAGCCCGCCTCCTTCAGCATGTCCGGCAGGCGCGGGTTGAATATCTGATCGGGGTCGTCCGGCTTGATCGCCCGGATGCGGAACTGATTCGCCGCCACGAAGAACTCCCCGTCCGGCACCCGCTGGGCAATCCAAAAACCGCCCTTGCCCGTGGGCGTCGGCTGCATTTCCAGCACCCAGCCTTCTTCCTTGTCCGCGACTAAAAGCGTCTCTCCCGTCCCCCACAGGCCGTATGTGTCAATCATCTCGCCCATGAGCCGGATCGCCTCCCGCGCCGTGCGGCAGCGTTCGAGGGCGACGCGTCCGAGCTCCGAGGCATAGAAGATGCCGTGGCCTTCCTTCGGCTCCAAATATTCGAGATGGGCGGAGTTGTTCGTGCATTCTCCCAGCATCAGGCCGTGCTCGTTCATCACGCCGTAGTCGCCGTCGATATAGGCGTAGGTGTGGGCAGCTTCGGGAATTTCCCCCAGCGGCTTCGTCCGCTTTTTCCACGGATAATCATAGGCGTCCGCCCGCTCCGGCGCGACAAGGCGCGGATTCTCATAGCATTCGTATTCCGGCAGCTCGTCCCATGCGATGGCGCAGGGATAGACGGCACGCATGCTCCCCTCGGGGTGGTCCTTCGCGGGCACATAGACGATGTTCGGGTCGCTGGAGAACGCGTCGTTGGAATGGGTGACACAGACGACGCCTTCGGCGGACGCGCCCTTCGTCACGATCGTCGTGGTGCAGGCCTCGGCGCAGGGCGCGGCGGCGCAAAAAACGCCTATCGCAGCGGGAATCAAAAACAATTTTGCTTTCATGGAAATTTTCTCCTCTCGTTTCGCACGCGCCCTTCGGCACGGGCCGTCAAACACCTTGATAGAAGAGCCCGCCGCCTACGGGAAACGCCACGTCGATCTTCCCGAAATTCATGTCTATGATCATGTCGTCATAGCTGTCATAACCGGTATAGGAAACATCGAGACGCAAAATCCCCAGTTCCTCCAATATCCGCGGCACGAGATCGCGGACGAGGCCCGTGGCGGCGCCTTTGGCGTCCGTATCGCTGTATGGCAGATAATGGTTGAGATAGCCGACCCGAAGCGTATCGCGGCCCGCGAGCCACGCTTTTTCCGCGTCGGACAGCTTCCGATTCACAGCGTCGTACTTTATCTTGAGCGAATTGATAAAATTCGGCTCGTCCGCCATCATCTGCTCTTGAGCGCTCGACAGCTTAGCCAAGAGATCCGGCCGGTTCTTGCTCACGCACAGGTAATAATCCGACGCGCCGAAGACATACAGCAGCGTCGTGTCCTCCCGTTCATAACTGCCGTCGCTTTCCGCCACCATGGTGTCGACCCGGTGCCAGGCAAACGCGAGCAATAAGCTCTCATGATCGGGGAAAACGACGATTTCCGCGTCGATCTTATGCTCGTCGAGAAATTTTCGCAGCGCCTGCACGATGGCGCTGTCCAGCACGCCGATTTTCTTGCCGTTCAGCGTGGCGTAGGACGTGGTGATCCTGTCGTCCTCGCTGTGCTTCATCATGTTGTAGGTTTCGCTGCCCATGGGGAAATCGGGGTAGCCGATGACGCCGAGGCGGTCTTCCTTTTTCGCCAGCCCCGCCAAGAGGTCGATGTGCCCGTCCACGAGCATCTGGTAAAGCTCGGCAAAACCGCCGTAAACGTATTCGTACTGCCAGCCGGTGTACTCGGAAATTTTTCGGTAGTATTCATAGGCGTAGCCCTGCCGGATCGCGCCCCGATCGGCGCCCGCCTAAAACGTGCCGTTTTCGTAATAGCCGACGCGGACCGTCGAAGCGCGTCTTTCGGCGAAGGCCGGCTGCATCGCCGCCAGCAGGAGTGCGAACAGGGCGAAAAAGAACGCCGTGCGTTTGCGCATACGAAACACTTCCTTTGCAAAGTCTTGCTGTTATTCTTGCAGATCGTGCGTCATATGCCGTCTTCGGCAGACGTCCGCATGTCGATAGTTTTTGTAGGTCTTTTTCATTATATCGTTATATCCGCTTTTGCGAAATAGGCTTTTCCATCTTTTTTGTTGCTATCGGCCTCGCGCGATTGTAAAATAGAAGCGGGACGGAATTCCAACCAAGGGGAGAAAGGCGGCGGGCGATGGAGATTCGGGTGCTTCGGTATTTTCTCGCGGTGGTGCGGGAACAGAATATTTCACGGGCGGCGGAGTCGCTGCATCTTACCCAGCCGACTCTCTCACGGCAGCTCGCCGAGCTGGAGGCAGAGCTGGGGCAGCCGCTTTTCGAGCGCGGGCGCAGGCTGGCATTGACCGAGGCGGGCGTGATGCTTCGCCATCGGGCGGAGGAAGCCGTGGCGCTCGTCGACCGCATCGAGGCGGATTTCCGCCACGCCGAGGACATAGGCGGGACGCTGGCCATCGGCAGCGGCGTCTATGCGGCGGGCTCGGAGGTCATCCGCACGCTGGAGGAGTTTTCCCTGCACTATCCGAAGGTGCAGTATGAGATTTACACGAACAGCGCGGACACGCTCCGGGAGCGTCTGGACGCGGGGCTTTTAGATTTCGCGCTGCTGCAGGAACCCATCGACGTTGCCCATTACGATTACTTCCGCCTGCCGACGAAGGAAAATTGGGGCGTGCTCACACGTGCGGGCAGCGAGCTGGCGAAAAAGAAGAAGCTCCGGCGGCAGGATCTCGCAGGGCGGCGGCTCATCAATACGGGGCGGCTTTCCGTCCGCAAGGAGGTCGAGCATTGGCTGGGCGACATGACGGAGCTGCAAATCTTTGCGTGCCACAACCTCGTGGACAATTCGCTGCCGCTGGTGGAAAGCGGCTTTGCCGACGCCATCACCATCGAGGGCGCGGTGTGCCATTACGATCCGGCGCAGTTTGCCTTCCGCCCCTTCGATCCGCCGCTGACCTCCACCGTGGTGCTGGCGTGGAAACGCTTCCAGCCGACCTTCGGCGCGGCGGGACGGTTCCTGGATTTCATGCGGGAAAAGTTCGTGGAATAATTTTCGATACAGACGCACAAAAAACGTCCCGGTTCATTGCTCATCACAGAACCGGGACGTTTTCTATTCGCTCTTCTTATTGTCCGTCGTAAACCCATTTGCCGCTGATGCCTTTGACGGCTTCCTTCGCGGTAATCTCGGCGTCGCCGTTGTCGAGGTCGATCAGGTGATATCGGTCGTTGCCCATGCCCATCTCCTTCATGTAGGAAAGCTGGCGCAGGCCGTGACGGCTTTCGATGCGCTCCACGAGGTCGTGACGGCTCTCCTCCGGCAGCGCGTAGATCATGTCGACGCAGGCCTGATCTGCCGCGAGGATGTCGAAGGACGCGACGATGCCGACGTCCGGCGTCACCACCGGAGCGGCGTTTACGCCTTCGCAGTCGCAGGAAACGCTCATGTTGCGCATGACGTTGATGAAGGCGCTCTTATGTGCGAAGTAAGAAATCGTCGCCTGGGTGGATTCAGTCATGCGCTCCATGAATTCTTCCATGCTGATGCTCCACTGGTCTTTGCCTTCATAGGTGTGGATCCATTTCTTGCCGATGCGCCCGTCCGCGCAGCCGATGCCGATATTCTTGTCCGAGCCGCCGAAGCCGCCCATGGTGTGGCCTTTGAAATGAGTCAGCGCAAGGAATGAATCGTAGTTCAAGAGATTCTTGCCGACGGACATTTCCTTGAACCATTTGCCGTGCGGCACGGGAAGCAGCGCGGTGCCTTCGGCGTCCAGGATATCCACGGGCGCGAAGGTCCAGCCGTTCGTCTCAAGAGTTTTCCGGTGGTCTTCCGTCGTGTAGCGTCCGTAATTATAATAGGTGTTCGTCTCGACGATGGCGGCGTTCGGCAGGCGCTCGGCTAAAAGCTCCTTGACCCACGGACGGGGAATGATGTTCGGCCCCTCCGGTTCGCCGGTGTGGAGCTTGACGGCAACCTTCCCGGCGAGAACGCCTTTCACGCGGTCAAAGACTTTCAAGAGTCCCGCCGCCGAAAGGTCGCGGGTGAAATAGACGAAGGCCTCCGGACCGGTTCGCTTGTCGTAAGGAAGATATTTATCGCCGCCCGTGCCCGGCTTTTTCGCAGCGGCCTGGCCGCTCTCGTTCTTTCCCGCCGCTCCGACACTGCCCGGCAGCGCGGTCATGGCCGCCGCCGCGCCCGCCAGCTTGATGAAGTCTCGTCTCGTCAATTCGCTCATAGAGATGCCCCCTGTTCTTGGTGAGATGTATTCCTGATGAAAATTATATAGAACGCCAAGAATTATGTCTAATACTTAAAAGTTATATTCATCTATACGATTTGGGCATAACTGATGCACGATATATTGCAGAATAACGAGCATGCTTTTTGAGCATAGTTGCGCATAAAAAATAGGTATTAGACAAACTCGCGGAAATGATTTTATACTGTGGGCGAAGCCGGGAAAACGGCTCGCCCGTATTTTTTCGGGCGGCACAAAGGAGCGTGATGCGATTGAAAAAAGCGGAGGCGAACGCAGGGCTTTCTTCGCTTTTGGAAAGCGCGGGATTCGAGCCGTCGGACGTTCGCCGCTATATGGAGCTTTCGACGCGCTCCGGCACGGAGGCTGCGCGGGCGCGAATTCTCCGGGGACAGCGGGGACGGCTCATGGACGAGCTGCACCGGCGGCAGCAAGTCTTGGACCAGGTCGATTATTTGATATGGCAGGCCGAGAACGGCAGACAACAGAAAGGACGATGAAAAAAATGAAGAATTGGACGAAGAAAATGAAATTTGCGGCGCTGGCAGGCGTTTTGGCAACGGGACTGACGGCCTTCGGCGGCGTCGCCGACGCGGCGGAGGCTGCGGCGGAAGGCTATCCTGCCGTGGAGGAAGTCAAGGCGGAGCTTGGCAAGGAAGCCGGAACGATCTTTGCCATCGGCACGCCGAACGTCAACTACGATAAATATTTCACCGGCAAGACCTTCCTCGCGCCGCTGGCCAGCGACAAGATTGGCGTGGCGAACGTGACCTTCACGAAAGGCACCATCAACCACTGGCACATCCATCACGGCACCTGCCAGATCCTCGTCGGCGAGTCGGGGCGCGGCTACTACCAGATCTGGGGCGAGGAGCCGAAGGAGATCCTGCCCGGCACGGTGGTGACGATTCCCGAGGGAACGAAGCACTGGCACGGCGCGGGGCCGAACAATATGATGCAGCATCTTTCCATCATGCTGTCGGGCGAAGGCGTCTCGACGGAATGGCTGGAGCCGGTGAACGAGACGGAATACGCGAAGCTGAAATAAGGTGAGAGCATGAATCGGCGGGAATTTTTGAGGGTGAGCGGCATGGGCGCGATGGCTCTTCTTTTGAGCGGCTGCGGCCTCGCCGCCGCGCCTGCGGAAAAGAAAAATACTGTGCCGCCCGCCAAGGGCAGCGTATCGGGGGGAAAACAAATGAAAATCGTAGTCGTTACGTCAAGTCCACATCCGAAGAATGAATCCACGTCCATCTATTTGGCGGAGCGGTTCATCGAGGGCGCGAAGAGCGCGGGACATGAAATTTTCGTCTTCGACGCGGCGAACGAGGAGACGCATCCGTGTCGGGGCTGCGACAAGTGCGGCATGGACGGCCCCTGCATCTTCCAGGACGCCATCGAGACGAAGCTGATGCCGAAGATGCTGGAGGCGGATATGCTGGTGCTTACGACGCCGCTCTATTACTACGGCATGTCGGCGCAGCTGAAGATCGTGGTGGACCGCTTCTATTCCCGCACGGGCAAGCTGAACGGCAAGAAGTCGATGCTGATTTCCACGGCGTACAACAGCGCCGACTGGACCTTCCAGGCATTGGCCGCCCATTACGACACCTTAGTGCGCTATATGAACTGGACGGACGCCGGGCAGGTGCTGGGCGTCGGCTGCGGTTCGCGGTCGCTGGCGGAGCGCTCGGAGTTCGGCGAGATGGCGCGGAAGATCGGCGCGAATCTGTAAAGGAAAATAGATATGAAACGACGTGATTTTTTGAAGCTGACCGGCGTCGCGGCGGCGTCGGCTCTCCTGGGACGGTTCCCGTCCATGGCGTCGGCGGCGAAAATGACGGGGCGGCGCGTGGATTTTCACGCCCACGCGATGCTGCCGTCTTATGTCGACGGGCTGAAACGCCTCGGCATCGACGTCGCGGCGGAGGAAGGCTTTCCCATTCCGCAGTGGTCGGAAGAGGCGCATCTGCAATTCATGGCGGACGCGGGTCTCGACTACGCCGTGCTGTCCATGCCGACGCCGCACACCTATCATGGAGACGCGGGACTTGCCCGCGAGGTCACGCGGGCGGTCAATGAGGAATACGCCGCGTTCTGCCGAAAGCATCCGGAAAAATTCGGCTTCGTCGCGGCGCTGCCCCTGCCCGACGTCAAGGGAGCATTGGAGGAAATCCGTTACGCGGCGGAGCGTCTCGGCGCGCTGGGCGTGAAGGTCGCGTCCAACAGCGACGGCGTCTATCTCGGCGATCCGAGCTTCGATCCCGTATTCGCGGAGCTGGACCGGCGCGGCGCTTTAGTAATCCTGCATCCCAGTCCCGCCCGGAGCCTGCCGAGGGAGGGCGTGGTCACCGGCGGCGTCATGGCGCTCTACGAATATCCGGCGGACACCACCCGGGCGGTGGTGAATCTCCTGGCGAACCGGATGCTGGAAAAATTCCCGCATATCCGTCTCGTAGTGCCTCATTGCGGCTCGTTCCTGCCCTATATGAAGAGCCGTGCGGGCGGCATGTTCCGCCTGCTTTCGGCCATGGGCAGGATGGAACCCGTCGATATGGAAGCGGGCATGAAGCATCTATGGTTCGACCTCGCGGGAGACCCGACGCCCGACCAGATGGATATGCTGCTTCGAATCACGGACGAGCATCATATCGTCTATGGCAGCGATTACCCGTATGTGCTGGCGCCCATCGTGCTGCAGCGCAAGAAAGCGCTGGACGAAGTGCTGGCCCGGCGCGGGCAGTCCGGCCGATTCTATACGGAAAACGCGAAAAAATTGCTTGCATGACAGGAGGAAACGACAATGCCGTTCATTGAAATGAAGACCGCGAAAGCGACGACGGAGCAAAAGGAGAAATTGGTGGAAGGCTTCACCCGCGTCGCCAGCGAGACATTGGGAATGCCCGCGTCGGCGTTTTATGTGCTGATCGAGGAAAACGAGCCGGAAAACTGGGGCGTCGGCGGAAAGCTGCTGCCGAAGCTCATGGCGGAAAAGAAATAAAGTCGGCCTTATGGAATATACACAACTTGGCGCGTCGGCGCTGAAGGTCTCCCGCATCTGCCTCGGCTGCATGGGACTTGGGAACGCGGCGACGGGACAGCACAGCTGGACGGTGGACGAGACGACCTCGCGGGACATCATCCGCCGCGCGCTTGACGCGGGCGTGAATTTCTTCGACACGGCCATCACCTATCAAAACGGCACCAGCGAAGAATATCTGGGACGGGCGCTTCGGGATTTCGCGAAGCGCGGCGAAGTGGTCGTGGCGACAAAATTTCTCCCGCGTACCACAAAGGAAATCGAGGCCGGCGTAACCGGACAGCAGCACATCGAGAAGCAGCTGGACCTGAGCCTGTCCCATCTGGGCATGGACTATGTGGACCTGTATATCTATCACATGTGGGACTACCAGACGCCCATTCATGATATCTTAGACGGGCTGCACCGCGTGGTGAAGGCGGGAAAGGTCCGCTATATCGGCATCGCGAACTGCTATGCGTGGCAGCTGGCGAAGGCCAACGCGCTGGCCGAAAAGGAAGGCTTCACCAAATTCGTCTCCGTACAGAACCATTACAATTTGCTGTTCCGCGAGGAAGAGCGGGAAATGGCGCCCTTCTGCGAGGAAGACAATATCGCCATGACGCCGTACAGCGCCCTTGCCAGCGGGCGGCTCTCCCGAAAGCCGGGCGAATCCTCCAAACGGCTGCGGGAGGACAGCTACGCGAAGCTGAAATATGACGACACGGCGGCGGCGGACGGGAAGATCATCGACCGCGTGGCGAAGCTGGCGGAAAAATATCACGTGACCATGACGGAAATCTCCCTGGCGTGGCTGCTGACGAAGGTGACGTCGCCTGTGGTGGGCGCCACGAAAGCAAGCCATGTGGACGGCGCCGTGAACGCCGTCGGGCTGCGGCTCGAGGAGGAAGATATTTCCTATCTGGAAGAGCTCTACACGCCGCACCCGCTGGTCGGCGTCATGGCGCAAAACACGAAGACGGCAAAGCGCGACGCGCAGGTCTGGATGAAGAACGCGCCGAAGGATTAGGAGGGATTGGATGAAAAAGGACATTGGCAGTGTGCTGGCGCTGTACCCGACGCCGCTGGTGGTGGTCGGCGCGATGGTGGACGGCAAGGCGAATTGGCTCCTGGCCGGGCATGTGGGCATCATCGGCCATGACCGAGTGATGGTCAGCATGGCGAAGCCCCACTATACGAACAAGGGCGTGAAGGAAAACAAAGCGTTTTCGCTGAACATCGTCACGGAGGAGCTGCTCCCGGCGGCCTCTTACGTCGGCAAGGTCAGCGGCGCGAAGGCGGACAAGTCCGGCGTGTTCGACTGCACCGCGGGCGAGACGGGAGCGCCGCTGCTCTCCGCGTCGCCGCTTACGATGGAGTGCCGCGTCGTGGACGTTTACGAGACGGAAAGCTTCGAGAGCTTCGTGGCGGAGATCGTTCACACCTTCGCCGACGAGAGCGTGCTGGGCGAGAACGGGAAGATTGATTACCACGCGCTGAAGCCGATCCTCTTTGAAATGCCGACTTACGAATACTTGAAGACGGGCGACGTATTGGGGAAATGCCTCGATTTCGCCGCGCAATATGAAAAGAAATGAGGGAGGACACTATGAACCAGTTCCAAAAAAAGATGGCGGCGCTGGTCCTGGGCGGCCTGATGGCCTTGGGCGCGACAGCGACGGCGCATCCGGTCCGCACGCCGGAGGGGAATATGCCGATGGTCCATTGGGCAGTGGTGGAGTCCACGCCCGGCGATATGGCGAAGATGAGCGAAGTCGCGGCGCGCACCGTCGGCCCGACGGCGGCGAACGAAGCCGGAACCTACGTGCTCTATGGCGGCATCGACGCGGAAAATCCAGACGTGCTGCGGCTGATCGAGATTTACGAGAGCTATGAGGCCTACCGCATCCACGCCAGCAGCGAAGGATTCCAGGCTTACCGCGCCGAGCGTTTTCCCATCCTGAAGAGCCTGAAAATCCTCGAGGCCAACGGCATCGCATTGGAGCAAAAAGCGGAGGGCGTCGGCACGGTAGTCCTGATGCACCGCTATGAGGTGCGCCCGGAGCGGCTCGCCGAGTACCAGAAGCTGGCGACGGCGGAAGCGGTCCGCGCCGTGCGGGACGACGCGGGCGTCATGGGCATGTTCGTGACGGCAGAGCACGACGCGCCGAATATCATCCACACGATGGAGATTTACCGGGACGAGGCAGCCTATCAGAGCTATGTGGAGTCCGAAGCCTACGGCGAATATCTGCGGGGGCTTTCGTCGATGTTCACGGCGGCGCGGGAAATCACGAACCGTCCGGCCCATATCGTTTTGAGCACGAAAGGCCTGCAGAACTAAGAAACGGAGGGACAAGCATGAAGGACATATCACGCCGCGATTTCATGAAGCTGGGCGGCATGATGGCGGTCGGCTCGATGCTGTCTCCGCTTTCCGGCATGGGCCGCGCGCTGGCGCAGGCGCCCGTCGTCGGCAGCGAGGACGTGACGAAGGGCGGCAAGGTCGGCTCGCGGGCGAAGGTGTATTTCACGAAGCACATTGACGCGCCGCATCTCTTGAAGCTGTACGGACGCATCAACGAGCACATTTACGGCAAGGTCGCCATCAAGCTGCACACGGGCGAAGCCCACGGTCCGAACATCCTGCCCCGTGACATGGTGAAGGCGTTTCAGGCGGCCATACCGAACAGCGTCATCGTCGAGACGAACACGATGTACGTCGGCGACCGGGACACCACCGAGAAGCACCGCAAGACGCTGGAGATCAACGGCTGGACCTTCTGCCCGGTGGACATCATGGACGAGGAAGGCACGGTCATGCTTCCCGTGCGGAACTATTTACATCTCCCCGAAGTCTCGATGGGCTCCCATCTTCTGAATTACGACTCGATGGTGGTATTGACCCATTTCAAGGGCCACGCCCGGGGCGGCTTCGGCGGCTCGCTGAAGAATATCGCCATCGGCTGCGCCGACGGGCAGATCGGGAAGCGCATGGTGCACGGCTTCCACAAATCCGACGCCCCCGGCGTCGACGACTGGGAGGGCAGCATGGCCAACGGCGCACTCTTCATGGAGAATATGGCGGACAGCGGCAAGGCGACCTGCGACTTCTTCGGAAAGCGCATCGTCTTCATCAACGTCCTGCGCCGCATGAGCGTAGACTGCGACTGCGCGGGAGTGAAAGCCGCCGAGCCGGTGATTCCCGACCTCGGCATCCTCGCCTCGACAGACATCTTAGCGGTGGACCAGGCGTCCTGCGACATGGTCTACGCGCGCCCCGAAAAGGAAAAACACGATCTCGTAGAACGCATCGAGAGCCGCGACGGCCTCGCCCAGCTTGCCGCGATGCGGAAGTTAGGCATGGGCAATCCGAGATATGAGATCGTGCCGATAGATTAGGAGGTCTTGCCATGTTTGGATTGGGCGTGCCGGAGCTCGTTTTGATCCTCGTCATCGGTCTGGTGGTCTTTGGGCCGGGAAAGCTGCCGGAAATCGGAGCGGCTTTCGGAAAGAGCCTGAAGGAATTTCGGAAGGCCGGACGGGAAATAACGGAAGACATGACGAAAACTGCGCAAAAATAAAGGAAGAATATCATACGTGATGCAGGATTAGGAGGAAACAGCATGAACGGTAAGAAATGGACGGCGGCCGTATTGGCGGCGGGAATGTTTTTCACGACGAATTTCATGACGATGGGAGTGGCGGAAATGGCGGAACAGCGGGAAGCGGTCAAGGTGGTACAGACGGCGGGGCGCGACAAACTCGGCGACTTCGCGCCGGACTTCGCGCGGTACAACGACGATATCCTCTTCGGCGAGGTCTGGTCGAAAAACGACGTGCTTTCCCTGCACGACCGCAGCATCGTGACAGTCTCGGCGCTGGTGGCGTCGGGCGTCATCGACAGCTCCCTGAAATACCATATCGAATCGGCGAAGAGGAACGGCGTCACGAAGGCCGAGATGGCGGAAATCATCACCCAGTTAGGCTTCTACGCGGGCTGGCCGAAGGCATGGGCGGCCTTCAACATGGCAAAAGAAGTGTACGCGGAGCAGGCGCACTAAGAAACGGGCCGGGACAGGCAAGAGGACGCCCCCAAAAGAAGGGAATCCCGCCCCTACAGTGAATACCCGTGACGCATAGCAAAGCCGCGAAGGAAAAATGATATGCTCCCCTTATGAGAGACAGTGAAAAAGAAAAACTGTCATCATGAGGGGAGTATTATTATGCCACACAAGCAAAAAGCAACGATGGAGGAAAAAGTGCAGTTGGCTCGCGCATGCAGCGAA
>Ga0256407_10000865_pt1 | contig 68232 bp, 49 predicted proteins | sample RumenRJG_04DNA_FD_193489 | JGI IMG/M metagenome (GOLD analysis project Ga0256407, IMG submission 193489) | Bovine rumen microbial communities from Lethbridge, Alberta, Canada - RJG_04 | ecosystem: Host-associated > Mammals > Digestive system > Stomach > Rumen | place: Canada: Alberta... | reverse complement strand
GAGGAGACGGGCATAGAGATTCAGAACCTGCGTTATTTCGCAAGCCAACCATGGCCCTACCCTTGTGGACTGATGGTGGGCTTCACGGCTGACTATGCCGGTGGTGAGATACACCTGCAGCGCTCCGAACTATCACGTGGTGGGTGGTTCGACCGCGATTCGTTGCCACAGATACCCGAGAAACTATCAATTGCACGGCAATTGATAGACGATTGGCTGGGGGATGATACAAAAGGACTTTAGGGACTTTAAGGACTTTAGGGACCCTAAGGACTTAGAAGAGCCTTAAGGTCCCTAAAGCGATATTATTTCTGGCAGCGGGCGTAGAGGTCGGAGAGTGCGGGGCGCGGGATGCCTTTTTTGATGGCCAAGGCAAGATCGGCGCGGGCATCATCGAAATGCTTCATACGGATTCTGACATCGGCCCTGTTGATGATGTAGTCGGTGTTGTCGGGGTCGAGCCGCATAGCCTCAGAGAAATCGTATTCGGCCAGGTCGAGCATTCCCCTCTCGACTTCCATCCCTGCCCTTGCAGCAAACGCCACCGCGTTTGTGGGATGTTGCTCCACCAACCGGTTGATGCGGTTCATGGCCTCGGTATAGTGGAGGTCTTTCTGAAGGAGCAGGGCCAGTCCGAGTTGGCCGTTGAAATCACCAGGCACGATGCTGAGCATCTCCTCATAATCTTTGCGGGCAAACTTGTAACGGTGGAGTTTCTCGTTGACATATGCCCTATAGTAGAGCGCCGCCACATTACGGGGGTCGATGGCGAGCACCTTGTCGTACTCGCTCTTTGCATAATCCCACTGCTCGAGCAACAGGTTCCACGACGCCTTTTTCAGTTTCAGGTTCACATCCTCGGGGAATTTCTCCACCATTTTAGTGGCCGCATCCAACGAGTCGACCATCTTCTCATAGGTTTGCGCCCACGTGGGAGCCACCACCATGGATAAGACCATGAAAGACAAGAGTTTCCTGACCATGCTCATGTGGGTAGATTGGATTGGTTGTAACATTTATGTTGGTTGTTACTCACGCATTTTTGATATAGTTGACGATCCACTCGCCCACCTCTCGCGTGCCATATTTCTCGCCACCCTCGACCTGAATCTCCGGTGTGCGCACATTGGCATCGAGAGAGGCATCCACCGCCTTTCTCACGAGCGCCCCTTCTTCTGCGAGACCGAAATGCTCGAGCATCATTGCCACGGAAAGAATCTGCGCCAATGGGTTGGCAATGTTCTGACCAGTAGCCTGCGGCCATGAGCCATGCACCGGTTCGAAGACAGGCGTGCTCTCGCCGGTCGATGCCGAAGGCAGCAGTCCCATGGACCCCGATATGCAACTCCCCTCGTCGGTGAGGATATCACCAAAGGTATTCTCTGTCACCATCACATCAAAGAAGGTAGGTTCGGCTATCATCCTCATCGAGGCATTGTCGACGAACATGTAATCGACCCTGACATCGGGATACTGCGGCTCCATCTCCTTGGCTATCTGCCGCCAAAGGCGACTTGATGCCAGCACGTTGGCCTTGTCGACCACGGTGAGGTGATGGTGACGTTTCCGGGCGTATTCGAATCCCACCTTGAGGATGCGCTCCACCTCGGGCCGGGTGTAGTAGTTGGTATCGTAAGCCACGTCGTTGTCTTGGTATTTCTCGCCGAAGTACATGCCACCGGTAAGCTCACGGATACAGATGAAGTCGGCGCCCTCGACGAGTTCAGCCCTCAGCGGACTCTTGTGGAGCAGGCACTTGAAGGTCTGCACCGGACGGATATTGGCAAAGAGTCCGAGTTTCTTCCTCATGGCAAGCAAGCCCTGTTCGGGACGGACGGGCGAAGTGGGGTCATTGTCGTACTTAGGATCGCCCACGGCAGCGAAGAGCACTGCGTCGGCCTCCTGACAGATCTTGAAAGTGTCCTCCGGGAAGGGGTCGCCCACCACATCGATGGCATGGGCACCGCAAATGGCTTCTTTATACTCTACCTCGTGGCCGAACTTCTCTGCCACGGCATTCATGACGGCCACGCCCTGGGTCATGATCTCGGGGCCTATGCCATCGCCTGCTAAAACTGCGATTCTTAATTTCATAGCTATGAAGGGTTTGATATGATTATACTATGTGACTAATTCTCTTGCTGCTCCTCGAAGATATTGAGCATACGGAAGGTGGCTTTGATGGCTGCCGCAGTCTGGTCGGCATCGAGGCCTCGCGTACGGATGATCTTGTCGCCGTTGCGCCAGGTGATGACCGTCTGCACAAGGGCATCGGTACGGCCGCCGGGAGGGATGGTGACCGCATAGTTGGCCAAGGTGGGGAAAGTGCGGTCGAGATAGGTCTTGTAGATTTTCCGCAGCGCCTTGACAAAGGCGTCGTACTGTCCATCGCCTGTGGAATCGGCCTCATACTGCCGACCGTTGATTTCGACCTTGATGCTCGCTATCGGACTCAGTCCGTAGGAGGAGCACACCATATAACTCACCAGTCGCACTTTTTCCTCGGGAGTGGTATGCTTGAGCACGTCGTTCACGATATAGGGCAGGTCGTCTTGTGTGACGAGTTCCTTCCGGTCGCCCAGTTCGGTGATGCGCTGCGTAACCTTCGCCATCTGCTCGGGCGTGAGTTGCAGACCGAGTTCCTGCAGGTTGATTTCGATATTTGCCTTTCCACTGTTTTTTCCCAGGGCGTATTCGCGCCTCCGGCCAAAACGCTCGGGCACGAGAGGGTTGCAGTATAGACTGTCCTTGTGGTCGCCGTCAGCATGCACCCCGGCCACCTGCGTGAATACGCTGTCGCCCACGATGGGCTGGTTGGGTGCGATGGCAATGCCACTATACTCCTCTACGAGCCTGCTGATGTCATTGAGTTTGTTCTCGTTGATGTTGGTGCGCGCCTGGAACTGGTCTTTCAGAATGGCCTGCACACTGGCCAGGGGTGCATTGCCACACCGCTCTCCCAGTCCGTTGACCGTGACATGCAGGCCCTTGGCACCACAAAGCACCGCAGCGAGTGAGTTCGACACCGCCAGGTCGTAGTCGTTGTGGGCATGGAAGTCGAAATGCACATTGGGATAGTGTTTCGTCATCTTTCTGAAGAACTCGATGACTTGGAGCGGATTGGTGATACCGAGCGTGTCGGGCAGCATGAACCGTTTGACGTTGGTGTTCACAAGCCGGTCCATGAGCTGGTAGATATACTCGGGCGAGTCGGTCATCCCGCTGCTCCAGTCCTCGAGGTAGAGGTTCACGCCCATCTGCAGGTGGTCGGCATAGTCGAGTGCGCGCAGGATATCATCGATGTGCTCCTGTGGTGTCTTGAAGAGTTGCTGCTGACAATGTCTGAGCGACCCTTTGGCCAACAGGTTGATGTTGCGGCATCCGCAATCGTGTATCCAGTCGATGGAACTGTGTCCGTCGACGAATCCCAGCACCTCCACCTTGTTCACCATGTCCACGGTCTCGGCATAGCGGCAGATCATCTTCACGGCATCTTTCTCACCCTCGGAGACCCGGGCCGATGCCACCTCGATACGGTCGACGTTGAGTTGGCTGATGAGCATCCTCGCAATCATGAGTTTCTCATGCGGCAGGAAAGCCACGCCGCTGGTCTGCTCACCATCGCGCAGGGTGGTGTCCATGATCTCGACGAACGGGTGCTTGTAGGGCTCTACCCTTATTTGTTCCGACGTTCCCATGCCTCTATCTTATCTGTGTTCTGTAGGAGGAAGTCGATGTCATCAAGTCCGTTGACCAGACAATGCTTCTTGTATCCATTGATCTCAAACTGCTCGCTGCGCCCGGTGGCCAGATTGGTGACCGTCTGCCGTGGCAGGTCGACCTCGACCTCTGTCTTGGGGTCGTTGTCGACAGAAGAGAAGAGTTCACGCAGGAAATCCTCGCTCACCACCACAGGCAACACGAAGTTGTTGAGCTCGTTGTTTTTGTGGATGTCGGCGAAGAACGAACTGATGACCACCCTGAAACCATAGCCGGCAATGGCCCAAGCCGCATGCTCGCGCGACGAGCCAGAACCGAAGTTCCTGCCCGCCACGAGGATACAGCCCCCGTACCGCGGGTCGTTGAGCACAAAGTCGGGGCGTGGATTACCCTCCTTGTCGTAGCGCCAGTCGCGGAACAAGTTGTCGCCGAATCCCTCCTTGTCGGTTGCCTTGAGGAAGCGGGCGGGAATAATCTGGTCGGTGTCCACATTCTCGAGAGGCAGCGGCACACAAGTACTCCTGATGATATTGAATTTCTGTTTCATGATCTCCGTGTTTTAGATGATTGTCCTTGGGTCGGTGATGACACCTGTCACAGCAGCAGCGGCCGCCACCAACGGACTGGCCAGTATGGTTCGTGCGCCCGGTCCCTGCCGCCCCTCGAAGTTGCGGTTGCTGGTGGCCACGCAGTATTTTCCAGGAGGAATCTTGTCGTCGTTCATGGCGAGACATGCCGAGCAGCCCGGTTGGCGGAGTTGGAATCCTGCCTCCTCAAGGACAAGGTCGATGCCCTCGGCACGGATCTGCCGCTCCACCGCCCAACTACCAGGCACGAGCCATGCAGTGATGCCATCGGCCTTGCGGCGGCCTTTCACCACCGAGGCGAAAGCCCTGAAGTCTTCGATTCGTCCGTTGGTGCAAGCCCCGAGGAACACGTAGTCGACAGGATGTCCCAACAGCGGTTCCCCGGCATGCAGGCCCATATACTCCAAAGCCTTTGCGAACGAAGTTCTTGCTGCCTCGGGCACCTCGTCGAGAGCGGGTATCCGCTCGTCGATGCCTATACCCATACCCGGGTTGGTGCCATAGGTGATGCGCGGCACGATGTCGGCAGCATCGAACGACAGTTCCTTGTCGAACACGGCATCGTCGCCACTCCTCAGCGTGCGCCAGTAGGCCACCGCCTTGTCCCATTCTTCCCCTTTCGGGGCATACTCACGTACTTTGATATACTCGAAGGTGGTCTCGTCGGGCGCTACGAATCCGCCCCTTGCACCCATCTCGATGCTGAGGTTGCAGAGGGTGAGCCTGCCCTCCATCGACATCTGCTCCACGGTGCTCCCCGCATACTCAATGAAATAGCCTGTAGCCCCCGATGTGGTGAGCCGTGCCATCAGATAGAGCGCCACGTCCTTGGCAGTGACCCCTTTGCCTAGTGAGCCGTTGATGCTGATGCGCATCGACTTGGGTTTCTGCTGCAGGATACACTGCGAAGCCAGCACCATCTCGACCTCGGACGTACCGATACCGAAAGCCACCGCGCCCATGGCACCATGGGTGGACGTATGCGAGTCGCCACAAACGATGGTCATTCCCGGAAGCGAGAGTCCTTTCTCAGGTCCCACCACATGGATGATGCCGTTGTCGGGCGACATCATACCATAATAATTCAGTTGGAACTCCCGGGCATTCCGTTCGAGCGCGTCGACCTGTTTTTTAGACACGGGGTCGGCGATGGGTTTGTCCTGGTCGTGCGTGGGTGTATTATGGTCGGGCATACAGTAGATTTTCTCCGGTCGCAGGCATTTCAGTCCACGGTTTCTCATTCCGTCGAAAGCCTGTGGCGAAGTCACCTCATGGCAGTAGAGGCGGTCGATGTAAAGTTGGGTAGGACCGTCATCGACGACCTGCACCACGTGCCTGTCCCAGATTTTATCAAAAAGGGTATTCATAGTATTAATCTTTAAATTTGTTGATACAATCGATATATGCCTCGACAGAAGCCGTTACGATGTCGGTGTTGGCACCGAAGCCGTAATAGAGTCCGTTGTTGTACTCCACCTGCATGTGCACCTTTCCCACATCGTTGGAGCCCTTGGAGATGGCCTGGATGGTGAACTCCTTGAGGGTCATTTTCTTCAGAATGATCTTCTTCAGGGCGTTGATGGCCGCATCTACAGGACCGTTGCCCGTTGCGGCCGCCTCGAATTTCTGGTTGCTGATGTCGAGTCCGATACTGGCCACGCTTCTCACTCCCATGCCCGTGGTCACCTGCAGGTAGTCGAGTTTCACGGCATGAGCCTCGGCAGTGTCGGCACCAGCAAGCATGAGGATGTCGGCATCGTTGACCTCCTTCTTCTGGTCGGCCAGTTTGAGGAACTTCTCATAAATCTTGTCGATACGCTGCTCATTGTCGATGTTGACGCCCAGCACGCCCAGTCTGTATTTGAGCGCTGCCCTACCCGACCTGGCGGTGAGCACGATGGCATTGTCGTCGATACCCACATCCCTTGGATTGATGATCTCGTAGGTGGCTGCATTCTTGAGCACCCCGTCCTGGTGGATACCACTCGAGTGGGCGAAGGCATTGCGGCCCACGATGGCCTTGTTGGGCTGCACGGGCATGTTCATCAGCCCCGACACCATGCGGCTGATGGGAAAGATTTTCGTGGTGTTGATATTGTTCTCGATGCTGATGTCCTTATGGCATTTCAATATCATGGCTATCTCCTCGAGCGAGGTGTTGCCGGCCCGTTCGCCGATGCCGTTGATGGTGACCTCCACCTGGCGTGCCCCGTTGAGCACACCACTGAGGGTATTGGCTGTGGCCAATCCGAGGTCGTCGTGACAGTGAGTGGAGATGACGGCATTGTGGATGCCATCGACATGCTCCATGAGGTATTTGATTTTGGCACCATACTCATCGGGCAGACAGTATCCGGTGGTGTCGGGGATATTGACCACGGTGGCTCCTGCCTTGATGACCGCCTCGATGACCCTAGCCAGGTACTCGTTGTCGGTGCGTCCGGCATCCTCGGCATAGAATTCCACATCATAGACGTATTTCTTGGCATACTTCACGGCAGCCACCGCCCTTTCGATAATCTCCTCACGGGTGGAGTTGAACTTATACTTGATATGCGTGTCGCTGGTGCCAATGCCGGTATGAATGCGCTTGTGCTTGGCATATTTCAGCGACTCAGCCGCCAAGTCGATGTCGTGCTCCACCGCCCTGGTGAGTGCGCATATCGTTGGCCATGTCACCGCCTTGGAGATTTCGATGACCGAGTTGAAATCGCCTGGGCTGGAAGCGGGGAACCCCGCCTCTATCACGTCCACCCCAAGTTGTTCGAGTTGTCGGGCCACCTGGATTTTCTCTACCGTGTTGAGCTGACACCCCGGCACTTGCTCACCATCGCGAAGTGTAGTGTCGAAAAAAAACAGTCTTTCGTTCATTTCATTAACGTTTAAAAATCCGTCACATTCGGCTGCCATCAATAAAAAAGCCTTTCACACTCCTGGAAGTGAGAAAGGCCATATCAGATAGCAATGTGTCATCAACAGCATACTTTATCACTTCCGGCCACTTTGTGCAGTCGGAGGCTAATAATACTGATAATGATACCGAAATTTGTCATACCTTAATAATATTATAGGACCAGGCATAAAGCCTTCTCCTAACAACGGGTGCAAAATTAGTGAAACGAATCGACCCAAGCAAATAATTTGTAACTTTTTTAGCGAAAAACGCAACAATTTATTACTTTTTATCGGTTTTGTGCTATTTAATCACATCCAAAACCTGCCGGGCTATGGCCTTCATACCCTCTTTGGAGGGATGCCCGTTGATCTTGTGGATATCGTGGAGCCGGATGCATGGTATGGCGTAGTGATTGCAGATGGTGAGGCACGACTCGTTGATGTCGTCGCGCAGTTCACTGTTGAGCAGGAAATAGACTTTCACGTTAGGATAGCGTTTCTTCACATGGTCGAGCATATAGGCCATGGCCGGACGGAAAGTGTAGAAATCGCCTTTCGTCCACTGGCCGTATTTATACGCCCCCACCTCCTCGCCGGCCCAACTGTCGTTGGTGGCACCGAAAATGAGGATGATGTCGGGATTGCCCAGATTGTCCATGCGTGTGATGAACGACCGATCGGAGTAGTCGTTGCCATCGTAGCCCCGGTAACCCACCGTGCTGCCACTGTAGGAATTGTTCATACAGATGCGGAAGCCACCTTGGTCGGCCACCTGCCACCACCAGGTCTGTGTGACATCGTCGACATCGGTGCGGTTGCCGCTTTCCTCATAATACCACATCTCGTTGGTGGCAGGTGTGACATAGCCCTCGAAAGTGGAATAGGAGTCGCCGAGGATGGATATTGACGGTGCCTGCGCACAAGCAGAGAGTGCGACGATGGTGGCGAAGAAAGAAAGTACGAAATTCTTCATTTGGATGAGGTATTTGTTGAATAATGTGCGGTCAGAACGGAGACTCGGGCGGTGGTGGCGGACCGAGCGGGTCGTCGAAGCCCCCATTGATGCGCGAGCCCATGATCTCGCCACCCTGCGTTGGCGGCATGTAAGTGTCTTCGGGATTGGCGAAGCGGGTGTACTCGCCACGGAAGTTGAGGAGCACGTCGCCCACGGCACCCTTACGGTGCTTGGCGATGATGATCTGCGCCATACCCCTGAGGTCATTACCCTTCTCGTCGTTCAGGATATGGTAGTATTCGGGACGGTGCACGAAGAGCACCATGTCGGCATCCTGCTCGATGGCACCCGACTCGCGCAAGTCGCTCAGCTGTGGGCGCTTCCCGCCCTCGGCATCGCCACGCTGCTCTACCGAGCGGTTGAGCTGCGAGAGGGCAAGGATGGGGATGTCGAGTTCCTTGGCCAACTGTTTCAGCGAGCGGCTAATGGTCGACACCTCTTCCTGTCGGTTTCCGAACCGCATACCATTGGCGTTCATGAGCTGCAGGTAGTCGATCATAATGAGTTCCACCTTCTTCTCACGTGCCAGGCGGCGGGCTTTGGTGCGCAGTTCGAAGATCGAGAGGCCCGGTGTCTCGTCGACATACAACGGTGCACCCTCGAGTTTGCGTATATTGCGGTCGAAGCGGTCCCAGTCGGCATCGTCGAGTTGTCCGTTCATCACCTTCTTACCCTCTATCTCACAGGTGTTGGAGATGAGTCGGTTGACAAGCTGCACATTGTTCATCTCGAGCGAGAAGAAAGCAACGGGAATGCGCTGGTCGATGGCCACGTTCTTGGCAATGGAGAGCGCGAACGAAGTCTTTCCCATGGCGGGGCGGCCGGCGATGATGATGAGGTCGCTCTTCTGCCATCCCGACGTCATATCGTCGAGTTTGGTGAACCCGCTGGGCACGCCAGTCAGTCCGCCGGTATTCGAGGCGGCGCGCTGCATGATTTCCACAGCCTGCTTCACTACGGGGTCGATCTGGGTGTAGTCCTGGCGCATGTTCTTCTGCGAGAGTTCGAAGAGTTTTCCCTCGGCCTCTTGCATCACCAGTTCGATGTCGTTCGACTCGTCGAAGGCGTTGGTCTCCACGATGCTGGCAAAATGGATGAGTTGGCGGGCGAGGAATTTCTGCGCCAGAATGCGGGCGTGGAACTCCACATGAGCCGCCGACGCCACGTTGGCTGTGAGTTCATAGATATACATCTGTCCGCCCACCTCCTCGAGTGTGCCGTCACGTTTGAGTTGTTCGGTGACAGTGACGAGGTCGACGGGTTGCTCTTTGATACTCAGTGTCTGTATGGCGGCGAACACTTTCTGGTTGCGTGGCTCATAGAACGTCTCAGGTCGGAGGATCTCGCTCACCACGGTAAAGGCATCCTTATCAATCATGAGTGCGCCAAGCACAGTGCGCTCGGTCTCCACCGACTGTGGCGGCATGTGTGCCAGTCCCATGTCGAGGGGTGCCGCAGTGCGGGGCTTGCGCCTTGACGGACCATTATTGCTTGTATTGTTGTCGGGCATAGTTGTAAATTAGGGTTAGGGCTTGCAAAAATAAGAAAAAAAAATGATACGCCATCTTCCCGATAGGGCTTTTATCACAATTTAATAAATGCCCGAATAAATTTGGCATTTCGCTCTGTTAATATTATTTTTGCAGAAAAAAAGGAAGACTATATGGAAATCAAGACCTCCGAATTCACACTGAGCAGTCCGACGATAGAGTTATGTCCGAAGGACTTCCGTCCCGAATATGCCTTCATTGGCCGTTCGAACGTGGGCAAGTCGAGCCTCATCAACATGCTCTGCAACCACAAGGGGCTTGCGAAGACCTCGTCGACACCGGGAAAGACCCTTCTCATCAACCACTTCCTCATCAACAGAGACTGGTATCTCGTCGACCTTCCCGGCTATGGTTTCGCCAAGCGTTCGAAGACCGTTCAGCAGAAGATTGACAACATGATCAACTCCTACCTGCTGATGCGCCAGCAACTGGCCAATGTGTTCGTGCTCATCGATATCCGTCACGACCCGCAGAAGATAGACCGCGAGTTCATCGACTGGCTTGGCGAGAGCAGCATCCCCTTCTCGCTGGTGTTTACCAAGGCCGACAAACTCTCCATTCAAAAAGCGAAGGAGAACGTGCAGAAATACATGGACTCGCTGCGCGACGTGTGGGAGGAACTACCCCCCTATTTCGTGACGAGCAGCGAGAAGAAGTCGGGCCGCGACGAGCTGCTCGACTACATCGACAGCATCAACAAACAAATCAAGGAAGGATAAGGCAGCCATGGTACCCTATCTCGACGTACAGAACCTGACGAAGACCTTTGGGGCGCTCACCTTGTTTGAGAACATCTCATTCTCGGTGAGCGAGGGACAGCGTATCGGCCTGATTGCCAAGAACGGCACCGGCAAGTCGACCCTGCTGTCGATACTGACAGGTCGCGAGGGTTATGACAGCGGCGAGATCATCTACCGGCGCGACCTGAAAGTGGGCTATCTGGAGCAGTCGCCCCATTTCGACCCAGAGGAGAGCGTGCTCGACGCCTGTTTCAACCACCATGGTGACGACGAGAAGGTGTTACGAGCCAAACAGGTGCTCACCCAACTGAAGATACAAGACCTCAGTCAGCCCATGGGGCAGTTGAGTGGCGGCCAGCAGAAGCGTGTAGCCCTGGCCAACGTGCTGCTCACCGACCCCGACTTCCTCATCCTCGACGAGCCCACCAACCACCTTGACCTCGACATGATAGAATGGCTCGAGGGCTATCTCTCACGGGGCAACAAGACCCTGCTCATGGTGACCCACGACCGGTTCTTCCTCGACCGTATCTGCGACCAGATCCTGGAACTCGACGACCATACCATCTACTCCTACAAAGGCAATTTCGCCTACTATCTGGAGAAACGGGAGCACCGACTGGAGGTGGCCCGTGCCGAGACCGCACGCGCCGTGAACCTCTACCGTCGTGAACTGGAGTGGATGCGGCGGCAGCCCCAGGCCCGTGGTCACAAGGCCAAATACCGCGAGGATGCTTTCTACGAGTTGGAGCAACGCGCCAAGCACCGTATCGAGGAGCGGCAGATGCGTCTAAAGTCGAGCAACGTGTATATCGGCAGCAAAATCTTCGAGAGCCAGTATGTATCGAAATCTTTTGGCGACACCGTCATCCTACGCGATTTCTATTACAACTTCGCCCGTTTCGAGAAGATGGGCATCGTGGGCAACAACGGCACCGGCAAGTCAACATTCATCAAGTTGCTGCTCAGCATGGAGCCGCTTGACGCCGGGCGCTTCGACATCGGCGACACGGTGAAGTTTGGCTATTTCTCACAAGAAGGCCTGCGCTTCGACGACCAGCAGCGGGTAATTGATGTGGTGCGCGACATCGCCGACTACATCGACCTTGGTGGCGGCCGCCACTTCACCGCCTCGCAGTTTCTTCAGCATTTCCAGTTCACTCCCGACCAACAATATAATTATGTATATAAGCTGAGTGGCGGCGAGCGGCGCAAACTATACCTGTGCACCGTGCTGATGCGCAACCCCAATTTCCTGGTGCTCGATGAGCCAACCAACGACCTCGACATCCAGACCCTGCAGATATTGGAGGAATATCTGAGCGATTTCCCCGGCTGCGTGATTGTGGTGAGTCACGACCGCTATTTTATGGACAAGGTGGTAGACCATCTGCTGGTGTTCAAAGGCGACGGCGTGATCAAGGACTTCCCCGGCAACTACACCCAATACCGCGAGTGGCTCACGCTGAAAGGGCGCGACGAGGCGTTACAGGACGGCAAAGCCACACGACAGCCCAAACGCGACTACCGCAATGCCGACAAGCGCAAGATGACCTACAAGGAGAAGACCGAGTATGCCCAACTCGAGAAAGACATTGCCGCCTTGGAAGAAGAACAGCGCCAGATAGAGGAGGCCCTCTGTGGCGGCACCGTCGACATCGACACCATCACGGCCATGAGCAAGCGCCTTCCCCTGCTTAAGGACGAGCTCGACGAGAAGAGCATGCGCTGGCTGGAACTGAGCGAGATAGAATAACGACAATCCATATTCAACTAACTTATCAATTCATTCACAATGAGAAATTTTTTGACTTACGCACTGTTGTTGCTCGCCATGGCAACACAGGCCCAAACGGCACGTCAATTCACCATCAACCTTACCGACGACGGCAAGGCGCAGATGGTGGTCTTCCTTCCCACTTCCCCATCAGGCAAAGCCATCGTGGGCGTACCAGGCGGCGGCTACTCCATGCTGTCGAACACCCATGAGGGCACCCAATGGTCGGGATGGCTCAACCAGAAAGGCATCGCCTACTTCGTGGTGAACTACCGTCTGCCCAACGGCGACCGCACCATTCCCATGGGCGATGTGGAGAAAGGCATCCGCATCGTGCGCGACTCGGCAGCCGTATGGGGCATCAATCCCCACGATGTGGGCATCATGGGCTTCTCGGCCGGTGGCCATCTAGCCTCTGTCATCTCCACCCACTCTGACTTTGCCGTGCGCCCCAATTTCTCGATACTTTTCTACCCCGTCATCTCGATGGACGAGCGCGTTTCGCACAAATACTCGTGCATCAACTTCCTCGGACAGGAAGGACAGAAAGACCCCAAGCTGGTGCACGACTTCTCGACCCAGAACGCCGTGCGGCGTCACCTCACTCCCCCCGCCATCATCCTGATGTCGAGCGACGACCGCCTTGTGCCTCCGGTGACCAACGGCGTGGCCTATTACTCGGCCATGCGCAATGCCGGCAATGAGTGCGCCATGCACATCTACCCCACCGGCGACCACGGATGGGGCATCGGTCCCTGGTTCAAATACCACGACCAGATGCTCAACGACCTGGGCACCTGGCTCGACGCACATCCCGCACCCAAGACCGATGCCATCCGTGTGGCCTGCATCGGCAACAGCATTACCGACGGCCATGGTATAGAGATGGCACCCCAGCATGGTTATCCCGCCCAACTGCAGCGGTTGCTCGGCAATGGCTACTGGGTGAAGAACTTCGGTGTGAGTGCCCGTACCATGCTCAACAAGGGCGATTTCCCCTACATGAACGAGATGGCCTGGCGCGATGCCCTGGCCTTCGACCCCGACATCGTAATCATCAAATTAGGCACCAACGACTCGAAGCCACAGAACTGGAAATATGGTGCGGAGTTCAAACAAGACTTGCAACAGATGCTCACCACACTCTGCCCGTCGCTTGCCGCTCCCGCCAAAAAGAAAGGGAAGAAGGCCCGTCAGGCACAGCCACGTCGCCCACAAATCTACCTCTGCACACCCATCCCCGCCTTTAAGTCGACCTGGGACATCAATGATGCCATCATCACCGACAGCATCATCCCCATACAAAAAGAACTGGCCCAGACCTACGGCCTGCAAGTGATCGACCTGCACCAACTCTTCGCCAACGACAGCGACAAGGTGCAAGGCGATGGCATTCACCCCAATGAAAAAGGAGTGAGAAAGATGGCGGAAATCATCGCCGGAGTGCTGAAAGGAGAAACAAAATAACTCAATTGACAGAAGTTCAGGAGTTCAGAAGTTCAGGAGTTCAGACATTACAACAGCCAACAACCATTGGGCCTAAGAGATGACTTCGGACTGTTGTCTGCACTCATTCGACTGCTACAACTAGGGAACTCCATCTAAATAGAGCGAAAGCGTAATTTCAATGAAATAATCAGTATGAGGGGGTGAGGAATCATCCCCTCCTTTATTTGAGGCAAAAAAATGAAGGCTTACAACATTTTTTTGCTTTTCCTTTTTTGGGGTTTGACAGAAAATGCGTAATTTTGCAGCGATTTTTCAAACACATACGGATTTTCACATCTCGAAAGTCCGTTTTACAAATCAACAACATCATTTTTTATGTACAGCAAAGACGATTTATTATCGAAAGATATCTCCGAATTGGTGGATATCGCCAAACAATTAGGCGCTGACTTCAATCCCGAAGACACTAAGGAGAACATCATATATGCCATTCTCGACACCCAGGCTGAAAAGCCCGTCCCCGTGAAGCGCAAGCGCACCCGTATCTCCAGAAAAGACACCGACCATGTGTATAGCGTGAACGGCAAGGATGGCGAGAACTACGACTTGAAGAAGAACAAGGTGAGTCAGGAGCCCCTGCCCCTGTTCAAGGATGAGATGCTGGCCGAACTCGATGCGCCTGCCGCAGTGGAGGACAGCGAGCCCGCTCCCGAGCCCGCTCCCGCACCTGCTCCTGCCAAGCGCGGACGCAAGTCGAAAGCCGAGAAGGAAGCCCTTGCCGCTGCCGCAAAGGCAGAGGAAGAGGCCAAAAAAGCCGCTGAGGAGGCCGCTGCCGCTGAGGCTGCAGCTGTTGAGACTGCAACTCCAGAGGAAGAGCCAGAGGTGCTGGAATCCGTAGAAGACACCGCCCCGATAGCCTCTGAGGAAGAGACACTGACCGAAGAGATGCCAGAAGGCGAGCCCACTGAAGATATGTCGAACTTGCTGGCCCAGTTGCAGGCCAAGGTGAACGCCCACAATGAGGCCCAGGAAGAGAAAGCCCAGGCGCTGATGAACGGCATCTGGGAAGGCGACCCCGGCGACGGCACCGACTTCATTCCCGTTGTCGACCTGCCCATAGAAGACCAGTCGGCCATCCCCAGCTACGATATGTTCGACAACCCCACCACACCGGTTGGCCTGCAATCAAGCACAGGCTTTGCCGCCCAGAAAGAACCTCAGAGCGCGGCCTATAACTTTGACAACATCATCGTAGGCAATGGCGTGCTCGAAATCATGCCCGACGGCTACGGATTCCTGCGCTCCAGTGACTACAACTACCTCTCCTCGCCCGACGACGTGTATGTGTCGAGCATGCAGATCAAGCAATATGGTCTGAAGACTGGTGATGTGGTGGAGTGCCATGTGCGTCCGCCCCATGATGGTGAGAAATACTTCCCATTGACAAGCATCGACAAGATCAATGGCCGCAAGCCCAACGAGATCCGTGACAGGATTCCCTTCGAGCACCTCACTCCCCTCTTCCCTGAGGAGAAATATGACCTCTGCGGCGACCGCGCCACCACCAACCTCTCTACCCGTGTGGTAGACCTCTTCTCTCCTATCGGCAAAGGCCAGCGCGCACTCATTGTGGCCCAGCCCAAGACCGGTAAGACCATCCTGATGAAGGACATCGCCAACGCTATTGCCGCCAACCATCCCGAGGCCTATCTGATGATGCTCCTCATCGACGAGCGTCCCGAGGAGGTGACCGACATGGCCCGCACGGTGAACGCCGAGGTCATCGCATCGACCTTCGACGAGCCAGCCGAGCGCCACGTGAAGATTGCAGGTATCGTGCTCGAGAAAGCCAAGCGCATGGTGGAGTGTGGTCACGACGTAGTGATTTTCCTCGACAGTATCACCCGTCTGGCCCGCGCCTACAACACCGTATCGCCCGCCAGCGGCAAGGTGCTCACTGGTGGTGTCGACGCCAACGCCCTGCAGAAGCCCAAGCGCTTCTTCGGTGCTGCCCGTAACATTGAGGGTGGCGGTTCGCTCACCATCGTGGCCACCGCACTGATCGACACCGGTTCGAAGATGGACGAGGTGATTTTCGAGGAGTTCAAGGGTACCGGCAACATGGAGTTGCAGTTGGACCGCTCGCTGTCGAACAAGCGCATCTTCCCATCGGTGAACCTGGTGGCATCGAGCACACGTCGCGACGACCTGCTGCAAGACAAGACCACACTCGACCGGATGTGGATCCTGCGCAAGCATATCTCCGACATGAACCCCGTGGAGGCTATGAACACCATCCACGACCGTATGCTCCACACGCGGAACAACGAGGAGTTCCTGCTGACGATGAACTCATAAGCATTTATTTCCGAACCATCATCTGGCCGTTGATCCTACTGGGGAGGCCAGCAATGAAAATAATCGCAGGCAGACCTTTTCAGGCCTGCCTGCTCCGTTGATAGGTTCTTAGGTCTTTTAGATGAGTTAGTAGTGCTTATTTACTGATATTATATCTTAGTCCAAACTGAAAACCGATATTGGTTGGCTTATCCTTATAGGCATTATCCAAATCACTGCCATTATCGAAATAGTATCTCAGCGAGGGTTCCACATAGATGCCCAGCGAAGGTGTGAAATCGTACTGCAGACCCACGCCAAACATAGCAGAGAACTGGGCATTGTCCTTATCGATATCTTTCTTCGTACCCTCACTCTCGAAAGTAGCCTTCACGCAGAAGTCGGCCTGTGCCCCTGCCGTGGTGTAGACCGACAGTCCGTAGCGGTTCCACAGCGAGTAGATGACATTCACCGGAACGCCCAAATACTGAAGCACCTGGTTGCGCTCGAGCGTAGTGCCCCCCATTTTGTAGATAAAGTCCGACTTCAAGTAGGTGTAAGCCAATCCGGTGGAGATGGCCAGGTTTCTCACAAGGCCAAATTTCACCTGCGCACCTATGCTGATGGGATGGTGATGCTTGGTTTTCTCCTCGTAGTCGGCCAGTCGGATGGACTTCTGCTGTTCGCTATCATCGTAGAAATGGGAACCATTGGTCATAGCATAGTTGATGACTGGGGCGGAGTTGGTGAACGAGAAGGCATCGTTGGAGGCGAAAAGGCCTATTGCCAGCGGGTCACTGGATTTTCTATGGGGAGTGATGGCCGGGAGATCCAACTTTGACGGGAGGATGACATCCGAGGATTCTGAAGACTGTGGGGTGGTTGGAGTAGATTCGGCCTTGGCCAGAGCGGGCTCGCTGGGGGTGATAGTGGGCTCGCTGGGGGTGATGGGCTCGCTGGGAGTGGTGATGGGCTCAATGGGAGTGGTGATGGGCTCGCTGGGGGTGATGGGCTCAATGGGCATAATGGGCTCAATGGGCGAGGTGGTGGACGCATTGGGCCTTGTGATGGGCACTTTGGGTTCCTCGATAATCGCCTCGCTTTGAGGAATAGAGGATTCTTGTCTCACCAACTTGTCGGCAGAAGCCAGTGTGGTGTTGTCATTTGGCGTATCCACACCATATTGGTGCCACAAATAGGCACCGCCCCCCATCAATGCAACCGCAATGGCAGCCGCGGCTGTCCATTTCTTCCAAGGTATCAAGGTACGATGACCGCTGGGCAGAGCCTGCGGAAGCGAAGCCTCGATGTCTTCCCAAAGTCCTTCGGGAAGAGGAGCCTGATAGTCGGATAGTTTCGACCTCAGGTCGTTGGTCCAGTCTTGCTTTTTCATGTCCTTGATTGATGATAGTCCTTTATCAGTTTGGCGAGCATTTTTTTAGCTCTTAGGAACTGCGAGGCCGATGAGTTCTCTTTTATTCCGAGCATCTCGGCAATTTGCTTGTGGCTTTTCTGTTCGAAGACAAACAGGTTGAGCACCGTTCGGTAGCCTGAAGGCAGTTGCGCAATCATCCGGTTGATTTCCTCGGGCGGGATCGACTCCAGGTCGGGAGGATCGTCATCGGGTTCTTCGGGCGGGTCGTTGACGAACGAAAGTTTTGCCGACCTTCTGAGCGAGTTGATAGCCTCGTTGACAACGATTCTCATCACCCACGCCCTGAGCGAGCCCTCGCCCTTGTAGTTGAAATCACCGATATGTGAGAACACCTTGACAAAGCTGTCGTGCACCACATCCTTGGCGTCATCGATTTGAGGCAGGTAGCGTTGTGCAACAGCCATGGCCAAACCAGCGAGCCGCTCATATAGAATGCGCATGGCCCCCCTGTCGCCATTGGCAATGCCTTTTATGATGTTCTGCTCCTGCTCCACGTCTGTCAGTTGTTGATGTCCGACTCGAAGATAAGTGTGTGTGCATTTCTCGAATCAGCTACAATCTGGCCATTAGCGTGTTGCTCAAGCATGGCGCGTGATATGATCACGACCACCGACATGTTGTTCTTGCTCTCTTGCAGCAGCGCCACAGAACCCTTTTCAGCGGTATACAGCTTCAAATCATAGGCCAATCCATCGACCGTCACGTTGAAAGTCATCTGGGTGGCAGGCAGGTTGTAGTATCTGGACGTTTGCGATATCCCCACATATTCTGCCTTGATCTTCTGTTGGGTTGTTGTAGCATGGATGGTGGAGGCTCCTGGTACATTGTTGGCGTAGTTGACGAGCATTGCTGGAAGCATCTCTGCCAGGGGCAGGTTGGAGAGCGTCAGCATGGAGTCGATAGACACCTTTCCGTATCCCATGTTTTGTCCGTCGAGCATCCACTTTCCTTTGAAGGAAGCCGAGACCATACTCATTTTCCTGGCAATGTCGACATTGTCGCTGGATTCATCAACGGAACAGGAGTACATGGCGGGAACCACCATTCCCATTGCGACTGCGAAGAGCAGTTTTCTAAAAACTGTCTTTTTCATTTTATTATAAAACACGCTAATGGCAAAATCTTGCATGAAAAAGAGAAAAATTTTCATCAGCCCAACAAATCGGCCATCATGTGGCATTCGAAATCAGAGATTCCATTGGCATGGAGAATGTCTTTGTCTTTCTCCATCTCCTTGGAAATATCAGGTGCTTGTCCCTCCGGAGCATGCTCCATGTATTTTCTGAACAAGCCTATCGCTCCATCCACCTTTCCCCCGAACCACTGGCAATAGCCAGCATTCAGATAATCTTCAGGCGCTGGTTGGGGCGCATCGAGCAACCGCTGATACTCTTTCTCAGCCTGCTGCACCTTGGTAGAAGCCAGTAATGCCCAGGCCAGTGCCCGCGTCACGTTGCTGTTATCCGGATGCTCATAGTTGAGTCGGTAAAGAATCTTTGTCGTCTCATCGGTCTTTTGGTTATGGATGAGTGCGATGGCAAGGTTGAGCGCATAATGGGGATTCGACTCATCGATGAGCGACAACTTGCCGAAGGCCTCCTCTGCCCTTTGGAAATCGCCGATGAGGAGTGCCGTACGTGCGATAGCCCCCAGAGCCCTTTTGTTGTCGGGCTGAATCTGCAGGGCTTTGGAGAAAGAACTCAGCGCCATGTCGTATTGCTGACGGTGCATCTCGCACGACCCCTTGAGAATAAGGTATTTCTCCGAGCCCTGCTGTTCGGGATAAGCCTCGAGGAGTTTCTCAAGTGCGACAAATTTCTTTTGCTTGAGCAGGAAATTGCCCAAAGGTATCACCTGTTGAGCCAATGGCGTGGACCGGAACACCGGGTTGTTGAAGAAGAGCGCGTTGGTGCCCTCCTCGCCGCCGAAGGGATTGAAGAAATTACCCCGACGGTCGCTGAGCCGGAAGAATCGGTAAAGGTCTTGCAGGTACATCAGCCGCACATTCGTCTGCGAATGAATCATATTATCGGGGGCGGTCGGTCCGAACGCCACTTCGCTGTCGAGCATCGACTTCATGTTTTCGGGCAACCTGTCGATGACCGACGACATGGCCAGTGCAAAAGAATACTTGTCGCTGTCGCAGAAGGGACCATTATTGAGCAGGTTATCCAGGAATTTCGACCCTTTGAGTTTCTGCATGGTGCTCTCGATGCCAGGATGGTTGACATAGAAAGGCACAAACCAGTTGGAGAGGTTGTAGAAGAAGGGGTATCGCTTCATTTGGGAGAAGCCGCCGAAATAGATGTCCGACCCACTCTGCTGCATTTTCATCATTCGCTGGAAACTCTGCTCCAGTTCCTCCATGGCCTTGTCGGATGCCTCAGGATTGAGGATATCCTCCATCGGGTCGTCTTCTTTCTCTACGATGCCCATGCGCGTGACATCGAACCCCTTGTTTTTCATCAGGTTGGGAATGATGTCGCGCTGTATCTCCTCACGGTCGCGCTCGGCGTTCATGCAGAAATACATCTGCATCTGCATCTCAAGCAATTCCCTCACCATATCCTCACTGGAGGTCATGCTCTTCACCACCTCACCTATCTCGGGATAGAGCCGGTACTGACTCGTGGAAGTGAGGGCCCACCCCACCAGCGCTCTCTGCCGCACCCTCTCATCGCCAGCATTGAGACACACCTGCGCCAACATACGGTATTTATGGATGTCGAAATGAGTCATGGCGGCGAGCGAGATGGCACTCACCAAGTGCTCGGCATCACCACTGTCGATAGTGGGCGAAAGGATGAGCTGCTGGTAAAAGGCCGCATCATCGGCATGCCACTGCATGGAGAAACTGAGACACTCGAAGAGTGCTGTCATATCCTCCAGGTGCTTGCGGTAAATGGCTTTTGTGCGTTTCTCGGGGTCGGTCTCAAACTCCAGCAAAGCCACATCGCTGACGAATCCCTCGAGCACCTTCCTGACATGGGCATGGCTGAGGTCGAAGGCCTCGATTCGCGCTTTCGTACCCGAGAGGGCCGTTTCTTTTGTCAGTTTGCGGATGAGCGCCGCATCGTTGGTGAGCCGGTCAAGTTTTCGCAACAACGAGAGGTAGAGTTGGTCTCTTTGCGGATCGGGATAGCCTTTTTTCCAATAGTCGACCATCAGTTCATAGTCGTTCTGGATTTTCGACACTCTCTCGAAGAGCGGGGCATAGGTCATGAAGTCTCTGAGTTGCTCTATCTCAGCGAGAGCCCTTCCCAGAAGGTTTTTCTTGATGAGCCGTCGTGTTTCGTATATGATTCTAGCATCCATTTTTCAACAAGTTTAGGGGTGAGGTCAGTTGGTTCGCCATGTCACATTGTGCGTGCGGTCGATGTCGCGCTGCCGTGGTGCCTCTATATGAGGGAAGGCGAGCCGTGGAAGAGCCTTCACCGTGGCGTCATCAGCATGGCAGTAGGTCTTGATGATACCGGCATAGTGTTGCAGACCATATTTGCTGATGGAATCGCACGCCTGATTATAGGCTTGTTTGAACAGACGCATCTGATTTTGGCGGTAGTCGTCGGCGATGCGTGACGAACGTGCTGCCAGCACACCAAGCCAGATATTCTTGTTCTGCGAGTCCATGGCCACCTTGTGTTTCTGCAGGCGGGCCGTGGTGGCCTGGGGCTCGGTGAGCAACACGGCATCCATCTCGTTGTTGATCAGCATCATGAGCCGAACCATCACATCGTTGACCTGAATGCGGAACACCGGGTTGCTGGGTTTCATACTGTCGATGGCCAACGTTGCCAGGTAATCGGTGGCAGAATAACGTGCCATGGCCACCATTTTGTCGCCAAGTTGCTTGCCTTCGGTGAGTCTCTCCTTGGCATTGAGGAAGAATTGCCAATAGGCATTGGTGGCCGTCACATACTCCAGGGCTATGCCTTTCCGTTTGAGCCGCTCGGTGCGCATCAGGTCGCTGAAAGCACATTCCACCTCGTTTTTCCTGAGCGCTTCCTCGCCATCGAGGTGGGCATTCATTTGCTTCACGCTGACATCCACGCCAAGCGAGTCGAACAGTCCTTTCTCCTTGGCAATGAACACGGGCAGACAATCGAGCGTGGGCGTGGTGGCCACCTTCAGGGCAAGCGAGTCCTTACGGTTCTCCTCGGCACGGATAGCCTTGTTTTTCTCATTGATGTCCTTCGTAGAAGTGCCACAGGCGGCCAGTGCCGACAGCATGGCCACAGCCGAAATGGCATAAAGAAGATATTTCATTTTCAATTGATCATGATTTAATTTGCAAACTTACTACATTTTTTTGAGAAATCGGGAGAAAGGGGGAAAAAGGTATAAAATAATTGAGAGAAAGAGGAAATGGGGGGGGACGAGGCACAGCCTCGTCTTACGGAGAAGGAGAGGGCCTTGCACTACTCTGCCGCTGTGCGGCCAAGTTAGGCGTCGGCTCGGAAAAAACAAATAAAATTTGGTTTTTCACTCGCCTTGCACTACTCTGCCGCTATGCGGCCAAGTTAGGCGTCGGCTCGGAAAAAACAAATAAAATTTGGTTTTTCACTCGCCTTGCACTAACTTTGCAATAAAAAAGGAAAATGACACCCAAAGAGAAGAGAAACGAACGGTTGGCGGCCAAGCTGATAACCAATCTGGAGCGCCGGCATTTCGAGGCATACTACTGCCATACGGCAAGTGACATTATCGCCAAAGTGAAGGAAATCATTCCTGAAGGAAGCAGTATCAGTTGGGGCGGTTCGATGAGCATCCGCGACACCGGACTCACCCAAGCCCTCAAGTCGGGACCCTACAAGGTGTTTGACCGCGACGACGTGACCACTGAGGCCGACAAGCGCGCAGTCTACCTGAAAGCATTCGATGTGGATTTCTACCTGGCCAGTGCCAACGCCCTGTCGGAAGACGGCATCATCGTCAGCATCGACGGCAACGGCAACCGCGTGGCCGCCATCACATGGGGACCACGCCGCGTGATCTTCGTAGTGGGCCTGAACAAGGTAGCGCAAGACGTGAATGCCGCCCTTCAGCGGGCACGCAGCATCGCCTCGCCCATCAATGCCGCCCGCTTCGACATCGACACCCCCTGCCAAAACGATGGCATGTGCCACAACTGCAAGTCGCCCCAGAGCATTTGCAACTATGTGCACTTCCTGCGCAACTCGCATCCAGCGAAGCGGCATATCGTGATACTCACCGACCTGGAGTTGGGGTATTAAAACGCTAAACTTGAAAAGATAACTCAAAAATGATTGTCTGCATTGCCGAAAAGCCCAGTGTGGCCAAAGATATCGCCCGCATCATCGGAGCCAACAAATCGTGCCAAGGATACATGGAAGGCAACGGCTACCAGGTGACGTGGACCTTCGGACACCTGTGCACCCTCAAAGAGCCCGATGACTACACGCCACAGTGGAAGCGATGGAGCCTGGTGACACTCCCCATGATTCCCACCCGCTTCAGCATCAAACTCATCAATGACGAGGGCATCCTCAAACAATTTGCCGTGATAGAGAAACTGATGCAGGCTGCCGACGGTATCATCAACTGCGGTGATGCCGGCCAGGAAGGTGAATTGATTCAGCGGTGGGTAATGCAGAAAGCGAAAGCTACCTGTCCGGTGAAGCGCCTCTGGATATCATCGATGACCGACGAGGCCATCCGCGAGGGGTTCCAGACCCTGCGCGAACAGAAAGACTACGACCCCCTCTATCGTGCCGGACTCTGCCGCGCCATCGGCGACTGGATATTGGGCATGAATGCCACCCGTCTCTACACCCTGAAATACGGTCAGAACCGTCAGGTGCTGTCGATAGGGCGCGTGCAGACCCCTACCCTCGCCCTAATTGTGAACCGCCAGAAGGAGATCGACAATTTCGTCTCGGAACCCTACTGGGTGCTCTCCACCATCTACCGCGACACCCTCTTCACCGCCACCAAAGGCAAGTTCACCAGCAAGGAAGAAGGCGAGCAGTCGTTTGCCCTTATCCAGGACAAGCCCTTCGAGGTGACCGACGTGCAGAAGAAGAAAGGCACCGAAGCCCCACCCCATCTCTACGACCTCACCTCGCTTCAAGTGGACTGTAACAAGAAATACAGCATGAGCGCCGACATCACACTGAAGGTGATACAGTCGCTCTACGAGCGCAAGCTCACCACCTATCCACGTGTCGACACCCAATACCTGACCGATGACATCTACCCCAAATGTCCGGCTATTCTGAAAGGACTACGAGGCTACGAGGCCTTCACCGCCCCACTTGGCGGCAAGGTGCTGAAGAAGAGCAAGAAGGTGTTCGACAATTCGAAGGTGACCGACCACCACGCCATCATCCCCACTGGCGTGCCCGCCAACGGACTGACCGACCTGGAGCGCCACGTCTACGACCTGGTTACCCGCCGTTTCATCAGCGTGTTCTACCCCGACTGCAAATTCACCACCACCACGGTGATGGGCAAGGTGGACGAAGTGGAGTTCAAGACCACCGGCAAGCAGATTGAAGACCCGGGATGGCGTGTGATCTACGCTAAGGATGCCACAAGCCAAGCCGAGGACAGGAGCGACGACAACAAGAACGACGACGAGGAGAAAACCCTGCCCGACTTCGTGAAAGGCGAGAGCGGACCGCATACCCCCACGCTGACCGAGAAGTGGACCACCCCGCCCAAATACTATACCGAGGCCACCCTGCTGCGCGCAATGGAAACTGCCGGCAAATTTGTGGACGATGAGGAACTGCGTGCCGCCCTGAAGGAGAACGGCATCGGCCGCCCCTCGTCGCGAGCCGGCATCATCGAGACCCTCTTCAAGCGCCGCTACATCCGCCGCGAACGCAAGAACCTGCTCGCCACCGCCACAGGCATCGAACTGATAGACACCATCCGTGAGGAGTTGCTGAAGAGTTGCGAACTCACTGGCATCTGGGAGAAGAAGTTGCGCGATATCGAGCACCAGAAATACGATGCCGCACAATTCATCGAGGAACTGAAACAGCAGATTGGCGAGATCGTGAACCAAGTGCTCACCGACCCCTCCAACCGCCAGATCACAATTCTCTCTGAAGAAGACCTGAAGAAGAAAAAGCCCCGTGCGAAGGCCGCCGCTACCGCACCCCCAAAGCCCAAGGTGGTGAAAAAAGCCGACAGCCAGCCACCTACCGACGCGCTGATAGGCACACTATGTCCGAAATGCGGACAGGGACACCTGCTGAAAGGCAAGACCGCCTACGGATGCAGCCGATGGAAGGAAGGCTGCGACTATCGCGTGCCATTCTAGGCTTTATTTAGGCAATAAAAGCCCTCCCATATCGTTATAAGGATAATCATGCGAAACCTCAGATATCTATCAGCATTGCTATTGACAGTGCTGCTCTTCACGTCGTGCGGAGCAGACAAGAACCTGAAACGAGGAGAGAAATACCTCGCTCTGGGCGAGTATTTTGACGCCGGCAACGAATTCAAGACCGCTTATTCGAAGACACCTGCCAAGGAGCGCCCGCGCCGTGGACAGATAGCCAAGAAAATGGCCTACTGCTATGAGAAAATCAACTCCACGCAGAAAGCGATAGCCGCCTACCGCAACGTCATCAGATACAACCAGGACGATGGTGCCACCCATCTCTCGTTTGCCCAACAGCTGATGAAGAACGGCAACTACAAGGAAGCCGCCGAGCAATACCGCATTGCCCTCGACTCGATGCCCGACAACCAGCTGGCCCGCGACGGTCTCTCGGCAGCCCTCGACGCCCCCAGGCTGAAGGAAGCCGGTTCACGCTATATCGTGAAGAAGATGGACATCTTCAACTCGCGACGCGCCGACTACTCACCCATGCTCATGGGCGAAAACCATGAGTACCTCTATTTCACCTCTACCCGCAACGAGGCCCAGGGCGACGAACTGAGCGGCATCACCGGCACGAAGAACGGCGACATCTTCTTCTCACAGAAAGACGACAAAGGTAAGTGGAGCAAGCCACAGCGCGTAGAGTCGGGACTGAACACCGACTACGACGAGGGAGCCAGTTGCGTGACCCCCGACGAGCGTGAGATGTATCTCACCCAATGTTCTACCGACCCCTCCTACCCCCGATATGCCAAGATAGTGAAGTCGAGCCGTTCAGACGCCGCATGGGGCAAGTCGAGCGACGTGGAACTCACCCGCGACACGCTGTCGAGTTATGCCCATCCCGCCATCTCTCCCGATGGCGAGTGGCTCTATTTCTCCAGCGACATGCCCGGAGGTCAGGGAGGCATCGACATCTGGCGTATCCGCTTGACGAGCAATGGTGTGGGCGGCGTGGAGAACCTCGGTGCGCCCATCAACACTGCTGGCGACGAGATGTTCCCCACCTTCCGTCCCAACGGCGACCTCTACTTCTCGTCGACTGGTCATCCCGGACTTGGCGGCCTCGACATCTTCATCGCCACTGTGGGCAGCAACGGACGCTACCAACTGGAGCATCCCGGATACCCTCTCAACTCACAGGGCGACGATTTTGGCATGACCTTCGAAGGACCACACAACCGTGGGTTCTTCTGCTCCAACCGTGGCGACGGCCGTGGCTGGGACCATATCTTCAGTTTCGAGAATCCCGAGATTATCCAGACTGTGAAAGGCTGGGTATACGAGCGCGACGGATATGAGTTGCCCGCCGCCCAAGTGTATATGGTGGGCAACGACGGCACCAACGAGAAACTCAGCGTGCTGAGCGACGGCTCGTTCGAGCGCGTGGTGAAGCCCGGTGTCGACTACGTGTTCCTCGCCACCTGCCGTGGTTACCTGAACCACAAGGAAGAACTGAGCGTGAAAGCCACCGACGAGTCGGAGGAGACCGTATTGCAGTTTGCCCTTGCCAGCATCAGCGTTCCCGTGATGATCGACAACATCTTCTACGACTACGACAAGGCCATCCTACGCCCCGAAGCCGTCAAGTCGCTCGACGAACTGGTGATGCTGCTCAACGAGAATCCCAACGTGACCATCGAACTGAGCGCCCACTGCGACTACCACGGCAGTCAGGCCTACAACATCGGTCTGTCGCAACGCCGCGCCGAATCGGTAGTGAACTACCTGATCGAGCATGGCATCGCTGCCGACCGCCTCACCCCGAAAGGCTATGGCAAGGAGAAACCCAAGGTGGTGCGCAAGAAACTGGCGGCCCAATATCCCTGGATGAAGGAAGGCGACGTGCTGACCCAAGAATACATCACCGCACTGGATCAAGAGAAGCAGGCCATCTGCGACCAGTTGAACCGCCGCACCGAGTTTATCGTGCTGCGCACCACATACGGCATGTTCGACAGTGAGGGCAAGCCAACCAACTTGCCCCAGCCAAAATCCAAGCCTCAGTCGGAGGACAACGCTGACGAAGGATTTGAAATAGAAGAATGATGACCCTGCCCGACGCATTCCTCGCACACACCCGTGAGATACTGGACGAACATCTCTTCGCCCTACTCACCGAAGGACTCTCGGCCCCCTCGCCAGTGAGCATCCGTCTCAACCCCTTGAAATGTGCGGGCAAGGAAGTGGCGCCATGGCTCACGCCCCGACAAGTAAGATGGTGCCCCACAGGTTATTATCTGGGCGAGCGCCCCAATTTCACCTTCGACCCCCTCTTACATGCCGGAGCCTACTATGTGCAAGAAGCCTCGTCGATGTTTGTAGACGAGGTGGTGCGCCAATATGTGAACCACCCCATCACCGCACTCGACCTCTGCGCCGCCCCTGGCGGCAAGACCACTGCCCTGTTGGCCGCCTTGCCTGAAGGGAGCGTGGTGGTGAGCAACGAGTATGTGAGGCAGCGCGCCTCGATCCTGGCCGAGAACGTGGCAAAATGGGGATACCGCAATGTGGTGGTGACCAACAACAGCACCAGCGACCTGCGCCACAGCGGTGTGGGATTCGACCTTATCCTGACCGACGTGCCCTGCTCGGGCGAAGGCATGTTCAGGAAAGACGAAGGCGCCATCGCCGAATGGTCGGAAAAGAATGTGGAGAACTGCTGGCGATTGCAGCGCGAGATTCTCGAAGACGCCTGGGCCTGCCTACACCCTGGAGGATGGCTCATCTACAGCACCTGCACGCTCAATATCCACGAGAACGAGGAAAACATCCAATGGGCCATCCACCAACTGGGTGCCCACCTGCTCAAGGTAAACACCCAACCTGCCTGGGGCATCACCCCTTCGCTCCTACCTTCGCTCGAAGGCTGCGTCTGCCGGTTCATTCCCGGCGTGAGCGAGGGCGAGGGACTATTCATGGCCTTGCTCCAGAAACCCGATGACGCCCCCGCAGTAAAAGAGAAGACGGCCAAAGGCAAGCGACAGAAATCGCGCCCAGATGCAGCCATCCCCGATGAAGCCAAGCGGTGGATAGACCATAGCGAGGATTACACCCTGCGCGAATATGGTGACATGCTGGCGGCCATCCCCAAGGAATGGAGCACCCTGTACGACCGTTTCGACACCCTGCGCATCCTGCATGCCGGTGTACCCATCGGCACTCATCGAGGGCGCGACCTGGTGCCCGCACACGCATTGGCACTAAGCACGACACTCCACAATGGCGCATTCCCACAGTATGACGCCGACTATGCCACAGCCATCGCCTATCTACGCAAGGAGGCCATCACGCTGCCCACCGATACGCCACGCGGTTTCGTGCTGATAACCTATAAGGGACATCCCTTGGGGTTTGTGAAGAACGTGGGCAACCGTGCCAACAACCTTTACCCTCAGGAGTGGCGCATCAGGAGCAGCCATGTGCCCGAGGATGGCCGTGAGATTCTGATATGAGAATCAGGATGACCAACTTTTGATTGAAGAAAAAGAACAACAATATGAGACAATACCTCGACCTGCTTGACAGGATCATGAAAGAAGGCGTGACGAAGACCGACCGTACCGGCACGGGTACAAAGAGCATCTTCGGTCACCAGATGCGGTTCAACCTTGAAGAAGGGTTCCCCCTGCTCACCACCAAGAAACTGCACCTGAAATCGATTATCTACGAACTGCTGTGGTTCTTGCGTGGCGACACCAACGTGAAGTGGCTGCAGGAACACGGCGTGCGAATCTGGAACGAATGGGCCGACGAGAATGGAGAGTTAGGCCCCGTCTATGGCCATCAGTGGCGCTCGTGGCCCGACTACGAAGGCGGCACGATAGACCAGATACGCAATGTGGTGGACCTCATCAAGCACCATCCCGACTCACGACGGATGATTGTGAGCGCGTGGAATGTGGCCGAGGTAGAGAAAATGGCATTGCCCCCCTGCCACACCATGTTCCAGTTTTACGTGGCCGACGGCCGACTCAGCCTGCAACTCTACCAGCGCTCGGCCGACACCTTCCTCGGCGTGCCCTTCAACATTGCCTCGTATGCCCTACTGCTGCAAATGATGGCCCAAGTGACAGGTCTGAAAGCCGGAGACTTCATCCACACCACCGGCGACACCCATGTCTATCTGAACCATCTGGAGCAAGTGGAACTGCAACTCACCCGCACTCCACGCCCCCTGCCTACCATGCGACTGAATCCCGACGTCGACGACCTGTTTGGATTCAAATACGAGGATTTCGAACTATGCAACTACGACCCCTGGCCCCATATCGCCGGCAAGGTGTCGGTTTAACCCCATATCACCATGCGCATCAACATCATCGCTGCCGTGGCCGAGAACCTTGCCATCGGCTACAAGAACCGCCTGATATACTGGTTGCCCGAAGACCTGAAGCGGTTTAAGCAACTCACCACTGGCCACACCATCATCATGGGCCGCAAGACCTTTGAGTCGTTGCCCAAAGGGGCCCTGCCCAACCGCCGCAACATCGTGCTCAGCCGCTCGACGAAGAAATTCGAGGGTTGCGAGTGCTTTGGTTCGCTGAAAGAGGCCCTTGCACACTGCCAGCCCGACGAGGATGTGTATGTGATAGGAGGCGCCAGTGTATACCGTGAGGCGATGAAGCGCGCCAACCGCCTTTGCCTGACCGAGGTGCACGACACCCCAGCCGAGGCCGACACCTTCTTCCCGCCCTACGGGGAATGGCGAGAGGTGTGGCGAGAGGAGCATGCCGCCGACGAGCGCCATGCCCATGCTTTCGCCTTTGTGGACTATGAGCCGGAGGAGGGATGAAATTCTGAGGAATAAGAATAATCAGAGGAATCGGAAGAATCAGAAGAAATAGAAGAATCAGAAGAAATAGAAGAGACACCAACCTTGATGGATGATGTCTCTTTATGTTTTTTCAGAAAAGCGATATCTTATTCTTCGATGCTGTCGGGGTCGATAATGGGCAATTGCCTGTCGATGGCGGCATTGAAAGAGATGATGGTCTCGCTTCGCGACAATCCCAATGGCTGGAGCTTGTCGTGGATGATGTTGAGCAAGTGGTGGTTGTTGAGTGCATAGATCTTGATGAACATATCGAAACCGCCAGTGGTGTAGTGGCATTCCACCACCTCCGGGATTTTCTTCAGTTCCTCAAGTACGAAATCAAACTGGCCTGGGTCTTTGAGAAAGAGTCCGATATAAGCACACGTCTCATATCCGATTTTCTCTGGGTCGATAATAAACTGCGACCCTTTGAGTACTCCAAGATTAGTTAGTTTCTGAATTCTCTGATGGATAGCGGCTCCACTCACGTTGCAAGCCCTTGCCACTTCCAAGAAAGGCATTCTCGCGTCATCGGCTATCAGACGCAGAATTTTCTTGTCTAATGCATCTAAATTGTGTTGTGCCATAATGTGAATAATATTTTCACGCAAAGATAGCCAAAAATATTCACATTTGCAACAAAATGTGTCAAAAAACCAACTTTCTCCAACAAAAAGCCAAAGAAGGAAATGAATTTGTCACTTTTTTGATGATGGGGCGGAGTTTTTCGAAGCAGAGTAGTGTACCCTTAGGGTATTGGCCTCTCGCAAGGCTTTTTTTACGTCGGCCACGATGCCCACGGGCACGTCACGGTCGGCCTTGAGCACCACGGTCATCTCGGTGTTGTCCTTGGCCTCCATCCGTTCTTTTTCCGCCTTCATCACCTCGGCCAACTGGTCGAGGGGCACGAAGCGGTCGTTCACCTGCACCACAATCGTGTCGCCCATGGTGGCCTGCAACTGCTTGAGCGGTTTTCCTATAAAGATATAGGTAGTGGACGCCCGTTTAGTGACACGGGTGAGCTGGTTACCCTCCGGCGTGCGAAAGAGCACGTTCACTGGTACGCTACGCATATGGGTGACAATCATGAAAAAGAAGAGCACGGTGAAAATCAGGTCGGGCAGCGACGATGTGTTAAGGTCGGGAATCTTGCGCTCCTTGCGGTTGATGAAACTCATTGCCCACCTCCTTTCTGCACGAAATTCTCCGACACTTTCTGAGGGTAGTATTTCCTTATGGCCGTGCGCTGTTCCTCGCTGCATTGTGCATAAGGCTTCTGGAAGCGCTGCTGGGCCAGCGAGTCACGCAATTGCGCATAGGCCGCCACAATCTCATGCTGAATGGAGAAATAAGTGTTGTAGTCGCTTTTGCGGTCGGCCTCTATCTGCACCACATGGTTCTCGGTGATCATGCATTTGCCAAGGGGATAGATGTCGCGTTGCACTTTCTCGGGCAAGTTGGGGTCATTGTGAGGGTTGTCGACAAACTCCACCACTTTTTTCCTGACATCGGCAATGGTGAGCGAGTCGTCGTTGATGGTAATGACATTGGCAGGCGACACCACGATGCGGAGCACGTTGCGCTGGGTGACAGCGGCAGGTTGCTGTTCAGTGGCCAATGGCGGCAACATGCGCGACATGCCGTTGTCGTCGTCCATCGACGTGACGACGAGAAACAAGATGAGCAGCGTGAACGAGATGTCTGCTATCGACGCGGTGTTGATGCCCGGCACTCTGCGGCGCTTTCGTGCGAACCTCATTATTATTTAGAGCGTTTGTTAAGATACGACTTGATGGAGGCAAAGGCCACCAGTCCCACGGCAAGTACGATCATTGCCACCGATGCGATGACAAACATGTCGGCAATCCTCAGTCCCAATGCATCATCATATTGCTTGCCATTGACCTCCACACCCTGCGATGAGCCGATGAGGAAAGCGATGACCAGAATGCCCACCGTGGCCGCCACGACCACCGACGAGATGAGCGCCACCGGCACACGGTTCACCACCCGGTCTTGTTGCTTGCGCCGTCTCACAGCCACAATGATGGCCCACACCAATGTGGCGATGGCAAAGATGCCCACGGCCGCCATAAGGCCGAGCAGCACATTGGTGAGGCGTGGTTCGTTGAAATCGGGATCCTCGGCGTAAGGATGGTTGAACCCGAAGAGGTAATATGCTGCGAAAACCACCGCGGTGATGGCCACGATGAAGAAGAGCACCCTCTGCGAGCCACTTTCGGGCATCCATTTCCGCTTTCTCATTGCTGTGGGGCTTTGTGTTTCACAATGATATCCATGAGCGTGACAGAGGCATCCTCCATCTGTGCAGTAAGCATTTCGATCTTAGTGAGGATGAAATTGTAGAACAACTGCAGGATGAGCGCCACGATGATACCGAAGATGGTGGTGATGAGCGCCACCTTCATACCATCGGCCACAATGGTGGGATTGATGTCGCCCGCCTGCTGTATCTGGTCGAAAGCCATGACCATACCGATGACGGTGCCTAGGAATCCGAGCGAAGGAGCGATGGCGATGAAAAGCGTTATCCACGAGCACCCTTTCTCGAGGTTGGCCACCTGCACCTGTCCGTAGGACTGGATGGAGCGTTCGATATTCTCGATGCTCTCGCCGATACGCATCAGACCTTGGTAACAGATGGAGGCCACCGGTCCGCGGGTCTCACGGCAAAGGTCCTTTGCCCCCTCCACGTCGCCAGCCTCCACTTTCTCGTCGATATCGGCCAGGAGCCGTCGGGAGTTGATTTCCGACAAGGTGAGATAGATGATACGCTCGATACAGAAAGCCAAGCCGAGGATAAGGGCCAATGCCACGAGTGACATGAATCCGGCATTTCCTTCGATGAACTTGCGTTTGAGCGACTTGTATACTCCTTCGCTCTCACCTTCTTCGGCAGCCTCGGCCGCCTCGATGGCCTCTGCCTGTGCGATGTCGTCGGCCACGAGCGAGTCGACAGCGGCATTATCCTCATATTGTGCTGCGATTTCCTCGAAATCGGGTATGCTGCTCTTTTCTTCCTGGGCTGGTGCCAAGGTGATGTTGGCAGCAAGCAGTGCCATGATGCATAGCCATCTTACGATCAGATGTTTCATTTTGTTTTGGTTGCGATGGGCTGTTCCATCTCTGAAGTTTGACAATGAACAAGTTGGTGTTAAGCCCCATCGGCCTTGATGTTGACCGAAGAGGCATTGCAAAGGTACGATGAACCGAACGAATAACCAAATTTTATTTGAATTTTTCCTAACCACAGGTTATCTTCGCTGCACTCCTGACAAGTAATAAGGAGACATATTAAGAGATGCCCGTATTGCAAGAGTCCAAGCCTACGGCTTGGAGGGTCACAACCACCCCGCCCCCTCCTTATCCTAAGGAGGGGTACCTACCCACTCCCCGTCCCCCTCCCGACATCGGGAGGGGGCTCAACCGCTCCCTATCCGGTCGCTCGGACACTAAGGTATCCTTGACCCATCAAAGGGTCAAGGGGGAGAGTGCTTACGCAACAAAGTTGCGATTGTTCATGCGGGCTTCACCCGCCATACTAATCAGGTTTGATGTTCCCTATAGTCCAATGATATTCTTATCGAAGTCATTTGGCTTATAATGCCGTTATCACGACCTTTGATTGCTGTCCACGGGCATCCTCTGTCTTCCATGAAATGGTGATGGTGGTGCGCTCGCCAGGCATCAGAGTGACATAGTTGTCGCTGTAGAGAACGGGCAAAATCTGCTCGCCATCGGCACCCACCAGGTTCAATCGGAGGAATGTGGCGGGCACGCGACTCTTGTTGTGCAAGACAACCTGCGCCACCTGACTGTTGCCAGTGGTCCTGAGCGCCACCTGCTGCTCCACCTCCGCTTTCGGTACAGAGGCGAGCGCCCGGTAATTGTTCTCCTCACGTGCCATGACATAGAGGTTCTCCGACACGACACCCGTCTTGTCGGTGAGTTGCAGACGCAGGTAGTAGACATCGGATGGTGGAGTTGACAAGATGCTCGACAGCCTGAGCCAAGCAGTTGTGGTGTCGGCATTGCCCGTCACACGCCCCTTCCGTTGACACACTTTTTTACCATTGATGTCGAAGACAGTGGCGATGGCCGTGAGACTGGCAGCAGGAGCCTTGGAAATATCGGCCAAAATGCCATCAGGCACTGGTAACGAACGGCAGACCACCTCTATACTATCGGTGAGCGCATTGTATTGGATATGAAGCGGTTCGCAGGCTTTCTTCGAACCGAAGTAAGCCGCCGTAGGCTCGAAATAATAGTCGTAGGTCTGCCACACCATTGAGGGCCAGCACGGATGACTCATCCATAGCAGCATGCCCGCACGGCTTTTGCTTGTAGACTCGAACATCGCCCTATAGCCGTTGTAGTTGATCAACTGCGCCCATCGGGTGAACTCCTCGGCACTCGATGCCTGTCCGAAGCCCTCGCTCACCAAGCGGTTGAACTCGGCCGCTCTCTGTGCTCCCATCAAGGTGTAGTCGTGCTGTCCCCACTCCACCGACTGAGGCCATAGCGCCTCCTTGCTCAGCGTCCTGGAGAGACTCTCGAAGTTCATCACATTGGGCATTCCCCTCTCGGAGTGAATCTTACCCGTCTGACGAGAGAAATACTCCTTGATGGGCAGTGCCCTATAGGGACCGCCACCGCTCACGCCCTCGCCCGACGAATGGGAGATAAACTCTATACCCGGAGCCAGTGTGTGGACATACTCGCGCAGTTTGCGGTCGATGGCCTCGGGCGGGAAACCCTCGTTTCGCCCACAATAGAGCGCGATGCTGGCATGACTGCGTATGCGACGAAGGTAATCCTTGGCATTACTGAGGAAGAGCACATTATCGTAGGGGTCGGGACCATCGGCCGGGTTGGCAAGCCAGAAATCCTGCCAAATCATGACCCCGTATTTGTCGCAAGCCTCATAGAACGCCTCGTCGGCCACCTGCCCCACCCAATCGCGGATCATGGTGAAGTTCATATCACGGTGATACCCGACGGCGATGTCATATTCCCTTGACCGGTAGAGCAGGTTGTGCTCATCGAATCCCCAGTTTCCACCCAACGGCACGAACCGCTGTCCGTTGACGAAGATACGCAGCGAATCCTTGAGTCCCACATATCTCATCTCGCGCAGTCCGGCCTTGAAATCAATGGATGAAGCCTCACCCGCATCGGGTTTGAAGGTGAAGCCCGCATCGTAGAGATATGGCTCACCATAGCCATTGGGCCACCAGAGCCGGAAGCCACTGCCAGAGAGTTGTGCGAACTGCCCGGGGTCGAAGGTTACCTCTTCCTCGGCTTGTGCTGGGATGGTGAGCGGCTTTTCGAAGCGTACGTCACCGATAAAGCCACAAAGTGTTCCCTTCACTGGGAGGCTGGCGTGGTTGTGCACGAAGACCGATGGCTTGACATGAGCCGTTTTCCCATCGGCCGACAGTGTAGTTTCCACATAAGGATCGCTCACGCTCACCATTCCCGTAGCCGAGAGATAGACCTCGTTCCAGATGCCTGCCTCTCGACCACGCACGGTAGTGATCCAGTCCCACCCTATCGTGGCATGGAAAGTGGGGTTGTCGGCACCAAGGATACCGCCATTGAACTGCGTGGTGTTCTCGTCTTTCTCCTTTACGGCACCAAAATGCTCATTGCAGATCATCTCCACCGCCAGGTAGTTGGTACCCTTGTTGAGTAATCCCGTAACATTGAACCGGCCGCGCATGAATGCGCCATCGATGCGTCCAAGGCGTTGGCCGTTGAGAAAGACATTGGCCTTCCAGTTGATACCATCGAAGTTGAGCCATAGTTGTTGGCCATTCAGTTCACTTGAAACCTCTAACTCGTCGCGGTACCAGAAATTGGAGCGGAAAAACGACTCCGAAATCTGGTCTACATCATCGGCGTAGTTGGGATCGGGCACTGCCCCGATGTTCACATATGAGGCCAGTACGGTGCCCGGTACGGTAGCCACGACCCAATCGTGGCAGTCGTATCCGGCGGTGGCTATCTGCTCGCCCGAAGCATTCACCTCGGAAGCCCGCTGCAACATCCACCGTCCACCGCTCAGCATCCATTTCCCGTTGCACATTCCTGCCATGGCGTGGGGAGTATACACCACTTTCTGGCGGGCCATCACCTGCATCTCGCGGAGCGCATAGCACCCACCCTCGCCCGGCTCGAGCAACAGCAGCCTCACATAGCGTGCCGATGTATTCAGGTCGGTAGGCGTATCGCCATTCAGGTCGGCCACTTTGCGCCAATTTTTGGCATCTTCGGAAACCTCGACGGCACCCCTTTTGGGAGCATGGAACCAATCCAGACGAAGTTGTTCGATGGGAAGGCTCTTCCCCAGGTCGGTATAGATCCATTGGGTGCCTCCCCCGTTGCTAACCCACATGCTGCTGAACTGCCGTGAGGGCATCACCTCTACTGCATTCTTCTCATTATCGAGGAACGACAGTTCGTGCACGTCCCAGTGTGCAGCACCATCCATATCGAAGAGCAGACGGAAGTGCTGGGTACTCACCATCTTTGAATGAAAGCCATCAGCAGCCCTCGGCAGTTGGAAGCGGATGGTCTCATCCAGTCTTCTGGCGGGCAGCATGTCGGCCGACTCCTGCTTGTTGGGGTCGGAATGCAACTGGTAGTGCAATGGCTGTCCGGGCAATTTGTCGCCTTTCAGTTCGCCAATGGTCTGCCAATGCTGTCCGTCATCAGAGGTCTGACAACGTAGTGTATAGCCTTTCGTGGCCACCTTCTCATCATAGGCCACCAATCCCTGGATACGGATTTGCGCTGCCTCGACCCACATGTCGCCACCCCAGTCGTATTGCAGCCAGGTGTGCGCCCCCATGAGGATGTTGCGTGAGTAAGGACCACCGTCGATGGCCCATTCCGCCTCACGACGGGGCAAAAATCCGTCAGGGGTAGAAACTTGGAGCGTGGCAGGGTGGCTATTGTCCTTGATGCCATCGGTCACCAGATGAGCCGTGTGGTTGTAGTCGCATGCCGACGAGGCATAGGCCTTGCGATGCAGCGCCACATTGGTCAAGGTCTGTCCATTTTCCACCCAACTCACGGTAGGTGCGAAATACTCGGATGGGGCACCTGGATATTGTCCGATGCCACGTGTGGGTTGCGTGTCGGTAGGGGCACCATCGCCCGAAGTAGTCACCGCCATCAGACTGGCTATTAACAACATGCTGTTCATGGTATATGCAATGATTTGATAAAAGTCATAAAAACTATTGAGCGATCAGGCGATAGGAGATGACATCACGTGCTTTGACAGTGAGTTTGCGCTCCACCTTGTTTTTCAGTGAGGTCTTGCCCTCCATCTTATGCGTCCAAAGATTAAAGACCTTATATTGCCTGGTATTGAATGTGGTACTCAGTCGGCTCACCTCGCTATCTGTGAGATTGAAATCCTGCCAGTTGAGCGAATACGATATGTCTTTTCTTGTGGGATTGAGGATGGTAAAAGCCCAGTCACCACCAGCAAGAGGCTTGAACCAGAACTGCAGTCCGTCGTGGTCGCAGAAGTGTAGTCCCTGCACGCCCAATGTGTCCTGGTCGATGGCAATCATCTCCTTATTCATGATAATATTGCGGGTGGCATCACTCATCGAGCGCAGGTCGTTGCCCAGAATCAACGGACTGGCCATCATGCACCACATGGTGAAATGTGCACGGTCCTCGTTCTCGGTCATACCATTTCCCACCTCGAGCATATCGGGGTCGTTCCAGTAACCTTTTCCTGCATACTGACGAAGCGTGTCATTGAGTTGAATGCATTGCATCACGCCAAACTGCGTGTATCCCGGGAAGATGCGCAGTGAGTCGAAGTCGCACCAGATATCGGGAGTGGTGCGCCAGGAGTGCCCCACCTCTCTCGCCCATCTCCAGGGATGGCTGTTTCCCCACTCGCACATACTGAGGAAGATGGGCCGCCCGGCAGCACGAAGTGAGTCGCTGATGAGCTGATAAGCACCCTGCGGATTGATGTTGGTGGTGTTGCACCAGTCGTATTTCAGATAGTCCACTCCCCACCGCGCATATTGGATTGCATCTTGATACTCATGGCCGAGTGAGCCAGGCATTCCCGCACAGGTACCTGTTCCCGCATCGCTGTAGATTCCCAGTTTCAGGCCCTTGGCATGCAGGTAATCGGCCACTGCCTTCATTCCGTTGGGAAATTTGGCGGGATCGGCCTGTATGAATCCGTTCTCATCGCGCTGTCCATGCCAGCAGTCGTCGATATTGATATAGGTGTATCCTGCGTCGCGCAGGCCGCTTTCGACCATGGCATCGGCAATACCCTTGATGATATCCTCGGAGATGTTTCCCTGGAATTTATTCCACGTACTCCACCCCATCTGTGGGGTGTCGGCCAAATGTTCCCATTTCTGTGCTTTCAGAGGCAGTGCCAACAAGGCAAGCATACCACAGAGAAGTGCTATTCTTTGCATAGTTTTCATGATGAATTGATTTTTTGGAGTTCAGGAGTTCAGACATTATGTCACTCTACCTAGACAATATTATTTGGTATTGATGATGATTGTTCCGGATTTCAGTTGATCGGCTGAGCACGAAAGCGTGAGCAACGATGGAGTGTGAGCGCTTTGCACCAGCACCTGTGCCAGTCCGTTGAAGGCGGGGATGCTGAACTCACGGCAGTCGTTCGTCTTAGGATGGTCGGCCCCCAGGTATGACGGGTCGCCATTGCCCACACCGAGGATGCGCCCGTCGCCCTCCAGGCGGAAGGTGAGCATCGGACAGGCATCGGGAACCACACGTCCCTTGTTGTCCTGCACCTCCACCGTCACCACCGCCACGTCGCGTCCGTCGGCAGCAATGGTGGTGTGTTCGGTTTTCAGCACCACCTTGGCGGCAGGTTTTGTGGTCTCGATGGTCTCCGTCATCACGCGTTTTCCATTCTTGTAGCCCACGGCCACCACCTTGCCTGGCTGATAGACGGCACGCCACTTCAGATGTCCGTTGCGTGGCATACGTTGCCGGCCCAGTTTCCGGCCATTCACCGTGAGTTCCACCTCATCGCAGTTGCTGTAGGCCCAGAGTTCGATTTCCTCACCCTCATGGCCCTGCAAGTTCCAATGCGGGAAAATATGCAGGGTGGGCTCATCCGTCCACCATGATTTCAGATACCATGCCTCATCTTTCCAGAATCCGCAGTAGTCGAGGATGCCAAACTCCGAGTCATGGGCGGGGAAGGCCAGCGGATTGGGTTCACCACGATAGTCGAACCCTGTCCAATAGAAGATGCCAGCGGCCCAGTCGTGATCGGCATAGAAGCGCCATCCCCGCTCGATCACGTTCTCCACATGATGGTTCAGCGTATCGAGGTTCATCGATCGCATGTGTCCTGGCACGGCAGGGTCGTTGAAATAGACACCACGTGTGCCGCAGCCCGTAGTTTCCTCCGTTCCCACGATTTTCCATTCGGGATGCTGGCGGCGACGGTTCTCCACATCGTTCTGCGCAATATAGTTATAGCCCACCACGTCGAGTCCCTTGATCATCTCCGACCCACCGGCGTTGGCGATGGTCGACGGCCGCGTGGGGTCGAGCAGTCGGGTGTACTCTCTCATGGCCGCAGCGATACGTGTGCCCTGAATGGTGTTCTCCATGCCCCACTCCTCGTTGCCGTCGCTCCAAAGGATGACCGACGGATGATTGCGGTCGCGCTTGATCATATTCTCCAGCAGTCGCACGTGCTCCTGGTTGATGCCCGTAAGACGGTTCTCATCGATGACGAGGATGCCCTCCCTGTCGCAGACATCGAGCATGGCCGGCGTTATGGGATTGTGGGACGAGCGATAGGCATTGCAGCCCAACTCTTTGAGGCGCTTGATGCGCCACTCCTGCAAAGCATCAGGGATGGCCGAACCCACACCGGCATGGTCTTGATGCAGGTTGACACCCTTGAGTTTCAGCCGCTGCCCATTGAGCAGGAATCCCTTGTCGGCATCGAAGGCGATATCGCGGAAACCCGTGGTGGTAGTATACACATCCGTCACCTTTCCATCTACCGTCACCGTGGTCTCCATCCGGTACAGATAGGGGTCGGTGGTGCTCCACAAGTGAGGTTGCGACAATGTCATCTGCTGCTTGCAGACATTGGTATCCTTGGGCTTCAATGTGATGGTTACAGGAGCAATACGTCCCACCTCGTTGCCCTGGGCGTCGAGCAGCCGCTGCCCTACTTGGCAAGTCTGCGGTGTGAGCGAGTGGTTGTTCACCTCGGTGCTGACATGGATGATGGCCGAAGTATAAGGTTGTTGCAGGTCGGCATAGACAAAGGTGCCGAAAGGCGCCACTGCGACAGCATCCGTCTTCACCAGCCAAGCATCACGGTAGATGCCAGCACCTTCGTAGAACCATCCCTCCTCGAGGGTAGCATCGACACGCACACAGATGAGGTTGTCGCCACCATAGTTCACATACTCTGTCACATCGTAGACCTGTGTGGCATAGCCACTGGGTTCCACCCCCATGTAGAAGCCATTGAACCACACCTGTGCATGGCGGAAGATGCCATCAAACCTCAAGGCGAGATGCTTGCCGAAGTCGGCCTCAGGTATCGAGATGACCTTGCGATACCATCCCACACTCGTCTCGGGATACTTGTAGCCCACAGTCTTGTAACCATGAGAATGGCTGGCCTCACGGGCATACGGCAACATGGTCACCCAGTCGTGTGGTACAGACACCTCCTGCCAGGACGAGTCGTCGAACTTCATCACATAGGGACCTTCGTTGTGAATGGAGTTGGCTTTGGTAAGATAATTGAAATACTCTGTTCCACAGCCGAAGTCCTTCACGGGGTCGGCTGCGTTGCCCAATGCGAATTTCCAGCCTTCACTCAGGCGGATGTTCTCACGCACACTCTGCTGGGCATGCAGAAGGAATGTGTGCAGAAAGAATAGAACCAAATAAAAGAATTTTGTTTTCATATATGGGTGAAATGATGAATTGACAACATGGCGCATTTGAATGGTAAAGTCGCACCTCACTCCTCATCGAGCAAGCGCAGCAACTCCTCTTCCGTGCAAGCGATGGCCGTGAAGAGTTTGTACATGAGTTCCGGTTCCTGCCTGATGGGGATATAGGCCACTACCGTCTTTCCCTTTCCAGCGAACCATCCCACCTCGGTGTGGGCGCTGCGCCCACAGGGCAAGACGATGACACAAGTGTCGCACGACTCCATGGCCTCGATGTCGTTGGCGAACTGCCTCTCTGCCTTTGGGTCGTGCAGACGGTCGCGATACTCCTGTGGCGTCCATTCCATATAGCCGGCATCCACATTGCTCCATTTGAATCCTGGGTCACCTGATGGCGGATGACGGAAATCATAGACCTCATGCCCTGCCTTGCGGAGCGTCTCCACCACCGAGGGATAGAACTCGTTCCGCCAACTGCTTGCCACATAAATCTTTCTCATGCAATATTTCTGTTTCTTCGAGCAAGGTCACATTTTACCTTGCTCGAAGGGGGTGGTGTATTATTTTATGAACTTCACTTTCGATGCGTCACGCGGCTTGGCATCGGGCTGCTCATCAGGATAGCCAATGGCGATGATGTAGTTGAGTTTGTAATCGGTGGGGATGTCGAGGCTATCGATGAAGAACTTGGCATCGGCATTCGAAAGGAGGAAGCGCACGGGCCCACCGAGGCAACAGGTGCCCAGCCCCATCGACTGTGCGGCCAGCATGATGTTCTCGCCCAGCAGGCCGGCATCGAGTTCACCACCACCATTGGCTGGGGTGCAGACGCAGATGAGCGTTGGAGCGTTGCGGAACATATTCTTGAAACCAGGGTGACGGCTCACTTGGTCGGGATTGGCTTTCTTGTACACTTCGTTGACGTCGGCGATGAGTTTCTGGTTCTCCACGACGCGCACCACCCATGGCTGGCGGTTCATACCACTGGGGGCATTGATGCCACACTTCACGATGGCCTCCAGTTTCTCATGCTCCACAGGCGTGTCGAGATACTTGCGCACGGAGCGGCGTGCCATAATCGAACTGGTGACGGGATTGAGTTCCAGACACACATCAGTTTCGATATCGGCCATCTTGTCGGTAGGCTCATAGCGTTTCAGCACCCTGCCGTCGCGTGAAACGAGGAACTTGGTGAAATTCCACTTGATGCTCGACTTCGCAGCATAGTCGGCATCCTGCCTCTTGAGCATCCCGTCCATGCGTTTGCCCAAGTCATCGTTGAGGTCAAAACCGCCAAAAGGTCTCTTCGACTTCAGGCAAGTATAGAGCGGAGCCTCGTTCTCGCCATTGACATCGATTTTGTCGAACTGAGGGAACTTGATAGCGAAGTTGGCGGTGCAGAACTGATGGATTTCGGCGATGGTGCCGGGTGCCTGCTGACCGAACTGGTTGCAGGGGAAGTCGAGGATTTCGAAGCCCTGTTCACGGTATTTCTCGTAGAGCGCCTCCAGTTCCTTGTACTGTGGGGTGAAACCACAGCGGGTGGCGGTGTTGACAATGAGCAGCACCTTTCCTTTGAAGTCGGCTAACGACACGTCTTTTCCAAGGTCGTCCTTCACAGTGTAATTGTAAATTTCCTGGGCTGATGCGGAAGCCAACAAGGTGGCCAGCATGCAAATGGCAAATAATCTTTTCATATTGGATTGATTTAGGTGATTTCGCAATTCATACACGACGGACTCATTCTGGCAGTCCGATTTCCTTGACACGCCGCTCAAACTGCTCTCGGTTGCCGATGGCACCGTTCTTGATGCGGGCGCGGTAGTTGTAGATGGTATTGACAGAATAGTGGAGGAACTCTGCTATTTTCGAGGAGTCGTCGATGCCGAGACGGATAAGGGCGAAGATGCGGAGGTCGGTGGTGAGCCTTCCCTTCTCCTTTGGATGAATCTGCGTCTCGGGTTGCAAGAGCGCATTGAAATCGTCGACAAAATGAGGGAAGAGATGGAGAAACGCGGAGTCGAAACTCTGGTTGAGGTCCTCGATATCGCGCTCTTTCTGCTCCGTCGACTTGGAGAGTTGCAGTATGTCGGCCAGTTCGTTTTTCTTGATTTTCTTGGTCACCATTTTCCGGTAGCTGTCGAGTTTGTCGACATACTGGGCGCAGAGGGCGAGAAACCTTCCGATATACTCGTCTTTCACGTTGTTGGCGTCCTTGAGCTGGGCATTGACAACTGCCAGCTGGCCGTTGGTGGAGGAAAGCTGGCTGTTGGCCGACTTGAGTTCGTCGTTGAGGGCGGCCAACTGCGCGTTGGTGTCGTGCAGGGCATTTCTTGCCACTGCCAACTGCCGGTTGCGCCTATTGAGGAAGAAGAGCGCTCCGAGCAACAGCAGGAAGAGGAGGCTGATGGCGGCGATGAGCAGCCACAGCTGTTTGGTGGTGTGCTCACTCTTCGTCTTGTAGTTCTTGGCAATCTCGTTGAGCAGCGGGGAGATTTGCCATTGGCGCTGGCGTGAGCCATAGCGTCCGGCACAGTCGCTGGTATAGCTGATGTAGCGGTAGGCGCGGTCGATGTCATTCTGCAGCATGAGCTGATTGGCCAGTTCCCACATCGAGCCCTGGTCCATCACCCCATTTCGCACATCGGCGAGCACCGACTCGCAGAGCCAGCGCATCATCTCCACGGAGTCGTTCTGCGCCTTGAACTCAAGATAGCGGTAAAGGGTGACGAGGGCATAGGGATGGCTTCCCGGTTCCACGGTCTTCAGCCATTCATCGTTGAGCTGGAGTGCCGCTTTCAGGTCGCCCTTCGCATTGAGGGCCAGCTCGCGCCGGGCGTAGCAGTCGGGGTCGTCGGGAGGCAGCGTCTCATACATCAGCGCCTCATATTTTCCGGCCTGCTGGTAATAGGCATCGCGCATGTTGTCGAGTTGCGAGTAGTATCCCAATTCGTTGTAGACATTATTGCGTGCCCTATAGTATTCACCCATGGCCTCACGGCTGACGCCAGTGAGATTGATGCTGTCGAGCGTCATCAGCGCCTCGTCGTACATACCGATGTTGGAGCAGCGGAGAGCCAACAACGAACGGCAGCGCACCCCTTCGGACCGGTCGCCCATCTCGTCGGCGAGGCGGATGCCCTCGCGAAGGAAAAACATGGCGGAGTCGCTGACGAAGGGACGATAGAGGTCATAGAGTTGCAGTGCTATGGCATACTGTGCCGCCGGTTGTTTTGCCTCGGCAAGGTTGCGGCGTGCTTCGGAAATCCTCTCTTCTCGTTTCGTCACATATTGCGGAGAATTGGCTATTGCACGGTCTATCTCCTCGAGCTTCTGCAAGGGGAGTTGATATTGTGCGCATAATGTTTGTGAAATCAGCACAGCGAGCAGGATAAAAAGATGTCGCATATGAGTTCAGATATTTTCTCGCGCCAAATATACAAAAAAAAATCGAAGACAATGCAAAACAACAGACGAAGTTTTTGGCCACAGGTGATTTGCGCAAGAGTTATTGCGCAAAATGTAGGCTAAATACAATTTCAAGCAGCGACATGTGAACATTATCCCTCTGTATACATTGAGTAACCTTTATAGGGGTAGCTTGATCAACAATCAAAAAAAATACGCTCAAACTGCACGTTTTTTTTGTGAAAAATTTGTATCTTTGTAACACAACTTGTGCTTATACATTTAGAGTACAGAGGGCTCTCACTTTTATCCAAAGTGATAACGCTATCAAACAAGAAAGAAGTCGTTTACTATCACAACGATAGTTTTCAAATGGAGTGGGCAATCAAATGATAAAAAAATGCATGATGTACCATGATATAGCCTCTGCAAATCTTCTCTGCGCTCGGATATGGACTAAAAATTTCTCTCACTTGTCCCACGATATGAAACAACACAGAGTTATCTTTGCACTCGAATTGCAAATCATTTAGCGAAAAAGAACGCTCATGAAAAATAACAATAATATATATATTGCCCACTCTGCAAATTCATGCGGAATCATCCAAACTATGAAAGAACATAGTTTGGGTGTGAGCAAATTAATGAGACAATTTGCCTTGTCTGAATCACTTGCAGATTTGTATGAATTCTGTGGTCTCATTCACGATATGGGGAAGTACTCCGAAGCATTCCAAAAGCATATTTCAGGAGATAACAACAAAGTGAAGCATTCTATTTACGGAGCTATTTTTGCAAAAGACAAGTCGCTTTTGGAAGTTTCACTGCCTGTTTTTGGTCATCATGCAGGTCTGCCAAACAATCCTGATATGCTCCAAGATATCAAGGCAGAACAGAATACCGACAAGGAAGTATACCAAAAACTTTATGATTCCTGGCAAGAGGATAACCAACACTCTGTTTCCATACCTGATGATAGTTCATTCCGCAGCCTTTCAGATGTTCTTCAGAAAGAACTATTTGTTAGGATGCTATATAGTGCACTTGTCGATGCCGATAGCCTTGACACAGAAAAACACTTTTACAATATCAAGTTCACTTCAAGAAGAGCTCCTTCTTTAGAGCCGGAGGTGTTGCTACATCAATTACATCAAAAGTTGGAGAAGCTGAATGCTGCTCCAGGGAAAAAGGACTTGCCTATAAACACATTACGCAATGAAGTTCGAATGTATGCTGAATATAAGTCAAATCTTCCATTAGGATGTTATTCTCTCACCCTCCCAACTGGATTAGGAAAAACACTATGTAGTGTGAATTGGGCTCTGCATCATGCAAAATACCATAACAATATCAAACGAATCATCATCGTATTACCTTTTATCAGTATTATAGACCAAACCGCAGAAGAACTGAAAAGTATATTCAATGATAAAAAAAATGACTATGTGCTGGAGCATCACTCAAATGTTATATACATGGAGAGTGAGGACAAAGATGATTATAACCCCAAGCAATTAGCCACCGAAAATTGGGATTACCCTATTGTTATTACTACTTCCGTTCAATTCTTTGAGTCTCTTTTTAGCAACAAGCGTTCTGCTTGTAGGAAATTGCACAATATTCAAGACTCGATTATCATATTTGATGAAATTCAGACGTTGCCTCTCGAGGTAACAGAACCCACTTTGATCATGCTCGACAACCTGCAACAACTTTGCAGATGTAGCCTTTTGTTTTGTACAGCCACCCAACCAGACTTTGAAACGAGGCTGGGATTTAAAGGGATAAGCCATATAGAATCACTGGTGGATAGTCCTAAAGAAATCTTTGAAAAAACCAGACGGGTGACCTATCTCCCCATTAATAATTATGAGGAAGTTTCTATATCAGATATGGCAGACATTGTCATAGAGAAACAGAAATCGGCACTTGTTGTCTTCAACACGAAGAAGAAGGCGCGAATGTTCTTTGAAGCAATAGAAGACAATTGTGAATACAAATTATTTCACTTGTCAACATCCATGTGCCCCGCTCATCGAAAAGCAGTGCTCAAGTCGATTCGTCAGGCGCTAAATAATAAAGAACTTACCATTGTGAGTTCCACACAACTCATTGAAGCAGGAGTTGATGTGGATTTTACTTCAGTCTACCGAGAACTGGCCCCTTTAGAATCTATCATTCAGTCGGCAGGACGATGCAATCGAGAAGGTACGGGTGACAAAGGAGAGGTATATCTATTTGCTCTAACAGAGTCTGGACAGCCAAGTAAGCAATATCAGTCGTGGACTGCTTTTGCTAATCTACTTTACAAAGGCAACGAAGAAAAACTATATACCCACGAATTCTACAGCTATTATTACCAAGAACTTGTTAAAAACTACGCAAATACAGACAAACAAAACATAACGGCCGACAGGAAAAGGTTGCTTTTTCAAACTGTCGCCGATAAATATAAAATCATAAACAATACCACGCAAGCCATTTTCGTTTACAATTATAATGAAGAAAGTCGAGAACTATATAACCACATCAAGAATCTGGAATTTCTAAGCAGAAAAGAATACCAGCTAATTAGCCAGTATTGTGTGCAAGTATACGGAAACTTCTTGATAGAGAACAACTCTTTTGTTGGGATGGAACGATGCGGAGTCATTGTTTGGCATGGTTCTTATTCTTCTAAACTTGGCTTGCCATTAATTGAAGATTTCAATACGCTGATAATATAAAAACCAAAAAGATATGCTTGACAAACAAATAGTGCGAATAAAAGTAACTGGCGATTATGCCTGTTTCACTCGTCCCGATTTAAAAGTAGAACGAATGAGTTATCCTTGTATGACCCCTTCTGCAGCAAGGGGTATCCTCGAAGCCATACTCTGGAAGCCTGAATTTCAGTGGTATGTTAAAAGAATCATTATCCTCAATCCGATTAAGTTTGCTTCCTTAAAAAGAAACGAAATCAAGAAAAAGCAAGGTAATGAACCGATAGACATCACTGACATAAAAAATCGAGTTCAAAGGAACAGCATTGTGCTGAAAGACGTTGCCTACATCATTGAGGCTTCTGTTTTCGTTGAAGATGAACTTATTTCGAAGACTAAAAACAGCGAACATCCGATAACCGTAATGAAATATCGAACAATGTTTGAACGCAGGGTGAAGAAAGGCCAATGTTGGCATCAGCCTTGCTTGGGCACAAGGGAATTTGCGGCCGACTTCTCAATGCCTGATAAGCAAGACAAACCTTGGGATATTACTTATCCAATCGGCAGCATGTTCTACGATATGTTTTACGATAAAAACGGGAATGCGACTCCTGTTTTCTTCTACGATGTCGCAATAAATGATGGCATCCTTGAATGTCCTGAGGACAAGGCAACCAAAATGTTGTCATCTTCACACATCCAGCCTAAGCAGTCGGATGAATACAACCGTGCCGTCTATGATCATTATATAAAAGAGGAATTAGGCTTATGATTCAGGAGTTAGTAGTATTTGGCAGACGAGTAACCGAAGGGAAAAATAGAGCTTTTAAAGACGAGTCTTTCTCTGTTGTACTTGTCATCAATGAGAAGGGAGAATTCCAACCTCCATTTATTGTGGGAGAAAAGCAAACGATTCAAGCCGAAGTTATCACAGCTAAGAAAGGCAAAGCTCGTTTCCTATTGGATAAATGTGAAGAAGTTCTTGGGATTGGAGATAGCGATGCAGACAAAAAAAAGCATAAGCTATTTTTGGAAAAACTTGAAAATTACAGAGGGGTGCCAAATCTTAAACCTGTATTCAGTTTTTATGAAGAGAATAGCACGAATGGCTTGGAAAAGGCAAAAGTGGAGTTTGAAAAAATCGACAAGAAATTCCAAAAAGAGAATATAACATTCATGGTAGGCACAACCTTATTGTTGAAAACCGATGAGGTAAGACATGCCATCATTGATCAATTTCATAAAAACGAAGAGAGACTTGCTAATGGAAAGATCTGTTCTATATGCGGGCAATCCAATATTCCTGTATTAGACGAACCTCATGGACTGGTAAAGATGCCAAAAGGTCAGACCGCTGGCAGTGCTTTGGTATCTTTCAATGAAGTAGCCTTTGAATCTTATGGACTGAAAGGCAATCTGAACTCTTCGATATGCAGGGAATGTGCAAGAAATTACATAGATGGTTTAAGATATTTACTGTCTGATGGATATCAGGTTGACGGAAAAGATAATCAAAAGCCACACTATCATTTCAATCACAGAATAAATATCAGCGATACGACTGTTGCTCTTTTCTGGACTAAAGACGACGTGGAAGAGTTTGATCCCTTTGTGGTGTATGATGTTCCTGAGGCTTCAGAGGTCAAGAATCTATTAGAATCTGTATGGACTAGCAAGAAGAGTGTTATCGCCACTGTTGACACAAACATGTTTTACAGCTGTACACTCTCATCGGCAGCAGCTCGCATTGCAGTACGCGATTGGACCGCGATCAGTCTGGAAGAGTACAAGAAGAACCTTTCTGAATGGTTCTCAGACATCGAGATAGAAGACAGAGACAAAAAGCAATCTTATTGTTCGCTGAGACAATTAATCAATGCGACCCAAAAGGACAAGAAGCCTGGAGACAAACAAAAATCTGACTTAAATTCGAAGTCAAGGATTGGTGCCTGTCTTTGGAATGCTGCCATAAAAGGTAATTCTTACAAAATACCTCTTGAAATTTTGCAAGGTGTACTTGCCAGATTATGGAAAGGAGATAAGTTCTCAGCAGAAAGAGCCGCCATTATCAAACTGATTATAAACCGTAATACAAACAAAAATATGAAATCATCATTAGACAAATCCAGCCCAAGTGTTGCCTACTTATGTGGCAGATTGTTCGCTGTCATTGAGTCAATGCAGTGGAAAGCTATAGGCAGCGTGAATAGTAGTGTTAAAGACCGCTTCTTTACAGCAGCAGCTTCACAACCTGCATATATCTTTGGCACTTTACTCACAAAGAACGTACCTATTTATCAACACAAAATAGGAGGTTATTTGGCGAAGGAATTAAATGATATAGCAGGAACAATTAGTGAAAACGGAAAATTTCCACAACGTTTTTCTACGATTGAGCAAGGTGAGTTCGCTTTGGGTTATTATTTCCAGCGAAATCACAAAAAAGACAATGAAATTTCATAAAATATTAACTCATAAATTATTTGCAATATGGAAAACTATATTCAAAACAGGTATGACTTCGTTTTTCTATACGATGTGAAAGATGGTAATCCCAATGGCGACCCTGACTTTGACAACCAGCCAAGAATAGACTTCGAAACAAGAGAAGGTCTTGTTTCGGATGTGTGCATTAAGCGTAAGGTTCGCAACTATATCCAGTTAAAAGTTGAAGCAGGTGAACTCTCTGATGACAAATACGACATCTTCATCAGGCAAGGTAATACTCTAAATAGTATCATCGATGCAGAGAAAGAGAAGGCTGCCAAAGACGAGAAAAAGGGCCGTATGAATATGTGTGACAAGTATTTTGATGTCAGAACATTTGGGGCTGTCTTAAGTACTGGCAATAACCTCGGAGTGGTAAGAGGTCCTGTTCAATTTGTTTTCTCACGCAGCGTGGATGCGATTGACAGCCGCACACATTCTCTTACCAGATGTTGTGTAGTCGACAAGTCTGACTCCACTACTTTCGGTAGCAAGTCAAACGTTAGTTATGGTCTTTATCGTATGCATGGTTATGTGTCTGCTTTCGATGGTGAGAAATGTCACTTTACAGAAAATGATTTGAATCTCCTTTGGGAAGCTCTTACAAATGCTTTTGAGCACGATCATGCAGCAGCCCGAGGCGAAATGAATGCCCGTGCCCTCATTGTGTTCAAACATGAATCAAAACTTGGAAATGCTCGTTCTGCCCAACTTTTTGAGCTCGTTAAAGTCGAGAAGCATGAAGGAGTAGACTATCCTCGCCATTTTGGTGATTATAGAATAACTATTGACAGGAATAACCTTCCAGCCGGCGTGACCATCGAAGAATTGATTTAGGGCAATGTACAGTGATGACGATATGCTCATGTTGTCGGGGATACAGCATTTTCGCTTTTGTCCCCGGCAATGGGCATTGATACACATTGACCAGCAATGGGCAGACAACCGTCTAACGATGGAAGGCCACATCCTTCACAAACGAGTTGAAGACCCATTTTATCGCCAGAAATGCGGCGATTTCATCTCGTTGCGCTCTGTAAGTGTTGCTTCACGACAACTTGGACTATATGGTTTGACGGATGTGGTGGAATTGCACCCAACTGATGATGTTGAAAACAGCATCAAGCATCCCAAATACCCAGGATTGTGGCTGCCTTATCCTGTGGAGTACAAACATGGACGTCTAAAATGGAATGAAGTGGATGAGGTACAATTAGCTGCCCAGGCAATGTGTTTAGAGGAGCAATATGGAATCAAAATCACATGTGGGGCATTTTTCTACGGCGAAATCCGACAACGAGTAGAGGTATCAATTGGTGATGATTTGCGATTCATTGTCACGGAATGCGCGAATAATATGCACGAAGTGTTTCGTTCGGGACAGTTGCCTCCCGCCTCTCCTGGTAAGTATTGCAGCAAATGCTCCTTAAATGACACGTGCCTTCCCCAAACAACCAGATGCCCCAAGGCATCATATTACCTTAAAAAGTACCTGTATGAGGAAACTACTTAACACGCTGTATATCACTACACCGGAATCCTATTTGAGCAAGGACGGCATGAACGTTGTTGTTTCGGTTAACCAACAAAAGGTGTTTAGCATCCCAATTATCAACATTGAAGGAATTGTCACCTTTGGCTATATGGGAGCCAGTCCCGGGTTGATGAAGCTATGCACGGACAACAACGTTTCACTCACATTCCTCTCGCCCAATGGACGGTTTATCAGTCGCATACAAGGACAAGCTCGTGGTAACGTATTGCTTCGTAAGAAACAATACAAATTGTCTGAGCAAGATGACTGGACGCTTCATGTGGCGCAGATTTTGATAGGAGGCAAAATTCAAAACTATCGCAACATCCTTCGTCGATATATCCGAGACTATGGAAATCATCCAAAAGTAGAATCGGCTGCGATGGCACTTGAATGTTTCAAACGTAATATATTGCGTACTTCCGACCTGACCTCTCTTATGGGTGTAGAAGGAATGGCAGCCAACAGATATTTCGAGGTTTTTCCCTTACTGATGACACAGCAACGTGATACTTTCACTTTTAATGGTCGCAACCGGCGCCCACCAAAAGATGCTGTAAACGCCATGCTCTCCTTGGCTTATACATTGATAATCAATGACATAACAGCGGCATTGGAAACAGTGGGTCTCGATCCATATGTGGGCTTCTTTCATCAACTACGGCCAGGACGTGCCTCACTCGCCCTTGACTTGACAGAAGAACTGAGAGCATACATGGGAGACCGCTTTGTACTATCACTCATCAACCGCAGACAAATCACCATCAATGATTTCCTTCACCAAGGAGAAATGGGAGTGACAATGACTGACAAAGGCAGAAGGACATTTCTCACAGCTTGGCAGAATAGGAAAAAAGAAACCCTTGAACACCCTTATCTTAATGAGAAAATACCAGTAGGTCTCATTCCCCACGCACAAGCCATGCTTCTGGCAAGATATATCAGAGGAGAAATGGACGACTATCCCGTGTTCCTTATTAAATAATAAACTTAGAATATGTATATATTAGTGACATACGATGTAGATACAATTAGCGAGAAGGGGAAAAAACGCCTCCGCCAAGTGGCTCGCATCTGCAAAAACTATGGGCAAAGAGTACAAAACTCCGTATTTGAGTGTGAAGTGACCGAAGCTCAATACTGTGTTCTGAAAAACGAATTGCACACTGCCATGGACGAAAAGCTTGACAGCATTCGATTCTACCATTTAAACAAAAACAAGAACCACAGTATTGAAACAATGGGTGTTATTACATCTTATGATGTAAATGATGCCATAATCATCTGAATGCGAAAGGGAGGTTCTGCATTTTTTCAAGGATGTTCGCATACTTTGATTATCAATGACTTATCATTCCGTAGTAGCCTCCAATATCATTAGCAATCAAAGGTTCGCAAAAAATAGTTCTTAGATTATTGATTAACAATTAGTTATATTAACAGAGTCGCCCCTCACGTGGGGGCGTGGATTGAAACCGTTCGCACAACTCCAGGTTATGTATACCAGATGACGTCGCCCCTCACGTGGGGGCGTGGATTGAAACTGGACTGCCGGCAGAATGGTGGAGTAGTTCTGAGTCGCCCCTCACGTGGGGGCGTGGATTGAAACACCCATGGCAGCGCCACCGCCTCGCCAGGCCTGTCGCCCCTCACGTGGGGGCGTGGATTGAAACGCTGAGTATTTCCCGGTTGTCGCATCAAGCTGTGCGTCGCCCCTCACGTGGGGGCGTGGATTGAAACTTAAAAGATGATACTCACACCACAACAGGCCCTCGAGTCGCCCCTCACGTGGGGGCGTGGATTGAAACATCGTGCAGGATGCCAACGGCACATGGTATCTCAGTCGCCCCTCACGTGGGGGCGTGGATTGAAACTGGAAGGACTACGAGGTGAACGTGGTGAGCACGTCGTCGCCCCTCACGTGGGGGCGTGGATTGAAACCTTGGTGGTGTGCCCGTTCAACACCGACTATCAGTCGCCCCTCACGTGGGGGCGTGGATTGAAACAAGAAAATCATTGAGACTTACAAAGGCACGTTGCGTCGCCCCTCACGTGGGGGCGTGGATTGAAACGCATGGATATCTCATGCGATCATTCTGAGGTGAGTCGCCCCTCACGTGGGGGCGTGGATTGAAACTTCCCAATATTCGCGGTTTTTCTCCAGCCATCTGGGTCGCCCCTCACGTGGGGGCGTGGATTGAAACCTTCGCCGCCTCTTCCTCAGCCCGTTTGCGCTGCGTCGCCCCTCACGTGGGGGCGTGGATTGAAACATGATGTTGAAGGCGTGCCAGCGGATGGCCGACGTCGCCCCTCACGTGGGGGCGTGGATTGAAACACCGAACTTTCGGTGCAATACCGCAACCTGACCGGTCGCCCCTCACGTGGGGGCGTGGATTGAAACATGCGCACGGCGATGATGCCGTACACGTCGATGGGTCGCCCCTCACGTGGGGGCGTGGATTGAAACTTGATTTCAGCCATAATCACTTAAACAATTAAATGTCGCCCCTCACGTGGGGGCGTGGATTGAAACCAAGATGCAACTTTTGTTCAATCGCCTCCACCACGTCGCCCCTCACGTGGGGGCGTGGATTGAAACATTGGATGATGATTTGATACGTTTTGAAGGATGGTCGCCCCTCACGTGGGGGCGTGGACTGAAACGTGCCAGGTTTCTAACCTGAATATTTCATGCTCTTCTATGTTCGCTATTTTGTTCCGAAAAATATCTTACCACTGCTTCCTGAGTATTTAACGTGGTAAAAAATGGTTACCACCAAAGAGTGATTATTAAAAAACTCGCAATTGTTAAGCATGAAATATTCAGGTTATAGACCTTAAAGACCCTAAAGATCCCTAATGAAGTATACTCTACTTCAGTTTGAACTTCAGTTTCGACTTCAAATCGCCGGCCGAGAAGCCAAGGAGAGCCTCGAAATCGCCCGGTTCTGCGGTCCACTGCTGAGTGCGGTCGTCGAAGAACGAGAGGGCGCTACGGCCGATAGTGAGGTGCACGTCGCGCTGCTCGCCAGGCTGCAGGAACACCTTCTTGAAGGCCTTCAATTCTTTCTCAGGTCGTGGCAATGAGCACTTCTTGTCGGCCACATAGAGTTGAATGGTGGTGGCACCCGCCACCTGTCCGGTGTTAGTGACACTGACGGTAAAGGAGAGCGAGTCGTCGGCAGCAATCTCACGCTTGTCGGCTGTCGCCCCATCCATGCGGAAGGTGGTGTAGGAGAGTCCGTGACCAAAGGCGAAGAGGGGCTTGATGCGGTTCTTGTCGGCCCATCGGTATCCCACATAGATATCCTCCTTATACTCCTCGTCGATGACACGCTCATTGGTGCGCCATGTGCCAGGATAGGAACCTGTGGCATGTGCACCACAATCCTCCAGCCGCACAGGCCATGTGAACGGCAGGCTGCCGCTGGGATTCACCTCTCCGGTGAGGACATCGGCCAGAGCCAATCCAGCCTCCGAACCCAGGAACCATCCCTGCACCACGGCAGGCACACGACTGATCCAAGGCATGGCCACTGCATTTCCAGAGATATTGACAAAGACCACGTTCTTGTTGACCTTGACGAGCGCTTCTACCAACTCGTCCTGGGCATAGGGCAGCGCAAAGGTCTTGCGGTCGTGCCCCTCGCAGTCCTGGAAATCGCTCTTGTTAAGTCCGCCGAAAACGACCACATAGTCGGCATTGCGTGCCTTCTCCACCGCCTCGGCGATGAGTTCGCTGGCACTGCGCTTGTCGGCCAGGTCCTGTCCGGTTGTCACGCCATTATAGGCGCCAGTGGTGTCGCCCACATAGCCACGGGCATAGTCGACCTTGTCGGCCAACCGCTCACGCAGTCCTTGCAGCGGCGATATCTCATGCTGTGCCTTGAGCGACGACGAGCCGCCGCCCACAGTCATCATCTTGATGGCATTCTCGCCCACCACGAGCACACGGGCATTGGGGCGGAAAGGCAGTACCTGACGGTCGTTCTTGAGCAGTACGATACCCTCTTGGGCCACCTTGCGGGCCACCTGGTAGTGGGCCTCGGAGCACAGCGAGCCATAAGGCCGCTGGCGGTTCATATTGGTGCGCATCATCAGCCTCAGCACCCGTCGCACTTTCTCATCAAGTTCGCTGGTAGTGAGTTTTCCCTCATTGATGAGTTGACGGTAGGGCTGTGCCATATAATAGTTGTCATAGGCATTGGTAGCGCCCATGGTGAGTCCGTCGGTCCAGGTGCCGAACTCCAGGTCGAGTCCGTTTTTCACCGCCTCAAGGGTGTTGTGCGTACCACCCCAGTCGCTGATCACCACGCCGTCGAAGCCCCACTCCTGTTTCAAGATGCGATTGAGCAACACCTCGTTATGGCAGTTGTGCTGATTTTTATAGAGGTTGTAGGCCCCCATGATAGCCCAGGCGCCACCCTCGGTGACAGCGGCATGGAAAGCCGGCAGGTAGATTTCGCGAAGCGCGCGGTCGCTGACGATGACGTTGACCTGATGACGGTATTCCTCGTCGTTGTTGAGCGCGTAGTGCTTCACGCAGGCCGCCACGCCTTTCGACTGCAGTCCCTGCACATAGGGAACCACCATGCGCGAGGCCAGCCATGGATCCTCGCCCATATACTCGAAGTTGCGTCCGTTGAGCGGGGTGCGGTTGATGTTGATGCCCGGTCCGAGCATCACATTCTTGTTGCGGTAGAGCGCCTCCTCGCCCAGGCTTTCGCCATAGGCCCTGGAGAGGCACGGGTTCCACGTGGCGGCGAGGCATGTGAGTGCCGGGAAGGCCACGCACGAGTCGTTGGTCTGTCCGGCCTGCTCCCACTCGTCCCAAAGCACGTCGGGACGCACGCCATGCGGTCCGTCATCGGTCCAGAGGTCGGGGAAGCCGAGACGTTTCACACCTGCCGACGAGAATTTCGACTGAGCATGGATGATGGCGATTTTCTCGTCGAGCGTCATGCGTCGGAGCGCGTCCTCCACCCTCGTCTCGATGTCTTTCGACTCATCGAGGTAGACGGGCTTGTCGAGGGTCTGCGCCTGCAGGCCCATGACAAGCGTCGTGAGGAAAAAAGTAACGATTGCTTTTCTCATTTTTTCTTGAAAACACGTACATAATCTACTTCCATGGTCACAGGCAGGGCACTTTCGTCGATGCCCCCTGCGCCGCCCCATGTGCCACCCCAAGCAAGGTTGAGGATGACATAAAACTCTTTGGCGAAGGGCCATGTGTTCTTGTTTCCGGCACCATCGTTGTCGAAGTGGAGCAGCGGGTTGCCGTCGACGTAGGTCTGAATGTAGTTTTCGGTCCACTCCAAGGCGTAGACATGGAACTCGTCCTCGGCTCCAGGCGTGAGACGCTCGGCCGTTTTCTGCGTACCCTTGGTGTGGTTGTAACTATTGCAGTGGATAGACGACGAGGTGTAGTCGGGGTGGTTGCCCACCTCCTCCATGATGTCGATCTCGCCACAAGTGGGCCAACCGTCGCTCTCGTTGACAGGCATCATCCAGAAGGCCGGCCATGTGCCACTGCCCTTTGGCAGTTTGATGCGTGCCTCTACCCATCCGTACTTCCAGCCATTCTTCTTGTTGGCGTAGATACGGGCCGAATAGATTTTGCCATCCACCTTCTTGCAGTTGATCTTCAGCGTGCCGTTGCTTACCTCGGTCACGCCATTGCCATTGACGTAGTTCTGCTTCTCGCTGTTCACCCATCCGGCGTTCTTCACCTCGTAGGTCCAGTCGGGGCCGAGTGAGATGCCAGTGAACTCGTCGTACCAGTCGATCACATATCCCTCGGGCACCTTCATGTCGGGGTCGACAGCCGGCTTGGGTATACCGGGCTGGCGCACATTGATGACCTGGCGGGTCTCTCCCGCCTTCACCGTCACAGTACCCTCACGGTCGTCGTAGGTACCATTCTCGGCCACCTTCACGGTGAGTGTGGCCGTTTTCTCGGTAGAGTTCTTCGGTGAGACCGTGATCCAGTCGGCGCTGGCAAAGGCCATCCACTCCCTATTGGCATTGACCATGACACTTTGCTCACCTCCATTGGCGATGAACGTGAGTTCGGTGGGCGAACACGACACCTGGCCAGCGGCATTGCCGCCGCCAGGTGAGTCGTCGTCGCCGCCACAGGCTGCGAAAGCCATCAGGCATGCGAATAAAGCACTGTATATCATCGATTTTCTCATTGCTTTATTTCTTTTCGAGATAAATCTTGCTCATCACCACCTCGGTGTTAGCGGGGTTGCCGCCGAAGTCGAAGAACAGGCTGATCTTCGGCATATCGGCTGGACACTCCTTACCTTTGAACTTGATGACATTGTCCTCATAGGCAGCCAGGTCGACGCGCTCTGCGAAGAAGTAGTTGTTGTCATCGCCCGTCTGGGTGAGTTTCACCGTGACGCCCTTGAGGTCGACATTGGGTGTCATCACACAGCAGAAGTCATAGGTCTCGCCTCCTTTGGCCGAGAGGTCGGTGCGGAAGGCCATCTGTGCCTGCCACTGGTCGGTAGTAGCCTCGGGCAACTGCAGCGTATAGGTATCGCCCTTGTGCGTGAGTGTCGGGTCGGGCAACTGGCTCCATCCCGGTGCATAGTAGAAGAACATCTCGCAGTCGGTGGCATCGACACTCTTCCACAGGTTGTTGGCCGAGTTGTAGTCCCAGTCCATGGTGTTGTCGCCGCCAGGACCAGCAGGTCCCTCGCCAGGCTGTCCGGCTCCGTCGTCGCAGCCATGCTCCTTGAACACGATGTCGCGCACGGTGATGTCGGTACCGGCCTGGTTGCCGCCGAAGTCGAACACAATCTTCACGTTGGCCATATCCTTACCCTCGAAGTTGCTCTTGCAGAACACATAGTCCTCGTAGGCCTTGAGCTGGACGACCTCATCGAAATAGAGCAGTCCGTCGTCGGTCTCCTCACAAATCTTTACCGTGACATTGCCATGGTCCTTGGTAGCCGAAAGGATGCACGAGAAGTCGTAGTTGGTAGAGGAGTTGGTGGTCATGTCGGTGTGGAAGAAGTACTGGCACTGCCACTTGTCGGTGGTTGCCTCGGGCAGGGCGAGCGTGAAGGCGCTGCCACTGACCGTCTGCACGGGATCGGCAATCTGGTTCCAGCCCGGAGCATACCAGTAGGTGTTGTTGTATTGTGCCGTGCGGAACATGTTGCAGGCATGGTCGTAGTTGTAGCCCTTGAACTCTTTGGTAGGCAACGAGGTGCCGTCGTCGCATCCATGCTCCTTGAGCACAATGTCGCGCACGGTGAGCTCGGTGCCGGCCTGGTTGCCACCGAAGTCGAACACAATCTTCACACTGGCGAGGTCGATGCCTGGCATGTCGGACTTGTAGAACACATAGTCCTCATAGGCCTTGAGCTGGATGACCTCGTCGAAATAGAGTTTGCCATCATCGGTCTCCTCGCAAATCTTCACGGTCACGTTGCCATGGTCTTTCGTAGAGTTGAACACGCACGAGAAGTCGTAGTTGGTGGAGGAGTTGGTGGTCATGTCGGTGTGGAAGAAGTACTGGCACTGCCACTTGTCGGTGGTTGCCTCGGGCAGAGCGAGGGTGAAGGCACTTCCGCTGACCGTCTGCACGGGGTCGGCAATCTGGTTCCATCCCGGAGCATACCAATAAGTGTTGGTATAGTGGGCGGTGCGGAACATGTTGCAATCGCTGTCGTACTTGAAGCCCTTGAACTCCTCTTGGGCAGCGGCTTTCTCGGTGACGAGGATGAAATGCCATGCGATGGAACCGTTGTCGTAGATCAATTCCATGTGCTTGGGCTTGAGGTCTACGATCTTGAACTTCGGTGCGTTCCACTGGTCGTCGTTGGAGATATAGGGGAACTGGGTGTGGCTGGGCAGCACGAGGAACACATCATTGCCCTCGACGGTGAAGTCATAGGATGACTGTTGCACACCCACGTTCACCATCACGTCCTCGGGAGCTGTTCCGCCATTGGTCTCAGCGAAAGCCTTGACCTCCTTGTTCACGTACATGGTGCCACCCTCGCCTGGATCGTAGGTGTAGGCGCCATTGGGCGTGAAGGTCAGCACATCGTCGTAGACGCCATTGCTGGCCTTGTCGTTGGGATTGGCCGACCACCACTCGAGTCCGTCGGTGCCCGAAGGTCCGCAGCCCATATGTCCGGCCTCGGCGCTGGCGATGAACCACTGCTTGCCCTCGGCCTCGGATCCCGCCAGACGGGAGATGTATCCGGTGAAGTCGACGATAGAGTTGTTGAAATGGAAAGACTTCTCGCCCATGCCATCACTGATGCCGTTGCGGTTGCCCACCCGATACTGAATGGTATAGTCACCAGAGTTGGCATAAATCTTGGTCAGAGGGTTGCGTGTGGAATAGGACTTTCCGTCGACAATCCACACGGGGTATTGTGCCTTGTTGTTGAGGCGCAGGGTCACTTGGTTGATTTCCTGGTCTACTTCCATCGTGATGTCGGCATCGGCGGCATTGGGTATGCCGTTGGCATCGAGTCCGGCATAGTCGTCGGGCGAGCAAGCCACGAGGGTGAGCCCGGCCATCAGGAAACTTCCGATATATTTAGCGATATTTTTCATAATCATCCTCGTTTTAATAGTTGTTTTGGATTAATGTGCCCTGAGCGGCATCGATTTCGTTCTGCGGGATGGGCAGATACTTCTTGTTCTCGGTCCAACTGTTGGTGCGATAGCCGTAGCTGTCGGGAACGAGCACAGAGGCAGCCTTTCCGGTGCGCACGAGGTCCCAGTAGCGTTTTCCCTCGCCCACGAACTCATAGGCGCGCTCTTGCAAGATATTGTCAATGGTAGCCGTGAGGTTGTCGGTGAGTCCGGCACGGTGGTGCACACGGTTCAGGTAGTCGGCAGCCTTGGCTGCATCGCCATTGGTGCTAAGGAGCAGTTCGGCGGCATTGAGCAACGTCTCGGAGAAGCGATAGATGCGCAGGTTGTTGTTCCAGTTGAGGTCGCCATCAGCAATCTGGTCCTTGTTGTCGCCGGTGTGGGCCACATATTTCTCAAGGAAGAGGCCGGTGTCCTGATAGCGTGGTTTGTAGCTGCCCACGGCTGCGGCATTCCAGCAAGTGGCGTCGCGGCGGGTGTCACCGGCAGCAAACATGTCGTAGGTTTCCTGGCGTACGGGAGCGAATCCCCATCCGTTGTCGTGACCATCTGTTCCATCGGCCCATCCGTTGGGACTGATGAGGCGTGGCAGCACGGTGCCACCGGCATTGAGCGGACTGTTCCATGAGCGGTAGGCGCCATCGTCCTTGTAGTTGATCTCCCAAATCGACTCGACGCTCCACTCACCACTCTCCTTGAAGATGCCTGTGTAGTCGTCGACCAGTGCGTAGTTGCCACTATTGATGATCTCTTCCATATATTGCAGGGCCTTGGGATAGCGGCTCTGGTCTTTCTGATACATCACAATCTCGGCATAGAGCATATAGGCCATGGCCTTGGTCACGCGACCGTAGTTCTCCGACGAGGCCTTCATAGGCAGTGCGTTGAGTGCGATGGCCCCCTCGAGGTCGGCGATGATGTTGTTGTAGACCTGGTCGGCCTGAATCTGCTCGGTGAGATAAGGCGACTCAAGATTAACCTCATAGTAAGGGATGTTGCCCCAGAACTTCCACAGCCAGTTGTAGTAGAACACGCGGAGCACACGGGCCTGGGCCTCGTATGAGACGGCCGACTCCTGGGGGATGTCCTCTCCGGCCCATCCGATGTAGGTGAGCACGTCGTTGGAGCGCTTCACGCCACTGTAGGCAACACTCCACAGCCATGACATACAGTTCGTAGGGATGGCCTCGTAGTTCATCATGAAGTGCCAGAACTGGTTATCGGTCTTGTCGGCACCGCCCACCCAAATCTGGTCGGCCATGATATCGCTCATGATGTTGACGGGAGTATACTGTCCTCCCCAATCGGGCCACTCGAGCGGGTCGTAGGCGGCGACGAGCGCCTCCTGCACATGCTCATCGTTGGTGAAATAAGTATTGATGAAGTCCTGCGTAGGCGACTCAACCTCGAGGAAGCTGTCCTTGCAACCAGTGGTGAGCGTGGCGACAGCGAGCAGGGCTATTGGAAAATATTTTATCTGTTTCATAATGGTAGTCCTTTAAAATTAGAATGCGAGATTGACACCAACAGTCCATGTGCGTGCCTGTGGGTAAACACCATAGTCTACGCCAAGCGATGTGGCGGAAGAGGAGATCTCGGGGTCGAATCCGTGATACTTGGTGAAGGTGAGCAGGTTCTCGGCTGCCACATATAACCTGAGTGAGGAGACGAAGAACTTCTTTGTGATGAACTGCGGCAGGGTGTATCCCAACTGGATGTTCTTCAGTCGCATGTAGCTGCCATCATAGACGTAGAGGTCGCTCGACTGCCAGTTGCGGCTGTCGCCAAGTGCAAAGCGTGGTATCTTGTTGCTGGTGCCCTCGCCAGTCCAACGGTCGAGCATCCACGAAGGAAGGTTGACGGTGGAGATGTCGGTGCGGCGTGTGGCGTCGAAGACATCGTTTCCGATGGTGCCTTGGAGCATCATGCTGAAGTCGAAGCCCTTCCAGCTGGCATTGAGGTTGAGACCGAACGACCAGTCGGGCATGCCATTACCGATATCGGTACGGTCGTCGTCGGTGATCATTCCATCGCCATTGATATCGACGAACCTGACATCACCTGCCACAGCATTGGGTTGGATGAGTGCGCCCTGTGCGTTGACATAGGCATTGATTTCTTCCTGATTCTGGAAAACGCCCGCTGTCTTGTAGCCGAAGAAATAGGGGAAGGGCTTTCCGTTCTGGGCCCTTGTGATGGTACCGGCACCCTGGAAGGAGTCGTAATTGGCCCAACCTGTATCGTTACCATACTCGATGAGTTTGTTCTTGAGATAGGTAAGGTTGCCTGCCAAGCGGAAGTTGAAGTCGCCGGCATGGAACTTGTACACGGCCTCCATCTCCACACCCGAGTTCTCCATCTTACCTACGTTTCCGATGGGTTTTGCCTCTCCCACATAGGATGGGATGTTCATCTCCATCAGCATACCATTGGTGGTCTTCTTGTAGTAGTCGATGGTGAAGGTGAGGGCATTGCGGAAGAATCCGAAGTCGAGACCGAAGTCGAGCTGCTCGCTCTCCTCCCATTTCAGGTCGGGGTTGGGCAGTCCGCTGGCCTTCACACCCGGTGTGTTGGTGGTGCTGCCAAAGATATAGTTATTGCCCTTTGAGGTCATCACGGTGTATCGGAAGTTACCGATGTTCTCGTTACCGTTCTTACCCCATGAGAAGCGGGCCTTGAGGTTGTTGAACCACTGTGGGCGGTTTCGCATGAAAGGCTCGTTGGTGACATTCCATCCCAGGGAGAACGAGGGGAAGGTGGCATAGTGGTTGTTGGCTCCGAAACGGCTCGAACCATCACGGCGCACCGTGGCCTGCAGCATGTATCGCTCATCGTAGTTGTAGCTCAGTCGTGCGAAGAGCGAAGAGATGGTGGCATAAGGATTCTTTCCACCATAGATGCTGATGTTGGTGGTATAACCGTCTAATACATCCACGTTCTGCTCCTTGCCTTTCTCATCGACATAGATGAGTTCGTGGGTGTCGATGGTGACCGGAGTGCCCACGCCATAGGTGTAGTCGATGTAGGGTTTCGAACCGTTGGGGTCCATCATGTTGGCAGCCGAGCCACCGAGATAGTATCCACGGCTCTGCTTGGCACTCTGTCCGAGGATGATGGAGAAGGCATGCTTGCCGATTTCCTTGTCGTAGCTGAGCACATTCTCCAACTGCCATACGGTGCCCCTGTCGCTGCTGCTGTTGACACTGGTACGGGTAGCCTTGTTGTTGCCAGAGAGGTAGAATTTCTTGGTGTAACCATCATTGCCCCAGAACGAGAGGTCGGCACCGTAGGAGGTGCGGAAGCGCAGGTTGTCCCAGATTTGCAGTTCGGCCGAGAAGTTGGAGACGAACTTGTGGCTCCAACCCTTGGAAGGAGGCAAAGAGAGCGATGCGATGGGGTTCACCATCTCGTTGTAGTCGGTGCCAGGCACCATGAAGAGGTTGCCGTCGGCATCATAAATAGGAGTATAGTCGATATTGTCCTTATAGCGCTCGCGCTGTGCGGCTGGGTCGGGCTCGAGGACAGTGAGGATGGGCGAGAGGGCCAAAGCCGATCCCAGCGGTGAGCCCCACTGCGAGTTGACGTCGATGCCCGTGCTCTTGATGCGGGCATACGAAATGTTGGCCGTGAGTTTGAGTTTATTGAGGAAGTTGCGGTCCTTGGAATCGTCGAAGATCGTGGCGCCGAAATTGCCTCGGAGGGTGAGACGCTCGTAGTTGGAGCGGCCATAGTTGCCACCGACGATACCGTCCTGTGTGTAGTATCCACCACTGAGCAGGTAGTTGAGGCGCTCGCTGGCACCACTGATGCTGACTTGGTGGCTCATGACGGGAGCATTGTCGTTGAACACCTCCGACTGCCAGTCGGTACCCTTTCCGTAGGAATAGGGATCATTATAAATAGGTGCCATACCGGCATTCACACGACCCTCGTTCATCATCACGGCATATTCGCTGGCGTTGAGCACGTCGCGTTTCTTCCAAGCGCTCTGCCATCCGTAAGAGAAGTCGTAGTTGACACGGGTCTTGCCCATCTGTCCGGTCTTGGTGGTGACAAGGATGACACCATTGGCAGCACGGGCACCATAGACGGCACCCGAAGCAGCATCCTTGAGCACTTCGATCGAGGCGATGTCGTTGGGGTTGAGGTAGTCGAGACCACCCTCAATAGGCATTCCATCGACGATATAGAGGGGTTCGCTGTTATTGATGGTACCCACACCACGCACGCGAACGCGGGCTGCGGCGCCCGGCTGTCCGGAAGACGAGGTGACGGTGACACCCGAAGCGAGACCCTTGAGCGCATTGTCCATACGTACAGGAGCCGTACCCTCGAGGTCTTCGGCGGTCACCTTGGCGATGGAGGCCGTGACCACACTTTTCTTCTGCACACCATAACCGATGACCACCACCTCGTCGAGCATCTCCTGGTCGGTTTTCAGTGTGATGCGCATTCCGTCGGCGGCTTTCACTTCCTGTGAGGCATATCCGATGTAGGAAACAACCAAAGTGGCGCCCTCGTCCACAGAAACGGAGAAGTTTCCGTCGATGTCGGTGACACCACCATTCGAAGTGCCCTTTTGAATCACAGAGGCGCCGATGACGGGCTCATTCTGGTCGTCGACGACCTGTCCCGTATAGACCCGTTTCTGTGCCAGGGCCGTTGCCGATATCATAATGAATGACATCAGCAAGAATAAGAACTTGTTTAATTTCATACGTTATTGATTAAGTTAAGTTATTTTCGGTTTAGGATAGTAATGGATAGCGGAATCCGATGCAAAGATATTAAAAAAGAAAGCAGTTGGTTTGGCTGATAGGGTAAAAAGTGGATTCCCGCCTAGGTATGATTTTTGTAAAACATTGATTTAAAATTAATTACAAGAATTTGATTTTTAAAAAAAGTGGATAAAATATAGAGGTGTAAAAGCAACAATTATTCAAATATTTTCACAAAATCGGCTAAAATGACTATGGTTGAGGCAATGGGAATAAGGGGAATAGGCTGATAGAAATAGATGATATAGGCGATATAGAGGCTATAGAAGCTATAGAGGCTATAGAAGCTATAGAAGCTATAGAGGCTATAGAGGCTATAGCCGCCATAGAAAAAAATCCAGGGCGGCTATAGCATCTTCAAAATGGGGTGAATGGGTATGTGGGTGAATGGCTGAACGGCAGAATGGCTTAACGGTTGTGTGATTAGAAAGTGCGGAAATCTACGTTCTGGATGGTTACCTCACACTCCTCACTGATGTCGGTGGCCTTGTCGGTATAGAAGATTTTCGAGTCTTTGATCACGATGCCGTGCACCATGCCTTTGGATCCTTTAGCCTTGATGCCCGTCTTGGTTCCACGGCAGACTACATTGGAGATATGGATATCGGAGAAATCGGGCAGGAACTGGTTCTCCTTCGGTTGCTGCTGAGTAGAGGGGTTGGCACCCACGTGATTGTCGAAATATGTGGTCTCAAACACCACGGCCTCGTCCTTGATGTCGTTCATGTAGATGTCCGAGATGTAGATGTTCTGCGTCTTTCCACCCCTACCCACCGAACTCTTGAAACGCAGTCCGGTATCGGTGCCACTGAAGGTGTTGTGGCGGACCACGATGTTCTTCATTCCACCAGAGCAGTCGGAACCGATGACAAATCCGCCATGAGCATGATATACGGTATTGTCCTGAATGAGGATATCCTCGCAAGGGCCGTAGTCGAAAGCGGTCTGCCCCACCCCACCTTTCATACAGATGCCATCGTCGCCTGCGTCCACTACATTATTAATAATAAGCACACGACGGCACTGTCCGATATCGATGGCATCGCCGTTCTGCGCATTCCAAGGGCACCTGACTGTGACCCCATCGATGATAACGTTGTTGCACCGCTGGGGCACAAGGTGGAAGTTGGGAGCGTTCTGCAACGTAACCCCACTGACGAGCACATTCTCACACTCGGTGAGCCGCACCATATGCATACGGAGTTTGATTTCCTCCTCAGCACTCTCGGTGAGGTTGGCAAACTTTTTCAGATTGAAAGGATACCAGAGGTCGCCTTTCTCACTGATGGTGCCACCCATGGCACGGTATTGGTTCCACTCCGTATCGCTCACCTTGCTCCGTTTCACGGGTCTCCACCACTTGCCGTTTCCGTCGATGGTTCCCTCGCCGGTGATGCTGATGTTCTTGGCTTTCGAGGCATTGATGAAAGGTCTGGCTCTCTCCTCACGTTTTCCTGTGGTCTTGTCCACCCTCATGTGCTTGTTCTTATCGGGTGTGGCCATGATGATGGCGTTACGCTCAAGGTGCAGGTCGATATTGTCGCGCAGGGTGATGGGACCGGTGAGATAGATGCCGGCAGGCACAGTGAGATGGCCGCCACCTTGTTTACGAAGATGGCTGATGGCCTTGGCGAAAGCCTCGGTATTGTCGGTGACGCCATCGGGACATGCGCCAAAATCAGCGATGCTGACAGTGAGCGAGGGAATGACTGGAGCCGTAGGCATCTGGAGCTTGACAGGCAGGTTTTGGTAATAGCTGCTGTAGTCAACAGCAGAGCACAATGTCACTATCAATAGACAGAGGGCAAGAGAAAAGTAGCGTTTCATATTGATTTTTGGAAATGATTTGTTTTAATATGGGTCAAAATTAGGAAAAAAAGATGATTGCGACAAATAATGAGACTGATTTTTGTGAATTTCGACATCGGAGCGCTGAAGATTCTGAGTTTACTGTATCATCTGAGTATTCTGGAACTTCAGACTGCATTAGCCGCTTGAAATGGGTAGCGGGTGAGGCGAGAACGAGACGGTATCGGACAAATATTTGCGGATAATTCTATTTAATGTCCGAAATCGCGGGGATTGTCCGAACGACAAAAAAAGAAAAAGGGAAAAAACTATTGCGGAAAGTCAAGAACCTATTAATTTTGCCATTGTAAAAACAAACAAACAGCGGGTTGAGACATCTCACCCAAAAGAAATAGAAAAAGTCAAATTTAAAAAAAATACAACAATGAAAAAGAATGTGATAACCCTTTTACTCGCAGTGATGGCTTGCCTCTCGACGCAGGCCCAAGTGATGAAAACAGCCGACTTGGAGAAGTATGCCAAGCAGCGCTATGGTGAGAAATGGCTCGATGCCGCTTTCACCCTTGGTCGAACGATACAACTCGACAAGAACGAATCGATTACCTTCCAGGAGGTCATCAACGCCCCCGGGAAGAACAAGCAGCAACTCTACGTCACCCTGAACTACTGGGTCACTGCCACTTTCAAAGACAAGCAGGCCATCACCCTCAACGACAAAGACGCTGGTTGCATCATTGTCTCGTCGACCCTTTCCAACATCGTGCAGCACACTGGTACGCTGAACTCCTACTCGGTGAGCATCACTCCCGTGATCCGCATCGACATCAAGGACGAGCGGGTGCGTGTGACCTACACCGTGCAGAACTATGACATCCTGGCCGACATCAGTGGAGGATGGCTGTCGCCCATCACATCCGACGAGCGCACCTATGGCGACTCGAAACGTAAGAAAGACGACAAGACCAACAGCAACCTTTACGACGACCAGTGGGAGATTGCCCGTCACTATCCGTTCGTGCAGAGCGACCCGCAGAAGCGTACCTGCGCCAAGGCCTTGGTAATGACCTACGCCTACTCCAACGCCGTGTTGGACAAGATAGAGGAAGCCGTGAAGCACGGGATCGTGGGCAACGAGGACGACGACTGGTGATTGAAAAAAGTTCAGTAGTTGCAGGAGTTCAGGAGTACAGGAGTTCAGACATTACTATAGTCAACACCATTGAATCCAACGAGGTGGGATCAGGGCTATAAAGAATGAACTTCTGGACTCCAGAAATCCATGATGTAGAGTGAATTCGAAATTTGAACAACCTAAATTGATGAAAACAATATTCCATTATATATCCGAATACATGGGCATTTTGGTGCTCATCGTAGCCATTCTTTCTCTTATATTCCCTGGAGTCGCCGGCCAGATTCCCCCAAAGACCATCAACTACCTCTTAGGCATTGTGATGTTCGGCATGGGCCTTACAATGAACCTGCACGACTTCAAGGTGATTTTCACCCGTCCGCGCGACGTGACCGTAGGCTTCTTTGCCCAGTTCCTTATCATGCCCACCCTTGCCATTCTGCTGTCATGGCTGTTTTCACTCGACAAAGCCCTGATGGTGGGTGTGGTGCTCGTGGGATGCTGCCCCGGCGGAACAGCCTCGAACGTCATCACCTACCTGTCGAAGGGCGACCTTGCCCTCTCTGTAGGAATCACCAGTCTCACCACCATCTTCGCTCCCATCGTCACCCCCCTGCTTGTCTGGCTGCTGGCAGGCCAGAAGGTAGAGGTCGACGTGATGAGCATGTTCATGAGCATCCTGACGGTAATCATCATCCCCATAGTGCTGGGATTCATCATCAAGCGGTTCTTTCCACGTTTCTCCAAGCGTACGGTTGTATACCTGCCCGGAATTTCTACCCTGGCTATCGCCACTATCGTGGCCATCGTGGTCTCGGCCAACGCCGACAAGCTGCTGCATGGCAGCCTTGCCATCGTTGCCGTGGTGGTGCTCCACAACCTGCTCGGCCTGGTCATAGGCTACTGCCTTGGCCTTATGATGGGTTTGCCCTGGTCGAAGCGCAAGGCCATCTCGATAGAGGTGGGCATGCAGAACTCCGGTTTGGCCAGCAGTCTGGCAGCGCTTCATTTTGCCGCCTACCCCATGGCCACCATTCCCGGTGCCCTCTTCAGTGTATGGCACAACATCTCGGGTGCCATTGTGGCGAAGA
>Ga0256407_10000864_pt1 | contig 68258 bp, 80 predicted proteins | sample RumenRJG_04DNA_FD_193489 | JGI IMG/M metagenome (GOLD analysis project Ga0256407, IMG submission 193489) | Bovine rumen microbial communities from Lethbridge, Alberta, Canada - RJG_04 | ecosystem: Host-associated > Mammals > Digestive system > Stomach > Rumen | place: Canada: Alberta... | reverse complement strand
CCGACAGCACCTCTGGAAAAGTGCGCCTAAAAAGCGCGCCGTGAATTAAGTTTTCCGCAAAAAGATGAATAAAAAGAAGAAGGGCTGTGCCAGAACGGTTATTTTACCGTTTTGACACAGCCCCTTTCTGTTTGGGGTCAGTGGTTGTTGAGGGATTCGTTGATCGCCTTCTCGTTTGCCTTGGAACAGGGGAACATCCGCCAGCCAGCTTGAAAAAGGAGAGAACTGGCGTGCGCATTTACATTGTTGCGCATGTGCAATATAAAAGTAGACAAATACATAAAATGGTGCTATAATGCCATTGTAAAGAACAAACGTTCTGAATAGTGGCCGTTCATCGCCAAGAACTATTGATTCAGTCAGGAAACCAGAAGGAGAAACGGACATGAAAGAGAATCGCGCATTTCAGTATCGCATTTACCCGACGAAAGAACAGATGGATCTGATCGAGAAGACATTTGGCTGTTGCCGCTTTGTCTATAACCAGATACTGACACTGCAAAATGAGACACACGCCAATGGTGGCAAGTACATCAGCTGGACCAACGCAAACAATTATTGTAACCATGTTTTGAAAACGGACTATCCTTTTCTAAAAGAGGTAGACAAGTTTGCTTTGACGAACAGCATCATTGGACTCGATCGCGCGTTTCGATCTTTCTTTGATAAAAAGTGCGGTTATCCGACATATAAGACGAAACGAAGGAGCAGGAAGTCTTATACGACCAACTACAGCAACAATAACATTGTTGTTCTGGATCACGGTATCAAACTGCCGAAACTCAAAGTCGTGAAGGCGAAAGTACATCGGCGGGCGCCTTCTGACTGGACTCTGAAAGGCGCAACCATCAGCCAAAATTCAGCAGGCGAGTTTTACTGCTCAGTGCTCTATGAATATGAAAAAGAGACCGTCAACTGTTCACTGGATGTGAACAGGTCAATCGGTCTCGATTATAAGTCTGATGGTTTGTATGCGGCATCGACCGGAGTTGTTTGCGGGAGTCCGAAGTTTTTCCGGGAAGCGCAAAAGACTCTGGCACGAGAACAGAGGAAACTCTCCAGAAAGAAAAAGGGCAGCAACAACTACCTGAAGCAGAAGCAGAAAGTGGCGAAGGTGTATCGGCATATCGCCAACCAGCGCGCTGACTTTCTGCATAAAGAAGCCCTCGCACTCGCGGAAGAATGGGACATTGTCTGCGTGGAAACGTTAGACATGAGAGAAATGTCCAACGGAACATTCGGCAACGGTAAAGCGACCATGGACAATGGTTATGGAGAGTTCCTGCAGATCCTGGAGTATAAACTGAAGGACCGCGGGAAGGTGCTGGTCAAAGTGGACCGATACTATCCCAGCAGCCAAATGTGCTCCTGCTGTTCTTCAATCAACCACAGTGTGAAAACAGAGAACCTCTCTGAATGGATCTGTCCGGTTTGTGGAGCCACACACAACCGGGACTTCAATGCTGCGGAAAACATCCGCAGGGAAGGCGTCAGAATATACTTAGGCTCTAAGCCGAATGCGGCTTGAGATAAAATAGGGCAGGGACTGCCCGATTCAATGCCTGTCCGGCTCAGCCGGTGTCACCTAAGGTGGCAGGAGATGGTGTAAGACGGTTGGATGTCTTCGGACAGAAAACCGCAGTCGTCTGTGAAGCAGGAAGCTAATGCTATGTGGTTCACCCCTCGAACCTCTCGGATGGTGAAGGGCAAAGGTGGTCCACCTCACTACCTCTGCAATTAGCAGTCCGCCCCACGACCTCCAGATTAAAACAAAACCCCACAGCCAGATGACTGTGGGGTTATTATGGTGGACCTGAAGGGGATCGAACCCTCGAACCTCGTGAATGCGAACCACGCGCTCTCCCAACTGAGCTACAGGCCCTCGTCGCAGTGAAGCTCTTTGCTCCACTTTTCTCTTCGAGAAAAAGTTCCACTTAAGAGCTTCGCTTCTCCTCTCCCCAAAGCTGCGTTCCTCGCTTCGGGGGCCCTTTTGAAGTGCTTGTACATTATAAGAGGTTTTAGGCCTCTCGTCAAGCAAAAACAAGCGGAATCTTTACTCGATGATCTTCTTGCAGACGTCGTTCAGGCAGCAGCGCTCGCAGTGTGCCTTGCGGGCGGTGCAGGTGGCACGGCCATGCAGGACACAGCGGTGGCAGAAGTTGTTGGATTCCTCAGGCGGCAGGAGTTTGCGAAGGGCGAACTCCACCTTCTTCGGGTCTTTCGTGTCGACCAGCCCGATCCGATTGGCGATCCGGATCGCATGCGTATCCGTGACTACCGCACCCGGCATACCGTAGATGTCACCGGCGATAAGGTTTGCAGTCTTCCGACCGACACCCTGCAGGGACGTCAGCTCCTCAATGGTCGAAGGAACTTTGCCATCAAATCCGTCAAGGATCTGGTTCGCCATGATGACCAGGTCTCGCGCCTTCGTGCGGAAGAAGCCCGTGGAACGGATGAGTTCCTCGACATCCTCGACGTCCGCTTTGGCCATGGCCTCCGGCGTCGGGTATTTCGCGAACAGTGCCGGGGTCACGAGGTTCACCCGAGCGTCTGTGCACTGGGCAGACAGACGCACCGCGACCAGCAACTGGTACGGGTCCTCGTAGGTGAGGGAACAGAGGTCGTCCGGGAACTCTGCTTTCAATAATTCAACACACGCGACAGCGCGTTCTTTCTTTGTCATAATGTTCGTCTCCCAAAATGTCTAGTAGACTAATAATAAAACGTTATCTGTCAAATCAAATGAATGAGGTGCAGCAGCTCCAGCACCACCCACCACGCCGGAACGTGGACGATGTAGATGAGCAGCGCGTGCCGGCCCAGCCAGTTGATGGGGCCGAGGCGCGCCTTGTACGCGAAGTTCGGCACGTGACCGTTCTGGATGTAGATGCCGAAGTACACGCCGGCGAGGAACAGGAACAGCCAGGGGATGATCGGGAAGTAGTCCGCAGACCAGAAGGTCTGGTCGTGCAGGCCGAGGGGGAACGTCCAGAAGTGGGATGTCCAGGAGGCCGGCAGGTGCCCCTCCCATTCACCGGGGAACCCGATGCGTCCGTCTTCGAAGAAGCGGGTCACATACCAGAGGACCAGCATGAGGTACGCGCCCGCTGCCGGCGGCAGCCAGTCGATGACCTTGTGTGCCAGAGCGAAGAACAGGATACAGAAGGACAGCAGGTTCAGAATGCCGAACCAGATTTCTGTTCCGGAGAAGTCAAAGCCGAACCGTTCGAGCTGGGGAAGTCCCAGGATGGTTATGAGGTTGATTGCCAACGCGACACCGAGCAGCTTTAGTCCGCGCTCCCAGTTGGAGTGGGACAGCCGGCAGGAGATGCCGCAGAGGAGTATGAAAATGCCCGCGAAAATGGGCTGGACCGGACGGAAGAACTCGTAGGCCTGTCCGCCGGCGAGGACGCCGAAGGACTGGAAGGCCAGGAGGAACCCGTGGTAGAAGATCATGCAGAAGACGCAGAACCCTCTCAGGTCGTCCATGAGCCCGATGCGGTTTGTGGAAGCAGCCTTCTCCGCAGGCTTACTGCGCCGGGCTGCACTCGTTTTTGCCATGTGATCACCGTTGCCGATTATACCTTATTTTGTTATAGTTAACAAGAAACGGGCGGCTGTGACAGCAAAACGGAGTCGCTCAACCTACAGACCAGGAGATAAACCATGGCAGACTTCAAAACACCCGGCGTGCCCATCCGCGCCGTACTCTTCGACTGGGACGGCACAGTGGCCGACACGCGCCCCGGCATCTTCAACAGTGTGCGCTACGCTATCCGCGAGCACGGCATCCCCGACAAGCCGGACGACGAACTGCGCTACTTCATCGGCCCGCCCCTCTACGACGGCTTCGAGCATGTCTTCGGCGTGGACGACGACATGGCGACCACCCTCACCGACACCTACCGCGTCTACTACCGGGACCGCGGCATTTACGAATGCAACATCTATGCCGGTGTGGGCGATCTGCTCCGTGAGCTTCACGACGCCGGCGTCAAAACCGCAGTGGTGTCCTCCAAACCGAAAGAGTTTCTCGACCGGCTCATTGAGCACTTCGGCTTCGCCGACTGTCTCGACGCGGTCGTCGGTCCGGCCATGGACAACCACAACTCCAATAAGACGGTGCTCGTGAACCAGGCGCTGAAAGAACTCATGCTCCTGCCCTCGACGGTGGCCATGATCGGGGACCGCCACTTCGACATGGAGGGCGCAAAGAACGCCGGGGTCAACGCCATCGGCGTGCTGTACGGCTACGGCACGGAAGAGGAGCTGTGCAGGGCCGGCGCCGATGCCATCTGCGAACAGGTCGTCGACCTCCGGGGCTATCTCCTGCAGCACTGCGGCATCTCCTGAGCGCGTTCTCTACATTTTGTGGTCGCCGGAAAACGTGCCACAACCGCCCCGGAAAAACTCTATTATATAAAAGCAAAAACTTGTTGACTTGCCCTTATTCATAAGTTATAATAACTCTCGCTTGATTGCACATGGCGGCGTAGCTCAGTTGGCTAGAGCAACCGGTTCATACCCGGTAGGTCAGCGGTTCAAGTCCACTCGCCGCTACCATGTGGGACGTGAATACGTCCCACCACCCGGCCCGGTGGTCAAGCGGTTAAGACACCGCCCTTTCACGGCGGTAACACGGGTTCGATTCCCGTCCGGGTCACCAAAGAAAGAAGCACTCCAATCGGAGTGCTTCTTTCTTTTTATGACCCGACGGGGAGCGAACCCTTGGGCTCGAGCGTTAAGAAAACAGTCCTGTGGACTGTTTTTAGCGAGAGGAGCTGCGGCAGCAGCTCGGAGTGGTTTTGCACAGCAAAACCACGTCGATTCCCGTCCGGGTCACCGCCGAAAGGCGCCCGGATTCCCGTCCGGGTCACCGCCGAAAGGCGCCCGGATTCCCGTCCGGGTCACCGCCGAAAGGCGCCCGGATTCCCGTCCGGGTCACCGCCGAAAGGCGCCCGGATTCCCGTCCGGGTCACATATATTCCCGTCCGGGTCAGGCAAAAGCTTATATGTTATAATAGGAACAACATTCCTATCGAATCAAAGGAGAGAGTCCCATGAAGAAAACCATGTTCCGCCGTTTCGCCGCTGTTCTGCTGACCCTGCTCATGGCGCTGAGCACTCTGGTCCCGGCCTTCGCCGCAGATGCCAAAGCTATCCCCGGCACTGTGACCACGCAGGTGAATGCAGGGTTCGTCAACGTGACGAGTGAGTACATCGCCCTCAACGCACTGCGCCGCGAGCCCTTCGTCTCCCAACTCAACGCGGACAACTTCACCCGCACGTTCTACAACACGACGGTCTTCGACCAGCTCCCGGTCCTCATGTACAATGCCGACCTCGAAAAGGCCGCGAAGGTCCGTGCCAAGGAGATCGTCCAGCTCTTCAGCCACACCCGTCCGAACGGACAGCGCTGCTTCACCGCGTACCCGAAGATGCGCGCCCTCGGCGAAAACATCGCCTGCGGGCAGAGCTCTGTGACCGAAGTCATGCTGGCGTTCGCCGAAGCGGACAAGCCCTACTCCGGACAGGGACACCGCCGCAACATGCTGAACCCGAACTTCAACGCGGTCGGCTGCGCCTGCTACAAAGTCGGCAATTACTGCTACTGGGTCCAGTGCTTTGGCAGAGTCTGACCCTCCCCAAAAACGATCCCGCATCTTCAGGACACGCGACGGCGTGTCCTGGTTTTTTTGGCCAAATCCAAAAAATACTTTTACAATTGTCCGCGGTTGTACAGAAAACGAGGACAACCTTAAGTAAGTCTTAAGATTCATTCGTTACCCTCAGGGTGGAGTTATTTTGTTTCCAAGGAGGAATAACTATGAGCAAACACAATTACCCAACCGTACTGGTCCACGGCCTGCTCGGGATCGATGAGGGCCCGTACAACTACATCAACCTCGTCTACCGGTATTTTGGCGGTTTCCGCGGAGACCTCACCAAGGCGATGCGCGCCAGAGGCTATGAGTTTTACGACCCGGGCCTTGGCCCCTTCACTCCGGTCTGGGACCGCGTCTGCGACCTCTATGCCTACCTGGTCGGCGGCACCGTCGACTACGGCAAGGCTCACTCGGAACGCTACGGACATGCCCGCTACGGCCGCACATATGAGGGTGTCCTCAAAGACTGGGGAACGCCCGGTGACCACGAGAAAATCAACATCCTCGGCTATTCCTTTGGCGGCCCGACCGTCAACCTGCTGAACGGCCTGCTCATGCATGGTTCGGAAGAGGAGCGGGCGGTCACACCGGAAGACGAGCTCTCGCCGCTGTTCACCGGTGGCAAGGGCGATCTGCTGCACTGCGTCTGCACCCTCGACGGCACCAACAACGGCACCAAGGCGATCGACTTCCTCGGTCGCAAGACGGTGGACCTGTTCCAGATGGCGCTGAACGGACTCATCATCTCCGTCGGCGACACCGCCTTCATCAAGGTCCTCGACTTCAAGATGGACCAGCTGGGCCTCCACAATGACCCGGACCACCTCGGCGGGAAGCTCCGGCTGCCGAAGGAAAAGCATGCGGAGAACTTGAAAAACGTCAAGTCTGATGAGAACATGTTCTGGCAGATGGGCACTGAGTACGCAACGCACCTCGCCGAGAAGTATTATGACGTGAACCCGTCCACTTATTACCTCTGCTACCGCTCCGTCCGGACGCACGAGGACAAGAACAAAAACTACAAGCCGAATGTCAACATGAACCCGATGATGGTCCCCACCGGTGCCATGCTCGGTGTCTATGCGCCGGAACCGAATGACGGCATCGTTCATCTGGAGGGCCAGTCGGCACCTCTGAACCTGCCCTGCGCCGGAGACTTCCGTGTGGCGGATGAAACCAAGCCGGGCATCTGGTACCATATGCCGATCATCGATGGCGACCACCTGACCTGGTGCGGTATGTTCATCAACAAGCGCGCCTATCAGAACCGCTTCCAGGCCATCATCGACCTGTGCAACGACCTCGATTAAATTGACATGAAGCAAAGCCAATAAGATTGAAATAATATACTGTATTTCCGATTTTTCGTTGAGTACATCGCCCCAACGGCCTAAAATAGGGCCAAGAAAATAAACGATCCACGGGGCGAGGCCCCGGAAGGAGCGGTGGACATGACGGAAGAACGCACCGGACGCCGACATCGTGGTCGAAGAATAAACCTGACCTGCAAAGGCCCGTTCCTTCTGGGAGCGGGCTTTTTGTTGCAATAGTCTTTGGAAACCAGAAAGATTCTTTTCTTGGGACAGGGTGTGTGCTAAAATGGGGGAACAGAGATTGACAACTCTTTGGCAATGTACTTTTTCTCATTTTTCACCACAGAAAGAAGGTCATCCCATGGGCAACGTAAACCCCAGAAAAGTAGCTATGATCGGATGCGGATTCGTCGGTTCCGCTTCCTGTTTTGCCCTCATGAACAGCGGGCTTTTTTCCGAAATGGTCCTGATCGACGCGAACCAGGCAAAAGCGGAGGGTGAGGCGATGGACATCTCCCACGGATTACCCTTTGCCCGTCCCATGAACATCTATGCCGGCACCTACGATGACATTGCAGATGCCGCCATCATCATCGTGTCTGCAGGCGCTGCTCAGGCACCGGGCGAGACCCGGCTGGACCTTGTCAAAAAGAATATCAAGATCTTCGGCTTCATCATGCCGGAACTGAAGAAACGCGACATCGGTGGTGTTCTGGTCATCGTCGCGAACCCGGTCGATGTCCTGACATACGCCGCCATCCAGATGAGCGGCCTTCCGGAAAACCGTGTCTTCGGCACCGGCACCGTCCTCGACACCGCCCGCCTCAAGACCATGATCGGCGACTATGTCGGCGTCGACTCCCGTAACTGCCACGCCTATGTCGTCGGCGAACACGGTGACAGCGAGATCGTCGCCTGGAGCAGTGCCAAAATCTCCGGTCTGCCCCTGGATGACTACTGCATGCTCAAAGACCTGAACGATCATAAAGAGCAGAAGCAGCAGATCGCCGAACGGGTCAAGAACAGCGCCTATGAGATCATCGAGCGTAAAGGTTCCACCTACTACGGCATCGCCATGTCCGTCAAGCGCGTCTGCGAAGCCATCATCCGCGACGAAAAGACCGTCCTTCCGGTCTCCCATCTGCAGCACGGCGAGTACGGCGTGAAAGATGTCGCGATGAGTACTCCCGCTCTCGTCGGCATCAACGGTATCGAGGGAGAGATCCCCATCGACCTCAGCATGGACGAGCAGGAGAAACTCCTCGATTCCGCCCGCACCCTGCGCGACGTCCTCGACGACGCCATGCCGAAGGATTGACGGTCTTCGAACCAAAACACCGAACGCTCCGGGCCTCCCGGAGCGTTTGACTTTTTCCCGGCCTGCTCTTAGAATGAGTATCAGCTATCAGAAAGAAAAACAGACAGGAGAATGCGAGTGAACCGCTGGAAGAAATCGATTGCCCTGCTGCTGGCGATGGTCATGGTGTGCGCCATGGCGCTGGCCGGCTGCTCAGGGAAGAATGGCGAAACGGATGGGACCGACGCGAACGCGGAGCCCTACTCCAAGGACATTTTCGCGATGGACACCTACATGACGGTATCCGCGTACGGAGAACAGGGCGAGAAGGCCGTCGACTCCGCCGTGAAGGAGATCAATCGCCTCGACGCGCTCCTGTCCACCGGCAAGGACACGAGTGAAGTGTCCGCCCTCAACAAGAACGAAGGGGGAGACCTGTCCGCCGACACGAACGCGCTGATGGATGCGGCCCTGGACCTCTACGAGTCCACGGACCACGTCTTCGATATCACCATCTACCCGGTCATGAAGCTCTGGGGCTTCACGGACCAGAACTACAAGGTCCCGTCGGACGGCGACCTGAAAGCGGCGCTGGAACTGGTGGACGCCTCGACCCTCGACTATAACCAGTCGAAGAAGACCGTGGACTTCACCGTGAAGGGCACGAAGATCGACTTCGGCGGCATCGCCAAGGGCTACACCTCGGCCACCGTCGCCCAGCTGTACCGGGATCTCGGTGTCACCTCCGGTCTCATCAACCTCGGCGGCAACGTCCAGACCGTCGGCCTCAAGCCGGACGGTTCCGAGTGGCGGATCGGCATCCAGCACCCGGAAGATGAGAACGCCATGCTGGGCGTCGTGACGACCCACGATGAGGCGGTCATCACCTCCGGTGGGTACGAGCGCAACTTCGAAGAAGACGGCGTCGTGTACCACCACATCATCGACCCCTCGACCGGCTATCCCGCCGACAGCGGTCTCATCTCCGTGACCATCGTGTCCGAAGACGGCACGCTGGCAGATGGCCTGTCCACCTCTCTGTTCATCATGGGCCGGGAGAAGGCGACCGAATACTGGAAGTCCCATCAAAAAGACTTCGACTTCATCCTCTGCGAGGAAGACGGAACGCTGGTCGTGTCGAGCGGCCTGAAGGACCGCTTCACTCCGGCGGATGACAACGCCAAGGTGGAGTACGTCTCATGAAAAAGAAAGATTTCATCATCGTGGCCGTCGTGCTGCTTCTGGCCGGCGTCCTTGCCCTGGTCTTCAGCTTCACCGGCGGGGAGCCGGGCGGCCGGGTGCAGGTGAAGGTGGACGGCAAAGTCGTCGGCACCTATGCTCTTGTGGAAGAACAGCGGGTCCCCTTCGACACAAAGTACGGCCACAACACGCTGGTCATTGAAGGCGGCAAAGCCCACATCGAAGACGCCGACTGCCCGGACCACTACTGTGAACAGCAGGGAGAGGTCTCCAAAACCGGCGAGACCCTTGTCTGCCTGCCCCACAAGCTGGTGGCGGAAGTGGTCGCCGGCGAAGCATCCGACGTCGACGTTGTTGCGAAATGATAGAAAGGCAAATTTTTTCTTCGGAGGCAAAATCCGGCGTTTCCAAGTGAGGCTGCACAGCGCGCAGCGCCGCGAAGCGAACCAAAGGGCTGTGGGCTTCGGGGGTTTTGCCGGAGAAGAAAGAAATTTGCCTTCTACTGAAAGGAACCAATTATGGCAAGAACCCGTACATCGCCCACGGGCACTCCCGGTCGGCGTGTGGCACTGGACGGCATCCTCGTGGCGCTGGCGATGCTCTTCTCGTACATCGAGACCTTCATCCCCTTCAACTTCGGCGTGCCGGGCATCAAACTGGGCCTCGCGAACCTTATCGTGCTCCTCGGGCTCACGTTCCTCCCGGCCCTCGACGTGCTCCTCATCAGCGTCGTGCGCATCCTGCTCTCGTCCCTGCTCTTCGGCAACGTCATGTCCCTCTGGTACAGCCTTGCGGGCGGCCTTTTGAGTTTTGTCGCGATGTACCTTCTCTCGAGGCGGGACGACATCTCACTCATCGGCATGTCCATGACTGGCGGTGTTCTCCACAACGTGGGCCAGGTCATCACTGCGGCCATCGTCGTCAAAACACTCCAGCTCACCTGGTACCTGCCGGTGCTGCTCGTGGCTGGCCTCGTGACCGGCGCCATCATCGGCAGCCTCGCGAAACTTCTGGTCCCGCCGGTCAAAAAGGCGCTGGACAGCTATTCGTAAGGCAAGCAGAGGAGCCCTCCTGTCCTGTTACGGACCGCCATTCTGCTCGGCCTGTTCATCTGGCTCGGCATTTAACGTCCCGCCGGCCTGTTCGGACAATAGAAACACTACCATCGTCCCTGTTACAGGGACGATTTTTTTATTTTGCACAAAAAAGTTGACGATTTTGTACAAAAGTGTTGCGTTTGTACGGCGATTCACCAAAGTTGTTTATACACACATAATTTTTTGTTGTATAATGTAGTTGTCAAAATAGTCTTTTTCATAAAAAGATTAAGAAGGTAAACGACATGAAAGCAAGAGGTGAATGTTATGGATGAAAAAATCTTGACCATCGCCAGGAGAGTCATCGCAGCACTGCGCGGGGATACCGATTCGTACAAAGTTCTGTTCGAAGAGGCTGCTCCGTACGTCTGGGAGATCTGCAAAAAGTACTTTGCAGATGATGACGATGCCAAGACTGCCCTCGATGCCACCTTCGGAACGGTCGCGGAGAAGTTCGCTGACCAGAAAGATCCGACGGACTTCCTGGGCTGGGTCAAACGCATCGCCCACCTGACCTGTGCCGAACAGGCTGCCAAAGTCGGCGGTCTGGCAGACGCAGAAGTCAAAGACCTCGCTCTGCTCACTCTTTCGGACTACAAGAAAGAGAAGAAGGACGGCGTCCTGACCTTCGCTACTGTCAAAGACCTGACCGAAAAGATCCTGGCGGTCCTGCCCCAGCGTCAGAAGACCGAACTCCTTCTCTGGAACGAAGGCTACTCGGTCGCCGAGATCGCGAAGAAACTCGCCATCTCGCCCGGCTCCGTCGTCGGCGGCCTGAACATCGCGAAGGGCAAAGTCGAAGACGAGACCGCAAAGTGGGAAGCCGACGGCTTCGACTACACGAAGTATGCCGCTTCTCCCATGAGCTTCTTCACCCGTCTGATGCGTGAGAAGTTCGCAGGTGAATATGTCTATGCACTGCCCGAGGACAAGGGCTGGTCCTGGGCCTCCATCTGGGATGGCCTGTCCGGCAAGCTCAAATGGCCGGCTCTCGGCGTCGGCGCCGCTGCCGCCACCGGTCTTGCCGCCAAGTTCGGCGACCTCGACCTCGAGCTCCCGGGCTTCGACTGGAAGGCAAAACTCGCCGACGCGAAGATCGACCTGCCCGACCTCGACCTCAAGGCCAAGCTGCCGGACGTCGACGTCAAGGCTCCCGATGTTGACCTCCCGAAGGTCGATGTTGACCTCCCGAAGGTCGACGTGGACGCCAAACTGCCTGATGTCGATCTCCCGAAGGTGGATGTCGACGTCAAGAAACCCGACATCGACCTCGGGAAAGTCGGTGCGGGCGTTGCTGCCGGTGCCGCCGCTGTCGGCGCAGCCGCAGCCAAGCTGAAGGATGTTGATATAGACGCGAAACTTCCGGACATCGATGCCAAGCTTCCGGATATCGATCTGAAGAAGAAAGACGACGATGACGATAAGGGCGCAGTTGCTGCTGCCGCCGCTCCCGTCGCCGCTGCCGCCGGCAAGAAAGGCCTCGCAGGCTTCTGGAAGTGGCTCCTTCCGCTCCTGCTCCTTCTTCTGCTCCTCGGCCTCATCTTCGGTGGCCTGAAGGGCTGCGGCTCCGGCGCTTCCGGTTGTGGTACCGGCGCTTCCGGCTGCGGCACGGGCGCATCGGGCTGTGGCAAGGCTGACAGCAGTGTCACGACCCCGGCTGTCACCGTGAAGACTCCGGACGCGGAAATCGTCGAAGAGGGCGGCCTTGACACCTATGTCATCGACGCCAACGTCAAGACCAAGACCGTCCCGGTCTCCGTCAGCGGTTCTGTCCTCGACATCAACACGAACGACGTCGGCAGATTCCTGACCGGTCTGAACCTCGTCAACACCAACCCGATCGCATACGTCATCGCGAACACCAGCGAAGCTGCTTCCGACCTCGTCAAGTATGCTTACGTATTCCCGAACATCCCTGAGATCCTCGACGGAACTCTGACCGAACTGAAGTTCACCGACGGCCTCGGCGCCAACAAGTCCTTCCAGTTCGACGTCAAGGACGGTGTTCTGAATGCTGTCACGCTGGCCGACCCGAACGGCGATGCCATCGAGACCGCGACCTACCAGTATGAGGACGGCGCTCTCGCCACCGTCAAAGTCGGCTCTGAGACCCTCAACTACAAGGGCGACATCACCCCGACCAAGAGCGAAAAGGACGAAGCGAACAACCTCACCAAGGCTTATGTCGGTGACAACTGGATCACCTGCCGTACCGACGCGAACGGCAACATCGATCTCGTCACCTATGAGTGGGACAACCACACCGGTGCCCGCGCATTCGCCTATGATGACAACGGCGCTCTGAAGACCTATCAGAGCTTCCAGAGCATCATGAAGTAAATCGCCAACGCGATACACGAAATCAGCCCTCCGGCATTCCCGGAGGGCTTTTTTGTTCAAGTGCATTTTTTCGTCTTTGCCACAGCAAACGGGGAGGAGGAAGACGGCCGTCGAGACGCCCTAGGGGAAAGGCAGCTCCAGCGGAACGCTAGGGTGCCGCGTGGTTCGGGATGGCAAGTGGATCGGCGGCCTCTTCCGACGGAACCCATCGAAAGACAAAAAATGCAAGACCTCTGAACTCTACCAATCTTCCGGAGATTGGATTATAATTGATGTCAGAGTTCCCCCACAGGAGAGAGTTTTATGAGCGAAGCCAACAAGATCGACTATACCGGTGTCATCACCGCGGCCCGCAGGGGCGATGAGGATGCCTACGAGTTCCTGTACAACGACAGTGTCCGGAAGTGCCGCGCCATCTGCATGAAGTACTTCGACCCGGCCACCGATGAGGGCCGCCGGAAGACGGACGACGCGGTGCGGGAGGTCTACGTGCGCATGTACGACCGCATCAAGACCCTGTCCGACCCGAAGGACTTTCCCATCCTCGGCCGCGCCCTGACCCGGGAGGTGTGCCTCAAAAAGCGCAAACTCGAGTCGGTGCAGCTGGAGACGGAGGCGTACATCGACGTGGCAAACGGCGAGAAGCCTGAAGAGACTCCGCTGGTCACGGCTGACGAGTGCCGGCAGGAGGTCCGCGGCGAGGCCATGCTGAAGAGCGAGACCATCGGCACCCTGGTGCTGGCGGTCCTCCATCAGATGACCCCCGCCCAGCGCCTCGCCATCGTCCGCTGGAACGAGAACGACGCAGCCGCCATGAAAGACCCGGACGTCCTCCGGGAAGCCTTCATCTGCGCCGAGAAGTCCGTCATGGAGCTGGAGTCCGCCACCGGCATCCGCGCCAAAGACTACGCCCGGTCCCGCCTCGCGTTCTTCAACTGGCTCCTCGACCTGTACGGCCGCTTCTACGAAGCCTCCACGAAGGACTGGAACGGCGCCGCCGAACCGGCTTACGCGCTGACGCTCTCGGGCGATGTACCGACCGTCCTCGAAGAAACAGAACAAAGTGTTTCCTTCCGGTCCATCTGGTCGGAGATCCGCCAGCAGTTCTACATCACGAACACCATCCAGCTGCCCTCCGTCCTGAAGTCCATCCGGGACGACGGGGAAGAGGACCTGGGAGGCGACCGCTTCGAGGGTTACCTCGACGAGGAAGACGCCGAAACCGACGAAGCTGCGTCGGTCGGGTCTCCCGAGAAGAAACCGGCGGCGAAAAAGGGCTTCCTCGGCACCTGGTGGGGCCGTCTCCTTGTCGGTCTCGTCATCATCATCCTGGTGCTGGCGGCGGTCATCGCGACAGCCGGGCAACATACCTCTCATGCTCTGACACCGGCGTTTATGCAATTTGCCGATTTCGCTCTCGAACAAGCGTGCGGATTCAACATTTCGTAATGGGCGCTTGTCAAGTAAAAAGTTTTGTGTGGAATCTTTACAACCCGTGAAACGCCCCATATTACGTGGATGAACAAAATTGTTTTAAACGTTTCCGCAAAGTTTTTGACAATTTCCTGACGTAAAAATATACAAATCGTAATAATTAACAAAAGTCAAGCCCGTTTTCCACCGGAAAACGGGCTTGACATCTACAATCAGCAATATGTCCAAAAGTGCTTACTTATTCCCTTTGATTTTGTCCCAGTAGGCCTTCGCAGCCTGCTCATTCTTGTTGGGACCGGGCTCGTAGTACTGCGTGCCGACGAGGGCGTCAGGCAGGTACTGCTGGTACGTCCAGTGGTTCGGATAGTCGTGGGGGTAGATGTAGAACTGCCCCTTGACCTCCTGGTCCTCGCCGTCGAAGTGCTTGTTCTGGAGCTGGCGGGGGATGGGACCGGAGCGGCCGGCCGCGAGGTCCGACATGGCCTTTGAAATAGCCTGGTCTCCCGAGTTGCTCTTGGGCGATGTAGCGACCAGGATGACGGCGTCCGCCAGCGGGATCTTCGCTTCGGGCAGGCCCACCTGCAGCGCGATGTCGCAGGCGGACTTGACGATGGGGATGATCTGCGGATAGGCAAGTCCCACATCCTCACAGGCGCAGACGAGCAGCCGCCGGATGGCGGAGGGCAGGTCGCCGGCCTCGAGCAGACGGGCGAGGTAATGGAGCGCGGCGTCCGGGTCGGAGCCCCGCATGGACTTCTGGTAGGCGGAAACGATGTCGTAGTGGTCGTCTCCGGCGCGGTCGTAGCGCATGGCGGACTTCGCCGTGATCTGCTCGATGAGCGCCGTCCCGACAGACACGACCGGCGGGTCGCCCTCCCCGGCACCGGCGGCCATGGAACACAGCTCGACCGTGGTGATGGCCTTCCGTACATCGCCACCGGCAGCCTGGGCAATGGCGTATGCCACGTCCTCCGGTACGTCATAGGTGACGCCGTTCTCCTCGCCGACCACGCGGAACGCCCGCTCGACGGCCGGTACGATGTCCTCCGCGGTGACGCTCTTGAACTCGAAGACCGTGCAGCGGGAGATGACGGCGTTGTAGACGTAGAAGTAGGGGTTCTCGGTGGTGGAGGCGATCATCGTGATGTCGCCGCTCTCGAGGTATTCGAGCAGGCTCTGCTGCTGTTTCTTGTTGAAGTACTGGATCTCGTCGAGGTAGAGAAGGATGCCGTTCGGCGCGGCGAGCGTGCCCACTTCCGCCACCATGTCCTTGATGTCGGCGATGCCGGAGGTGGTGGCGTTGAGCCGGTACAGTTTCTTGCTGGTCTTCTCGGCGATGATGTTCGCGAGGGTCGTCTTGCCGACGCCCGAGGGGCCGTAGAAGATGAGGTTCGGGATGTTCCCCGACTCCACGATGTTGCGCAGCGCCATGCCGGGGCCGAGCAGGTGGCGCTGGCCGACCATCTCGTCGAGGGTGCGCGGGCGGATGCGGTCCGCCAGAGGTCTGGACATATAGGTTCTCCTTCTTTTCAATTACTTATACATTATATATACCCGCTTTTCATTGCGCAACCGGGGGTCTAGATTTAGTACCCGGAACGCCCGGCGGCGCTATATTTTGGGACCTTGTGAAAAGCGCCGAAATTCTTCAAAAAAGTTTGTAAAAAAAGCTGAAATTTTCCTTGCAATGCCCTTATATATATGATAATATCTCTAGGCACGTGAAAAGGGACTTACTGCGCCCTTACGCACGTAGAGATATGCGATGATGCGGGAGGTGGCCGTCCTCTGAGACGGGAAATTTCCGCGGAGTATGTCCGATTTTAAACCGGGCGAAACTAATATTGTGTACGTAGAAACCCCCGTAGGGTTGCAAGACGGGAGAACTATGTGCCAAGCTGTTTGTGCCACCCGGAGGCCGAAAGGCCGCCAGGTTTTTTCAATACTGAAAAGGGAAACACCCGGCTGAGTGTTGAAAATTTTCCACTGGTGTGGAAAACAGCGTGCCCGCCATTACAACCTTTAGGAGGAATCTAACAATGGCAACACAGAACAAAGCAGCAAAAGAAAAGGTTCGTATCAGACTGAAAGGTTACGACCACAACCTCGTCGACACCGCCGCTGAGAAGATCGTTGAGACCGCGAAGCGCACCGGTGCCAAGGTATCCGGCCCCGTGCCGCTGCCGACCGAGAAGGAAGTCGTCACCATCCTGCGCGCCGTCCACAAGTACAAGTACAGCCGTGAGCAGTTTGAGCAGAGCACCCACAAGAGACTCATCGACGTGATCAGACCTTCGGCCAAAACGATCGAAGCCCTGACCGGTCTTGAGCTTCCCGCCGGTGTTGACATCGAGATCAAGCTCTAAGCCATCTCAGAGGAAACACTGAACGGTCATGTTGGTGGTATGCATCCATCAACCAATAACCAAAGGAGGAAAACAATATGCAGAAAGGTCTTATCGGTAAGAAAATCGGTATGACACAGCTCTTTGACGAAGTCGGAAACGTCATTCCCGTCACCGTCATCGAAGCAGGTCCGTGCCCCGTCGTCCAGAAGAAGACCATCGAGAACGATGGCTACGAAGCAGTTCAGCTCGGCTTCGGCGACGTGAAGGTCACACGCGTCAACAAACCCGAAAAGGGTCATTTCGACAAGGCAGACGTTGCCCCGAAGAAAGTTCTTCGTGAGTTCCGCCTCGCCGACACCTCCGCACTGAACGTCGGAGACATCGTCAAAGTTGACACATTCGCCGCTGGTGACAAAGTCGATGTCATCGGTACGAGCAAAGGTAAAGGTACTGCAGGTGCCATCAAGCGCTGGAACTTCCATCGCCTGAAAGAGTCCCACGGTACCGGCCCCAACGCAAGACACGCCGGCTCTCTGGGCGCATGCTCCGATCCGTCCCGCGTCTTCAAAGGCAAAAAGCTCGCCGGTCATCTTGGTCACGAGCGCGTCACCATCCAGAATCTCGATGTTGTCAAGGTCGACGCCGAAAACAACCTCATCGCCATCAAGGGTGCCGTCCCCGGCCCCAAGGGCGGAATCGTCATTCTGAAAGATACAGTCAAAGCGTAAGGAGGAGTAAGACATGCCTAGCGTTAAAGTTTACAGCTTTGCCGGTAAAGAGACCGGAGCCATGGAGCTGAACGACAGCATCTTCGGCATCGAGCCGAACACGTCTGCCATGCACCTGGTCGTGGTCAACTACCTGGCAAATCAGCGTCAGGGTACTCAGTCCACCCTCACACGCGCTGAAGTCAGAGGCGGCGGCCGCAAGCCCTGGAGACAGAAAGGTACCGGCCACGCAAGACAGGGTTCCACCCGCTCTCCGCAGTGGAGACACGGTGGTGTCGCCCTTGGTCCGAAGCCCCGCAGCTACGGATTCGACATCAACAAGAAGGTCAGAAAGCTCGCGATGAAATCCGCGCTGTCTGACAAAGTCGCAAATGAAGCTTTCGTCATCGTCGATGACCTCAAGATGGACGCCATCAAGACCAAAGACATGGTCGCGGCTCTGGACAAGCTCAGCGCTGCCAGGAAGACACTCATCGTCACCGCCGAGAAGGACGAAGTCATCTACAAGAGCGCAAGAAACATTGCCGGCGTCAAAGTCAGCCCGGTCAATGCCATCAACGTCTACGACCTGCTCAATGCCGACAAAGTCGTCATTGCCAAGGCTGCCGTAGAGAAGCTTGAGGAGGTATATGCATGAGTAAGACAGCACAGGACATCATCCTCCGCCCCATCATCACCGAGGAAAGCATGGGCAACACCGCAATGAAGAAGTACACCTTCGCCGTTGCGAAAGATGCCAACAAGGTCGAGATCAAAAAGGCCTGTGAAGAGCTCTTCGGTGTCGAAGTTCAGAAAGTCAACACCATGAACGTCCGTGGTCAGAAACGCCGCTATGGCCGTTTCGAAGGCTACAAGGCTTCCTGGAAGAAAGCGATCGTGACCCTTACCGAAGACTCCAAGACCATCGAGTTCTTCGAAGGCATGGTATAAGGAGTGTGAATCTAAATGGCGATCAGAGTTATTAAGCCGACCACCAACGGCACCAGAAACATGTCTGTCACCGATTACTCCGAACTGTCCAAGGTTGCTCCCGAGAGAAGCCTTCTGGAACCGATGAACAAGCATTCCGGTCGTAACAGTTACGGAAGAATCACCGTCCGCCACAGAGGCGGCGGAAACCGCAGAAAATACAGAATCATCGACTTCAAGCGCGACAAGTTCGACTGCCCGGCAACGGTCCTCACCCTTGAGTACGACCCGAACCGCTCCGCGAACATCGCTCTCGTCCAGTACGAGGACGGCGAGAAGAGATACATCCTCGCCCCCGTCGGTCTGAAAGTCGGTTACACCATCGAGAACGGCCCCGACGCTGACATCAAGCCCGGCAACGCCCTTCCCCTGGTCAACATCCCCGTCGGTACCTTCGTCCACAACGTCGAACTGTACCCGGGCCGCGGCGGACAGTTCGCCCGTTCCGCCGGCAACGCAGCACAGCTCATGGCTCGTGAGAACGGCTACGCCCTTCTCCGTATGCCCTCCGGCGAGCTTCGCAACGTCCCCGAGATCTGCATGGCCTCCATCGGCCAGGTCGGTAACGCGGACCACGCGAACGTCAAGGTCGGTAAGGCTGGCCGCACCCGTCACATGGGCATCCGCCCGACTGTCCGTGGTTCTGTCATGAACCCGAACGACCACCCGCACGGCGGTGGTGAAGGTAAATCGCCCATCGGTAGACCCGGTCCTGTTACCCCGTGGGGCAAACCCGCTCTTGGTTACAAGACCAGAAAGCATAACAAGAAGTCCGATAAGATGATCGTCAGACGTCGTAACGGCAAGTAATCGTGAAAGGAGATAAGGATCATGAGCAGAAGTCTTAAGAAAGGCCCTTATGTAGAACCCAAACTCCTGGCCCGCGTTCAGAAGATGAACGAGACCGGTGACAAGCAGGTTCTGAAGACCTGGAGCCGTTCTTCCACCATTTTCCCCGATTTCGTTGGTCATACCTTCGCAGTTCACGATGGCCGCAAGCATGTCCCGGTTTATGTAACGGAGGACATGGTCGGACACAAACTTGGCGAATTCGCACCGACTCGGACCTTCAGAGGTCACTCGGGTTCCAAATCAGGCTAACTAAAGGAGTGTGTAACTAATGGAAGCTAAAGCATCCGCTACTTTCGTAAGAATCGCGCCCCGTAAGGTCCAGATCGTTCTCGACCTGATCCGTGGCGAAGATGCAGAAAAAGCGATGGCCATCCTCAAGCACACACCGAAAGCCGCGTGTGAAGTCCTTGAGAAGGTCCTCAAATCAGCAATGGCAAACGCTGAGGTCAAAAACATGGACACCTCGAAACTTTACGTTGCAGAATGCTTCGTAAACCAGGGTCCGACCCTCAAGCGTATCCGTCCGAGAGCACGGGGCAGAGCTTACATCATCCGTAAGAGAACTTCCCATATCACCATCGTGCTCAAGGAAGCAGAATAACCAACGGAGGAGGAAAAAACATGGGACAGAAAGTAAACCCCACCGGACTTCGTGTCGGCGTCATCAAAGACTGGGAATCTCGCTGGTATGCAGATGACAAAGATTTCGGCGCGACTCTTGTGGAAGACTACAAGCTCAGAAAGTTCCTTCTTGACCGTCTGAAAGCAGCCGGTGTTCCGAAGGTTGAAATCGAGCGTGATAACAAACGTGTCAGAATCAACGTGTTCTGCGCGAAGCCCGGCATCGTCATTGGCCGCGGCGGTTCTGAAATCGAAAAGCTCAAGGGTGAAGTCGAAAAGATGCTCGGCAAGCCGGTCTCCATCAACATCGTGGAGATCAAGCAGCCCGACCTTGACGCAACTCTTGTTGCTGAAAACATTGCCGGCCAGCTCGAGAGACGTGTCTCTTACAGAAGAGCTGTCAAGCAGGCAATCGGTAGAACAATGAGACTTGGAGCAAAGGGTATCAAAGTCCAGGTATCCGGCCGTCTGGGTGGCGCTGAGATCGCCCGCTCGGAGAGCTACCATGAAGGCACCATCCCGCTTCAGACGATCAGAGCTGACATTGACTACGGCTTTGTTGAAGCAGCTACCACTTACGGTAGAATCGGAGTAAAAGTGTGGATCTACAAAGGTGAGGTTCTTCACGAGAACACGAACAACACCCGTCGTGACCGTGACAACAGAAGACCTCGCAGAAACCGTAACAACAAGGAAGGGGGAGCTAAATAATGTTGATGCCGAAAAGAGTTAAACACAGAAAACAGCAGCGTGGCCGTATGAAAGGTAAAGCTACCAGAGGTAATAAGGTCACTTATGGTCAGTATGGTCTTGTCGCCCTTGAGCCGGCATGGATCACTTCCGCCCAGATCGAAGCAGCCCGTGTTGCTATGACTCGTTACATCAAGCGTGGCGGTCAGGTCTGGATCAAGATCTTCCCTGACAAACCCATCACCAAGACCCCGGCTGAAACCCGAATGGGTAAAGGTAAGGGCGCCGTTGAGTACTGGGTCGCCGTTGTCAAACCGGGCAGAGTCATGTTTGAACTCGCCGGCGTCGACGAAGAAGTTGCCCGCGAGGCCATGCGTCTTGCCGCCAACAAGCTTCCCATCAAATGTAAGTTCGTAGTCAAAGACCAGGAGGATGGTGAACAGTAATGAAAGCTCAGGAACTTAGAGAGCTGTCTGCTGCAGAGCTTGACGCAAAGCTTTCCGAGCTCAAAGACGAGCTGTTCAAACTTCGTTTCCAGCAGGCCATCAACCAGCTGGAGAATCCCACCCGCATTCGTGCCGTCAAGAAAGACATCGCCCGCATCAAGACCATTCAGCGCGATATCGAACTCCACGGCACCGAAGCCTAAGGAAGGAGAGGTTTGATAGCATGAGCGAAAGAAATCTTAGAAAGACACGCGTCGGCGTTGTCAGCAGCGATAAAATGGATAAAACGGTCGTCGTTACCGTTAGAGACAGGGTCCAGCACCCGCTTTATAAGAAGATCGTCAACCGCACTGTCAAGTACAAGGCGCACGACGAAAACAACGAATGCCGCGTAGGCGACCGCGTTCTCCTGATGGAGACCCGCCCGATGTCCAAGGACAAGAGATGGCGCGTCGTCGAGATCATCGAGAAGGCCAAGTAAATAAGGAGGAATTACTGTGATTCAGCAGCAGACTCTCCTCAAGGTTGCCGACAACTCTGGTGCCAAGGAAATCATGTGCATCAAGGTGCTTGGCGGCACGAACAGGAGATACGCCAACATCGGCGACGTCATCGTTGCTTCTGTCAAAAAAGCAACACCCGGCGGCGCTGTCAAAAAAGGCGAAGTAGTTAAAGCAGTTGTTGTCAGAACTGTCAACGGCGTGCGCAGAGACGATGGTACTTACATCCGTTTCGATGAAAACGCAGCCGTTCTTATCAAAGACGATAAGAGCCCGAGAGGAACACGTATTTTCGGGCCTGTGGCAAGAGAACTCAGAGGTAAGGAATTCACCAAGATCCTCTCCCTTGCTCCCGAAGTACTGTAATCGGAGGTAGCCAGACAATGAATAAAGTTCATGTAAAAACCGGCGATGAAGTTGTTGTCATCAATGGTAAATACCATGGCCAGAAAGGCAAAGTCCTTGCTGTCTCTCCCGCAGAGGGCAAGGTCATCGTCGAAGGCATCAACATCATCACGAAACATGTCAAGCCCCGCAGAATGGGCGAGACCGGCGGTCTCGTAAAGGCAGAATCCGCTCTTTACGCTGACAAAGTCCAGCTCGTCTGCCCCGAATGCGGCAAGGCGACCCGCGTTGGTCACGTTGTGGAAGACGGTAAGAAATTCCGTGTCTGCAAGAAGTGCGGCGCGAAATTCGAATAAGGAGGGCAAGTGAACATGGCTAGAATGAAAGACGTTTACGTTAGCGAAGTCGCACCTGCTCTTATGGAAAAATTCGGCTACAGCAGCGTCATGCAGATCCCGAAGCTCGATAAGATCGTGGTCAATGTCGCCTGCGGCGAAGCCAAAGAGAACCCGAAAGTCCTGGACGCGGTCGTCAAAGACCTGTCCACCATCACCGGCCAGAAGCCCGTTCTCATCAAGGCCAAGAAGTCCGTCGCGAACTTCAAACTTCGTGAAGGCATGACCATCGGTGCGAAGGTCACTCTTCGCGGTGAGAGAATGTATGAGTTCCTCGACCGGTTCTTCAACCTCGCGCTTCCGCGCGTTCGTGACTTCCGTGGTATCAACCCGAACTCCTTCGATGGACGCGGCAACTACTCCATGGGTATTCGGGAACAGCTGATCTTCCCGGAGATCGAGTACGACAAGATCGACGCGATTCGCGGCATGGACATTGCGTTCATCACCACCGCGAAGACCGATGAAGAAGCAAAAGAACTGCTGACCCTCATGGGCGCACCGTTTGCGAAAGAATAAGGAGGTTTTCAGAAATGGCTAAAACATCGATGAAAGTCAAAGCTGCCAGAGAGCCGAAGTATTCGACCAGACAGCATAACAGATGCCAGATCTGCGGCAGACCTCACGCATACCTTCGTAAATACGGTGTATGCAGAGTTTGCTTCAGAGAACTCGCACACAAGGGTCAGATCCCTGGTGTCAAAAAAGCCAGCTGGTAATTTTGAGCAAGGAGGAAACATAACATGCAGGTTACAGACTCTGTAGCAGATATGCTTACGAGAATCAGAAATGCTAATGCAGCAAAGCATGATACAGTTGAAGTTCCCGCATCAAACATGAAGAAAGCCATTGCTCAGATTCTGGTTGATGAAGGATACATCAAGAGCTTCTCTGTCGAAGAAGACGGGAAGCAGGGTATCATTACGATCACGCTCAAATACGGTCCGAACAAGTCCCCGGTCATCACCGGACTCAGAAGAGTCTCGAAGCCCGGTCTCCGGATCTACACGAGCTGTGAGGATATGCCGAAGGTCATGAAGGGCCTTGGCGTTGCCATCCTCTCGACTCCGAAGGGCGTTATGACAGATAAAGAGGCTCGCAAAGCCAACGTCGGCGGCGAAGTCCTCGCATTCGTTTGGTAAGGGAGGAAACAGTACATGTCTCGTATCGGCAAAAAGCCCATCGCCATCCCGGCGGGGGTCGAAGTCAAAATCGACGGTTGCACTGTTACCGTAAAGGGCCCGAAGGCGACTCTTACCAGAGATGTGCATCCGAATATGACTGTGAAGGTCGAAGGCACCGAGCTCCTCGTTGAGCGTCCCAACGACCAGAAGCAGAACAGAGCACTCCACGGTCTGACCCGTTCTCTCCTCGCCAACATGGTCGAGGGTGTCAGCAACGGCTTCAGCAAAGTGCTCGAAGTCAATGGTGTCGGTTACCGTGCAGCTGTCCAGGGCAACACCCTGAACCTGACGGTCGGTTATTCCCACCCGGTGGAAATGCCCGTTCCGGAAGGCCTGACCGCTGAAGTCAACGGCAACAAGATCACCATCTCCGGCGCCGACAAGCAGAAGGTCGGCCAGTTCGCTGCAGAAGTTCGCGAGAAGCGTCCGCCGGAACCCTACAAGGGCAAGGGCATTAAGTATGCAGACGAACACATCCGCCGCAAGGAAGGTAAAGCCGGTAAGGGCGGTAAGTAAGAAAAGGAGTGAATCGGAATGGTTACTAAACCAGATAGCAATAAAGCTCGTCTTAAGCGTCATAAGAGAGTTCGCGGTAAGATCTCCGGTACTGCCGAAAGACCGCGCCTCTGCGTTTACCGCTCCCTGAACAATATCTATGCTCAGATCATTGACGACGTCACCGGCAACACGCTGGTCTCTGCGTCCTCCAATGAGAAGACTTTCAAGGAATACGGCGGAAATAAAGACGCCGCACGCGAAGTCGGCAAAGTCCTTGCCGAGCGTGCAGTTAAGAAAGACATCAAAACAGTAGTGTTCGACCGCGGCGGCTATGTCTACCAGGGCCGTGTGGCTGAACTTGCAGAAGGTGCCCGTGAGGGCGGCCTCGAATTCTAAGGGAGGAGGAAGACTTTTGGCTAAAATCGATGCATCTAATTTAGAGCTTCAGGAGCGCGTCATCACCATCAACCGCGTTTCCAAAACCGTCAAGGGTGGTCGTATCTATAAGTTCGCTGCTCTTGTTGTTGTCGGTGACGGCAACGGCCTTGTCGGCTTCGGCCTTGGTAAATCCGGCGAAGTCCCGGACGCCATCCGCAAGGGTATTGAAGACGCCAAGAAGAACCTGATCAGAGTTTCTCTGAAGGGGACCACCATCCCTCACGAGGTCATTGGCAAATACGGCGCAGGCGTCGTCCTGCTGAAACCTGCCGCACCCGGTACCGGCGTTATCGCCGGCGGTCCCGTCCGTGCCGTTGTTGAGACGGTCGGCATCCAGGACATCCGGTCCAAGGCACTTCGTTCCAACAATCCGTGCAACGTCGTTCGGGCTACCCTCGATGGTCTGTCCCAGCTTCGTAACGCGGAGGAAGTTGCTGAGATCCGCGGCAAATCCGTCAACGAAATCTTAGGCTAAGGAGAGTGGCTACAATGGCAGAAAAAACTGTACAGGTCAAGCTCGTCCGCAGCCTGATCGGAAACAAGAAAGACCAGATCGCTACTGCATATTCTCTTGGTCTTCGCAAAATCGGCGATGTCAGCACTCAGCCTGACAACGCTCAGACGGCCGGCAAGATCCGCAAGATCAATCATCTCGTCGAAGTCGTCAACGAAGCTTGAGGGAGGTGCGACGAATGAAATTACACGAACTTTCCCCTGCAAAGGGTTCCAAGAAAGACGTTAAGAGAATCGGCCGTGGTACCGCTTCCGGACAGGGCAAGACCGCCGGTAAGGGTCACAAGGGTCAGAAGGCGAGAGCCGGTTATTCCCAGCGTGTCGGTTTCGAAGGCGGCCAGATGCCCCTTCAGAGACGTCTTCCGAAGAGAGGCTTCAACAACATCTTCGCCAAGGAGATCGTCACGGTCAACGTGAAAGACCTCGAAGCTCGCTTCAACGACGGTGACGTCGTCGACGCAGAAGCTCTCATCAAGGTCGGTCTCATCAAGAAGGCCAAAGACGGTGTCAAAGTCCTCGGTAACGGAGACCTCACCAAAAAGCTCACTGTCAAGGTGAATGCTTACTCTAAGACTGCAAAGGAGAAGATCGAGGCAGTCGGCGGAAGTGCCGAGGAGGTATAAGATGCTCCAGACTCTTGTCAACGCTCTTAAAACTCCGGAACTTCGCAAGAAGATCCTCTACACTGCGTTCATCATCCTGATCTTCCGGATCGGCGCAGCCATTTCCGTTCCGTTCACGAACGCTGCCCAGGGTATCATCGACGATACCACCTCTGCGGGCAACTTCATGAACTATCTCAACATGATGACAGGCGACGCGTTCAACTATTCGACGCTGTTCGCCATGTCCATCACCCCGTACATCAACGCATCCATCATCATGCAGCTGCTCGGTGTCGCAATTCCGGCACTCGAACGTCTCTCCAAAGAGGGCGACGTCGGCAGAAAGAAACTGCAGCGGATCACCCGAGTCGTCGCGGTCATCATCGCGGCTCTCCAGTCCACCGCATACTTCTTCTATCTGCGCAGCGGCGGATACCTGTCCACCGACGCGAACGGTCTGGCCTTCACCGGCTTCTCCGCCGTCCTTCAGGCACTGGTCGTCATCATCACCCTCATTGCCGGCTCTGCCATCATGATGTGGCTCGGTGAGCAGATCAACGCCAAGGGCATCGGCAACGGTATCTCCATCCTCCTGTTCGCGGGTATCGTATCCCGCATCCCGCAGGACACCATCATGATGTGGGAAGCCTTCAAGCGCGGCGGTCTGTACTATGCGTACGCTCCGCTTGCCGCCATCCTGATCATCGCGGGCATCCTGTTCATCGTCTGGGTGGACAACTCCGAGAGACGGATCCCCGTCGTCTACGCGAAGCGCGTGGTCGGTCGGAAAATGTACGGCGGACAGAACACCAACCTTCCCATCAAGGTCAACATCTCTGGTGTTATGTCCATCATCTTCGCCAGCTCCATTCTGTCCCTGCCCCCGACAGTCCGTATGTTTGTCGACAGCAAGATTGCAGATGGCAGCGGCTGGGATAAATTCTTCGACATGTTCGACGCAGAGAGATGGTTCTACGGGATCATGTATTTCATCCTCATCATCTTCTTTGCTTACTTCTACTCTTCGATCCAGTACAATCCCGTGGAAATGGCGAACAACCTTCGCCGCAACAACGGCACCATCCCGGGCATCCGTCCCGGCAAGCCCACCTCGGAGTACTTGCAGAAGGTCCTGAATCGCATCGTCCTGATCGGCTCCCTGCTCATCAGCGTCGTTGCCATTCTTCCCATTGTTTATTCTCAGATCACGAACGCCACCGGTGCACAGATGAACATCGCCCTCGGCGGTACATCCGTCATCATCCTTGTCGGCGTCGCGCTCGAAACCGTTCGTCAGCTCGAATCTCAGCTGATGGTCCGTCAGTATAAGGGCTTCCTGAGCTAAGGACCCTTTAGAAAAGGAGAATTACGCATGAATATCATTTTCCTTGGAGCACCTGGCGCCGGCAAAGGCACTCAGGCCGAAAAAGTCGCAGATGCTTATGCCATCCCGACGGTCTCGACCGGTAACATGATCCGTGAGGCGCTGAAAAACGGCACCGAAATGGGACTGAAAGCCAAAGCGTTCATCGAATCCGGCGCACTTGTCCCGGACGATGTCGTCATTGGCATCATCAAAGAACGTCTTGCAAAAGACGACTGTGCGAAGGGATTCATCCTCGATGGATTCCCCCGCACCATTCCCCAGGCTGAGGCTCTGGACGCGATGGGCATCGTCATCGACAAAGTCGTCGATATCGAGGTCCCGGACGAAGCCATCACCGAAAGAATGAGCGGACGTCGTGTCTGCCCGGACTGCGGTTCTTCGTTCCACATCGTCACCAAGCAGCCGAAAGTCGAAGGGATCTGCGACCGCTGCGGCGCAGAACTCGTCCAGCGTAAGGACGACAAACCGGAAACGGTCGCGGACCGTTTAAAGGTCTATCACGATCAGACCGAGCCGCTGAAAGGTTACTATGAAGCGGCCGGAAAGCTCTCCGAAGTGGACGGCATCGGCACCGTCGAAGAGATCTTCGACCGCGTCAAAGCCGCTCTGGAGGCATAAGCATGATCGTTTTGAAATCTGCCAGGGAACTGGAGATCATGAAGGAAGCCGGCAGGATCTCTGCCGGAGCCCTCATGGAAGTCGGCAAATACGTCCGTCCGGGCGTATCCACTCTGGAACTCGATGAAATCTGCTATGACTACATCAAAAGCCAGGGCGCCGAGCCGAACTTCCTGCATCTCTACGACTTCCCGAATACGGCATGCATATCCGTGAACGACGAGATCATCCACGGTATTCCCAGCAAGAACCGGATCCTGAAAGAAGGGGACATCGTCTCCGTGGACACCGGCGCAAAAATCGATGGCTACAATGGCGACAACGCCTACACGTTCTATGTCGGAGAAGTTTCTCCTGAAGTGCAGCGGCTGTGCGAAACCACCAGAGAAGCACTTCTCATCGGCATCCAGCAGGCGGTCCCGGGCAACCGGGTCGGAGACATTGGCGCAGCCATCCAGGAGTACTGCGAGAGCCGCGGTTACGGTGTCGTCCGTGAATACGAAGGACACGGCATCGGGACCAAGCTCCATGAGGAGCCGGGCGTACCCAACTTCGGACGTCCCCACAAGGGCGTACGGTTGCTCCCCGGCATGACCATTGCCATCGAGCCCATGATCAACATGGGTACGGCAAAGATCAAACAGTTGCCCGGCGATGAATGGACTGTTTTCACCGCGGACGGAAAGCCTTCCGCCCATTACGAACATTCCATCGCCATCACCGAAGACGGACCGGTCATCCTGACCCCCCGTCCCACACTGGACTAACCTAGAGGAGGATCCATCATGTCGAAACAGGATATGATCGAAATTGAAGGTACCGTCGTCGAAGCACTCCCGAACACCATGTTCAAAGTGGAGCTCGAAAACGGACATCAGATACTGGCTCACATTTCCGGCAAGCTGCGCATGAACTTCATCCGCATCCTTCCGGGAGACAAAGTAACGGTCGAAATGTCGCCGTACGACCTTACCCGTGGCCGTATCACCTGGCGATCGAAGTAATTATTAGGAGGTAACACAATGAAAGTCAGACCTTCTGTCAAAAAAATGTGCGAAAAGTGCAAGATCATCAAGCGCAAGGGTAAAGTCATGGTCATCTGTGAGAACCCGAAGCACAAACAGCGTCAGGGCTAAAGCCTGACCCGTAAACACTTAATGGAGGTGCCAACACATGGCTCGTTTATCAGGTGTCGACCTGCCGAGAGACAAGAGAATTGAAATTGCTCTCACCTATATCCATGGCATCGGCAGAAAGACTGCAGACGATATCATCAAAGCTACCGGCGTCAACCCCGATACTCGCGTAAAAGATCTTACCGAGCAGGATGTTGCCAAGCTTCGTGACTACATTGACCACAACCTTAAGGTCGAAGGTGATCTTCGTCGGGAAACCGCTCTGAACATCAAGAGACTCATCGAAATCGGTTCTTACCGTGGCGTTCGCCATAGAAAAGGTCTCCCCGTCAGAGGTCAGCGTTCCAAGACGAACGCCCGTACACGCAAAGGTCCGAAAAAGACCATCGCTAACAAGAAGAAGTAATTTAAGGGGGATAACACTTTGGCTAAACAAGGTTCCAAGAAGAACACTTCTAACCGCAGACGCCGCGACCGTAAAGTAGTCGAACGTGGTTCTGCACATATCCAGTCCACCTTCAACAACACCATCGTCACTATCACCGACACTCAGGGCAACGCTGTTTCCTGGGCAAGCGCCGGTGAAATGGGCTTCCGTGGTTCCAAAAAGTCCACTCCCTTCGCAGCACAGACCGCAGCTGAGACTGCCGCCAAAGTCGCTGTCGACCGTGGAATGAAGACCATCGAAGTCTACGTCAAAGGCCCGGGCGCCGGCCGTGAAGCCGCCATCCGTGCACTGCAGACCGCAGGCCTCGAAGTCACCATGATCAAAGACGTGACTCCGATCCCGCACAACGGATGCCGTCCGCCGAAAAGACGTCGTGTCTGATCGTTAAAGGAGGATAAACCACTATGGCTAGAAATAGACAGCCCATCGCCAAAAAGGCGAAGAGCCTTGATTTCTCTCCGGCAACCATGGGTTATGCCGGCAAGGACACCCGTCGGAAACCGAAGGGCAACATGAGAAGAAAACAGTCCGAGTACGCCACTCAGCTCAACGAGAAGCAGAAGGTGAAGTTCATCTACGGCGTACAGGAAAAACAGTTCCGTTCCTATTATGAAAAGGCCGCCAAAATGCAGGGTAAGACCGGTGAGAACCTCCTTATCCTCTGCGAACGCCGTCTGGACAACGTTGTGTTCCACCTCGGTTTCGCGACGACTCGTCGTCAGGCCCGCCAGCTTGTAACTCACGGTCATTTCACCGTAGATGGCAAGAAAGTAGACGTCCCGTCCTACCAGGTCAAACCCGGCCAGGTCGTTGCTGTCAAGGAAAAGAGCCGTTCTTCCGCAGTCTTCAGCAGACTGACCGGTGAGGATGCTCCCCTCGTCACGACCCCCGCATGGCTGGAACTGGATAAGGCGAACTTTGCCGGTACTGTGACCAGAGTCCCCACCCGTGAAGATGTGGACTTCCCGGTCGAAGAGCACCTCATCGTCGAGTTCTACTCCAAGTAATGCCACTGCTCACTAACCCGCAATCCACTTTTTTACCATTCAAGGAGGGTTAACGAATGATCGGTATTGAGAAGCCTAATATCGAAGTATTCAACCAGGAAGAGAACAGCACTTACGGCAAGTTCACTCTCGAGCCTCTCGAAAGAGGATTTGGCACGACTCTCGGCAACAGCATGAGACGCGTTCTGCTTTCTTCCCTTCCGGGATACGCTATCACCTCGGTCAAGATCGATGGTAAAGTCCATGAGTTCGATACCATCCCCGGTGTCAAGGAAGACATCACGGAGATCGTCCTGAACCTCAAGAGCGTCATCATCAAGATCAACGGTGACGGCCCCAAGACCGTATACATCGATGCAACCGGAGAAGGCGAAGTCACCGCCGGTGACATCAAGGGAGATTCCGAAATCGAGATCTTCAATCCGGAGCTTCACATCGCATCCCTCGACAAGGATGCCAAGCTGTCCATGGAGATGACAGTGGACAATGGCAGAGGTTATGTTTCTGCTGACAGAAACAAGGAAAAGCTTCAGCCGCCGACAGGCGTCATTGCCATCGACTCCATCTACTCACCCGTTCTGAAGGTCAACTTCACTGTTGAAAACACCCGTGTCGGCCAGCGCATCGACTACGATAAGCTGACTCTGGAAGTGTGGACCAACGGTACGCTGTCTGCCAAAGACGCTGTATCGCTGGCAGCCAAGATCCTCAACGATCACCTCAAGTTGTTCATCGACTTGTCTGAATCTGAATTCATGACAGACGTGCTCGTAGAGAAGGACGACAACTCTCGCGAGAAGGTCTTAGAGATGACCATTGAAGAACTTGATTTGTCTGTTCGTTCCTTTAACTGCTTGAAGAGAGCAGGCATCAACACAGTAGAAGACCTCACGAACAAATCCGAAGACGACATGATGAAGGTCCGCAACCTCGGCACGAAGTCTCTTGCCGAAGTCATCGCGAAGCTGGATTCCCTCGGATTCTCTCTCCGTAAGGACGACGAATAAGACAAAGGAGGAAGTACCCAATGCCTGGTACCAGAAAACTCGGCAGAGCCAGCGACCACCGCAAAGCGATGCTGCGCGCAATGGTCACGTTCCTGCTTGAAAACGGCAAAATCGAAACGACCGTTACCCGTGCGAAGGAAGTTCGCGCGATGACCGAAAAGATGATCACCATCGCCAAGAAGGACGATCTTGCTGCCAAGAGACAGGTCCTTGCCTATGTCACCAAGGAAGATGTCGCGAAGAAGCTCTTCGACGAGATCGCTCCGAAGTATGCTGACGTCAATGGCGGTTACACCCGGATCACCAAGACCGGCCCGCGTCGCGGAGATGCCGCAGAAATGTGCATCATCGAACTCATCTGAGTTTGACGACAACGTAATAACCAACGAGCCCTGTGCCATTCCGGCGCAGGGCTTATTTTGATGTCAATGTGACCATTTTGTTCCGTTTTGGGGCGATTTGCCTCCTTTTTTTGTAATGTTTTTCTTTTGACAAAAAACGGTGAATGACAATTGTTTGTCACAATTTGAATGACGAAAAGCTTATTGTGTATAAACTCACTGTACATAAGTTGACTTTTTTCGCAATATAAGTAAAATAATAACTACAGCTTGTTAAAGAATTAACAATAAGCAGAAACTGCGTATCTTGACAGATGTTTGACAAGCGCCTGGGTGTATCGCCCAAAAGTGGCGAAACCACGCCGAAAACTGCGCTTCAGCCCTCCCACTGTTTGACAATTGTAACACTTGTCATGTTGAACAAAAAATGTCAGGCAAGCCGTTTCTTTTTATGTTATGCTGTACATGAGATTACATGAACGCGCGGTCCTATGGGAAAAACGGGACATCGCGATCAGGCAAGATGATTTTTTGAAGGAGGTAGTTTATGGAAACGAAAACCAAAGTGGCATTCCTCGGCACCGCGGAACAGGAAGCGGAGCTGCTGGCCGCCATTGAGGAAATGAAAGACACTCCCGGCGCACTCATGCCCGTCATGCAGAAAGCGCAGGAGATCTACGGGTACCTGCCCATCGAGGTCCAGACCATCATTTCCGACGCAATGGATGTCCCGATCGAAAAGATCTACGGAGTTGCCACCTTCTATGCGCAGTTTGCGCTGGCCCCGAAGGGAGAACACGAAGTTTCGGTGTGCCTCGGCACAGCCTGCTACGTGAAGGGGTCTCAGGCAATCTACGACAAGATCTCGGAAGTCCTGGATATCGGAGAGGGTGAATGCACACCTGATCGGAAATTCTCTCTGGTTTCCTGCCGCTGCGTCGGTGCATGCGGTCTGGCTCCCGTTATGATGGTCGGGGAAGACGTCTACGGACGTATGACTCCGGACCAGGTGGAAGATGTTTTGAATAAGTACCGTTAAGACCCAGGGGTGGTATTTTGAAGATCCAGGAAATCGTCGAACTGTTGAACGCGAATGTGCAGGCCGGCGCCGATAAACTCGACGAGGAAGTCTCCTCGGCATTCGGTTCCGACATGATGAGTGAGGTCCTCGCCTATGTCCAGGACCAGGGTGTACTGCTCACCGGACTCGTCAATGAACAGATCATCCGCACCGCAGCCATGATGAACATGTACTGCATCATCATGGTCCGTGGGAAACAGCCGACCGATATCATGAAAGAGATGGCAGAGGACAACGACCTCGTTCTGCTGACTACAGAACTCACGATGTACGAAACCAGTGGTATCCTGTACACCAACGGTCTGAACCCTGCAGGGCATTCCTATGTCTGAACTTGTCAAACTCCATTACGACGTTGACGGAAACGACTTCTCGGCGGCCGGAGAGGCCTCCATGAAGATCAAGAAAGAGCTTCGTAATCTGGGCTTCCCGCAGGACATCATACGGCGTATCGCCATTGCCGTATATGAGGGAGAGATCAACATGGTCATCCATGCTGACGGCGGGACCGCGGATGTAAGTGTGGGACTCGACGAAATAGACATCACACTGGCCGACAAGGGTCCGGGCATCCCGGACGTCGAGAAGGCCATGCAGAAAGGATGGTCCACGGCTTCGGAAGAAGTCCGCTCGGCCGGTTTCGGTGCCGGTATGGGCCTGCCCAACATGAAGAAAAACACCGATGAGATGGAGATCGAGACCGAAGTAGGCGTCGGCACGACCATCCATATGAAAGTGTACGTAGCGTAAGGCATATTGGAAGGAGGCATGCGATATGGCAAACGTACGTCATTCTGTCGCATTGACTCTGGAAAAGTGCAGAGGGTGTACTCACTGTCTGCAGCGCTGCCCGACGGAAGCCATCCGCATCCGGGACGGACACGCACAGATCACGACGACACTCTGCATCGACTGCGGAGAATGCATCCGGACCTGCGGTTACCAGGCAAAACATGCCGAGGCCGACCCCTTCGAATGCATTCAGGATTACAACTACAAGATCGCTCTGCCCGCCCCGGCACTCTATGGGCAGTTCGACCATCTCGATGACATCAACTATGTGCTGGACGGCCTTCTGAAGATCGGCTTCGATGACATTTTCGAAGTGGCGCAGGCAGCCGAACTGGTCTCCGGATATTCCCGCCGCTACATCATGCGGGAAGACGTTCCGAAACCGGTCATCAGCTCCGCCTGTCCCGTCATCGGACGGCTCATCTCCATTCGCTACCCGGACCTTGTGGACAATGTCCTGCCCCTCCACCCTCCGGTGGACATGGCGGCGAAGCTGGCCCGGATCGTCGCGAAGAAGGAACACCCGGAACTGACGGACGAAGACATCGGCATCTTCTTCATCTCGCCCTGTCCCGCGAAGGTCTCGTACCTGAAGCAGGAGGCAGAGGAAGACCGGCAGCTGGTGGACGGCGTCCTCAGCATGACGGACATCTACAAACGCCTCGTGCAGGTCATGAAGCGTGGCGATGTACCGCCTCCCCGTTCCAAAACCGGCCGCGTAGGCATCCGCTGGGCGGGCTCCGGCGGAGAGGCGAAAGCACTCTCGAAGCACCGTCACCTGGCAGCCTCCGGCATCGAGAATGTCATCAAAGTACTGGACAGCATCGACAACGACACGTTGCCGGACCTCGACTTCATTGAACTGAACGCCTGTCCCGGTGGCTGTGTCGGTGGTGTACTGGCCGTGGAGAACCCCTTCGTCGCCCGGTCCCGTCTCCTCTATGTGGAACGGACCATGCCGGAGTCGAGGAACTGGGACTTCTCGAAAAAGCAGGTCAGCACCTTCATTCCGGGAGACTATTTCCTGGAAGAGACGCTGCTGTACGACCCGCCGGAAGCACTGGACTCCGACCGCCGCCAGGCCCTCCTGAAACGGATGGAGCTCGAGCGGATCGCAGAGGAACTTCCCTCGCTGGACTGTGGCGCCTGCGGAGCCCCGACCTGTCGGGCTCTGGCAGAGGACATCGTCCGCGGCACCGCGACCATGGAAGACTGCCTGCTCCTTGGAAGGGTCCAGGGAAATCAAGCGAAGGAGGATGACACATGACCGTACAGGAACTCGTCGATCGCCTCGGCCTCGAACCGGTGGCGCTCCCGCACCCGGAGTACGAAGTCACATCCGGCTATGTGGGCGATATGCCCTCGTGGGTCATGGGCAATGCCACGGAAGGCTGCGCCTGGGTGACCATCCTGAATAACCGCAACATCGCTGCGGTGGCCGTGCTCATCGAAATGGCATGTGTCATCGTCACAGAAGGTGCGGGAATCTCCGAAGAAGTGGCACAGGTCGCCATGGAGCAGGAAGTGAACCTGCTCTGCACGAAGGAGAGCTCCTTTACCACCGTATCCAGAATGGCGGAGTTTTTATGAGAACGGTTTTTGTCGATCTGCACAACCATTCCTGCCTGTCTCCCTGCGGGGAGGACGAGATGGTGCCCGCGTTGGTGGCGGGGCTCCACAAGCTGGCGGGTGTGGACGTCGCGGCTCTGACGGACCATAACACGACCCGGAACTGTCCGGCGTTCTTCGAGGCGGCGCAGGCTTACGGCCTGTCCCCGCTGGCGGGTATGGAACTGACGACCGCGGAAGACATCCACGTCGTCTGCCTGTTCCTCACCTGTGAAGAAGCGGCGGCCTTTGAAGAAAAGGTATACGAGCACCGGGTGCTTATCAAAAACAAAGTCAACATATTCGGAAACCAACTCATCGTCGACGCGAACGACCAGGTCATCGGGGAAGACCCGTACTACCTGCCGAACGCGACGACACTGTCACTGGAAGAGGCCTATGACCTGGCGACCTCCATGGGAGGCGTCTGTCACCCGGCCCACGTCGATCGCCCTTCGAACGGACTCATCGCCATCCTCGGCGACGTCCCGGAACATCCGGCTTACCGCTTCGCGGAGTTCAACGACCCCGCGAACATCGAGCCCTACCGGGAGAAGTACCCGCGGTTTCGGGACATGAAAGTCATTTACGGCTCCGATGCCCACCGGCCGGACGCCGTGCCCGAGGAAGCCGTCTTCTCCATCGAAGTGGACGACGAAGGGACCCCCGCGGAAGCGGTCTTCCGTTACCTGAAGGGGGAGTGAGACGTGCAGGAACTTTCTCTGAACATCCTGGACATTACGATGAACGGCATCACGGCGGGCGCCGACACGATGCGCATCAGCATCGAGGAAGCCTACCCGGCCATGACCATCACCATCCGGGACAACGGCTGCGGCCTGAACGAAGAGACGCTGGACAAGCTCCGCGACCCGTTTTTCACGAGCCGGACCACCCGCAAAGTCGGGATGGGCGTCCCGCTCTTCGAAATGCAGGCCGAGATGACCGGCGGGAATCTCGAGATCTCGTCGGTGGAAGCGCCGGCCGAGGGGCACGGGACCACATTCAAAGCCCTCTTTTACATGCACAACATCAACTTTGTGCCGCTGGGCGATATGGTCTCCACGCTCATCACCCTCATCCAGGGCAATCCGAATATCGATTTTATCTATCATCATGAAACAGCGGGAGGTTCCGTGGACCTCGACATGCGCGAAGTTAGGGAGACTTTGGGCGATGTACCGGTCAACGAGCCGGACATCCTGCTGTGGCTACAGTCTTACTTAGAAGAACAGTATGAAGCAATCAAGGAAGGAGAACGCTTATGAAGAGTTTGGAAGAACTCGCTCGTATCCGTGAACAAACAAAAGCGAAGATCGCTCTCCGTGAAAAGGAAGGCGCCGTACGCGTCGTCGTCGGCATGGCGACCTGCGGTATCGCCGCCGGTGCGCGTCCGGTCCTTTCCACCTTCGTTGAAGAAGTCAACGGCTCCGGCATTGGCGACAAAGTCAGTGTCGAACAGACCGGCTGCATCGGCATCTGCCAGTATGAGCCCGTTGTCGAGATCTTCGACGGCGATCAGAAGACGACCTACGTCAAGATGACCTCCGACAAGGCGAAACGCGTTGTCGCCGAGCACCTTGTCAAGGGCAACGTCGTCACCGAGTACACCATCGGCGCCGCCAAGGTCTGACGAACAGGAGGGCATTATTATGATAAGATCTCATGTTATGATCTGCGGCGGTTCCGGATGTACCGCCAGCGGAAGCAAAGCATTACAGGAGACCATGGAAAAAGAACTGGTGGCGAAAGGCCTCCAGGATGAAGTCAAGATCGTTCAGACCGGCTGCTTCGGTCTCTGCGAACTCGGCCCCATCATGGTCATCTACCCCGGCGATGTCTTCTACAGCCGTGTCACGGTCGATGACATCCCCGAAATCGTCGAAGAGCACCTCCTGAAGGGCCGTATCGTGGAACGTCTGGTCCACGAGGACGAAGTCCTGAACGAGCAGGTCACCTCTCTGAACGACACGAGCTTCTACCAGGTCCAGAAGAGAGTCGCGCTCAAGAACTGCGGCCTCATCGACCCGGAGAGCATCGATGAATATCTGGCGATGGACGGTTATGTCGCCCTGCAGAAAGTCCTGCAGGAGATGACTCCGGACGACGTCATCCAGGTCATGCTCGACTCCGGCCTCCGCGGACGCGGCGGCGCCGGTTTCCCGACGGGCCTCAAGTGGAAATTCGCCAAGGGCTATGACGCACCGCAGAAGTTCGTCTGCTGTAACGCGGACGAAGGCGACCCCGGTGCCTTCATGGACCGTTCCATCCTGGAAGGCGACCCCCACGTGGTCCTCGAAGCCATGGCCATCGCCGGTTACGCGATCGGCGCGAACCAGGGTTACATCTACGTCCGCGCAGAGTACCCGATCGCGGTCCAGCGTCTGAAGATCGCCCTTGACCAGGCCCACGAGTACGGCCTCCTCGGCAAGAACATCATGGACACCGGATTCGACTTCGACATCGACATCCGCCTCGGCGCCGGCGCGTTCGTCTGCGGTGAAGAGACTGCCCTCATGACCTCCATCGAAGGCAACCGCGGCGAGCCCCGTCCCCGTCCTCCGTTCCCGGCCGAAAAGGGTCTGTTCCAGAGCCCGTCCATCCTGAACAACGTTGAGACCTGGGCGAACATCCCCCAGATCATCATCAACGGTCCGGAATGGTTCGCGGCCATGGGTACCGAGAAGTCCAAGGGTACCAAGGTCTTCGCCCTCGGCGGCAAGATCAAGCACACCGGCCTCGTCGAGATCCCGATGGGTACCACCCTTCGCACCGTCATCGAAGAAGTCGGCGGCGGCATCCCGAACGGCAAAAAGTTCAAAGCGGCCCAGACCGGCGGTCCCTCCGGCGGCTGTATCCCCGCGTCCCATATCGACGTCCAGATGGACTATGAGCACCTCGCCGAGATCGGCTCCATCATGGGTTCCGGCGGACTCATCGTCATGGACGAAGACAACTGCATGGTCGACATCGCGAAGTTCTTCCTGAAGTTCACCGTCGACGAGTCCTGCGGTAAATGTACGCCCTGCCGTATCGGTACCAGAAGAATGCTCGAGATCCTCGACCGCATCACCGAAGGCAAAGGCACCCTGGAAGACATCGACAAGCTCGAAGAGCTCGCCTACTACATCAAGGAGAACGCACTTTGCGGCCTTGGTCAGACGGCTCCGAACCCGGTCCTGTCCACCATCCGTTTCTTCCGCGATGAGTACATCGCCCACATCCAGGACAAGAAATGTCCCGCCGGCGTATGTACCGCGCTGCTCTCCTATGTCATCGACAAGGAGAAGTGCATCGGCTGCACCATGTGTCAGCGGAACTGCCCGGCCGACGCCATCTCTGTCACCGATTACACGGCAGAGGGCCACAAGCGTCCGTCGCTCACCATCGACACCGAGAAGTGCATCAAGTGCGGCGCCTGCATGAGCAACTGTAAGTTCGGCGCTATTTCGAAGCAGTAAGGAGGAACGTTCATGGATACCATTACTTTAAAAATCGATGGAGTCGAAGTGACGGTCCCCAAGGGATATACAGTTCTTCAGGCTGCCCATGAAGCGGCTATCAAGATCCCGACACTTTGCTTCCTGAAAGAGATCAACGAGATCGGCGCCTGCCGCATGTGTCTCGTTGAAGTCAAAGGCTCTCCGAAGCTCGCTGCTGCCTGTGTATTCCCGGCAGCCGACGGCATGGAAGTCTACACCAACACCCCGCGGATCATCGAGAACCGGAAAAAGACCCTCGAACTGATCCTTTCCAACCACAGAAAAGAATGCCTGTCCTGCGTCCGTTCCGGCAAATGTGAGCTCCAGCAGCTCTGCCAGGAATACGGCATCGAGGACGAGAACTACTATGCGGGCGCGAACCCGGTCTTCGAGATCGACGATTCTGCCGCTCACATGGTCCGCGACAACTCCAAGTGCATCCTTTGCCGTCGCTGCGTCGCCGCCTGTACGGTGAGCCAGGGCATCGGCTGCATCGGCCCGAACAACCGCGGCTTCGACACGAACATCGGTTCCGTGTTCGATCTGCCCCTGGCCGAGACGTCCTGCATCCACTGCGGACAGTGCATCGCGGTCTGCCCGACCGGTGCCATCTATGAGAAAGACTCCGTCGACGATGTCTTTGCGGCGATCCACGATCCGAGCAAACACGTCCTCGTCCAGGTCGCTCCCGCCGTCCGTGCCGGCCTTGCCGAATGCTTCGACAAGCCCATCGGCACCGACGCCCAGGGCAAGATGGCTGCCGCCATGCGCAGACTCGGCTTCGACAAAGTCTTCGATACGGTCTTCTCCGCTGACCTCACCATCATGGAAGAGGCCAACGAGTTCATCGACCGCGTTTCGAACGGCGGCGTCCTGCCGATGATCACCTCCTGCTCGCCGGGATGGGTCAAGTTCTGTGAAACCTACTATCCGGACATGATCCCGAATCTGTCCACCTGTAAATCGCCCCAGGGTATGTTCGGCGCAGTCGCGAAGAGCTACTATGCCGAGAAAGAGGGCATCGACCCGAAGGATATCGTCATGGTCTCCATCATGCCCTGTACCGCGAAGAAGTTCGAGTATGGACGTCCCGAGATGAATATCGACGGGCTCAGAGACAACGATTACGTCCTGACCACCCGTGAGTTCGGCCGCATGATCAAGCGCGCCGGCATCGACTGGGATATGCTTCCCGAAGAAGACTTCGACCTGCCGCTCGGTCTCGGCACCGGCGCCGGCGTCATCTTCGGCGCCACCGGCGGTGTCATGGAAGCGGCACTTCGTACCGCTGTCGAGACCCTCACCGGTGAGGACCTGCCGAACGTCGACTTCGAAGACGTCCGCGGTCTCAAGGACATCCGTACCGCCACGTACGAAGTGGCCGGTCTCACCGTCCGCGTCGCTGTCACCTCCGGTCTGGCCAACGCCCGCAAGCTCCTTGACATGGTCAAGGCAGGCGAGCTCGAAGTCGACTTCATCGAAGTCATGGCCTGCCCCGGCGGCTGCGTCAACGGCGGCGGTCAGCCTCAGGTCCACGCGAACATCCGCAACTTCGTCGACATCCGTGCCGAGCGCGCCAAAGTCCTCTATGCACTGGACAAGGGCAACGCCATCCGGAAGTCCCACGAGAATCCCGCCATCAAGGAGATCTACGAGACCTTCCTCGGCGAACCCGGTTCGCACCTGGCACACAAGCTGCTCCACACCACGTACACCGAACGCAAAGTCAACGGCAACTGGGAATAAGCAGCAGCGCTCAGCTCCGGCGTAGTTTGCCTGCTCCTGCTGAGCACCCAACGCAAAACATGCATTAGCAACGTTTGACACGCAAAGCCCCCGGCGTCCCTTTGAACCGGGGGCTTTCTCATGCCATACAATCCAAACGCCACTGGCGAAGCTTCCGGAGGCTTCGCCTCCTCCCTCTCGGGAACATCCGCCAGGCAGCGGGGCGGCAGGAGCTTCGTTTCAGAATAATCCACGTCAGAGATGTCGTATTCGCTTCGTGACGTGGAGTTTCTTGCCTCGGTTTCGTTTGAACGTTAAGGTTCTCACGCTAAATGCCCGTTTCGGCGTTTTTGGCGTTAACTTTATTCTCTCTGCTTAGTCAGAGTTCTAACGCTAAATCATCGTTACTCGAATTTTAGCGTTAGAATCAGACCGAATATCATCAAGCATCAAAGAAGCAAAAGATAAAAACCGAGAAATCTCTCACGCTAAAAGCGTATTGCTTTATATTTAGCGTTAACATCGAATGGACCGCCTCGAATAAAACTAACGCTAAAACCGATATTTTAACATTTAGCGTGAACTCAGCGAGAAAGCCGGAAGGGGTAGGGGTCCGGGGACAGGGGAAGGTGGCTTTCTCTCACACTCTTTGGCTTCCCCTTCCCCGGAAGCAGAGCGTATCGCTTTTAAAGGGTGGGGTGGCAAACTGATCCGCCGACAAGTTTTAGTTTGTTGGGCCTGAGAAGGGCTTTGGGTTTGAGAGGGCACGTGTTATAATGAGCGTGTTCATAAGAAAAGGCTATCGAAAGATGACCTTTTCAGTAGCAAAAACTCATTGGACGGCTGGAGGAGATAAGTCCGCACAGCCGGCAAGCGCAAAGGAGAAATCAACTATGAAAAAAGATATTGGTGCAGCTGCTCTCGTGACCCCGATGCCCGTATGCATCGTCGCCGCTTATGATACCGAAGGCAAACCGAATGCCATGAATGCCGCCTGGGGCATCAACTCCGGCAACAGCGAAGTCGCACTGTTCATCAGCAAACCCCACAAGACCACCAAGAACATTCTTGAGACCAAGGCGTTTACCGTCAGCATCGCCGACGCTGCCAACGTCGTCCCGGCAGACTATGTCGGCATCGACTCCGGCAACAAGGTCGAGGACAAGTTCGAGAAGTCCGGCCTGCATGAGACAAAGAGCAAATTCGTCAATGCTCCGGTCATTGAAGAGTTCCCCCTCGTCATGGAATGTGAACTCGAGGAAGTTATAGACACCGAGCACACCTTCGCTATCATCGGCAAGGTCGTGAACACGCAGGCAGAGGAAGCGGTCCTTGGCGACGACGGCAAAGTCGACATCACCAAGCTGAACGCCATCTCCTTCGACACGTTCCACTTCGGCTACTACACCCTCGGCGAGAAAGTCGCCCAGGCCTGGGACGCCGGAAAAGCGCTCGTCTGATCGCGAGCTGACAACGACAACACCGTGAAGAATTGAAATGACCAGGAGCTCTGAGCGGTTTCGCTCGGGGCTCTTGCTTTTGAGGGAGCATTTTCTTGACAGGGTCGCTGTGAAGTGCTATAACTTGTGGCGAAATGGAGGTTTTGAACCATGAAGAAGTATATCGCCAAAACGGGCAGCGTGCTGGTGGCGGTCCTGACTGCGCTGGTCATGATGCTCTCGCTGGCCGGCTGCCAGAAAGCCACCGACAAGATGGATGAGGTCGTGAACAGCGGACTCAGCAAGGTCGAAGAAGCGACTAAGTCGGAGTACGGCTCGGCGCAGGAGATCGTGGACCTCTACTCCGCGAAGATGGAGAAGCAGGCGAAAGTCCTCGGCAAAGAGCTGAAGAAGGAAGCGCCGGCCCGGTACCAGAAAGACGGGACCCTGGCAGTGCTCCTCAAGGAAAAGACCGGCGTGCTGGCCAACCTCTATGGCGAAGGCAGCGCGGAAGTTTCGAACTACATCCTCTATTCTTCCGGCAATTCGAGCCAGTCGCCCACGCCCTTCGTCGACGACCTGTATGAGGCATACACGGCTGCCACGAACATCCTGATGGACGACTACCAGGACGCGCTGAGTGAAGTGCAGTGAGTAAGCTCCTGCTTCCAAACGAGAAGCAGTCAACAGTGAAAGAAAAACGGACTTCTCGGGAGAGGAGTCCGTTTTTGGGATGGCGAACAGCACCGGCGCGCAAAAGGAATACAGAAAAGGAGCTCCGTAAAGAGAAAACAACGTAGTTTCGCGACGGACACCTCTGCAGAAAAACAGACCACAGAACCCAAAGAAGCGAAGGACAAAGATAAGAAGGATTCTGGTGCCAAGGCAGAAAAGGACGCGACGTCCGAAAAGACTGTGAGTTCGGAACAGTCCACACAAAAGGCCTCCACGAAAACGACCAAAGGAGCCGCCAAAACCACAGCGGCAACGAAACGTGCTCAGACAAAAACGACCGCGAACAAGCCGGTCATCATGGAAGACCAGGAGGAAGAACTCATCTCTGTCATACTTCCCAAAGAATGGTATGACCTGGACGAACTGTACCAGTTCACTGTAGAGGCGGGCATCTTCAATTCCATCATCGACCTTGACTACGACTTCCTGTAAACCGAATGGCCGACCAGACCGGCCGTCCAACATCAGAACATACAAAACCCCGAACTTCAAATATCGAAGTTCGGGGTTCTTTTTGTGCAGGGGAAAACGCGCGTCACTCCTTCGCCAGCACCCGCAGCCCGACGATGCCGACCACGATCAGCAGCACGCAGAGTACCTGCGGGACCGTCAGCTTCTCCTGAAACAGGAAGACACCGAGGACGGACGTGCCGACGATGCCGAAGCCGGTCCACATGGCGTAGGCCATGCCGAGGTTCAGGTTCTTCAGAGAGAAGGACAGGAACACGGCACTCAAAACATACGTGACAGCGGTGATGAGACTGGGCCACAGGACCGTAAAACCATTCGAATACTTCATCGCCACCGCCCAGGTGACTTCGAACACAGCAGCGAGCAGCAGATAAAACCAGGACATAAGAGACCTCCTTATAGTAAAAAGAAAACGCCACTTCCAGCCCCTTCTAAGACCTAACGGGGTCGGAAATGACGTGGTCCTGCTACCCGGTGGCAGCAGGCGTCGGTTGAGTTGTCGGGAACAGCATAACGGAAAATGCCCGCGCTGTCAATGGGTGGACTTCCGTGCTTTCTCCGCCCGGCCGAGCTGGCGCCAGACCGTGAGCATCATCGTGGTGAAGCAGGCGGTGCCGCCGACCACGTTGGAGATGGGCTCTGCCATGAAGACGCCATCCGTGCCGAGGCCGAACAGGTGCGGCAGCAGGTACGTCAGCGGTACCACGATGATCACCTTCCGGAACAGGGAGAAGAAGATGGCCTGGCGCTTCTTGTTGAGCGCCTTGAAGGTCGTCTGTCCGCAGTACTGGAGGCCCTGTCCGATGAACGCGAAGAAGTAGAGGTGCAGCGCCGGGATGGCGTCCGCCAGAATGGTCTTGTCGTTCGTGAAGATGCCGATGAACCACTGGGGTTTCCAGAGGATGAAGATCCAGATGGCCAGCGTGTAGGTCAGGTTGGCGGCTGTCATCAGGGCGATGGCCCGCCGCACTCTGGCCGGCCGTTCCGCACCGTAGTCGTAGCTCATGACCGGGCTGGTGCCTTCGGACACCGCGAGGGCCGGCACGTCGACGAACTGCCGCACGCTGGCGAGGATGGTCATGACCGAAACGTAGAGGTCGCCGCCGAAGTGGGACAGTACCGAGTTGCAGGACAGGGTGACGAGCGCGTTCGTGACCGCCATGATGAACCCGGCCGTGCCGAGAGAAGTGATGTTCCGGGCCACCGTCCCAAAATCCCTGGGGCGATGTACGGTCAGGCGGAGTTCACACCGCCGTCGGAGGTACCAGAGCACCAGGACTGCGGAAACGAACTGCGAAAGGACTGTCGCGATGGCCGCGCCCGACGTCCCGAGATGCAGCGCGAAGATGAACACCGGGTCCAGCACCACGTTCAAAATGGCGCCGATGGAGACGGTCAGCATACCGAACCCCGTGTACCCCTGCGCGTTGATGAACGGGTTCATGCCCGTGACCGCCATCGAGAAGAACGTCCCGAGGAGGTAGATGCGCAGGTAGGGCAGCGCGTAAGGGAGGGTGGCCTCGGAAGCGCCGAACAGCAAAAGGAACGGGCGGCTGAAGATCAGCCCAACCGCCGTGATGACCAGCGCCGCGCCGGACAGCAGCAGGAACGCTGTCGTCTGGATGTGCTTCGCACCCTCCCGGTCCTTCGCCCCGAGGGCGATGGAGAAGAGCGGCGCGCCGCCGGTGCCGAACAGGTTCGCGAACCCGATCGTCAGGATGACCAGCGGGAAGCAGAGCCCGACGCCGGCCAGCGCCATGGTGCCTTCGCCCGGGATGCGCCCGAGGAAGATCCGGTCCACGATATTGTACAGGAGGGCAAACAGCTGCGCTACGAGCATGGGTACGGCAGATTGGAGCATGTTCCGGCCTACGGAGCCGTGTTCAAAGTCGACCTGGCGCATCGCGTTCCCTCCTTTTTTGTAAAGATGGAACTATTATACACCTGTCGTCAACGGGCCGGGTCTTGACAAGTGACCGTTCGGTCACTACAATAGAGAACGAACGGTCACTTTTTGAAGGAGGCACTCTTATGGCAAAGGATACCAAAGAAAGAATTCTGGCGGCGGCATTGGACCTGTTTTCACAGAACGGTTACGCGGGCACGAACATCCGGGAACTGACCGCGTCTCTCGGTCTGGTCAAATCGTCGATGTATAAACATTTTGAAAGCAAGGAAGAGATCTGGAACGCCCTGCTGGATCAGTTGATCGCATATTATGGCGAACGGTTCGGGTCCCCGGAACATTTCCCTCCCGCTCCGGACTCCCTGGAGGGGCTGGTGGCCATGACTCTGCGGATGACCGAGATCACGATCCGCGATGAGACGATCATCAAAACCCGAAAACTGCTCACGATCGAGCAGTTTCGGGATGAACGCGCCCGAGACCTTGCGACTAAGCACTTTCTCACGGGGCTCCGGGAGATGTTCACCCCCATCTTCGCCGAGATGATGGACCGGGGTCTGATCCGGCGGGACGATCCCGCCATGGTCGCGTTCGCCTATACGACACCGATCTCGGCGCTCATCCACCTCTGCGACCGGCAGCCGGAGAAAACCGATGAGGCGATGGCGCAGATCGAAGCGTTCAGCCGACACTTCATCAAGGTCTACGGCGTGGAAGGAAAGGAAGAAAAACGATGATTTTTGAAACAGAGAGATTGATCCTCCGTCCGTGGGAGGAGACAGATGCGGAGAGTTTATATGAATACGCAAAAGATGACCGGATCGGACCGATCGCGGGCTGGCCGGTGCACACGAGCGTGGAAAACAGCCGGGAGATCATCAAAACGGTTTTGTCGGCGCCGGAAACCTATGCGGTCTGTCTGAAAGAGGATAACAGAGCGATCGGGAGCGTCGGTCTGATGGTCGGTGAGCGGAGTAATATCGGTTTGCCTGAGACAGAAGGCGAAATCGGTTACTGGATCGGTGTTCCCTTCTGGGGACAAGGACTGATCCCGGAAGCTGTACGGGAGATCATCCGCTATGCCTTTACCGACAAGCACCTGGAAATACTGTGGTGCGGCTATTTTGAAGGCAATGACAAATCCAGGCGTGTACAGGAAAAATGTGGTTTCACTTACCATCATACGGACAAGGATATTCACTGGAAGGTGATGGACGATATCCGCACCGAGCACATTACGAGACTTACAAAGGAAGAATGGAAAAACCGCCTGGTTTCCCATTAAAGGAAGGACATGCGATGAAGATACTTGTTTTGAACGGCAGTCCCAAACGGGACAAAAGCGATACCATGCACATCACCCGGGCATTTTTGGATGGTATGAAGGAAGTAGCACCGCAGGAAATCCATATCATCCATACTGTTGATCAGCACATTGATTATTGCACAGGCTGCTTTTCCTGTATGCGGAACGGCGGCACCTGCATCCATAATGACGATATGAAAGCGATTCTGGAGGAGATACTGGAAAGCAATCTGCTACTGTTCAATTTCCCTCTATATTGCTATGGAATGCCTGCATCCCTGAAAGTTCTGATGGATCGCACGCTTCCCCTTTCCAACATGGCGATGCAGAAGGTCGGCGACCGGTACGAGCATGTGGAGCAGGCAGATTTCAGCCACCTGAAATACCTGATGATCTGCGGCTGCGGTTTCCCGAACAGCCGGCACAACTTTGAGCCTGCCGAGGCGCAGTTCAAACTCTGTTTTCCAGGCGGTCACACCATCATCACCGTTCCGGAAAGCCCCATGTTCAACTCGCCGGAAGCGACAGTCGTGACCGTTCCAAGACTGGAGCTGGTCAAACAGGCCGGGCGGCAGTATGCCGAAAAGGGAGAGATCGAAGCTTCTCTGCTGGCAGAGATCACGTCTCCCATGATTCCCGAAGAACAATATGCGGCTATCGTGAACAGCGGCGTGTGACCGGGAACTTGCAGATGCACTTCGGCGACTGAAAAAGGGAGGATAGCAAGATGAAGTATAACAACACGGTTACTCTGAAAGACGGCAGAGCCTGTATTCTCCGCAACGGCACTGCGTCGGACGGGCAGGCACTCCTGGAGGCTTTCAACCGGACCCACGAGCAGACCGATTATCTGCTGACCTACCCGGACGAGCACGAGTATACCGCGGAGCGGGAAGCGGCATTCCTTCAGGAGAAAACCGAAAGCGCCGACGAGATCGAACTTCTTGCGGAGGTCGACGGACGCGTCGTGGGTTCGGCCGGGATCGGCTGTGTCGGCAGAAAAGAAAAACTCCGACACCGGGCGGAATTCGGTATCGGAGTCGATCGGGCATATTGGGGCCTGGGCATCGGTCGGGCTTTGACGGAGGCGTGCATCGCGTGTGCCCAAATGGCCGGATACACCCAGCTGGAACTGGAAGTCGTGGCGGAGAACCGGGCTGCCCTCGCTCTTTACAAAAGTGTGGGATTCGAAGAGTATGGCCGAAACCCCAAAGGCTTTCGCTCCAGGACGAGCGGCTGGCAGGAATTGGTTTTGATGCGTCTGGAACTGGACGCCCTGTCTCGTGAGGACCTTTCTTAAGGCTTGAAGTCCGGGCCAAGGAAGACCGGGATGCGGTCCCGGTACATGCGGCCGGAGTAGTTCTCCGAGGGCACGTCGTGGAATTCCTTGGGCGATGTACCGTCCAGGCTCTCAGAGGGCAGAAGATTCCGGTACAGGGGGTCCGCATAGATGACGTCCGCTTCCGCGAGCGCCGCCCTGATGACCGGCTCCCGCCAGCTCTGCAGGTCGGTGTTCCGGAGACAGCCACAGGGGTCTTCGAGGGGGCAGAGGACCCGGGTGTTCCGGTCGCCCAGTACCCACCGCAGGCTCGCGGCGTACACCGGTTCGCCGAGGACGAGCGTCCGGGGCGCGTCCGGGGCAGAAGAAGCTGTCTCGTCCCACAGCGTCTTGTTCTCGCCGGTCCGGGCGGCTTCTTTCAACAGGTCCGCGATCCGTCTGCAGGCGTCGGCGCCCATGGGCAGGCCGACGACGTACGGCGTGCCAAAGCGTTCCTGAAGCACTTTGGCGGCGTCCAGCGCGGTGGAGGAGAGGACGAGGTTCACGTCCGCTTCGGCGGAGCGGGCGATGTCGGAAAGGGTGGTGTGCATCGCCCAGGAGGAGATGACGTCGAAGCCCTCCGCGGCGCACCAGTCCAGCAGGGCCTCGACATTGCCGACCACTGAGAAGTCCAGGGGCGTCAGGCCCAGCAGATCGATCTTGATCGCATCCGTGTTCTTCACGGGTGCGTTTTTTTCGTCCACGAATCGCTCCGCCAGCGCGCGGAACGCCTGGCGCATGCCGGCCTGGTACGTGTGCATGCCGGAGGTGTCAAAGTGCAGGGTCGGGATGCCGGACCGCTTCTCGATGACCCGTGCCACACCCCGGAAGTCCGTGCCAGTCATGGCCGCGATGGGCGAACCGAACACCGCAATGAACTTCGGGTCCGTCTCTTTCGCCGCTTCGACGACATCGGAGATGTACTTCTCATCGTTGCCGAGGATGGCGTCGTACTCCCGCAGTCCCGAGATGAAGATGAGGCTGTCGGAACCGTACCACCGGGGCTCATCGTGGGTCGCGTAGGTGGAGTTGCACCCGGACGCGTCGTGCATGACGAGCAGTCCGCCGAGTTCGTAGAGCGCGGAACAAACGCCGCTGAGGTCAGACGAGTAGTTGACCGCATAGAGGGAGGCCTGGTCGGCCTCTTTGGGGCGATCTGCGTTGTTCGTTTGAGAAAGAGTCGCGGTCGTTTCGGACTGAGTTTTCGATTCTTCAGAAACAGCGCCTGTTCGCGCCAGCCCCTCCGCCACGACCTCAGCCGAGCCGATGGCTTTCTCAGACAGGACCGCCTCGGTGTCCTTCTCGTGCTCGGCGGCATCGGCCATCAGAGCGCAGAGTTTCGTAACACCTCGGAACCCGAGGAGCCCGGACTGGTAGATCAGGTTCACAAAATGGTCTGTGCCGCTGTAGTATGCCGCTTTCTGGCCGATGGCGAGAACCTGCATGTCTGGTTCAAAAAGGTCTTCCGGGCGCTCGGAACGCATTCTCCAGTCGATCATCGGAAGCGTTGTCGCGTCGTGCCCGTGCTCCGTGGCAAGGGCTTCCCACTGTGCCTTCGCTTCTTCGTCCAGCGGGCCGCAGGCGTCCGCGAACACCGTGGTCACCCGGAGCCCGCAGGACTCCAGCAGAGCCGCCAGCCCGAAGGGCCGGGGCGTGGAGGCGGCGTCGATCGTGATATTCCAGCCGGACAGCGCTTTGGCAGTCTCCGCCAGCGCCTGTTCGGCTTCGTATTTGTAGGGGTCCAGCAGTCCTGCACGGACGATGGGTGTCAGCCCGACGCGCTCTCCGGCACCGGAGGCGTTGATCGCCGTCGCGACCTTCTCCAGCACCGCCCGTTCGGTTCGGTCGATCTCCTGGAAGTCCCAGCAGTACGGCACTTCCAGGAACGGAGTTCCGAGCCGTTTTTTCAGGTCTTCGCAGGCCGTCTTCCCGAAGGGGTGGGTGTAGATATTCAAAGAGGCGTCCGCCATCTGCTGGTATTCTTCATAGGTCTTCACCCGGGGCAGGTCATTGACTTTGTACCCGGCGAAGCCCAGGAGTTCCAGGAGCTCGGAAGACGTGTCGATGGCAAAATAGTTCCCGATGACGTTGACCGCGCGCACGGGAGCGGGCGGGGCTTTGCGCAGTGCATCGCCCACCGGCAGCAGGCCTTTGTACAGCGCCCGGTTGGTGGCGGCTTCGTAGTGGGTCTGGGTCGTACGCATGGTGCAGTTCATGTTGCCCTCGACGAAGAGGACGTCCGGGAAGCGCTCCGCGAGTTTGCGGAAGATGAGCGCCATGTTCGTGTCCATGAACTGGTGCATGCAGGAGTTGAAGACGAAGCAGATGGGCGGGTACTTCCCGTCCCGTTCATACCGCTGCCGGAGCAGGTCCGACACGCCTTCGATGAAGAGGGGCTCCATGCGGGAGCGGATCCAATCCTCCTCCTCGACGACGACCAGCGAGAACCGGGTGCCGAGCCCACCGAACTCCGCGGCAGACAGGGAGACGCCCCGCAGACAGCTCTCCGGGCAGACGTAGACCTCCACACTCTCCGGCACGAGCAGGGGAGTATGGGCGATGGTCCACGTCCCGCGGGCAGGCGGGGTGTATTCGAGGCCGGGCTTGTACGGCCAGTTGGCAGCGAGTTTGGTGGTCATAAGGGTCTTCCTTTTAACAGATTCTCGGCAGCAGTTCTCCGCCGGGGAGCGGGAGGATGGTCTTCGTGCCGATCGAGGTCTTCATGATGACTTTGCCGGGGTTCGTGTCGGTGACCGAACCGATGATGGCGGCTTTCTCTCCATAGGGCGATGTACGGAGTGCCTTCACAAGGTCCTCCGCATACTCAGACGGCGCCACGATGACGAGGCGCCCTTCGCAGGCGAGGTACAGGGGGTTCAGGCCGAGCATGTCGCAGACGCCCTGGACGGTCTCGTCCACGGGGATGTCTCTGTCGTTCAACTCGATGCCCACACCGGCCTGGTCGGCGATCTCGTAGAGGACCGTGCCGACCCCGCCGCGCGTGGCGTCCCGGACGACATGCAGGTCATGGGTGACGCCCATGAGCGCGTCGACCGCGGAGGACAGAGGCGCGCAGTCGGACGTGACGTCCGCTTTGATCTTGAATTCGTTGCGCTCGAGCAGGATGGTGCAGCCGTGGCGGCCAACGTCGCCGGAGACGATGATGCAGTCGCCGGGCTTCGCGCAGGCGCCGCCCACGTTCATGTCGTCCGGGATGACGCCGATGCCGGTGGTCGTGATGAACACGCCGTCGACCTGGCCTTTCCCGGCCACCTTGGTGTCGCCCGCGACGATCTTCACGCCGACCTCCTTGCAGGTCTTCGCCATGCTCTCGACGATACGCTCGAGCCGTGCGGTCTCGAACCCTTCCTCGATGACGAACCCGCAGGTGAGGTACAGGGGCTTCGCACCCATGCAGGCGATGTCGTTGACCGTGCCGCAGATGGACAGCTTGCCGATGTTCCCACCGGGGAATTCCGCGGGGGACACGATGAACCCGTCGGTGGACATGGACAGGCGTCCCTCCGGGCGGGGCAGCACCGCGGCATCGTCCGCCGTCAGCAGGTCGTTGTCAAAATATTTCTTGAACAGGCTCCCGATGAGTTCGTTGGTCTGCCGACCGCCGGACCCGTGAGCCAGAGTGATGGTCTCATTCATAGTGGTGTTCCTCGTTTGGCGATTCAATCAATGTTGTACATATAGAAAGCGGAGCAGGCGCCCTCGTCCGACACCATGCAGGCGCCGACCGGGTGCTCCGGGACGCAGGCCTTGCCGAAGCAGGGGCACTGGTCCGGGCGGATCTTGCCCTGCAGCACATCGCCGCAGCGGCAGGCCGGGTTCGCGCGCCCCTCCATGTTCGGGATGCCGAACTTGAGGCGGGCGTCGTAGTCCGCGAACTCGTCGCGGAGTTTCAGGCCGGACATCGGGATGACCCCGAGGCCGCGCCATTCCGTGTCGATGGCCTCCATCGTTTCGGCGATGAGCTCCCGTCCCTCGGGACTGCCTTCCGCCGTGACCACGCGGGGGTACGCGTTGGCACAGAAGGGCTCGCCCTTTTCCAGACCCTTGACGATCAGCGCGAGCGCGGTCAGGATCTCCGGACCGGTGAACCCGCAGACGACGCCGGACATGCCGTGTTCGTCTCTCAGGCGCTCATAGATCTCCGTGCCGGTCAGGACCGACACGTGGCCCGGGTACAGGAACGCGTCCGCCGAACCCTGCAGGGCGAGGTACGCGTTGTCCATCGTCTTGTTGGCGGTAAGCAGCGAGAAGTTCGTAAGCCCCTTCTCCTTCGCTTTGCGCACCGCGACACAGGAGGCCGGAGTGGTGGTCTCAAAACCGACCGCCAGGAATACGACCTGCTCGTCCGGGTGGGCTTCGGCGTAGTCGACGGCGTCGATAGGGGAGTAGACCATGTCGACCTTCGCGCCCTTCGCCCGTGCGCCCGCCAGGGACATGTCCGTGCCGGGGACTTTGATCAGATCGCCAAAGGTACACAGGGTGCAGCCCTGTTCCAGCGCGAGCCAGACCGCCTCGTCGATGTACCCCACCGGAGTGACGCACACGGGGCAGCCGGGGCCCGAGATGAGCCGGATGTTCTCCGGCAGCATGTTGCGGATGCCGAGCCGGAAGATGTCGTGGGTATGCGTGCCGCAGACTTCCATGATGCGGATGGGCGGCCCGTCATAGTTCTGGATGATCTCCGCCGCCTTCTCAGCCGCGGACTTTTTGACGTCACTCATGAGAGCAGGTCCTCCAGTTCGTTCATGATGTCCTCGGCCTGGGTCTCGTCATCGCCGGTGATCTTCGCGATGGCCATGCCGGCATGCACCATGACATAGTCGCCGGGTGCCAGGTCCGCGATCATCTCCGAAGAGACCTCGCGCTCCGCACCGCCGGCATTGATGACGGCCACACCGTCATGGGTGTCCATGACTTTTGCCGGTAATCCTACACACATAATAAAACCTCCATTGGTAGAGTCGCTCGGCTTTGATCGGGTTCCGCAGAAAAGTTCCGTCTGGGGCGTTTGCCAACCGAACCCCGCAATTGCTTTGCAAGATGGGCAATTGGGACCCCAAACGCCCATCCGGAACACTTTTCTGCTCCCCTTTCCTCGTCTCAATCGGTTGAGCCGAGCGACGGATTTTGCCTTCGAAGAAAAAATTTGCCTTTAAGTTTATCTGTTCATCATTCCATATAAAGCCTGTCCAAGCCCGATTCCTCCGTCGTTGGGGGCACTTAAGGAATGTGTTAAAACCTCAAAGTCGTTTTCCTTCAAACCTTCGACCGTCAGATCTGTTAGTAGCAGGTTCTGGAAAACTCCACCTGACAGTGCTACCACATTGCGGCCGCTGCGGTCGCGGCAGAGTGTACAGCCGGAGACGATCAGGTCCGCCAGGAACAGGTGGAACTCGTAGGCGAGTTTGTCGGGCGATTCACCGTCCATCCGTCGGAGCGCCAGGTCCAGAAGGAACGGGGCGGTCGGCAGGCGGAACGGGTCATCTGCCGGGTCGGCACCGAACAGGAACGTCGGGGTGCCGAGGGGCGTGCCGTCCGGGAAGCGTTTCGCGTAGCGCTCCGCCGCGAACTCCAGGACCATGGACGCTTCGCCTTCGCAGGTCGAGGCGTTCCGGAAGCCGAGGATGGCGGAGGCGGCGTCGAATACGCGGCCCGCCGACGTCGACGGTACACAGTTGATGTTGCCTTCGATCTGCGCCTCGAGGAACGACAGCTGCATCGTGTTGCAGAGCCCGAGACTCAGGACGAGCTTGTCGAGGGGATAGTCCTCCTGAATGGGAGCGGGTGCTGTGGCAAGGGCCTGCTTCAGCAGGCTCACCGCGATGCGCCATCCCTCTTTGGACGATGCATCGCCACCGGCCTGGGGGAACACCTCGATGCTCCCGGCCCGCTCGAACCCGTGGACGTCCGCCAGCAGGAACTCGCCGCCCCAGATGGAGGGCACTTCGCTGCCGTCGACCACTTCCGTGCCGTAGCCGGTGCCGTCGAAGGACACGCCGATGACGGGCTCCAGGTGGTCGTTCTCCGCCATACAGCTGAGGGTGTGGGCGTAGTGGTGCTGGATCTCCAAAACCGGGATGCCCATCTCTTTGCCGAGTTCCTTCGCCACTTCGGAGGAGTGGTACAGCGGGTGCTTGTCGCAGACGATGACGTCCGGTTGGATCTCCAACAGATCGCCACAGCGGCGCACCGCTTCTTTCAACGCTTCCACCGACCGCAGGTCCGCCATGTCACCGATGTAGGGGCTCGGGTAAAAGAGGGCGCCTTTGGCGAGACAGAAGGTGTTCTTCAATTCTCCGCCGATGCCGAGTGAGGTCGCGGGTTCAGCTTTGCTGAACTCACCTGCTTCACCAGCAGACGTCGGTTCCACCCAGAACGGCAGTGGTGCGTAGCCCCGTGAGCGGCGGATCATGTAAGGCTTGCCGGCGTGCCAGGAGACGACCGAGTCATCGGCGCGGAGGCGGATCTTCCGGTCGTGGGACAGGATGAGGTCGCACAGGGGTGCCAGGACCTCGAGGGCCTCCTCGTCCGTCCGGCAGATGGGCGCGCCCCGGGGGTTGCCGCTCGTCATGACGAGGCAGTCCGGGAATGGCCGCTCGTCCGGGTCTTCCGGGTGGTGGAACAGCAGGTACTGCACCGGGTTGTAGGGCAGCATGACGCCCACGTTGGGGTTGTCGGGGGCGATCGACGGACACAGCTTCGGAGCGTTCTCCGAGGTCTCCGTCGGGTCGCCAACCGCCCGTTTTTCTAATAGTAAGATCGGTTTCTGGGGTCCGGTCAGGAGTGCCTCCTGTCCGTCCAGCACCGTGCATTCCCGTTTCACAACGTCTATGCTCTTCAGCATGACCGCAAAGGGCTTGAAGGGCCGGTCCTTGAACTCCCGCAGCCGGGCGACCGCCGCTTCGTTCGTGGCATCGCAGCAGAGGTGGAACCCGCCGATGCCCTTGATAGCGACGATGCCGCCGTCCCGGATGACGCTCCTCGTCTTGAACAGCGCCTCATTGCGGGAGAGCGTCTCCGCGCTCCGGTCCGGCGCACAGACCGCTGGCTCGACGGTCCCGTCGTACGCGAGGTACAGCTCCGGTCCGCAGTCGTTGCAGCAGACGGGCTGCGCGTGGTACCGCCGGGTCTTCGGACTGGTGTACTCCGCCTCGCAGTCCGGGCACATCGGGAACTCCGCCATGGAGGTCCGCACCCGGTCGTAGGGCATGGAGTCGAGGATGGTCAGCCGGGGCCCGCAGGCCGTGCAGTTGATGAACGGGTGCAGGTACCGCCGGTCGCCGGGGTCGAACAGTTCCTTCTCACACTTCGGACAGGTCGCGATGTCCGGCGACACGAAGATGTCACCCTTGACCTTCTCGCTCTGGATGATCCGGAAAGGTTTGTCGGTCAGCGCCTCGGCCCCTTCGGAAGTGTCGACGACCGTGCCGCCGGCGAACTGTTCTTCTATGGTCTGATCGAACTCCGCGGAGTCGATCTCTGTGGGTTCTACTTTCAGTATGTTGGAGCGTTCGGGAGCTTCGTCCGTCAATCGCCGCTCGAAATCGGAGACCTGTGTCTCCGTCCCGCCGACGAACACTTCCACGTACGGGCCCTTGTTGCAGACGCTTCCGCGCACACCGCTCTTCTCGGCGATCAACGCGATGAACGGCCGGAAGCCGACACCCTGAACGATGCCGAAGATATGCAGTTTGTGGAAAACCTGATTCAAGATGTCACTTCCTTTCTGTCAGTGCAAAGCGGAGAGCGCCGCAGAGACGTTTGGGGTCCCTCGCAGAGGGGGTTCGGTTGGCGAACGGTTCGGCGGCCTCTCCGCCGGCAGTCAAAGAAGCTCTGCTTCTGTCAATGCCTCATGTGCTTCGCCGCTGACAGAATACTGGGGCAGCGGGAGGAACGTGCCGTCCCACCACTTGAGGGCCATGCGGTACATCGGGTCGCCCAGGATGACGTCGAATTGCTCCGCCTTCAGGTAGTCGAGGAACTCGTCCTCTCCGGTGAACTTCCGGTCGCCTTCTTGGGCGATGGACTTCTCCTGCTCGAAGAACGTCCCGACAGAGATGGAGAGCTCCGCTTCCGGATGCACTTCCGGTTCCGGCCGCGGGATGTCTTCCGTCCCGGGCACGCCCATGGAATCGAGGGCGTTCAGCGTGCGGTTCGCGTCGTTGATGCTCTCGAGGGACTCGCGAAGGGAGTTTCCGGCTACCTGCTGGTGGAGGATGAGCACCTTCGCGGAGCGGGCCGCCGGTTCGGCGTCTGCCGGCTGCGCGGCCTCGCACACCCGCCGGTGCAGCGACACCGCCAGCTCGTGGCCGATGGGGTAGCTCACCTCGTAGGGGATGCCGTACTTCTGCTCGAGGTACTTCGCGGGCTTCAGTCCCGCGGGGGACACGACCACGTTGCGGTCCACCGTGAACAGGTGGCCGAGCTGGTCGAAGCCACAGTCCATGCCGAACACGTAGACGTCCGGCTTGTTGTCTTCATAGGTCTTCTGCACGACGTGGCGGAAGGGCGAGGTGATCTCCCCGGTCCGCAGCCGCATGTGCAGCAGGTTCTGCTGGGTCTGCTTCGTCTCGACCCGCTGGCGGATGAGTTCCGCGCCGTCGAGGCTCAGAAGGTCGAGGGGCGTGGCACCCAGGACGCCGACGGAGGCCACATGGGCCCGCGGGTCGACGGGGGCGGCACCCTTCAGCGCGGCGGCTTTCTCGGCGGCCACCCGGGACGACAGGTGCAGTCCCAGCTTCTCGTACGAAGCGTCCAGAGCGCCTTTCTCCAGCGCTTTGATGAGGGTCATGTAAGAGAGTTCCGCGCCCTTGTCGTAGTACTCCATGCCGTAGGTCTCGATGGGCAGGGTCGGGAGGCCGAACTTCTTCTCGCACATGCGGGCGAGGGCTTTCAGGTCCGTGCCCACGACCGCCGGGACCGGGGTCCCGATCAGCGCGATGAAGTTCGCGTTCCCGACCGCTTCCACGGCGCCGCCGACTTTGTCGATGGTCCGTTCATCGCGACCGAGGATGGCATCCAGGTCCCTTATGCCCGCCGAGTACACGGCGCTCTGTTTGTGCCCCCAGCGGGGCTCGTCGAAGCCACAGATGTTTCCCGCGCAGCCGCCGGCGTCCAGGATGACGATGATGCCGCCGAGCTCGTAGAGCACGGCCACGGCGCCGGACTGGTCCGGGGAAAAGGGGCTTAAGTATCGGTAAAGGCCTTTCATGCGTCGGCCTCCTTGTCTTCAGGTTCGGAAAGGGCGGCGTCCATCGCCTCGAGGAGTCCCTCTACGGCCGTGTAACCGAAGGGCTGCTTCTCGGAGTTCCAGAGGACGTGGCGCGCGCTCGGGCAGTAGACCGCGGCGTCCTTGCCGATGGTCAGGTCCACGGTCTCCTCCTCGTAGTGCACCATGGAGGGCGAGATGCCGGTGTACACGCGGGTCTCGGGACTCACCTCCGCGAGCTGCTTCAGGAACGGGAAGTCGTACTCCGTCAGGTTCGAGAACACGCTCGGGACCGTGAGGCCCATGCGGCAGAGGAAGGTCGCGAGCTCGTAGGGGTTGGCGTTGCACATCTCGCCGATGGCGACGCTGGTGCCCTTGTATTTCTCCGCGAAGGCGTTTCGTTTGGCGATACACCGCTCGTACATCGCCTCATCGTCCATGGTCACGCCCACGGCGGACCCGAAGAGGCGGTACTGGTTGTGGATGCGGTCCGGGTCATAGAGCCGGTGCAGTTCGAGGAAGGGCATGTTCAGCCGCTTCTGCAGCGTGCCGGCGGCGTACACGGACTCCGGGTGGAGCACGATGTTGAAGTTCGCCTTGCCCATCTCGTAGTAGTCGTCGAGGGTCTTCATGGCGGAGATCTGGTTGACCGTCCGGATGCCCGCGCCCTTCAGAAGGGCCAACAGGTCCGAGTCCGGGTCGAGCTCCGAGAAGAAGCCCAGCAGGTTGACGGCCCGCGGGTCCACGGAGGGCCGCTCGAGGAGCGAGTACAGCGTCTCGCGGATGGCGACCATCGGGGGCTTCTTGCCCTCGCGCTCGATGGCGTACATGTAGCTCGGGATGACGAGGACGTCGTTCTCCTCTTCGGCCTTCCGACAGATGCGGGGCAGGTCCGTGCCGAGGAGCGCGTCGACGCAGGTGATGCAGATGACGATGGCCTTCGGCTTCGGGTCCGCGACCTCCATGATTTCATGGATGGCCTCCGGAATGCGCGAGAGGTGGCGCCCGGTGACGAGGTCCGTCTCGGACATGGGCAGGTAGAACATGCGGTCCGCGTAACCCTCTTCGGTGCTCATGACTGTGGAGTTGCGCCCGCAGGCGTTCGGCGCCACGAGGAGCATCGCCGACTCCGGCAGCACGAGGGCCGCGCGCTTGACACCGAAGCCCACCGCGCCGGGGGAGTTGTAGAACAGCGTCGCCGGCGACGAGTAGATCAGATGACACGCCGGAATGAACTCCTCCGGGATGTGATCCGCTCCAAGAGCCACCAACTCTTTTACGGAAATCGAAAATGGTTTCAAAAGAAAGCTCCTTTATGATTACAGAAATTTCCGTGGGAAAAGTTTGTCGAAGCAAGAATTGAGCTTTGCGGGGTACGCCGAAGGCGTTATTGATTCCCCCGTACAGCCTCCGCAACGCGACCTTCGCCGCGAGGCAAAGCTTTTCCAGGAAATTTCTCAAACCTTATCTTCCAGTAATGTCTTGGCGAGTTCGATGAACTTCTGCGAGATCTCCAGCGTGGGGTCGCCTTCGATGACGGTCATGCCGCGGTCTTCGTAGAAGTTGATGTCGTCGCACCGGGGGATGTCGGCGACGATGGGAAGCCCGTGTTCGTCGGCGAAGGCGCGGACTTTGGCTTCCTCGTCCGGCACGTTCCGCCGGTTGAGGAGGATGCCCCGGACTTTCGCGTAGCTCCGGTCCTCGAAGTTCTTGACGGCGGTCGTGATGTTGTTCGCCGCGTAGAGCGCCATCTTCTCGCCGGAGGTGACGATGAGGACCTCGTCGGCGTAGCCCTCCCGGATGGGGACGGCGAAGCCGCCGCAGACGACGTCGCCGAGGACGTCGAAGAGCACGACGTCGGGCTGCTCTTTCTCGAAGAGCTCGAGGTCATTGATGATATTGAATGTCGTGATGATGCCGCGGCCGGCACAGCCGAGACCCGGGGTAGGCCCGCCGGTCTCGATGCACAGGACGCCGCCGAAGCCCTTGCGGACGAGTTCGTCGTAGCCGGGTTCGGCGTCATGCTCGCGCATGTAGTTCAGAGCGGGAGTCGGCACATCGCCCCCGAGTAAGTTGAAGGTGGAGTCGGCCTTGGGGTCGCACCCGATCTGGATGACCTTCTTGCCGAGGTGGGCAAACGCCGCGGACAGGTTGGAAGTCATGGTGGACTTGCCGATGCCGCCTTTGCCGTAAACTGCGATCTTGATCATAATATGCTCCTGTTTGGCGATTTACTTCTTTGCTTTTTCCAGCATGCTCTTGACCGAGATGCCGGGGATGCGGCCGAGGGTACCGGTCAGGGCCGAGACCTCGTCGTTCGTGCCGTCCACCACGAGGGAAATGACGGACACGCCGCGGTCCCGGTAGGGGATGCCCATGCGGCCCACGATGAGGGTGCCGTACTGGGACAGGGTCTCGTTGACCTTCTCGACGGAGGTCAGGTCCTCGACGAGGATGCCGATGAACCCAAGGCGTTTATTGGTATCACACATAGTGGTTACTCGCTTTCTGTAGTTCGCTTTTGGCTTTCATATCGGTTCCGTTTTTCCGTCCGTTTTTGCTTGCCATGCCATACCACGCGAGTGCTTGGACAGCGGGGCACTCTTTCCCCCTGCGCAAAAACGTTCCGAAAAAACTCCCCTTGCCTCATTTTTATCAGTGGAAAGCCAAAAGCTCACTCTAATAACTTCAATATTTCCGGAAATACTTCCAATGAGCGTTTCAAGGTCCCGTTGAATTCGGCTATCGCCACGCCGTAGTTGGTCATCGGGACGCCAGCGTCGCGGGCGATGGACAGGCGGCTCTTCATGGCGGCCTCGTTGAGCATGCAGCCGCCGCAGTGGATGATGAGCCGGTACGGCGAGAGGTCCTCCGGGAACTGGCCGCCCTGGGTGAAGTCCACCTGCGGCGGGAAGCCCGTGTAGTGCTCGAGCCAGCCCGGGAGTTTGACGGTCCCGATGTCCTGGCACTGGCGGTGGTGGGTGCAGCCTTCCGAGATGAGCACCCGGTCGCCGGGCTGCAGGGCCCGCATGGCCGCGGCGCCGAGGACCTGCTGTTCGAGGTCTCCCTTGTACCGCGCGAAGAGGATGGAGAACGAGGTGACCGGAATGTCCGCCGGCGTGTCCTTCATGACGCTCTTAAAGGCCTGGGAGTCGGTGACCACCAGCTTCGGGGTCGTGGCCTCCGCGGCGCAGAGCCGGTCCAGCGTGGGCTTCAGGTCAGAGGCCTGCACGCAGATGGCGTTGCAGTGGAGGTCGAGGAGCTCCCGCAGCACCTGCTGCTGGGGCAGGATGATCCGCCCCTTCGGGGCAGAGGCGTCGATGGGGATGACCAGCACGACGAAGTCGCCGGGCTCGACGAGATCCTTCAGGATGAACTTCTCCTTTTTCGTGCCGGCGAGTTTCCCGAGGTGCTCCTTCAGGGTCTCGATGCCGTCACCGGTCTTCGCCGAGACCGGGAGGACCGTGGCGCCCTTCGGCAGGAGGTCCGTCGGGTACGAGGCGGGGCCGCCGGGGAGGAGGTCCGTCTTGTTGAACGCGATGACGTATGGCTTCTGCTTCTCCTCAAAGAGGTCCAGCAGCTCCCGGTCGGCTTCCTGAAGACCGACGGTGGAGTCTGCCACCAGCACCGCGACGTCCGTCTGCCGCAGGGCCTGCCGGGTCCGCTCGACCCGCAGGGCGCCGAGGGCGCCTTCGTCGTCGATGCCCGGCGTGTCGATGATGACCACCGGTCCGATGGGGAGGAGCTCCATCGCCTTCAAGACCGGGTCCGTCGTGGTGCCGCGGACGTCCGAGACGAGGGCCAGCTCCTGGTTGGTGACGGCGTTCACGACACTGGACTTGCCGGCGTTGCGGATGCCGAAGAACCCGATGTGGACGCGCTCGCCCGAAGGCGTGTCGTTCAACGTGTTGGTATTGCGGACCGCATCACTCACGGCCGTCACCTCCTTCTTTGTCAGTTCGTTTGTATTCTTTCTTATCGCCCCGGTCGACGACGGTGTGGTAACCGAACTTCTCGAGCCGGAGGTCGATGCATGCGTTGCATTTCGTGGCGTCATCGTTCACACAGATCTTCCCGTCGTAGAGCTGGTACTGCTTGCGCACCGTCGCCGGTGACAGGTTCGGCATGATGACGTTCGCGCCGTGGTCGAAGCCCATCTCCCGTCCGAGGGGGTGGATGGTGCCGAGGGCCGTGGTCGAGGGCAGCAGCACGTCCGGCAGCAGGAGCCGGAGGATGCTGAGGTAGTAGAGCGTGTCCTCGAGGGTCCCCGCCGGCATGTCTTTGAAGGGCGTGTCGTGGTGGGGAATGAAGGGCCCGATGCCCACCATGTCCGGCCGGAACTCCTGCAGGAACACGAAGTCTCTCGCGAGGTCTCCGGGCTTCTGGTACGGAGCGCCGACCATGAAGCCGGCTCCGACGGCGTAACCCAGTTCCCGTAAATCGCGGAGACACTGCATCCGGTTCTCGAAGCTCATGTCTGCCGGGTGGAGCGTTTCGTAGTGCTCCTTTGTGGCGGTCTCATGCCGCAGGAGGTACCGGTCCGCACCGGCTTCCTTCAGGGCTTCGTAGCTTTCGCGGGACCGCTCGCCCAGAGACAGGGTGACGGCGCAGTCGGGGTATTCGGTTTTGATCTGTCTTATGATGCCGCAGAGCACCTCGTCCGTGAAATGCCCGTCTTCGCCGCTCTGCAAAACGAACGTACGAAAGCCCAGGTCATAGCCACTGCGGACGCAGTACATGATCTGGGCTTCACTCAGTCTGTATCGTTGAAGGTTGGGGTTCGACTTGCGGATGCCGCAATAGTAGCAGTCATTCTTACATACGTTGGAAAACTCGATTAACCCCCGTACGAAGATATCTCTTCCGTAGATCTCATCCCGGACCGCTGCCGCACGTTCCTGCAGCAGCCTTGCACCCTCATCGGACCGGTGAGACACCAGGTACTCGAACTGCTCTTCCGTCAGCCGCGCGCCGGCGCTCAGCGAATCAATGATTGAAAACAATTTGTCCATTGATAACACCGTATTCTCTTGTTGGCGGGCGATATACGCCTCTATGCCCCTATTGTACTTCTTTTATAGAAGAATCGCAACCAATCTTAATGACGATGGCGTCTAGGTCAAAATATGTGTGGCAGTATACATCTCGGTTCAGTAAGGAACAGCCCAAGCGGCCTGCTCCTTACAAAGCTGTTAAGGTGTCAAACTACCGTTTCCTTCAAAACCTTATCATAGTTTCTATAAAGTTTATTCCGCAAAGCAGAAGTTTGCGGTATCATAAATGCAAAGAAAAAACACACAAAAATAATAATGACGGGACGCGTCACATTCGCTGCAAAATGGCCGTCTTTATTATCGGAATCAGTCTGCCTGCTATGCGCGGCAGGCGACCCACTCAGTACACAGAAAGACACGGTAACACCCCATGAGCGAGAAAACCCCGAACATAGAAAAGATCACCGCCCGGAAGGCGTCCGATCCAAAAGCGCCCGAACAAAAGGCGACCGGTGCGAAAAAGAAACTTGACCCCAAAAAGAAGAAGTGGCTTATCGCCGGCATTGCGCTGCTGCTTGTCGCGGCGGTGGCGGTGACAGCTGTCGTGCTGCATAAAAGGCGCGGCGGCGGGGACGGCGAGGACATGGGCGTTGAAGTCGTGACCGTGTCTGAGCAGGATATGAGCCAGAGCATTTCGGTCACCGGCAAGGTGGCGAGTTCGAAGACCATGACGGTCACGTCGGACCTCGCTGCGAAAGTGAAGACGCTGAACGTCGAGCTGGGAGACCATGTGAAGAAGGGCGATGTACTCCTCACCTTCGACATCAGTGACATCAACGAACAGATCAAGACCCTCGAAAAACAGACTTCCGACGCAGAAAAGGCAAAGGCCCGTGAAAAGGCCAAACTGCAGCGGGCGCTGGACCAGGCGGTCGCGGACGGGAACGAAGCGGTCAAAGACGCGGCGGCGGAAGCGGACAAGGCGTACCAGGTCTGGGCGAAGACTGCGGCGGACCCGGAGGCAGAAGCCGAAGAGGTCGATGCGGCGAAAGAGGCCTACTATGCCGCGGAGAAGGCAGTGAATGCCGCGGCGAAGGAGGGCAACGCGAACGTCAATGCGGCTCAGGAAGCCATCGAAGACGCCGATTACGCCTCGAATGATGACGACAATGACACGGCCAAAGAGCTTGCGAAACTGTATCGCCAACGCAATAACGCGACCATCAAAGCGGAGCAGGACGGCATTGTCACTCAGCTGAACACCTCGGTCGGCAGCACGCCGGAAGGTACGCTCATGCGTATTGAGGACGACACGGCGCTCACCATTCAGGTGGGGGTCAAGGCGAAGGACATTGTGCGCCTCGAGAAGGGCATGCGGGCGGAACTGACCTCGGATGCCTACCCCGACCAGACCTTTTCCGGGACCGTCACCAAAGTCGTGAACTTCACGAGCAGCGAGGCCGGTTCGGACGGTGAAAAAGGCGGGGACTCGGGCGATGGATACCGGGCAAACATCACGATCGACGAGGGCGATGGATTGCTTCTCGGCATGGGCGTCAAAGTAAAGATCTACCTGCAGGAAGGGGAAGAGGCCATGGCCGTCCCCTATGACAGCATTTTTGAAAAAGATGGCACGTCATACGTGTACCGCGCCGTCCCCGATGAGAAGGACCCCGAAACAGCGACCTTTGAGAAGGTCCGCGTGAACCCGGGCGAACCCGGCGACTACTACACCAGTGTCGCGAGCGAAGAACTGTCTGTCGGAGACCTCGTCGTCTCGCTCCCGGACATGGTGACGGAGGGGGAAACGGGCGCGTTCTTCGTGTCGGATGGCGAGAACTTCACGGAGGAAGAAACGGAATGACGACTCCCGTGAAACGCCCCGTTATCCTCATGCGGGACATTGTGAAAACCTATTATATCGGCCAGCCGAATGAGCTCGAGATCCTCCACGGCATCGACCTCACGGTGCAGACCGGGGAGTTCCTTTCCATCGTCGGTGAGTCCGGTTCCGGCAAAAGTACGCTCATGAATGTCATTGGCGCGCTGGACCGACCTACATCCGGCACCTATGAGCTGGACGGGGAAGAGGTGGACTCCCTCGACGACGCGACCCTCAGCCGCATCCGCAATAAAAAGATCGGCTTTGTTTTCCAGAGTTTCAATCTCATCCCCCGGGTCTCGGCCCTCGAAAACGTGGAAGTGCCCCTTCTCTATGCCGGCGTTCCGTCAAAAGAACGGCGGGCGCGGGCGATGGACCTCCTCACCATGGTCGGCATGGAAGACCGTGCGGACCATCAGCCGAACGAACTCTCCGGCGGGCAGAACCAGCGCGTGGCCATTGCCCGTGCCATGGCGAACGACCCTGCCATTCTGCTGGCGGACGAGCCCACCGGCGCTCTCGACTCGGAAACGAGCCACCTCGTCATGGACCTTTTCCATCAGCTTCACGAGGAGCGGGGAAAGACCATCGTGCTCATTACGCACTCAAACGAATTGGCGGCGGAGACGGAGCGCATCGTAAAACTTTCGGATGGACGCATCGTGGCGGACTCCGGCAGTCGATCGCGGGAGGGGGTGCGCACGTGAACCTGAAAGAAAACCTGCGTCAGGCCATTGCGAACCTCCGGGTGAACCGCATGCGGACGTTCCTCACCATGCTCGGCATCATCATCGGCATTTCGGCGGTCATCACCATTACGACCCTCGGGTCGTCGCTTCAGAAGACGCTGGAGCTGTCGTTCCAGTCGATCGGTGGCACAAATCAGATCCAGGCCTTCATGAACTTCACGGACAACAGCGACAGCGAGGCCGGGGGCGAATACTACGAATGGAAGGACGAGGACTACATCTCGTTTGAGGACCTGGAAGCATTTCAGGAGGCTTTTGACGGCCGCGTGCGCAACGTGGTCCTCGAATCCATGATGGGCGATGCAACGGCCACCTTCCCGGAAAACGTGTCCAAAGGCCCGGGCAAGGTCTCCATCATCGGTACTACGTCCGGCTACCTTGAAAACCACAGCCTGAAGCTGCTGCGCGGGCGGGACCTCACCGCACGGGACCAGTCCGAGAAGAAATCTGTGGCGCTGGTCTCAGACCTCTTTGTCAAATATGTCTGTGGCGGACAGTCACCCATCGGCAAGGCGATCGACCTGGAACAGCAAAACGGACAGGTGGCCCGGGTGTACGTTGTCGGGGTCTACCGGTTCGACCGGACCCAGCTGCGTTATATGACCAAAGGCGATGAAGGCTCCAAGCCCGTGGCGGAGAAAGATATCCCGACCAACATCCTGCTGCCGTACCTCTTCATGAAGGAGAACCTGAATGACGAGATGTACAGTGAACCCGGCATTTCGGACTTTGCCATTATGGCGGAACCCGGAGAAGATGTGGCCGCATTGCAGGAGGACATCAAGGCGTGGTTCGCCGAGAACAAGTGGGCGGACAACGGGAACTTTACTCTCGAGACCTGGAGCAGCATGGAGGATCTGGAGCAGATCCAGAACGTGCTGCGGATCGTCACCCTGGTCATCGCGGTCATTGCGGCCATCTCGCTGCTGGTCGGCGGTGTCGGTGTCATGAACATCATGCTGGTATCCGTTGTGGAACGCACCAAGGAGATCGGCATCCGAAAAGCCCTCGGCGCCCAGAATAAGGACATTGAACGTCAGTTCCTGTCGGAGACGGTATTCATCTGTCTCATCGGAGGACTTCTCGGCGTGCTGCTGGGGCTGATCCTCGGCTTCGTCGGCGCAGAAGTCGGCTCGTCGGTCATCCAGTCCCGTATGCCGGAGATGGAGGAACTCTCGCACGTGACGGTACACCCGTCCATGCCCGCCATCCTTGTGTCCGTCGGCTTCTCCATGCTGACCGGTCTCGTCTTCGGCCTGTACCCCGCCCGCCGTGCGGCCCGCATGAGCCCCATCGACGCGTTACGATATGAATAATGTGACACGGGGACGGTTCTCCTGTCACACGCTCTGCCCGGTTTTGCGCATCCCGCAACCGGGCAGCTTTTTTGCCGGTTTTCGCTTTTATTGTATTTTTTAGGAATTCGTACTACAATAAAGCTGCAATTAGAAAGGTACCTGTTTAAATCGCCCGCAAAAGGCGTGACTGTACGAAAGGAGTGAGGCTTTTGGCGCCTCCGCATCCCGGCACGTACCGTGGCCTGACGGACGAAGAGAAAGCGGCGGCTCCGAAGTTCACGAAGGAACTCGGGCTGCGGATCCTCAGCTATCTCCGTCCTTATAAACTGAAATTCTTCATCGTTATTGTCGTCGTACTGCTTTCGGCGGCACTCGGCGTCGTGCCGTCCCTGCTCACCGGGCGGATGGTCGACGACGGTCTTCTCGCCGGGAACTTTGAAGTCCTGGTGCAGCTGATCATCGCGTCCTTCCTGGTGACAGTCGTCTCGAACGCCCTCGGGCTCTTCGAGACGTGGCTCAATACGTCCATCGCCCAGGGCATCATCTACGACATGAAGACGGAAATGTACGCGCATTTCCAGAAGCAGCCCTACCAGTATTTCGTGGAGAGCCGACAGGGTGAGATCGTCACCCGTATGACCGGAGACGTCAACGGCGTCCAGAGCGCGGTCTCCACGACCATGACGAATTCCATCAAGAACGTCGGCACCATCATCGTGTCCGTCGTGGCCCTGTTCCAGTGCAACTGGGTCCTGGCCCTGACCGGCATGGCGCTCGTCCCGTTCTTCATCCTCCCGACCCGGGTCACCGGCAAACGCCGCTGGGTCATCGCACGCGAAAGCCAGGAGAAGTATGACGAGGCCAACACCATCCTCGGAGAGACCCTCTCTGAAAGTGGCATCCTGCTCGTCTGGCTTTTCGGCAAACAGAAAAAAGAATACGACCGGTTCAAGGGCGTCAGCTCGGACCTGTACCGGCTGAACATCAAAGAGATGCTGGCCGGCCGCTCGTTCTTCATGTTCATGAACATCTTCACGAACTTCGGCCCCCTGCTTCTGTACCTCGTCGGCGGCATCCTCATGCTGCGCATGGAGGGCGGACCGCAGGTCACGGTCGGTGAGATCACCGCCGCCATCGCCATCCTCGGACGCATCTATCGCCCGGTGAACGAACTCATGAACGTCAGTGTCGACTTCACCCGGTCCCTGGCACTGTTCGAGCGCATCTTCCAGACCCTCGACATGGTGCCGAGCATCGTGGACAAAGAGGGCGCGACGGCGCCGGATGTCATCCGCGGCGAGATCGAGTACAAAGACGTGCACTTCGCATACAAAAAAGATGGACCCGAGATCCTGCAGGGCGTCAGCTTCCATGTACAGCCCGGTGAGACCTATGCACTCGTCGGCGCGTCCGGAGCGGGCAAGTCGACACTCATTTCCCTTGTCCCGAGATTGTACGATGTCCTCGATGGCGCCATCCGCATGGACGGCAAAGACCTTCGGGACTGGCCGCTCCAGGAACTGCGGAAGCACATCGGCTTCGTCACCCAGGACACGTTCCTGTTCAACGACACCATCCGCGCGAACCTGCTCTACGCGAAACCCGAAGCGTCGGATGAAGAACTCATGGACGCCTGCCGCAGAGCCGGCATTGCGGACTTCATCGAAGAACTGAACGACGGCCTCGACACCTTCGTCGGCAACCGCGGCGTCCGCCTCTCCGGCGGCGAGAAACAGCGGCTGTCCCTCGCGAGAGTCATCCTGAAAGACCCGGAGGTCATCCTCCTCGACGAGGCGACCGCCTCCCTCGACTCTGTCTCCGAGAGCCACATCCAGGAGGCGCTGGCGCCGCTGCTGAAAGAGAAGACCTCGCTGGTCGTGGCACATCGCCTCTCCACCATCCTGGACTCCGACCGCATCCTCGTTCTGAAGGACGGCCACATCGTGGCCTCCGGCAAACACGCGGAGCTCATCGAGTCCAGTGAAGACTACAAAACATTCTATGACACCCAGTTCAAGGCGGGACAGGATGAGGCGCAGAGCAAACGCCGTCGCGCGCTTCGCGAACAGCGCACCGAAGCGGAAGTCTCCGCGCTGGCCTGGCGCCGCAGTCAGGGACACTGGCAGGAGCTGGGCGACTTTGAATCCTATTATTAATGACCTTATAAGAGGTGAAGCGAAATGACCAGAGAAGAACTGGTAAAGGCGGTCTGGGAAGAGCAGCACCGCCAGCACGGTCTCGTGCGCCGGAAACACCACGGCGGGAAAGGATCCCACGGGGAGCACGACAGACCGCCCCACGCCCCGGACCACCGTCCGCCCGCCCGGCAGGAACACCTCCTGCACATCCTCAAGAAGAACCCTTCCATCAACCAGAAGGACTTTGCCGAAAAGGTCCACGTCCGCCCCCAGTCCCTCGGGGAGATGCTGACGAAGATGGAGGAGAATGGCCTCATCGTCCGGCGGAAGGACCCCTCCGACGGCAGAGCCATCCTCGTGGACCTGACCCCGGCCGGCAAAGCCGCGGAACAGGCACACCACGAAAAGGTGCAGAAAGACATCGAGGCCCGGTACTCCGCCCTCACGGATGAAGAACTGGCCGAGTACCTGCGGCTCACACAGAAGATCAACGAGACGCTGGAAACAGAGCAGCAGGCAGAATGAAAAGACAAAACTCTAAAAGGAAAACAAAAGGGGCCGTGTCACTAAGAAATAGTGGCACGGTCCTTTTCCATCGGTAACATACGCCCTCGCAGCAGAAGCCAACAGGCAGAGAAGAGCTGCGGTGCGTAATTATTAAATCTATATAAATAACGAC